>Ga0070698_100003237_pt1 | contig 17917 bp, 16 predicted proteins | sample KBSK1502metaG_FD_65477 | JGI IMG/M metagenome (GOLD analysis project Ga0070698, IMG submission 65477) | Corn, switchgrass and miscanthus rhizosphere microbial communities from Kellogg Biological Station, Michigan, USA - KBS K1-50-2 metaG | ecosystem: Host-associated > Plants > Roots >...
TGCCCGCCGGGGATCATGCGCTTGAGCTCGTCAGGCGTGCCCTGGGCGATCAGCGTGCCGTGATCCAGCAGCGCGATCTGGCCGGCGAGCTGGTCGGCCTCCTCCAGGTACTGGGTGGTGAGGAAGATCGTGACGCCGCTGCTGGCCAGGTCCTTGACGATCTGCCACACCGTGCGGCGGCTGCGCGGATCCAGGCCGGTGGTCGGCTCGTCGAGGAAGATGATCTGGGGCTCGCTGACCAGGGTCATGGCCAGGTCAAGCTTGCGCTGCATGCCGCCGGAGTAGGTGGCGGCGAGCTTGCCGGCCGCCTCGGCCAGGCCGAACTGCTCCAGTAGCTCCGCGGTACGTTCCTTGGCCCTGGCCCGGCGCAGGTGGTATAGGTCCGCCATCAGCATCAGGTTCTCCCAGCCGGTCAGCAGCTTGTCCGCCGCCGAGTACTGGCCGGTGACGCCGATGACCTCCCGGACCCTGGCCGGCTCGCGGTTCAGGTCGTACCCGGCCAGCGTGGCCTCGCCGCCATCGGCGTGGATCAGCGTGGACAGGATCTGGACCGTGGTGGTCTTGCCTGCGCCGTTGGGGCCGAGCAGAGCGAAGACCGTGCCGTGGTGGACCGTCAGGTCGATTCCGCCCAGTACCAGGTGCTCGGCGTAGGACTTGCGCAAGCCGGTCACCGCTATCGCCGGAGCCGCGCGCGGGCTCGGGGACGTCATGGCACCCTCCATGTTGCTTTCCTTCATCATTAATCTTTCTCGTTCAGCAAACGCTACGTTGCGTTTTGAAACTTGTCAAGAAATATTTGATGCTCAGCGTTCATATGAGCAGTTCAAACACGTGGATCGTTGCATTGATCGATATGCTTTAACGCAACGACACAAGCGCCGCTGTTGCAATGACCGTCTGGTTGAGGCATACTTTGCAACGAGACACGAATGGGGGAACACAGATGCCCGGAGGCAGGCTGACCCAGGACGACCGGCAGCGGATAGCCGCCTGGCTGGCCGATGGACTGTCCCACGCCGAGATCGGGCGGCGGCTGTCCCGGCCGACCTCGACGATCACGCGGGAGGTCAACCGCAACCGCGGGCCAGCTGGCTACCAGGCCGACCAGGCGCAGCGGGCCACCCGGCAGCGCGCCCGCCGCCGCAACACGCCCCCGGCGCCGGCGGTGGTTTCCGCTGAGCCCCGCGCGGACGGGCGCGATCCGGCCGCGGTGGCCGAGTTCGAGCGGCGGTTCACCGAGGCGCTCATGCAGATGGGAATGCCGCGAATGATCTGCCGGGTGCTCACCTGCCTGACGACGGCGGACTCCGGGAGCATGACCTCAGCCGAGCTCGTCCAGCGACTCCGGGTCAGCGCGGCATCCATTTCCAAGGCGATCAGCGTGCTGGAGGACCTGCAGCTCGTCCGGCGGGAACGGGAGGGCCGGCGCGAACGGTACGTCGTCGATGACGACGTGTGGTACCGGGCAACGATCGCCAGCGGCCACAGCAACGCCGTTTTCGCCCAGGCGGCCCTGGACGGCGCCGAGGTACTCGGCCCGGATACCCCGGCCGGTGCCCGGCTGGCCGACACGGGCCGGTTCCTCAAGTACTTCGGCGAAGATCTGCTGCGCCGCGCCGAACACTGGCATGGGGTGGTAACCGGGCGCGGCCCGGCCCCGGCGGGAGAGCGGCCGCCGCAGGATCATGACTGAGCCGACGGCGGTGGCTGGTGGCCAGCCAGGCGCCGGCGGCGCTCCGGTGACGGCTCGCGCAGCGGCACGCGATATCGGGCTGAGCAAAAGCTTTGTGGCGGCAACCGCGCGTACTAAATTCATCTCACGATCCTTGGGAGGGCGTGGCAGCCGGGACTGGAGAAGAGGCCCAGATGGATGATGTGAGCCAGAGTGCTGGTACCCCGGGGCAGGCGGTGTCGGAGCTAGGTGGAGCACCGCCGTCGGCGACGTCCGTCGAGGCAAAGGGGATCCAGCACATCAGCGACGGGGAACGGTGGGGGCGGCCGTCCGGACTGTTCTGGCTCTGGGCCGGAGCGGTGTGGAACGTCGAGTACGTCGTCTACGGGACGCTTCTGGTGGTCGTGTTCGGGCTGAGCTTCGCCCAGTCGGTGCTCGTCATCCTGCTTGGCAACGTGTTCTACCTGCTCACCGGCTTTGCGAGCCTGCAGGGACCGCTCGCGGGCACCACCACCTTCGCCATCAGCCGGGCGCCGTTCGGGCCCAACGGCAACCGGGCGCCGTCGGTCTTCAACTGGGCCACGCAGGTTGGCTTCGAGATCGAGGGAATCGCGCTGGTCGTGCTGGCCGGGGTGGCACTCGCCGCGAAGGCGGGGATATCGGCAGGTGACGGCCTCAAGGTCGCGCTGCTGATCGGCGCCGTGCTCATCCAGGCGTGCCTGCCGCTGATCGGTCACGCGGCGATGCTGCGGGTGCTGCGCTGGCTGTCGTACCCGTTCATCGTGCTATTCGTGATCATGGCCATCATCACGGCCAGCAAGGTGAACCTCCAGTCGGTCCCGCACGGGGCCGGCTGGGGCGCGGTCATGGTTGGGCTGGCGCTGGTGATCTCGGCCGGCGGACTGGGCTGGACGGAGAACGCCAACGACTACTCGCGCTACCTGCCGGCGACGAGCAGCAAGCGCGACATCGTGCTCTCGGTGGCGCTCGGCGCGGGCATCCCGTCGGTGCTCCTCGAGGTCCTCGGCGCGGCTGTGGCGACGGCGGTGGCCGGCTCGGCCGCCGCGTTCGGCATCATCTCGGTCAACGGGCTGGTGGCGGTCTTCCCCGGCTGGTTCGTGGTGCCGTACCTGATCGTGGCCATCGTCCAGCTGTTCGCGATCAACAGCATGGACCTGTACTCCTCCGGCGTGACCCTGCAGAGCATCGGCCTGCACCTCAAGCGCTACCAGTGCGTGCTCATCGACTGCGTGGTCGCCGGCGCGTTTGCCGCCTACGCGATCTTCTCGTCGCGCTTCAGCCAGTTGCTTGCCGACTTCCTGCTGTTCATCATCGTCTGGGTGGGGCCGTGGTGCGCCATCTACCTGGTCGACTACCTGCTCCGCCGGGGGCGTTACGACAACGACGCGCTGCTGAACGAGACCGGGGGGCGGTACTACCGCAACGGCGGAATCCACTGGCCGGCGATCATCGCCCAGGCCGTGGGAATGGTCGCCGCCGCGCTCTGGCTCAACGCCTACTCGCCCTACGTGTCGCCGCTGTCGAGCCGCATAGGCGGCTCCGACTTCAGCGTCTTCGCCGGGCTGTTCTTCGGCGGCGTCACCTACTACCTGCTCGCCCGCAGGAGGGTGCGCGCCGAGGCCAGCACGACCCCGCAAAGCGTCGTAGCGCAGCCGTGAGCCCGGCCGCCATCCGGCTGCCTTGCGTCATCCCGTTGCGATCCGGGACGGTGGCAGGGATCAGGGAGGAGAGAAACGGTGGAATGGGACGCGTTCCTTCGTAAGGTTCCCAAGGTCGAACTGCACTGCCACTTCGAGGGGACGGTTCGCGAGGCGACCTTCGCCGATCTCGCCCGTAAGCACGGGGTCACGCTCCCAACGGACGACGTTGACGAGCTTTACTCCTACAACACGATCGTGGAATTCCTCGTCATCTTCGGGATGGTGTCGTCCACCATCATCGACCGCGAAGACTTCGCCCGTTGCGCGTATGAGTCGCTTGAGGACGGGGTGCAGCTCGGCAACCTGAAGTACCGGGAGATGTTCTTCAACCCCACGCTGCACACCCGCCGCGGCGTGCCGATGGCGACGGTCATCGGCGGGCTCGTTGACGGGATGCACGCGGCGGAACGAGACTTCGGGGTGCGCTGCAGGCTCATCGCGGACGTCTACCGCCAAGACCCGCCGGAGATGGCCCGGCAGATGGTGGAGGAGGTGCTCGAGAACCGGGTCGAGGACCTCATCGGCCTGGGCATGGACGGGGCCGAGGCGCCGGACCCGCCGGAGAAGTTCGCCGAGGCGTTCGCCCTCGCGCGCCGCGGCGGGCTGCGCCTCACCAGCCACGCCAGCGAGGACGCACCCCCCGCCAACATCACCACCTGCCTGGACGTCCTCGGCTGCGAGCGGATCGACCACGGCTACCACATTCTCGAGGACCCGGCCGTGATCAAGCGCTGCCGGGACGAGGGAATCTACTTCACCTGCTGCCCGACCTCGACCGCCGTCGTCTACGGCTGGCCGGACCTGACCGCCCACCCGATCCGGCAGATGGTCGCGGAGGGGCTCCGCTGCATGCTCAACTCCGACGACCCGACGATGTTTCACACCGACATCGGCAAGGAGTACGTCGACCTGTGCAATGCCCTCGGCTACGGGCCCCTGCAGGTGCGCGAGTTCTGCCTCAACGGCGTGGAGGCGAGCTTCCTTGACGACTCCGACAAGCGGTCCATGGCGGCCAGCTTCTCCGCGGAACTGGACGACCTCGAAAACCAGCTGACCTGATCGGTGGCTGCTTGCCCTGACCCCGCCACCCCGCCCCATCGCTGGCCCTGACCCCACCACCCCGCCCATCTACGCATTGTCAGCGGCGTACGCCGCGAGGTCGTCGAGGTACCGGGCCCTATCGCCCTCGGCGAGCCAGGCGATCGTGAAGGCATTGCGGGCGGTCTGCACGATCTGCTGTTTCGTCAGGCCGGCGGCGCCCGCCAGCGCAGCAAGGTTCTCGTTCATGTACCCGGGGAAATACGCCGGGTCGTCGGAGTTGATGGTGACCAGCAGAGACTGGTCGAGCAGTTCCATGATCTCGCGCGCCTTCAGGCCGTCGGTCACGTAGCTGTTTGAAATGGGGCAGGCGGTCAGGCCCACTCCGGAGGCCTGGAGCCGCTGCACGAGCGCCCCGTCTTCGACACAGTTGACGCCGTGGTCTATTCGTTCCACCCCGATGTCATCCAGGCACTGCCAGATGTGCGTGACGGAGTCCTGCTGATCGACATCGCAATGCATCGTGAGGCGGTAGCCCTCGCTGCGCGCCCGGGCGAAAACCTCCTTGAACTTGACCGGGGGGTTTCCCTGCTCGTCCGAATCGAGCCCCACCCCGGCGATCCAGTCCCGGTGTGCCAGCGAGTCTTCCAGGGTTTGCAGCGCGGAATCCGCCGGCAGGTCCCTGAGAAAGCACATGATGAGCTGGGTGCGCAGGCCAAGCTCCGCGTCAGCGGCGTGCTGGGCCCGGCGGATCCCGCCGATGACGGTTTCGAACGGGATGCCGCGCGCCGTATGGGCCTGGGGATCGAAGAAGACCTCGGCGTAAACCACGTTCTGGGACCGGGCCTTCCGGAAGTACCCCATGGCCAGGTCGTAGAAGTCCTTCTCGGCCTGCAGCACGCTCATGCCCTCGTAGTACATGGCCAGGAAGGACGGCAGGTCGTCGAAGGTGTAGGCGGCGCGCATCTCCGCGGCGGACCGGTACGGCAGACCCAGGCGGTTGCGGGCCGCCAGGGCAAACTTGAGCTCGGGCTCCAGGGTGCCCTCGAGATGCACATGCAGCTCGGCCTTGGGCATCCCTGCGATGAAGCCTGCGATCTCGGTCATTCCCGGTTCCTCCCGGTCAGGCTGGCCCGAGGACCGGGCTCGTGACCTCAAGGTTCACGCAATCGATCAGCCCCAGGTCGGTCATCGCGTAGTCGGGTATCGCGGTGACCGACAGGAAGATCATGTACATGAACGGCGAGGCGAACGGGCAGCCGAGCCGCTGCGCGGCCGCGTCGAGCGCCGCCTCCTCCGCCGCCATCCTCTCCGGCGGCAGGTCCGCCACGATCCCGCCGATCGGCAGCGGAAGCCAGGCGAGGACCTCGCCGTCGCAGACCACCACCTGCCCGCCGCCGGCCTCGGCGACGTGGTTCACGGCGCGGGCGATGTCCGCCGGGTTGGCGCCGATGCACAGGATGTTGTTGTCGTCGGGGGAGGCCGAGGAAGCCATCGCACCGTCCCGCAGCCCGAATCCGGAGATGAAGGCCACCGGATGATGATCGGTCTTGCCGAAGCGCTCCACCACCGTCACGTACAAAACGTCCTGGCCGGGGTCGGGATGGACGACACCGTCCCGGACGGGCAGGACCACCTCCCGCCGCTTTCGCACGAACGGGACGTCCTCCGACATCTGCATGGAGAGCACACGAACCGACCCGGCTGTCCCGTCTGCGGGGACGAGGAAGTCGGCCGGCTGCAGCGCACGGGCCCGGAACGTCTGGAGCAGCCGGCGGCTTCGCGCGGGAGGCTCGGGCGGCTGGATCATCTGCCCGTTCGCGGCGACCGGCCGCCCCTTCGCGATCACCTGCTCCACGCCGAAGGCGGCCGGGTCATCGACAATCAGCATGTTGGCCAGCCGCCCCGGCGAGATTGATCCCACCTGATCGTCGATCCGGTAAATCTGGGCGCAGTTGATGGTGGCCATCTGGATGGCCTTGAGCGGCTCGATCCCATGGCCTATCGCCATCCGCACCAGCCGGTCCAGGTGGCCCTGGCGGAGCACGTCGTAGGCGGTCACGTCGTCCGTGCAGAACCCGACCCGGTCCGTTTTGGCGCCGCCGTCGGTGATCGCCTTGATGTTCTCGTCGAGGAAGTGCGCGACGGAGGACTCCCGCAGCATCACGTGCATGCCGGCGCGGAGTTTGTCCAGGGTCTCCGCCGCCGAATAGCACTCGTGGTCGGCCCGGACCCCCGCGCACAGCAGCACCGCGAGCTGCCGGCCGCTGGCCATCGGAGCGCAGCCAAGCACCGGCAGCCGGTTCCGGACCGCCAGATCCAGCGCCGCCAGGACCTTGTCGTCGCGCTCGGTGATGAACTCTTGGACGGTCTCCCAAACGCCCACGCATTCGGGCCAGCCCTGAGCCTCGCGATGCTCCTCCGGGCCGAACGTGAACCCCACCGTGGACTCGGGATACGTGTAGGGCGTCTTGGCCGGGGCCGCCCAGAACAAGGACAGGGGACTCCGCCTGGCTTCGTCCAGGAACTCGCGAAGGCCATCGAGCCCGGCCACCACAAAGATCTGGTCCAGCCCCGAGACCACCGTCGTCGTGCCGAACGGCACCACCGTGCTGGCGAACATGGTGACCGACAGCTTGCTGCACTCCAGATGGATGTGGCCGTCGATCAACCCGGGGACCAGATAGCGCCCCGCCGCGTCGACCACGGCCGTCTCCCCGCCCACGTAGTCGCCGACGTCGCCGACCGCCACGATGCGCTCACCGGCCACGGCCACATCCGCCGGGTAGATCTCCTCGGTGAACACGTTGACCAGCAGCCCGCCGCGCACCACCAGATCGGCAGGGCGGGCGGCGGCCGCCGCATCGAGCAGACTGACGTCCATCCCGGCTCCCTCCAGATTCAGCCTTGGGCGGTCCGGCACGGCCACCGGGTCATTGTCCGCGAACCCACCCGCGACCGCAATGAAGAGCACCCGGCAGTAGAGACTGCTGGGACCCCACCCCACGAAAACGCCTTCGCGTTTTCGTGGGGGCCCCGAGGATACGCGGCGCCCAGGCTGCCCCTGGCCGCTTTCTGGTCGGTCAACAGCCCTCCAGGCTGCCCCCCTCCTCGGGCCTTGCCAGGGATTGCCTGGGACCGCCGCTGACTCACTATTCCAGCGCCCCAGTGCCGGGCACTCTAAGGCAGACTCAGCGGTATGGCTACTCGCCTGGTGCACCTGGTGGCTGATGCGGCCGACCCGCCGGGCCTGGCGCGGTTCTGGGCGGCGGCGCTGGGGTGGGAGGTCGCTGCCGAGGAACCCACTGAGGTGGTGGTGTGGCCACGCGGCTACGACTACCCCGACCCCGTCGCGCTGCCGCTGGTGTTCGTCCCGGTGCCCGAGCCAAAGACGGACAAGAACCGGGTGCACTTCGACCTGGCCACCTCCTCGGTGGAGCACCAGGCGGCCGAGGTCGATCGCCTGCTGCGCCTGGGCGCGACGCGGGCCGATATCGGCCAGGGTGATGTGCCCTGGGTGGTGCTGGCCGACCCCGAAGGCAACGAGTTCTGCGTCCTGGACCCGCGGCCGGTCTACGCCGGCACGGGGCCGGTCGCTGCCGTCGTGGTGGACTGCGCCGACGCGGCGGCGGAGGCGCGGTTTTGGAGCGTGGCCGCGGGCTGGGCCACCCAGCAGCAGGCAGCGGGCTTCGCCTCGCTGCGGTCCCCGGCCTTGGTGGGGCCTTTCCTAGAGTTCGTGCAGGTGCCGGGCGCCAAGACGGTCAAGGACCGGCTGCATCTCGATGTCCGGCCCCATCCGGGCGGCGACCACCTGGCCGAGGCGCAGCATCTGCGCGGGCTCGGTGCCGTCCCGGCTGACGTCGGCCAGGGGGACGTGCCGTGGGTCGTGCTGGCCGACCCCGAAGGCAACGAGTTCTGCGTCCTCACGCCACGCTGAAACGATCGGCTTATAGCGGCGGCGTGACCCGCCGCCCGTCGACCGGCCACCGGTCCAGCCGCGCGCCGTCGTACACGTACAGCGCGTCGTGCAGGTTCACCGTCGGGTCGACATGCGACGGGATGAGGAAGACCTTGTCGCCCACCGTCAGGCTCACGCCGGGCAGCACGGCGAGGCAGGCGTGCTCGTCGGACAGGCCCAGGACGCGTAGCCCTGGCAGGACGGGAACCGGGAGCCCTTGGTCGGTCGCGAGCGCCTTCGACCCGGCATCGAGGACCGCCCGCCCCGGCTCCGGGCGGCTGATCACCGTCGTCACGCAGAACAGGGCGGGCTCGAACGGAAGCTGCATCCGGTCGTAGGCGGCATCGAGCAGTACGTACGAACCGGCCTGCGCCTCGGTGAACACCGTTCCCGGGGCGAGGAGGAGAAATATTGCGGTCGGCCACCGGGAGGTCGACGAGGAGGCAGGGCGTGGGGAGCCGTGCCAACAGCTCCGGCGGGAGCTCCGGATGGACGCGGCCTGCGCACGGGGCGGTCATGATGTGTGTCTATCGCACCGCGGGGTGAAGGACGGGCTCCCCGGCGGCAGGCGATACCCGCCGGCGCGGGTGCATCAGCCGTTGGTGGCCAGGGTCTGCAGCCTCGTGTGGGAGCCGTTGAAGACGTCCTGGTCCCCGGGCAAACTGCCCGAGGGCGAGTACTGCCAGAACGTGTAGAAACCCCAGCCGTTGGGCAGCGGGCCACCGCCGCTGGCCGAGTAGTTGGCTATCCAGAGCGGGTCGTACTTGCCAAAGCCGCCGTAATTGCCGGTGCAGGTGGTCCACCAGTCGGTGGTCGAGTAGATCACGGGGTAGGCGTGTTCTTTGTAGACGTACTCGTGAACGAAATTCCAGAGCCAGGACACCATCTGCGACTGGGTGAGCCGGTAGCACTCGGGGCCGTAGGGGTTGTACTCGATGTCGAGGGCGCCGGGCAAGGTCTTGCCGTCAGCGGACCAGCCGCCGCCATGCTTGATAAAGTAATCGGCTTGGGCCTGGCCGCTCGAGTTATTTGGAATGGCGAAGTGGTAGGCTCCCCGGATCAATCCCTGGTAGTACGGGCCCTCATACTGGTTATAGAAATAGGGGTTGGTGTAGTAAGTGCCCTCGGTGGCCTTGGCGTAGGAGAAGTCGATATAGCGCGCCACCGATGCCCAGTTGATGTTGCCCTGGTAGGCGCTGATGTCTATCCCTGGCAGTTGGGTCGTCGATAGGGTCGGCCTGAGCTTCGCCAACGAGAGCCGCGACGCGTGAGCGACGGTGACCGTCCCCATGGAGTCGGCGCCCGGATGGGTGATCCGCTCGGGGTGGACCGGGGTCGGGATGAATTTTGGCTTGGTCACCAGGACCCGCTGCCCCGACACCGTTACCGCCCAAACGGCTCCCGCGCGGGACCCGGTGCTGGCGGACTGGCCCGCCGTGCTGGTCGTGCCCGGTACCCACATCGCCAGCGCGGCGACGGCGGCGACGGCGGCGAGGGGACGTGGGCCATAGGGCATCGCGGGGCGGCGGGGCGATTTCACTACGAGTTCTCCTAGTACTTAGCTGCGGGGGGTTGTGCGGTGGTTGGCGATATTGTGCCGCACGTATATGCATTGACGCAGACTTGTCACGAAACTCTCAGGCAATGCGACTCAGCGTGCAGATCGCCGGCGAAAGGGAAGGGCCCGCCCAGCCCGGACGGGGGCCTCCGGCGTGACGCCTGTTGCTCCAGGGACCTGCGATAGCGAGAATGACAAGTGAGGAAAGCGGGGTAAACGGGAGCGTGGCAATAGCGGTCCTCTCCCGCTTGCTACGGTCCCGGCGGGTTGCCGGGCGCCCCGGGCGTCAGCCTGGGCGGCTCCGGCCGGGCGCGGTAAGGTTCGTGCGCGGGCGGCACCGTCGTTCAAAGAGGAGCGTGACATGAGCGTGTACAAGGTGATCGAGGTCATCGGGACAAGCGGCACGTCATGGGAGGAGGCGGCCGCGGAGGCGGTGAAAACCGCTGGTGAGACGATTCGCGACCTGCGGGTAGCTGAAGTCGTCAAGCAAGACATCCACCTCGACGAGGACGGCGGAATCACGTACCGGACCAAACTTCAGGTCTCCTTCAAGTACGAGCACGAGCACTGACCCGGGGTTACTCGCAGCCGCCGTGGCTGTCGCGCCGACTTGAGGGAGCCGCATGTACCCCCAGCAGCACGCGGCAGTCTCGGTCGGGGCGACCTTCACGGTGGCCTGGGCGGGCGGTGTCGGCCCGCCGTGGTCGGTCGTCGGGTGGACGGTCCTCGGCGGAACGCTCATCGACGTGATTGAACAAAGCTGCACAAGACGCTCAGCGAGATCGCCGACAATCTGTGTTGCCGCTCATCCAGCTGCTGGCGAAGCCCTGACGTAGCACACTGGATAGCCATGGTCAGCGAGAACGTCTCCAGGCTTGCGGTACTCATCGACGCGGACAACGCGCAGCCATCGATCATCGAGGGCCTGCTCGCGGAAGTCGCCAAATACGGCACCGCGCACGTCAAGCGCGCCTACGGTGACTGGACCGGCACGAGCCTGAAGGGCTGGAAGGACCAGTTGCTCGCCCAGTCCATCCAGCCGATCCAGCAGTTCGCCTACACCAGGGGAAAGAACGCGACCGACGCGGCGATGGTCATCGACGCGATGGACCTGCTGTACTCGGGCCGCTTCGACGGGTTCTGCATCGTATCCAGCGACAGCGACTTCACCCGGCTGGCCGCGCGCATCCGTGAGTCGGGCCTGACCGTCTACGGCTTCGGCGAGCGGAAGACCCCCAAGCCGTTCGTGGCCGCGTGCGACAAGTTCATCTATATCGAGAACCTCACGTACCCCGAGACCACCGCCGCCAGCGTCGGTGAGGTTGCCAAACCGGTCCCGCGCGCCACCGCGGCGCAGCTCAAGGGGGACGCCGCCCTGGTGAACCTGCTGCGCAACGCCGTCGAGGCGGCCTCCGACGATGACGGATGGGCCGCGCTGGGGGCCGTGGGCCAGATCATGACCAACCAGCGCCCGGACTTCGACTCTCGCACCTACGGCTACGCCAAGCTCAGCGACCTGATCGAGGCGACCACGCTGTTCGAACTCGAGCGCCGCGGGTCCGGCGACGGCAAACCGGGCGCCATCTTCGCACACGACAAGCGCCGCCGCCGGTCACCCGCCCGCCCGGCCCGGACGCAATGACCTGCGCGAACGTGTGCTGTTAGCCGCGCTGGCGGCTCCGCACCTCGAATGCGATGACGATTTCAGAGATGCCGCGGAACAAGGCGAAGAACCCGACGAAGAGCAGCAGCAGCACGCCTTGTGCGGGGATCACCTGCTGGGAGGCCCAGAAGCCGAGCAGGAGTTCCAGGATGCCGGCCAGCATGCCGAGCCACCAGGAGCTGTTGATGTCCCTGGTCTCGATCGCGGTGATGATGTCGAGCGTGCCCTTGAAGACCAGCAGCAGCCCCAGCACGGAGGCGAGGGACCAGAAGGCGCCGAAGGGCGTGGCAAAGGACCAGATCGCGCCCACCGTGAACAGGACGGCCAGCAGGACGTGCGCCCACGCCCAACTGCGCTTGACCGCCGCGATCAGCAATTCGTTGAACGCGGACACCAGGAACAGGACACCTATGAGGACGCCCACGGTGGTGACCGAGGCGGTGCTGAACCGCAGCACCATCACCGAGATGATCAGCCACGCGATGCCGGTGAGCAGGAAGAGCCACCACGGCCCGGCCAGCCGCCACAGTGCTGCGCGGGCGCCGCGCAGGCGATTCCCGACGGCATCAGGATTGACGCTCATATGCCACTCCCTTCCACAAGGGCCGTGCCTGGCATGGCACTGGCAGCGGTTACGCCGCGATTACCCCACCTTTTACACCGGCTGACCGGAATATGCCAGCGTTGGCCGGCCAGGAACGTTTCCGGCAGCTAGCGCCCCGGTTATGCGCTTGGTCGTGGGGTGAGGTGGTAGCGGGAGATCAGCCCGGGCAGCCAGTCCGGCCGGCCGAGCACTGCCGCGGTCACGGCTCCCGGGACGACGGTGTGGCCGTTATGCCCGAAAATTGCCGTCAGGCCCCCTGTCTGTCTGACAGAGACCATGCCCTGTAACGTCTGGGTATTGCGGCGGGCTGGCGCTACTGGGCGCCCGGGGCTGTGGCCCGCCGGGTTAGGGCAACCCCGCGTTACGGAGGTCCGGGATGGTTGATGTCAAGCTCGGCAAGAAGGCAGCCCGTCACGACCCGCGGACGCTTGTCTACGCCAAGTACCGCACCGCAACCGAGCCCCCGCCGCCCAACGCGCACTGGGGCCGTGGGCTGCCATTCGCCATGCTCGGCAACGATCAGTACGGCGACTGTGTGGAGGCGGGTTACGCCCACCAGGTGCAGATCTGGGGGGACCGGTCCGGGCACCCGTTCGTTCCCACCGGCCAGGAGGCTCTCGACGCCTACGCGGCGATCACCGGGTTCAACCCGGCCGACCCGAACACCGACAAGGGCACCGACATGCTCACCGCGGTCGGTTACTGGAAGTCCACGGGCCTGGGCGGGCAGCAGATCACCGCGTACGCCGCGCTGAATCCACTGGACCAGACGCAGATGTGTGAGTCGATCGCCTGGTACGGCGGCGCCTACATCGGGCTGCAACTCCCCCTCTCCGCGCAGAACCAGGTGGGGTCGGAGTGGGCCGTCACCACGGGACAGGACGCGATCGCCGGCAGCTGGGGCGGGCACTGCGTACCGCTGTCCGGCTACGACCAGAACACCCTGTGGTGTGTCACGTGGGGCAAGCTGCAGGCCATGACGTGGCAATTCCTCACCACCTACTGCGACGAGGCGTTCGTGCTGCTCGCCACGGACTGGATCGCCGCGTCCGGTCAGTCACCGTCGCGCATGGCGTGGGGACAGCTGCTCGCTGACCTGCAGAACCTCTGACCGGGCGATCGCCGCGACCATGCCCGCCACCGCAGCCGTCCCCGACCGCGCCCGTGTTGTGGTGGTGGGGGGCGGGGTCATCGGGGTCTCGGTGGCCTATCACCTGGCGCACCTCGGGGTGACCGACGTCGTGTTGCTGGAACGGGACCGGCTGACCTCGGGCACCACGTGGCACGCGGCCGGGCTGATGGCCACCTTCGGCTCAACGTCGCAGACCTCCACCGAGCTGCGGATGTACACCCGCGACCTGTATGCCCGGCTGGAGGCGGAGACCGGGCTGGCGACCGGCCTGAAGCAGGTAGGACTGATCGAGCTGGCTGTCGAGCCGGGGCGGCTGGAAGAGTACCGGCGGGTGGCCGCGTTCAACCGGCTGTGCGGAGTGGAGGTGCACGAGATCTCCCCGCGGGAGGTCGCCAGCTTGTTTCCGCTCGCGCGGGTCGAGGACGTTCTGGCGGGGTTCTACATCCCGGCCGATGGCCGGGTGAACCCGGTCGACGTAACGATGTCGCTGGCCAAAGGCGCCCGGATGCGGGGCGTGCGGATCGTCGAGGGGGTGCCGGTCACCGGCTTCCTGCAGCGCCGTGGGGTGGCGACCGGGGTGCGCACGCCGCGGGGCGAGGTTGAGGCCGAGTTCGTGGTCAACTGCGCCGGGATGTGGGCCCGGCAGCTCGGCGAGCTGGCCGGGGTGAGCATCCCGCTGCAGGCCGCCGAGCATTACTACCTGCTGACCGAGCCGATCGAGGGGGTGGACAGCGGCTGGCCGGTACTGGAGGACCCCGCCAACTTCGGGTACTACCGCGAGGAGGGCGGCGGGCTGATGCTGGGGCTGTTCGAGCCGGTCTGCGCGCCGTGGAACGTCGGGGGCGTCCCCGCGGACTTCTCCTTCGGCGAGCTGCCGCCGGACTGGGACCGGATGGCGCCTTACCTGGAGCGCACCATGTCCCGGGTCCCGGTATCGGCGCAGGTTGGCATCAAGAAGTTCTTCTGCGGCCCGGAAAGCTTCACCCCCGACCTGCTGCCCATCGTTGGCGAGGCGCCGGAGCTGAGGAACTACTTCGTGGCCGCCGGGCTGAACTCGATCGGGATCTTGACCGGTGGGGGAGTGGGCCGGGTGATCGCGCAGTGGATCGTGGACGGGCGCCCCGGGATCGACGTGACGGCCATCAACATCGACCGGCTGCACCGCTACCAGGCCAACCCGGAGTACCGGGCGACCCGCACCGTGGAATCGCTGGGCCTGGTGTACGCGACGCACTACCCGGGCCGGTCCATGACGACCGCCCGCGGCGCGAAGGTGTCCCCGGTCCACCAGCGCCTGGTCGCGCAGCGGGCGTACTTCAGGGACGTCAGCGGCTGGGAGGGCCCCGACTGGTACGCCCCCGAGGGGGCCGAGCCGGATCCAGGCCCGCTGTCGTGGGGGCGGCCGGACTGGTTCGGTTACTGGGCGGCCGAGCACGACGCCGCCCGCACCGGCGTGATCTTGATGGACATGGCCTTCATGGCCAAGTTCGACGTGCAGGGCCGCGACGCCGGGCAGGTGCTCGACCACGTTTCCGCCAACAAGGTCAACGGCGAGGCCGGCCGGATCACCTACACCCAGTGGCTCAACCCCGCGGGCACGCTGGAAGCCGACCTGACGGTGACCAAGCTCGGCGACGACCGGTTCTGGGTGGTCGCCTCCGACACCGCACACCGGCACGTGGAAACCTGGCTGCGCCGGCATGCCGGCGGCGCGCACGCCTTCGTCACGGACGTGACGTCGGGCTACGCCCAGATCAACATCCAGGGCCCGCGGTCACGGGAACTGCTGGCCCTGGTCACAGCGGCGGACGTGTCCAACGAGGCGTTCCCCTACCGCGCCGCGGCCGAGATCGGCATCGGGTTCGCCCGGGCGCTGTGCATCCGGATCACCTACCTGGGCGAGCTTGGCTACGAGCTGTACATCCCGGCCGAGCAGGCGGTGCACGTATATGACCGGCTGGTTGCGGCCGGGCGGGCGATGGGCCTGCGGCACGCGGGGCTCAAGGCGCTGAGCAGCCTGCGGATGGAGAAGGGCTACCGTGACTACGGCCACGACATCGACAACACCGACACCGTGCTGGAGGCCGGGCTCGGCTTCGCGGTCGCGCTCGACAAGCCGGGCGGGTTCATTGGCCGCGAGGCCGTCCTCGCCCAGAAAGAGGGCGGGCCGCTGCGACGGCGGCTGGTCCAGGTGCTGGTGACGGATCCGGAGCCGCTGATGTTCCACGCCGAGGTGGTCTGCCGCAACGGCAGGCCCGCCGGGTATGTCCGGTCCGCGTCCTACGGGTTCACCCTCGGCGGCGCGGTCGGGCTGGCCATGATCGACGCCGACGAGCCCATCGACCAGGCCTACCTGGAGTCCGGTGACTGGACCGTACAGATCGGGACCTCGGTCTACCCGGCCGTCGCCTCCCTGCGCCCGATGTACGACCCAGGCAACAAGCGCATCCGGATGTGATTCCGGTTGGCCCCGGTCACGGGCCGCTTCCGCGCTCCGGATGAGTCGGGGCGAAATGCTGGGGAAACGCCAGGTTCCGGCACCGCTGATGGCGCGCCGCGCCGCACACGGGGCACTCTGACCGGCGCACCGCCGGTTCCAGCCGGGCGAAGGTGTCGGCGTCAAACTTGGGGGGCTCCGGCGGAGCGGAAAGCCGCAGCGGCCCTCGCCGGGCCAGTTCGGACACGAAACGCTTGTACTCGGGTTCGCACTCATCGCACCGGCAGCCTCGCGCCCAGGCCAGCACCGTGCCGTGCGGCGGCAGTGCGGGCGGCAGGCTGCTCCATGCGGTCATGCATCCACGGTAGGGCAACAGCTTCTCGGGTTGGTAATGCGAGAACCCACGTGCCCAGTCCCACTCGCAGTTCGCCGACGGTGCGACGGGTTCCTAGCTGGGCCTGTCGATCGCGGAGGCGGATCGGGCCTGATCACGCAGGACCTGTTTTTGGATCTTGCCGGTGGAGGTCTTGGGCAGCTCCGCGAACACCACGGTTTTGGGGGCTTTGAAGTGGGGCAGGCGCTCCCGGCAGTGCTGGATCAGCTCTGCCTCGGTGGCTTGTGCGCCTGCTTTGAGCTCGACGAAGGCCAGCGGGGTCTCCCCCCACTTGGGGTCGGGCTGGGCGACCACGCCGGCCATGGCGACGGCGGGGTGGCGGCAGAGCACGTCCTCGATCTCGATTGAGGAGATGTTCTCCCCGCCAGAGATGATCACGTCCTTGGCCCGGTCTTTGATTTTCACGTAGCCGTCTGGCTCGAGGACGGCCAGGTCCCCGGAGTGGAACCAGCCGTCGGCGAAGGCCTGCTGGGTGGCGCCGGGATCGTTGAGATACCCCTTCATGGTGATGTTGCCCCGGAACACGATCTCGCCGAGAGTCTGGCCGTCGGCCGGCACGCAGGTGCCGTCCTTTTGGTCGATGACCGTCATCGCGTCTTGCAGCAGGTACCGCACACCCTGCCGGCCGTTGCGCTGCACTCGCCCCGCGACGTCCAGGCCGTCCCAGTCCTCGTGCTTGGCGCAGACCGCGGCGGGCCCGTAGGTTTCGGTCAGCCCGTAGACGTGGGTCAGGTCGAACCCGAGCCGTTCCATGCCCTCGATCATCGTGGCCGGCGGCGCAGCCGCGGCCACCATGGCAGACACCCGGCCGACGCCCTCGCGCAACTGTTCGGGAGCGTTGATCAGGAGGTTGTGCACGACCGGGGCCCCGCAGTAGTGCGTGACGCCCTCGTCCCGCATCAGCCGGAAGATGTCAGCGGCGTCCACCTTGCGCAGGCACACATTGGTGCCGGAGTTGGCCGCCATCGTCCACGGGAAGCACCAGCCGTTGCAGTGGAACATCGGCAGCGTCCACAGGTAGACGCTGTGCCGGGGCATGCCCCAGGTCAGGATGTTCCCGATGGCATTCAGGTGCGCCCCCCGGTGATGGTAGACGACGCCTTTGGGCCTGCCCGTCGTCCCCGACGTGTAGTTCAGCGAGATCGCCTGCCACTCATCCGCGGGCTCAATGCGCTCAAACTGCGGCGCCGCGTCAGAGATCAGGGCCTCGTAGTCTTCGCTCCCCACCCGGTCCCCGGGTCCGTCGTACTCCGGGTCGTCGATGTCGACCACGAGCGGGCGCGCCGCGCACAGCCGCAGCGCCGCGCCCACCACAGGGGAGAACTCCCGGTCGGTGAGCAGTACCCGGGCCTGGGCGTGATCGAGGATGTAGGCGATCGTCGCGGCGTCCAGGCGGGTGTTGATCGTGTTCAGCACCGCGCCGGTCATCGGGACCCCGAAGTGCGCTTCGGCCATCTCCGGGGTGTTCGCCGCGACCACCGACACCGTGTTCCCACGGCCCACACCCCGCGCCGACAGCGCCGAGGCAAGCCGCTGGCACCGCTCGCGGGTCTGCGCCCAGGTGAACCGCCGTGCCCCGTGCACCACGGCCAGCCGGTCAGGATACACGTCCGCGCTCCAGTCCAGGAACGTCAGCGGCGTCAGCGGCGCATAGTTCGCCGCATTCGCCCCCAGGCCCACCTGATACATGTCACCCACGACGCCTCCCCTGCCTGAACGCCCGGCCACGCGCCTCCGGCG
>Ga0070698_100003238_pt1 | contig 17910 bp, 16 predicted proteins | sample KBSK1502metaG_FD_65477 | JGI IMG/M metagenome (GOLD analysis project Ga0070698, IMG submission 65477) | Corn, switchgrass and miscanthus rhizosphere microbial communities from Kellogg Biological Station, Michigan, USA - KBS K1-50-2 metaG | ecosystem: Host-associated > Plants > Roots >...
TCGCCGATGCTCGTGCCGCGCGAGACGAGGCGCGCCGAAACCCATTGCTCGCCGACGCCGACCTCGTAGGCGGTCGCTGTCGGATCCGATGCGCTCACCGCGAGATCGATCCGGCGCGCGCCGGCGCGCAACACGCGCGCGACAGGTTGCCCGGTCTCGACCGCGCCGCCGATCACGGCGTCGAGCGCGACGAGCGTGCCATCGGCGGGTGTCTTGAGCGTGACCGCACGACCGATGGCGCCCGCATACGCGCGGCTGCCTTGCCGGGCTGCGCCGAGTCGTGCACGCGCGCTCGCTGTCGCGGCTTCGGCCTCCTGCAACTTTGCTTGGCTGACGATGCCGTCGCGCGCCAGATCTTTGGCGCGCGCGAGCTCGGACTCGCGAAGCGCGAGCTCTTGTTGCGCCTGCGCGGCTTGCGCCCCGATCTCGGCGGTCTGCGCGCCGAGCGATGCGCGCTCGGTCGCGCCGAGCACGGGCGCCACCTTCGCGATCTCTGCGCCGGCCGCGACGCGATCGCCGATCGCGAGCGCGCCAACGGTGACAACGCGGCCGACGAGCGGCGACGCGACGACGAGCTCGTCACCGGGTCGCGCGACGACGCGCCCGTACCGGATCCGCACATCGGGAAGCTCGCCTTCGGCCGCCGGCGCGACGGCGAGATCGAGCGCAGCGCGACTGCGACCATCAAGCACGATGGCGCGGCCTTTGACGCGCGATGGCGTTCGCCGCTCCTCTTCCTCTTTCTCGCGTCCGCACGCGACGAGGACGAGCGCCGCGACGAGGACATGGTTCATCGCATCACGCCCGGCAACCAGCCGACGAGCTGTTCGCCGAACGCGACGCCGAGAATCACGGCGGCGATCAGGCCGGCACCGATCACGAACGGAAATACGAGCGAAGCGCCGGGGCGCTCGGGCACGCGCCCGTCGAGCAAGCGCGTGATGCGCAGCTCGATCGCAGCATCGCCGGTCAACGCTGCGCCGCGACCGGCGCGTTGCAGCCGAGCGGCCTCGACGATCGCGTGCCCGAGATCTTCGGGGCGCGCGCCATCGGCGATCGCTTCGTCATCGCGCGCCTGTTCGAGCGCGATGTGCCACGCGCGCAGGCGCGCACGCGGTTGCGGCCACGGCCATTGCAAATCGATGGCGAGCTGCGCGAGTGCGATCCGCAGTGGATCGCGATGGCGCACGTGCGCCGCTTCGTGCGCGAGCGCGGCAAGCAGCGCGTCGCGATCGAGCGTGTCCTCGAACGATGATTCGATCACGATGCGCGGGCGCCACAGCCCGACGACGGCAAGCGGTGCCGACGTGCGTGCCGTCGCGGCGCGCCAGAAGCGCCATAGCGCTCGAACCCACAGCGCGAGCACGGCGGCGGCGATGATCCACGCGATCGGTGCGAGCCGTTCGTCGCTGACCGCGGGCTCTTGCACCGCCCAGCCGAGCACGAGCGCGGTGGCAAACGCGATCACGATGAGCGGCGCGATCAAACCGCGCCACGCCCGGCGCTCGCGCCGCCACGCCGGGCCCAGCGTGGTTGCGATGCGAACCGGCGCGACAAGCCACGCGAGCGTGCCGCCGAGCAGCGCCGCGAGCCCGATCAGCAGCAGCTCACGATTCACGACGGGCCTTCCTGCGCGCGGCGACAACGCGCGCGAGCTCGTCGAGCAGATCCGGATCGACCGCCTCGACGGCATCGACAAGCGTGGCGATCGCCGGCCGCGGCTCGTCGCCGAGCAAGCGGCTTACAGAGGTCCGTGCATCCGCGCGTTCGACGCGCTCGCGCGCGATCGCCGGCGAATACAAATACACGCGCCCGACGCGGCGTCGCTTGCACAGTTTCTTCGCTACGAGCCGATCGAGCACCTTCGCGATCGTCGTGTACGCGAGACCGACGCCGACGCGATCGTGGACGTCGCGCGCGCTCGCTTCGTGCAACTGCCACACGGTCTCGAGCACCGCGCGCTCGAGCGCGCCGCCGGGCAACGGAAGCTGTGCCACGCAGCCATTCTACGACGCGCGTCGTAGATCTGCCAAGGGCCTATTCGTCGTCGCGACTGCCGCCCCACGACATCGTCGCTGCGGCTTCTCCGAGCTCGACGTCGATCGGCCGGATCTGGCGATTCAGCGGAAATACAGCGGCGAGCCCCATGACCGCGCCTCCGCCGAACAAGATGAAGCTCCAGCTGACGATGATGTCCTCGAGCGGCGCGTGCGGCGCGAGCATGGCTGCGTAGTTGAAGACGTCGGGTTTTGTCGCGACGAAGATGCACGATGTGATGATGCCGAGCGCGAGCCCGATCACGGCGATCGTCGTTGGCATGATCGGCAGCTCGCGCCGCTGCCTCGCGAGTGCGAGTACGGCTCCGACGATGAGGCCTGCCGCAGCGACAAACGCGGCGACGAGCGTAATGATGCCGACGACCGGAAAGCCGTGCCATGGCGCTCGCGGGACTGTCATCTGCGCGCCGGCCGGCAGCTCTTTGTTCTTCTTCTTGACGAGCTCGATGTCTTGTTCGAGCACGTCCATCAGCTCCGAATTCGAAATTGAGACGCAGCGCTCGTTCTGGCAGCGCGTAAACGAGCGCAGCCCGATGTGGACCTTGTCACCCCAGCTCGGGCTCGATAGCCAATACTGCGCGAACACGGAGACGACGAGGACAATCGATGCGACGAACGCGAGCACGATCGCGAGCACGCGTTTGCGTTGCCGGCGCTGCTCCATGGCCCATCGTAACGCGGCGCTTATCGGCGTACGACGCGCGCGACCGGAATCTTCGTCTCGCGCGGGTCGCGCGGCGTCTTCGCCATCAGCCGCACGATCGGCATGACGACGACGATGAGCACGAGGACGATCGACATCAGATAGACGGGCGCGACGCGCAGCTCGTGCAGGCGATCGACGACCAACAACACGGGGACCATCGCGAGCGTCGTCGTCCACATGATCCACACGAGGATCTGCCCCCACCTCGGCCGCCAGTACACCCAGGCGGCGGGCACGTAAAACAACAGCGCGAAGATCCGGAACCTGTCACCGCCGAGCGCGAACGCGAGCGCGCCGAGCGCGAGCGTCGTCGCGACGACCACGCGCAGCATGCGGACGACTTGGCCTTCCACGGCTATAGAGTAGCGCGGCTGGCTGAAACCAACACCTGGCAGGGTTCACCCGACCAGCGCGCTCGTAAGCGCGCCACGACACGGGTGCGGCACGAGGCACGCCCGTTGCTGAGCCCTTCGGGATGGCCGGACGAGGGATGGTTCTAGCGATCGCGTTTCTGCTGCCGCCGGTTTCTGCGGCCGCCGACGATTTCGCCGAGCGCTGCGCCGCGCCCGGTGTCGTCAAGTGCGTCGGTTTCGATGCGCCGCAGGAGCTCGCAGGGCCCGTTGACTACGTCACCACGCCAGCGCCCTCCGGCGTGCTCGCCGACGGTCCTGTGCCGCCCATGATCGACACGAGTACCGCGGCATCGGGCGCGGGCTCGCTGATGTTCACGATTCCGTCGAGCTCGGGCTCGAGCTTCGGAGCGTACTGGACGAACTTCTCCGACGACTTCTCACTGCAGTTCGGCGTCGGCGACGACTTCTACGTGCAGTGGCGCCAGCGCTTCTCCAAAGAGATGCTCGACACCGTTTATTACGAGGACTACGCGAACGGCGTAAAGCAGGGCGGCTGGAAGCAGGTGATCGTCGGCGAAGGCGATCGGCCCGGCACCAACATCTACTCGTGCACGGACCTCGAGATCGTCGTTAACGATGGCTCGCAGGCGGGATTCCCGCAGCTCTATCACAGCTGCGGCGCAAAGGGCGGCCACTACGAAGGCCTGCAGGAACCGTTCGGCGACTTCGATTACCTCCTGCAGAACGCAATCCGAGATCCCGCGTGCAGCTATCACAACCCGGCGGTGCCGCCGTGCGAAGGCTATGTCGCGGATCGTTGGATGACGTTTCAGATCCATATCCACGTCGGTACGCCGTACACGAACAACGGCGTATACCGCCACGACAGCACGCTGCAGCTGTGGGTCGCCGATGAAGGCGCGCCGTCACGACTCGTGATCGATTACAGCCCGCACGATCCGAGCTGTCAGTCGATCCAAACAAGTCAGCCGGCGTGCCAAACCGGCTACGACCTGTTCAACAACGATTCCAATGTTCGCAAATACGGCCAGGTCTGGCTGTTGCCATACATGACGCGTAAGGATCCGTCGCAGCCACATCCGACCGCATACACCTGGTACGACGATTTGATCGTCTCGCGGCAGCCGATCGCTGATCCAAACCTCGGCGCGCCGCCCGACGGCGTTCCGGACGGTAGTGATCCGCCGCCGTCTGGCGATGGTGCACGCGGTGGCTGCAACGCCGGCTCGGACGTTGGCGTGGGCGCGATCCTTCTGCTGGTCGGACTCACTTGCCGTAGACGAGGCCGATGTAGAGCAGCTCGCGTTCGAACGAAGGCTGGTTCGTGCGCAGCGTGATGTTGCGCCACACGGCGGCGCGCGCCTCGACGGCGAGCTGCGACGAGATGTGCCTCGCGACGCGCAGCTGTAGCGAGCTGCGGTTTTCATCCTCGATGCTCGTGAACTCCTGCTGCTGCAGCTCGGGACGCACGACGAGGCCATCGAGGTACTGATCGTACTGAAGGATCGCGATCAGCGTGCCGTAGAGCTCCCACGGCAGCTGCGTCGTCGCCGATAGCGTCACGCGGTGGCGAGCGAGTGACTGACCGTAGCTATTCGAATCGATCACGGTGATCTGATACGCGAGCGTCGCGAGCTGCCGGCCGATCCACGTGAGCTCGAGGCTCGCGCGCTGATACCGATCGCGCCGCTGGATGTCGGTGGGGCCGGTGCATTGCTCGCTGCTCGGCGGCGCATCCGGCGCGCACGCGTTCGCGAGCGCGAGGCCCGTGTAGAACGTGCGATTCTCGAACGAGAGGGTGCCGGCGAGCTCGAGGCTCCTCGTCTTTGCGGCGGGCTGCCACAGCACGAGCTCGAGCCGCGCGCTCGCGACCGGTCCCCACCAATCGAAGTTCGGGTCGGGTTTGTAGCGAAAGTCGCGAAGGCCGAGCGCGAGCGACAGCGTGCGATCCTCGTCGCTCTGCAGCGCGAGCAGCGCATCGGGCCCGAGCGTGCGAAACGTTCGCGCGCCGACAGGATCGGAGAGTGGGATTGCGTCGATCGCCATCACGCCGAGGCCAAGCGCCGCTGGTCGATCGCCGAGCGCATGCAGCCAGCGCGCGTTGCCGGCGAGGGTGGTCACGTTCTCGACGGACGCTTCCGCGTCGGCGACGAGCCGCGTGAGGTCCGACAGGTTGAATGCGAGGTTGCCGCCGAACAGCTGCGATTTGTAGTCGACGTGCGCGCCGAACCGCCCGACGAACGCCGTGATGGGCACCGTCATGTCTTCCGACGGCGTCTCGACGCGTTGCACGTTCGTATCGACCTCGGTGCCCGCCTCGCCGCCGACGGTCCATGGCGATGCATGCGCCGTCGCCGCCAGGCAGACGGTCACCGCGAGGGCGCGACGCATGGCCGCATCGTATATCGGCGGCAAGCGTGGTAGGCACAAGCATGCGCTCGCTGATCGCCGTCGTGATGTTTATCGCAACCCTCGGCTGCAAAGGGAACCCCGAGAAGTGCGACCAAGCGTGCCGCAATTACGCCGAGCTCGTGTTCTGGCAAAAAGCGAACGCCGAGATCGAGAAGCTGCCGCCCGCGGAGCGCGATGCTGCTCGCAAACAAAAGATGGCCGAGCTCGCGAAGAACCTCTCCGAGGGCATCGATCTGTGCACCAGCAAGTGCGTCTCGGCGAATAACAAGGACGCGATCGATTGCCTGATCAAGGCCAAGACGGCCGACCAGGCGAAAGCGTGCAGCGCGAAATAGGCGTATCGTCGCGGCGATGCGCCGTGCATTGTTCCTGATCTGTCTCGTCGCGTGCTCGTCTGAAACGCCGCAAGCTCCCACGCCGCAACCCGCGCCGAAGCCGCGGCCGCCCGCCGATGCACTCGAGAAGGGACGGCCGATCGAAAAGGAGCTTGTCGCTGGTCACGTCGATCGCTACAAGGTCACGCTCAAAGCGAACGACGTGCTGCTCGCGACGGTCGACCAGCGCGGCATCGACGTCGTCGTGACGGTGCTCGATCCGAGCGACAAAAGGATCGCCGAGCTCGATAGCCCGAATGGCCAGAAGGGTCCCGAGCCGATCGTCGTCGAGGCGAAGAGGGCGGGCGAGTACCGGATCGAGATCAGTGCGTTCATGCCGCCGCCGGGCGATGTCGCGCCGCCGAGCGCGGGGCTCGAGAGCGCTGGCAAATACGAAGCGCGCATCGACGAGATCCTGACGTCGCGCGCGTACGTCGAGCGCCAGATGAAGGAGTCGATCGACAGTTCGCGCATGTTCGAGCTGTGGAAGGCCGTGCGCGATCGTCAGCCGAAGGCCGTCGAGAAATTCTGGACCGAGCTCAAGGGCAAATCGCCGCTTGTCGAGCCCGTCGCAGGCGATGCGAACGAAGTGCTCATCACGTTCGCGTATCGCGATAAGAAGACGCCATACGTCGCCTTGATTGGCGGGCCATCGTTTCGCGAGAAGCCGCTGCAACACCTTGCCGGAACCGACGTCTGGTACCTGACTGCACGAATGCCGGCGGACTCGCGGTTCGCCTACGCCTTCCTGCCGACGAACGCGCCGCCCGAATACATGTCCGTGTTCCGATTGCGCCCTGATCGACCGAATCCGCGCGTCACGAAGAAGGTGCTCGATCCAAACAACCCGAAGCGGTTTGCCGATATGTCCTACGCCGAGCTGCCGGCGGCACCGCCTCAGCCGTGGATCGGCGAGACGCCGGGCACGCCCGCCGGCACGGTCAAAGAGCTCACGATCGACAGCAGCGAGATGAAGGAACCGCGCAAGGTCGCGGTGTACACGCCCTCGGGCTACGACCCGAAGCTGACCTATCCACTCATCATCGCGTTCGACGGCGAGGCATACGGCATCGGTCCCGGCCCGCTGATTCCGCTGCCGCGCATCCTCGACAACTTGATCGCGGCGAAGAAGATTGCTCCGACCGTCGCGGTGCTCGTCGCTAACCAGGGCACGCGCAACCGCGACCTCACGGCGTCGGAGCCGTTCTCGCGGTTCGTCGCGCTCGAGCTCGTGCCGCGCATGCGCAACGAGTTTCGAGCGGGCATGACGCCGGCGCAGACGCTCCTCACCGGTTCGAGCTACGGCGGACTGTGCGCCGCGTTTACGGCACTGCAACACCCGACGGTGTTCGGCAGTGTGCTCTCAAACTCCGGCGCGTTCGGCTATCGGCAAGGCGAGGCCGAGCGGCCGTTGCCGATCTACGAAGAGCGTGGCTGGCTGATCCGCAAGTTCGTCACGTCGCCGAAGCAACCGATTCGCTTCTACCTCGATGCCGGTCGGTTCGAGACCGATGGCGGCCCAGGCGATCTGCTCAGCGAGAATCGCCGCATGCGCGACGTGCTCGAAGCGAAGGGCTATCAGGTCACGTACGCCGAGTTCAGTGGCGGCCACGATTACCAGGTGTGGCGCGGAACCATTGCGGATGGGCTCATGGCACTGATGCCCGCCAAGCCAGCGCCGGCTACACCCGCGGCGCGGGGGACCGCGGCAGCGCAGGCACCGGCGGCAGCGCAACCACCCGAGCCGCCGCCGACCGAGTAACACCGCGTTATTACGGCTCGCGGTCGGCGTTAGTTAAGTTTTGCAACCGATCGGGGATGGCGCCCCACTTAGACACAAGAAGGAGTGTCGCCAATGGATCCATTGCCTCCTCGTCCGCGGTTGGGAACCACGCCGCCCGAGCTGCGTGAAGATTCGCCCCAGTTAGGGCTGTCAGTTCCACTCGATGGTCCGTTCCACGAGCTCAAGGAATTCTTGCTCTCGGAATTCGAGCGCGCGTACCTGATGCGCGTGCTGACGGAGGCCGAGATGAATCTGTCGATGGCCAGCCGGGCGTCGGGCCTATCGCGAAAGCATCTGCGAACGCTCATGTCGAAGTACAACATTCGACGTCCCAGTGTGGCCGAGGCACTGGAGCCCGATACCGTCGAGGTGTAGGGTGTCTCACGTCTTGCGATGGTCGCGGACGTTCGGCTGATCATCGCGAACGCTCGACAGTCTCTCTCGCGCTCGGTCGGCTAGGGATCGCGCGGGCGCTCTCGTCGGCTGCGTTACTTCTTGCGATGATCGCGGACGTTCGGCTCGTCATCCTTCTTGTCGTCTTTGCGATGATCGCGAACGGCTGACTCGGTCTGGCCCGTGCGGTGATCGCGTGACGTCGTCGGCTGCGGGTCGCTGCGATGATCGCGTGGCGGCGTGCTCGTACGATGGTCGCGACTCTCGACCGCGGGTGGGTTGGCGCGGGTCGACTCTACTGCCGTCGGCACGTCATCGGTGCCGACCGTGATCGCGGCGCCGACGCTTGCGGCGCCGACACTCGCGCCGCCGATGAAGGAACCCGTCGCGCCGAACATCGTCGTGTCTTTCCAGCCGCCGGCTTCCCATTGCCATTGCGAGCCGCTCCAGATCCAGCGGCCCGCGACCCAGACCGCGCCGGAGAAGGGTGCCGCGCCCGGCGATTCGGCGATCGCGGCAGGCATCGGCGGACGTTCGCGCGCACCGATCGACACGAGATAGGCGACGAGCTGCGCCCGCACGCCGAGCGCGGCTTCGGCGCGCCGTGCGCGTTCGAGCTCTTTCGCGCGACGCTGCGCTTCGAGCTCGGCTTCACGCGCGCGGCGCTGCGCTTCGAGCTCGGCTTCACGCGCGCGACGCTGCGCTTCGAGCTCGGCTTCACGCGCGCGGCGCTGCGCGTCGAGCTCGGCTTCGCGAGCGCGGCGCTGCGCTTCGATCTGCGCTTCGCGAGCGGCACGTGCTTCGAGCTCGATGCGCAGCTGCGTTTCACGCGCGCGGCGCTGCGCTTCGATCTGCGCTTCGCGAGCGCGACGTGCTTCGAGCTCGATGCGCAGCTGAGTTTCTCGCGCGCGGCGCTGCGCTTCGATCTCGGCCTCGCGAGCGCGACGTGCTTCGAGCTCGCGCTCGCGGCGGTTCGGATCGGCATGGCATGTCCCGACGAGATACGCGACGAGCTCGGCGCGGGCGTGAAGCGCAGCATCGCGTCTGCGTAGTTCGATCGCGAGCGCGGCCTGTCGCTTCGCTTCGGCTTTCGCCGCCACTTCGGCGCGCAGCCTCGCTTCGGCTTCGGCGCGCACCTGCGCTTCGGCGCGGAGCTTGGCTTCGGCTTCAGCGCGCACCTGGGCTTCGGCGCGGAGCTTCACTTCCTGTTGTGCGCGAAGCTGCGCGTCGATCGCGAGCTGGCGCTGACGCGCTTCTTCTTCGGCAGCGAGCCTCGCGCGCCGCGCTTGCTCCTCGGCGGCGAGCCGCAGGCGGCGCGCTTCTTCTTCTGCAGCGATCCGCTTCGCGCGCGCTTCGGGATCCGCGCCATACCCGACCAGCTGCGCGGTCAGCGTGCCGCGCAGCTTGCGCGCTTCGCCCACTGCGACGACCGCGCGCTCGCGCGCTTCAGCATCGAGATCGCGCAGTCGCACGACATCGAACGCGGTACGGATCGAATCGTCGGCGATTGCGGTGACTGCGCACGTCGCATCACTCGCGAGCGACATCGCCACGCGCGTCTCCAGGCGCCCCGCGCCGACATCGCCAGCGGGCAGCTCGACGACCTCTTGCACCGTGGCATCCGCGACGGCTTGCCCTGCCGCAGCGCCAACAGCTTGTCCCGATACATGCGCGTCAGCGGTCGCCGTGCCGCCGGGACCACTCGTTTGTGCACGCGCGTGAACATCCGGCGCGACTGCGCCGACGACCGTGCCGGTCACCGCCGCGACGGTCTTCTTCTCGCGCTCGCGCTCGGCGCGCAGCTCGGCGAGGCGCCGCGCGCGATACGCCTCGAGCGTCTCGCCGATCTGCCCGCGCTGCTCGGCGCCCGCGCACGTCACGGCGTATTCGATCACTTGCGCCCGCGGCACATCAAAGCGCAACGCGAATTCATAATTGCCGCGCGCGAGCGCGATCCCAGCCGCGGCCGCCGTCGGCGCAGCAGCACCGCGGGGTTGCACGAGCGCGATGCCCGCGCCAGCGGGCTCACGCTTGATGTGACTTGCGCACGCACTGACGCAAAACAGGACCACCAACCTCATGGACCCCGAGCTAGTGCCATCGACATGCCACGCGGCTGGCCTCGCATTTGCGAGGGGCCTGCACCATGAAGAAAGCTTCGATTCGGAGAGACGACCACTTGGACGCCGTCTTGCGCGGTCGCGAGGTCCTCGCCGACGCCGTCCGTGAACAACCGACTACTCACACCGTGGCTCGCTCGATACGCAAACAGCGGGTGACGCTCGCGCGTTGGTGGATCGCGTTTAGCCTCGCCGTCCTTGCGTTGGCCGCCTGTGGAGGTGGGAAGCGCAGCGACACCTACGCGAAGGCGACCCAAGCGCAGGAGCAATGCTGCGAGAACCTGCAAGGTGATGCGCGCGCGGACTGCCTTAAGAAGATCGTGCGCGTCAGCGATGCGGACGTGCAGAAGACGTCGATCAATCAGCAGCAGTACGCGTGCGTCGTCGAGCACTTCACGTGCGACGCGAAGACGGGCCACGCGACGCAGGCGAGCGCGCAGCAGCAGTACGACTGCATCGCCGAGCTCGAGCAATAAAAACGCCCCGTTGCCGGGGCGTGTGCAAACGAAGCGAAAAGCGGCTTAGAAGTCCATGCCGCCCATGCCGCCCATGCCGCCGCCGTGGCCACCGCCCGCAGGTGCGGCCGATTCCTTCTTCGGGCGCTCCGCGATCATCGCCTCGGTGGTGAGGAGCAGCGCCGCGACCGATGCCGCGTTCTGCAGCGCCGTGCGCACGACCTTCGTCGGGTCGATCACGCCGGCCTTCACGAGGTCACCGTACTCGAGCGTCTGCGCGTTGAAGCCGAAGCCGCCCTGGCCCTCGCGGACCTTGCTGACGACGATCGAGCCATCAACGCCCGCGTTGATCGCGATCTGGCGCAGCGGCTCTTCGCATGCGCGGCGCACGATCGCGACGCCGAAGTTCTGCTCCTCGCCGAGCTTGAGCTTCTCGAGCGCGGCCTGCGCGCGCAGCAGCGCAACGCCACCGCCGGGGACAACACCCTCTTCGACGGCTGCGCGGGTCGCGTGCATCGCGTCCTCGACGCGCGCCTTCTTCTCCTTCATCTCGACTTCGGTCGCCGCGCCGACGCGGATCACCGCGACGCCGCCGACGAGCTTCGCGAGGCGCTCTTGCAGCTTCTCGCGATCGTAGTCGCTCGTGGTCTCCTCGACCTGGTTGCGGATCTGCTTCACGCGCGCTTCGATGTCGGCCTTCTTGCCCGAGCCATCGACGATCGTCGTGTTGTCCTTGTCGACCGTGATGCGCTTGGCCTGACCGAGGTCGTTGAGCGCGAGGTTCTCGAGCTTGAGGCCGAGATCCTCGGTCACTGCCTGACCGCCGGTGAGCACTGCGATGTCCTTCAGCATCTCCTTGCGGCGATCGCCAAAGCCCGGCGCCTTGACCGCGCAGATGTGCAGGGTGCCGCGCAGCTTGTTGACGACGAGTGTCGCGAGCGCTTCGCCATCGACATCCTCTGCGATCACGAGCAGCGGCTTGCCGCTCTTCGCGACCTGCTCGAGGACCGGCAGCAGTTCCTTCATGTTCGAGATCTTCTTCTCGTGGATGAGCACGTACGCGTCGTTGAGCACGACTTCCATGCGCTCCGTATCCGTCACGAAGTACGGCGAGAGGTAGCCGCGGTCGAACTGCATACCCTCGACGACGTCGAGCTCGCTGGTGAGCGTCTTCGCCTCTTCGACGGTGATGACGCCTTCCTTGCCGACCTTCTTCATCGCCTCGGCGATCATGTCGCCGATCTCGACATCGCCGTTCGCGCTGATCGTGCCGACCTGCGCGATGTCTTCCTTGCCCTTCGTGGGCGTCGACAGCTTCTTGAGCGACTCGACGATCGCGCTGACCGCCGAATCGATGCCGCGCTTGAGCTCCATCGGGTTGTGACCCGCCGCGACGAGCTTGGAGCCCTCGCGATAGATCGCCTGCGCGAGCACGGTTGCCGTGGTCGTTCCATCGCCGGCGTTATCCGAGGTCTTCGACGCGACCTCCTTGACCATCTGCGCGCCCATGTTCTCGAACTTGTTCTCGAGCTCGATCTCCTTCGCGACCGTGACGCCGTCCTTGGTCACCGTCGGGGCGCCCCAGCTCTTCTCGATGACGACGTTGCGGCCGCGTGGGCCGAGCGTCACCTTCACTGCATTCGCGAGCGTATCGACGCCCGACTGCACGCGCGATCGCGCCTTCTCATCAAAAATAATGTCCTTAGCAGCCATGACGTCTCTCCTTACTCGATGATCCCGAGGATCTCTTCCTCGCGAATGATGATGTGCTCCACGCCGTCGACCTTGATCTCGGTGCCGGCGTACTTGCCAAACAGAACGCGATCGCCCGCCTTGACGTCGAGCTTGACGAGGGTCCCGTCCTCGAGGCGCTTACCGCTACCGACGGCGATAACCTTGCCCTCGAGCGGGCGCTCCTTCGCGGAGTCCGGGATGATGATGCCACCGCGGGTCTTCTCGGCTTCCTCTACGCGGCGAACCAGGATGCGATCCTGTAGCGGACGAACGTTCATGTCTTGCTCCTATAAATTCTGGGAATTTTGTTAGCACTCACCCGCGGCGACTGCTAACGGCCTCCGAGATAAGACCTAACCGCTCGTTGCGCAAGGGTCTTATGCACGTCATTTTTGAATACGTACAGTCGATCCGGAGCGTGCGCTAGGCGTTGGTAATCCGTGCGGATCTTGCGATGGCTCCGCGCGTCGTGAAAATCAGATCATGGACGTAACGTTGGCTTCCTCTGTGGACGAGTTCTTCCACGAGGTGGTGACCGACGCCCTAGCGGTCATTGACCTCGAGGCTTCAGAGCCCGCGAGCTGGTACCTGGTGGGACTGCTCGGAGAGATGACTAGGGTCCGCCTTACCGACGAGCCGCTCGGCCCCAAGCTCGCTCAGCCGGCTGCTGATGCTGGCGAGCGCGTGAAGACGCTCAAAGAGGTCGGCGATACATCGCTCTATGTCGCGGGATTTTTCGCTGAATCGCTGACGCGCTCGCTCGTCGATGTCGATTACTACGTGAGCATCGGCCAGAGCGCGTATTCGCAGCTCGCGCGATCGCTCGGCGCGCAAAAGACGATCACCGAAGTCTATGCGGAGCTCGCGGAGAAGTTTCCAAGCTTCGTCGAGGTGCTCGCGGAAGTGCGCAAGCGCACCGACTTCGCGACGCCCGATGTCGCGAAGCTCTACGATATCTGGCTTCGCACGCGCGACGAATGGATCGAGAAGAAGCTGCGCGCGCTCGGCGTGCTCGTCGATGTCGATAAGGTGATCCAGTAGTGCGTACGCTCAGCCGGATGCAGCGTGGACTCGAGACGCTGTATCGAGTCGATACCGGCGTCACCGTCGAGGATTTCATGATCGACGAGTCGGTGCGCGAGCTCGTCGCGCCGATTCGCCGGCCGCGGGAGCAACTGCTCGTGTGCGAAGACGATGGTGAGATGGCGCTCGCACTCTTCATCGATCCAGCCGTACTGCACAATCTCGCGCAGCACGATCCGGGCCGGCGCCTCGGCGAGCACAACTTCGGCGACTTCGTGCTCGCGATCGAAGGCGTGAGTCACTTCATCTACGCGATCTGGTGCGCGCAGAGTCAGCGGCCCGTCACGCAGATCGAGCTCGAGCTGCAGGCCGAAGTCGACAAATACATCACGTGCTTGCTCGCAACGGATCCGGAGCCGAACCAGTCCGAGGCATTGCGCCATCGCTTGTTCGTCGATCCTGATTTCGAGCCCGATCTCGACGGCGACGAGCGCGACCGCTATCGCGCCGCCAACGACAACGCGGCCCGCTACGCCGCGTGGCTCGAGTCTACGTTCCTCGCACCTCGCCGCATCCCCGAGATGTTGGCCGAGCTGCGGCGCTTTTATCGCCAGGGCCTGGCCGGAAAACTGGCGACGATCGCTTGCGCAGCCTAAGGCTGCGCCCGGTAAGATTCGAATGTGGATCCGAAGCCGCCGGCGGTAAAGGTGTTGGTCTGTGCCAAGACCGACGTCGGCCGGTTTCGCCAGACCAACGAGGATGCCTGCTCGATCACCGAGCTCGAGACTGGGCACGTCATCGACGCGCTCGATTCGGATCGCACCGTCGACGTTGGCAACAAGGGCGTGCTGCTCGCGCTCTCCGACGGCATGGGTGGCCACCAGGCGGGCGAGGTCGCGAGCGCGCTCGTGCTCGAATCACTGCAATCCGAGCTCGCACAGGAGCAGCGCGGGCCGATCCACAAACAGCTCGAAGACGCGGTCCACCGCGCGAATCGCAAGGTCCACGAAGCGGCGAAGAGCACCGACCGCCAGGGCATGGGTGCGACGCTGACGGCAGTGTTCATTCGCGGCACCGAGGCCTACATCGCGGAGGTCGGCGACTCGCGCGGCTATCTGCTTCGCGGCGGCCGACTGCGCCAGATGACGCGCGACCAGAGCATGGTGCAGCTGCTCGTCGATCAAGGCGTGATCTCGCAGGCCGATGCGCGCAAAGCGCCTGGCAAGAACGTCATCTTGCAAGCGGTCGGGCTCGCGCCCGACGTGCGCGTCGCGATCGGTCGGCTCGAGTTGCGCCGCGGCGATCGATTGCTGCTGTGCTCCGATGGCGTCTCCAATCAGATTAACGATGAAGAGCTGCGCCAGATCATGACGCAGAGCGAGCCGCGCGAGGCGTGCGAGACGATGATCGCGCTCGCCAACGAGCGCGGCGGCGAGGACAACGAGACCGTTATCGTCGCGGACGTGCTCGGCGAAGATCTCTCGGAGCCGGTCGAGTTCGAGACTGTGACGTCGACGTACGAGGTGCTGCAGGCGTTCGAGACCAAGCCGAACAAACCGCGCCGTCGCACGCCGCGGGGCATCAACGTCAACGTCGCGCCGCGGCCGACGGCAAAGCCTCCGCCGACCCCCGGCTCGGCTACCCCGCCACCGACGCCAACTGGTGCGGAGCCACTTGAGGAGCCGGATATCGAGCTCTCCGACGAGCTGCCAGTGCTCGAGGCCGCCGCGGAGGAAGCTGCCGCCGAACCCGGTGGACCGGGCGGTCGCCCGCTCGGACCGAACGACAGCGGCGTGCGGCGCGGCTGGATCCAGTCGCTGCTCGGCAAGCTCTCGCGCGAGAAAAAGACCTAGCGCGCGAAATCTACAGATCTCGCGCGCACGAGAACACGACCATGCGGCGCAGCCGTCGCATCACCCAAGCGCACACCGTCTACGGGGCCGCCAGCACGATCGTGACGGTCGTGCCGCGCGCGAGGCCGAGTTTGAGCGCCGTCCCCGGCGCCGCGCGCATCAGCACCCAGGCGTTGCCGGAATTCGCACCGGTGATGTCGACGCCGTCGACGGACGTCGCGACATCGCCGACCTTGATGTCGGTTTTCGCCGCGGGACCTTTCGGATCGATGTAACTGACCTTGAACGTAGTCTTGTCGAAGTCGAGGTCGCGCGGCTGCTCGGCGAACTTGAGGCCGAGCTCGCCGGATACCTCGCCGCGCTTGACGCGGCGGCGATACGTCGTGATGTCGCCGATGTCGATCGTGCCGGTGCCGTTGACTTCGCGCAGCGTCCTCAGCCGCGCGAACTGGCTCTCGCCAAAGTCCTTCGGCAACCCGGTGATCATCACGGCGCCGCGCGGCGCGCGTTCGATCGTGAAGCGGCCGTCTTCGCCGCTGACGTTCGGCATGTCGTCGTCAGAGCCGCTCCACGAGAAGCCGTCGTTGCGCTTGCCGATCTCCGCCATCATGCGCATGCCGGGCACCGGCTTTTGCGTGCCGTATTCGACGACGCGACCGGTGATCGTGACGAGCTCGTCGAGCGCGATCTCGATGCCCGCTTTCTGTTGACCTTCTGCGAGATCGATCGTCAGCTGCTTCTTGCCGCCCTCCGCTTCGGCGGTGAGCATGAAGTTGCCCTGCGGCAGATCGCGAATCGCGAACTTGCCACCGGTGCGGAAGAACGTCTCGTGGCGCGAAAACCCGGTCTTCGCATCGCTGAGCTCAATCGTGACCTCGTCGGGCGTGCCGTTCGATCGGCGCGCGATGCCTTCGATCGAGCCCGTCGCGCGAATCTGCAGCTTTGCATTCGCGCCGAGCGCGACGTGCTCGGCGACGGCCTCACCACCGCCTTTGCGGTACGCGCGCAGCGTGTACTTCCCCGGCGATAGTTTCTTGAGCGCGAATTTGCCGTCGAGGTTCGAGATGACGGGCTTTTGATCCCATGTCCATCGCGTCTCGGCGACCGCGGTGCCGAGCGCGCCGGCGGCATCCGATTCACGCGCGGCAGAGATGTATGCATCCGAGACCGGCTTGCCGTTCGTATCGACGACGGTGCCGCTGATCACGCCCGATTGCGACTCGACGACGAGCTTGACGTTTGCGACCTTGCCGATCGCGATCGTCACCTTCTCGCCTTGCTTGTCGTCGTCGGTCGAGCCCGGCTTGCGAAGCGAATCCGACCACCAGCCGTGCGAGGCCTCCACGCGGTAGTCGCCCGCGCGCAGACCATCGATCGAGAACGTGCCATCGGCATTCGTGCGCACGGGGCTACTCCAGAATCGATCGTTGATCGCTTCGGCGTTGACGTGCACGGCGCCGACCGGCTTGCCTTGCGCGTCGACGACGAGCCCTTTGAGCGAGCCGGTGTCCTCGAGCACGAAGTCTTTGTCGACGACGGCGCCCGCCTTGATGTCGATCTTGACGCCGTCTTTGGGGCCGGCGAACAGCTCGTGCTCGAGCTCGATCTGATACGTGCCTGCCTTGAGCCCTTTGAGCTCGTAGCGGCCATCTTTGCCTGTCTTGTCTTGTCCCCAGTTCGTCTTCGCGCGTGCCGCGCCACCGACGGTGCGCGCCGAAACTTCGGCGAATTCGATCGGCGCGCCGGTTTTGGTGACGATGCGCCCGCGTAGCGTCGCGCCCGAGTCGACCTCCCAGACGTTATCGGTGAGATCTTTGTCCTTGATGACGAGCTCCGGGTATTTGTCGCGCGACGTGTAGCCTTCGCACTCGATCGATACGTGCCACGTGCCGGGCAACACGCCGTCGGCGTGCAACGTGCCGTCGCCATCGCTGTGACCGAACACGTTGCGCTCCGTGCGTGCCTCGTGGAGCGTGAGCGACGACTTCTTGCAGATCGTCTTGTCGGGCAGCACGACTTTGCCGGTGACCTGATACGCGGGATGCAGCTTGATCACGACGCCGTCGACGTGTTGGCCAAGGCCGACGAGCGTCGAGCCTTCCGAACGCCCGTAGCCCGCTCGCGCGCGCGCGTTCGCGCTGTAGCGTCCAGGCGGGATGCGCGTGACGCGAAACTTGCCGTGCTCGTCGGTGATGTCGCCGGCATCGCTGTTGTCCCACGAAAACCAATCACTCTCGGAGATCGAGACGGTGACGCCGGCGACCGGCTGCCCTGATTTGGCATCGACGACGGTGCCCGCGAGCGATGACTCCGGCGTCAGCAGGATCTCGAACGCGCCGGGCGCGTTGCCGTTGTCTTCGCCCGGCGCGTAGCCTTCGGCGGTCGCCGCCACCGCGACGCGCCCGGGCTTCACCCAGATCGAGAACTTGCCCTCGTCGTCGCTTTCGACGGGCGGCGTGAAATCGCTCCACCAGCCCGCCGACGCGCTGACGCTCGCGTGCGCGACGGGACCTCCCGTGACATCGGAGACCGTGCCCGTGATCTCGACGCCGCCTTTGCGCAGCACGATGTCGACACCCGTCTTGCGCTCGCCGGCTGCGAGCTCGAAGTCGCGCTCTTTGCGATC
>Ga0070698_100003239_pt1 | contig 17909 bp, 21 predicted proteins | sample KBSK1502metaG_FD_65477 | JGI IMG/M metagenome (GOLD analysis project Ga0070698, IMG submission 65477) | Corn, switchgrass and miscanthus rhizosphere microbial communities from Kellogg Biological Station, Michigan, USA - KBS K1-50-2 metaG | ecosystem: Host-associated > Plants > Roots >...
AACATCGGTGGAGGCTAGTCCACTGCTATTGCGTACTCGCTTTAACAGATCACGATGACCCATCGGATAGCGGGTCAGATACTGGGTCAACCTTGCCAGCCCGCAGAATCGCATCAGTCGCTCGAAACACCTGCTGAATGGCTTTGTCTGGTGGCTGCTCATCGCGGAGCCAGTGCTGGATGTATCCACGGCTATGCTCCGCCGTCTCGTCGTCGAGTTGACCCAGTTCATTCATGGCGAGATACGCCACAGACTCAGCTTGGAACTCCATAATGCCGCGATGGGTCGCGTATTCCTCGTGTCGAGCCGGTAGCGTGTGGCCCAGAACGATATGCCCGAGCTCATGAAAAGTCGTCTTGGTACGGTTCACCGCGATTGGGTTGATGGCGAACTCAAGCCCTTGCGAGTAACCTTGGATGTTGCCGTTGGTGCTCTCAAAGATACCTTCATGGATCGCTAGTTTGCCAAGCGCCTGTTGCAGATCCCAGCCCGGTGTCGGCACAGGAGGGATCTCTGGCCCTTCCGTGTCTGATAGCCCGAAGACTGCTCGCACCACCTTGAAGCCAACAAGCCGAGCTACCCGTTCACGCTTTTCGTCAATCGTTTCTTCTGGAGGCGCAGGCCCGTTGACCAGCACCGGCACGATCACCTCTTTCGCCCGCGCACCTCGCAGAACGTGCCTTCCTAATGACTGCCAACGTGAATACGGAGCAACAGGCTCATTCAGCCCCTGCATCCGGAAGAGCAGCATATTGGCCAGGCTATAGTCATGTAAGCGGGAATACGTCGAACCTATGCTCCCTTCAACAGTCAGTGCCGTCTCGATCAGCTTCGGCCAGTCAAGCTCACCGGCCATCACCAGCCTTTGTCAGCTCAGCCAGACCGTCTCTCGCTCTCCCCTCGCTGATCTCTACCCATGCACGGCCACGCTCGTCGTACGCCACTACATATCCCTTCGAGTTCTTTCTCTCATCAACCCGTGCCGTAGCGACTTCAGCAGCGATGAGAGCTTGGAGAGCAGCTTTGGCGGCTGAGCAAAGCCATGCAGCGGACAAGCAAAATTCACATCAAACTCCACGCCGCCATGACCGTCTGGCATACCTTCACCGAAGTTGTTGTCAATCACCGGGCAAATGCACCCCTGATCTCGAGCTTCTTCACTGCCCGGATTCGGCTTGATCATTTCGTCTCCTCGGGTTGTCCGAAGAACCTGCGGAGGGCAGAGCGCTGCTCGCCAAGCACGTCACGTATGCCCTGATTGTACCCAGCTTTGAAGTCGTCCATAGCGGGGTCGTCGATCGAGCAGCGTTTGGACTGCGTGGTAATCTCCAGACACTCCTCGAACAGTTGGCGCGCTGCCTCTGGAGCACTTATCTCTCCGAGTATGACCTGGAGTAGTGTTCGTTGCGCGGTCATTAGAACGCCTCCTCAGTCAGCTTCGGTTTGCGGGTGTAGGGCTTGCGAGGCTTCTTGGGCTTCGGCGCAGTCTCCAAGCAGATTTGCCTGAGAATGCGGCGCTGATGGAGCACGAGGCGGATGGTCTCAGCAGCGAAAGCCCGGAGGTCTTCGATACCCGCTTCATTCGTAGCCAGAGCCTGGTAACGCGCAAACACCTGATTGATGTTCGCAGCATCCTGTGCCCAGAACTCCGGACGGTGAATATCGTTGACCGCCTCAGGTGGTGGTGCAGGCTCGAATGGATCATTGATGACTGTTTCACTCATTACACATTCTCCCGATGACGTGATGAATGAGGACTTCGCCGAGCATCTGGGGACGCGTACCAAGGTGAGGATTCGCTTCACCCGGCTCATAAAAGCCTTCTGTCCATTGGCTGAACATGCGCCCATCGTGGTCAGTGGCGAGCATCGTGTAGTAATTGGTCCAGGGATCACGCTCAGCAAAAACAAAGGTGTAGGAGTCGATCACGCCTTCTTGATAAAAACAATCAATCAGCTTCATCGCGCTCCTTAGTAGTGCACGTCGAGGCTCGTGACCCACAGCTCGTTCGAATCGAGGTTCTGGATCGCCATCGCGTAGTCTTTATCGTTTTGCATCTTCTCGCCCCAGACCGTGTCGTCACCGTAGAGGTAGCAGTCATGCGTGTACCCACCGACCACAGCAAACTCGTAGCGGGAACCATGGAAGTCGCGCGGCTCGTCAGGGAAGGCGCTTTGATAAATCCGCTCGTCAGTGTAGTGCGCGAGCATCATCCGAACCGCGTACAAGGCGCGGTCAAAGGCTTCACGGTTAGCTTTCAGCGCGTCTTGGACCAATAACTGTCCCATGGCTGAGACGAGCTGATGAGTATGGCCATTTTCTTCGAAGCGTGGGGAATCAACGTCATAGTAATCAAATTCGCGGCGTTCGATTAGATCATCGGCGAAGGCGAGGGCGTTCTCGTGAGCTTCGTCGTGGCTCCCAGCCTGCCCAATGACACGGATCAAATAGTGCATGGCGCTCCTTTCGCTTATGTTACCCCCTACTTGTTCTTATGCCACTGTCTCACACGTGAGACAAGCCGTAGAATTGACAACATGTTCGGACCGGAGTTCGCGCCGCGTTGGAGCGGTGAAAGGGGCGCTAGAGGACTGGGATCTCCGTCTTCACAGGAGGGCCGGATCACCAGCAGCAATGGAGATCGATAGCCACGCCGTAAAGTACATCTTCTGCGACGTAGTTATCCCCACAAATCTGAACAAAACATGAATTTTGATTGCCTGCCGCACTGCCACATTGCACACACAGCAAGTCTGGTATACGCTGAGAACATAATTAAGGGAGCGGTACACATGAGAAAGGGCAAACGAGCACGGTTTAGCATCATCGCGTCATTGGTCGTTATTGCAATCATCGGAACTCTGGCAATGACCAGCTTGGCGCTGTACCAACAAAACCAGACAATAGCCAAACAATCTAGCAGGCACCAATTAACAACGACTGAAGATAGCGCCCAGCTAGCCGCCGCAACCACAAATTGGAATATCTACAAAGATTCCGGCTATGCCGCAGCATCGGGCATCAGCATCAAATATCCGGTAGATTGGAATATCAGCATCCCAGGTGTTAAAACTGTCGGCAATAACAAACAACCAACTGCCATTATCACCGAGCGCGTCATCTACCTGGCAACAGCACAAAGCCCGAAAGACGAATGGAACACCTGTGCTGCAACCATCAGTGCTGATGCTTGCGGCGCAGCTCCTGGCGACAAGACGATCAACAGCAAGGAATCAATGACCAACGGTTACGCGACTTACAGCGCCAAAATGCAGACCAGCTCCGGCAACACCTACCACGTTACCGTAATTCGAGGCAATCCTACACCAGACGGCATACCATTCGTCGAGTTCACCACCACATCTACCAATCAAGCAGCGCTCAACACCTATGCCGATATCATGGCAAGCGCTACCTTCAGCAACTAAGGGCCGCGAAAGAAGCATATGACGAATCTGCATATCCGCGAGCGTATTACAAACACCTGGCTCTACAGCAAAATCGCTAACATCGGCTCAACCTCAATACTGCTTGCAGCCAGCATTCTGACTGCTCTTCTCGTTGTCACACCTACGGTTTCAGCCGACGTCCTAGGCTATCCTTATCCGACCGACACAGAGGCACCCTGCGAGTTTGCTCCAAATGGCGGAGCATCTTGCACTAATCCAAATGACTCAAGCGACAAGTACGACTGGGGCGTCTGGGTAGGAACCGTCTTCCACCCATACCGCAACGGCTTCGAATACCGCAATTGCACAGACTATGTGCAATGGAAAGAGAGCACCTCACCTACAAACATTTCAGTGCCAAGCAGTTTCGGGAACGGTGGTCAGTGGTACAACAACGCACCAACCACTGAGCAATCGACAACACCACTTGCCTGGGATGCTGCTGTTGTGCCAGGGAATCCTGGCCATGTCGCCTTCGTCGAATCAGTAAATACGGACGGCACAATCACCGTTTCCGAATACAACCAAAACGGCCAAGGCACCGGCGACAAACGAACCGGTACAGCTAGCAGCATGGGCTTCACCAAATTTGTTGACTTCGGAGTTCATCCAGTAGGGGGCAATGTTACTGCTGTTGCCTACGCAAATATCGGCGGCGTGTACAACGTATTTTGGGGTACAGACAACGGAACGATCAACAATACCTACTGGGGTAACGGCACTACCTTGGGTACCTCATCAGAAGCCACTGGTCTAGACCACATCACAAGCGTAGCTTTCTATAACGACAACGGTGTATATCATGTCATTAGCGGCACGACCACCGGAAAAATCTATGACACCTTCTGGGGTAATGGCACCAACCCCCAGACCGTCACTAAAGCTAGTCAACTCGGCACGGTTAATAGCATAGCGTTACAGGTGGTGAATGGTGTCTACAACGTTGTCAGCGGCACGAGTGGCGGGTACGTCTACGATACCTACTGGGGCAACGGCACTAACCTAGGCACCTCGATAGAAGCCACTGGACTCGGAACTATCAACGCCGTAGCATTTTACCTCGATGGCAGTACATATAACGTGTTCGAGGGCACTAACGACGGAATTATATATTCCACTTATTGGGCTAGCGGAGGCAGCTCGACGACTAACGAAAAGTACCCAACGCCAAATTAATGAGCACGGCCCGCCCAGCAATCAGCCAGTGACAACTTGCTCTGGACTGGACCCATGCCGAAACACAAGCGTTGCCCACGACGCGGCGCTTGTTCATTACACTCCAACCACTTGATAGCCACCTCACTTGAACAGATGTAGCAATCAGACTACAATAAACCAAACGGAGTTATCAAACATCATGTCATGGTTGCTAGTTGCAATTCCCGTCGCCACGCTCATAGTGGGCCTTCTGGCCTACATCCTCTGGCCTGAAGCTTCTACCAAATCCAACGCTTACAACGAGCTGATAATAGTCATCCTTCTTAAAGCCCTCATCACCCACTTCGGCGCTGCGAAAAGCGCCCAGTACTATCTTGACGCCCTTGAGTCCACCAGCGACACCGACCACATCTTGCGCGGACTCTACAAGAGAGCTGGAGCCCCTGAAGACTACGTTGACGCCACACGCATGATGACAAAACAAGGTGGCTGGACTCAGGAGCAATATAGACAATATGAACGCGACAACACCAAGTACCGCAAGATGGCTCTAGGGGTACTAACAGCCGACCTCAAAAAAGCAGAAGCCCAATTTCGCGCCGAAACCAACGCCTACACCAACCTTCTTCGGAAAACCTCTCACAAACGAGATTCGTCGCTCGCCAGCTGAGCCGTCGCAATACGCCGCCCTGGATGAAAGATTAGCGTCTTCTGAATTGGGTACATCCAAGAGATTGACACGACAACAATAAGGGCTTTGGCGACCTCGTAGGGAACATACTTCGTCAGTATGCTGACAGTACCAACCGTAGCTACGTAGTTGATAGCCAACAGACAACTATACAGCGAGGCATGTGCTTTGAGACTTTTGACTTGTTGTGCGTTGAACACCCAATGGCGGTTCATGAAGAAGTTGTAGATGACAGAAACCCAGTACCCAGTGGTAGTGGCGATGGCGAGGTTTACCCGAAGCGCGCTATGTAAACAAACCAACAGCGCGAAGTCTATAGCAAAGGTACTGCCGCCGACGAGCAGATAACGAGCAAAAGGGCGCTCATGCACAAGCAGCAACACACGGGGAAATATAGCGCCGACCATATGCCACTAATTTTAGCAGGAGTTGTTGTGTTTGCCTTGCCTCCGATACACAGATACTCCCAGTCAGCTGAGCATACTGTTGTCAACGGCATCACTACAGCCGTCGCTGTTGGGCGACAATTAGAGATACCGGCGTATCTCTAATTGACGTTCAACAGTCGCCGACAACGTGTCATGGGCAGGCGGAGCTACCCCTACCCTATATCAGATATCGACGAACCTATAACAACCGCTATGCCACCGTCGCACATTCTTTCAGCGTGTTGAACAAAGCAGCTCGCCGCACCGTTAGGCCGCTATAAGGAGCCGTGCGGATTGGCATGGTTGGAAGCACGGGGTGACGACGATCAGCAGCAGACACACGTAGACATATGCCGACTCGCTGAGGGTGAGCGCTGCGCCGCTGGGCAGTGGTCGCCGGCCCCAGCCGCGCCGCTGCAGCAGCCGCTTGAGGTTCTGCCCCGCCGCGATCAGCAGCGCTTCGCTGTTGACCCGCCAGAGCCGACGCAAGCGGAACCGTCCCATCCCATGCCACTGCTTGCCCTCGGCGAAGAGCGGTTCCACCCAGACTTGCCGCTTGCGCAGCGCCTTCAGATACGGCTCGGTCGTCCGGTAGGCCCGCACGCGCTCCAGACAGGCCTCCTCGACACTGCGACAGAGGGTGCGCCCCTGGTGGCTGGTCGTACATTGGGCTTTGAGCGGACAGTGATTGCAGTCCTTGGCGCGGGCTCGGTAGCGCAGTTGCCGTTCGGTGGAATGCGGTCGGTCAAACCGCAGGTCCTTGCCTGCTGGGCAGACATACACATCCCGCTCGGCGTTGTAGGTGAAGAGTTCGGCGCTGAAGTACTCGGTGCGGTGGTCCACATCCGGGCTGGGGATGTAGGCACGAATCCTCTGGGCTTCGACTGCGATCAGGCACTCGTCGGCGCCATACTTGCGGTCGCCCGTGATCTGCCGCGGGCGCAGGTGCCAGCGGAAGCGGGTGTGCCAGAGTAGGTCGAGCATGGGCTGATTATCCATCACCTCGGAGGGGGTCACCAAGACCGTGAGGATGATGCGGGCTTTGCCCCCGTCAACGACATAGTGCGTATGATAGCCCAGATCCAGGCCCCCCTTGGTCAACATCGTGGTGGCATCCGGATCGGTAGTGCTCACCAGCATGTCGGCCACCCGCTGATAATTGCGACTGGTGACTGCACGGGCTTGCGCGCCCTCGGCCGCGATCCAGTCATGCCGAGCGGCATTGGCCTCAGCGAGGGCGGCGACTTCCTCCACCGAGAGCAACGCCGGCAGCGGGAGAGGCTCCTGGGGACTGGGAGGAGCCGGCAGGCTCGCCTCTTCTGCGGTTGCGGGCACACTGAGGACCGCGTCGGTGCCCTGACCGTCCTCGCCACCCTCGGCGCTGTCCTGTTCCTCAGGGAAAAGGGCAGCAAGATGGGCTCGGAGGGCGTGCCGCGCCTCGACGGCAAACCGGGGCGTGAGCGACTCGCGCCCGGCATTGGCTTGGACCTTGGTCGAGTCCAGGTAGAGCTCGCATCCCCAGACCAGCCCGGCCTGCTGGCACTTCGCCACGATGGCGTCGAAGAAGCGACGAAACACCTCCAGCCCGTAGCGGGCACGGATACGCGTCAGGCTCGAGTGGTCTGGCAAGGGTTCGTCCAAGTTGTACCCGAGATACCACCGGACACTGAGCCGGTCGGCGACCAGCCGCAGGAGCAGGCGCTCCGAGCGAATGTCTTCGAAGAACATGACGAGTTGGAGGCGAAAGAAGACCACGGGATCAATGGACGGCCGTCCCAGGCCGGCCGCATAACAGTCCTGTACCAGATCGCGGACAAAGCTGAGATCGAGCACCCGCTCGAGGTGGCGGTAGAAGTGGTCGGCCGGGACCAACTCGTCGAGGGAGACGGCGGGCACCGGCGTGAAGTGCCTGGTTTTGGCTCCCATCATGGCTCCCCTCTTTCTGTTCAGGGGCGCGCTTCTGTTCGCGTGTGCTGGCCCATGAGACCCGCCGCCGTAGTGTACAACGCTGAGTATCCCGGTGTATTCCTCCTTGTCCTCCCGGTGCGTTTGCTCGTCTATACAGCTCCTCCAACCCACCCTCTGATACGTCCGTGTGAATTGTGGTAGTATTACTAACACAGTCATCACAGTGGGAGGAGCGGCGCACGATGGCCACGCGTGCGGAAGGGGCGTCGCCGGCGATCATCCGGCTCGACGAGACCGACCCGACGCCCAAATACCAGCAGATCGCCGAGCAGATCAAAGCGCTGGTCGCCTCGGGAGTGCTTCCCCCCGGCGCGCCGCTGCCCTCGGTGCGCCAGCTCGCCGGTGACCTCGGCATCAACGTCAATACCGTGGTCGCCGCCTATCGCGCCCTCGAATCCGAGCAGCTTGTCCTCCTGCGGCGTGGCTCGCGCGCCGTCATCCATCCGCGGCTGGCCCGCCCCAGCGCGCCCTTGCCCACCGCCGTCGAGCGCGTGCGGGAGATGCTGCGGCACGTGCGCACCGAAGCGCTGCTGCTGGGGATGAGCGCCGAAGCGCTGGCCGCTCTGGCCGCTGACGTCGTCCATGAAGAACCGAAGGAGGGATGATACCATGATCACGCCCTATTTGGTCGCCATCTTTGCCGTCCTGACGCTCAGCGTGGCCGCGTTCGAGTTGCTCATGCCCGCGCTCATGCGACGCGATCTGCTCTTCGGCGTCACCGTCGCCGCCGGCCGCGACACCGCCGCCGGCCGCGCTATCATCCACGGCTACCGGCTCGGCGTGGTGGCGCTCACCGTGGCAGGGGGCGCCGTCCTGACCGCGCTCTCCGCCTTCGCGCCTGCGGGGTGGTGGACGAGCGGCGCCCTGGTCCCCGTAGGCGTGGCAGTGGCATTGCTGCCTCTTCTGCCCTATGTCCCGGCGCATCGGGCCACGCGCCGGCTGGCGGCTGCCCCACCGGCGGCCGCTGAGGCGGCGAGCGCTCTCCCGACTGCCGAGCTGCGCCCACGCCACTACAGCGAGTATGTGCCGTGGATCTGGGAGGCGCTGCCGCTCTTGATCATTGCCGCCACGGTCGCCTATCTCGCCGCAAACTACGCCACCGCGCCCGCCAGCATCCCCATCGATTTTGACGCCAACGGCCAGCCCACGGCGTACGCCGCGAAGACAATTGCCTCATACTTCTTCATCTGGGTCCCGCTGCAGCTCGGGGTGGAGGGGCTGCTGACCGTCCTCGCCAGCCTGGTCGCACACGCCAAGGCGCTGCCCGATCGCGCCGACGCCGTCTTCCGCCGCCGCGGCCTGCGCTATCTCTACGCCATCAAGGCGCTGACGCTGGTCTTGCTCGGTGGCCTGGCAGCCTGGATGGCCCATGCCGAGAGCATCGGCCACGCCGACGTCGCCGGGATGCTCTCCACCGGGATACTGTTCACGCTGGTGATCGTCGTTCTCAGCATGCTCGTCGTGGTGCGCACCGGCCAGGGCGGCGCGCGCCTCGCCGGCGCCAGTCCGGTCGATCGCCTGAACGATCGCTACTGGAGGCTCGGCGTGATCTACATCAATCGCGCCGACCCCGCAATGGTGGTCGAGCGGCGCTACAACTTTGGCTGGACCCTCAACTTGGGCAATCCGCTCGCCTGGATACTCCTGGGGGCCATCCTGGCGGCGCCGCTGAGCATCGTGCTGGTAATCGTGCTCACGTACAGCCACGCCGGGTAATCGTGCGCGCCGCCTTCCACCGCTGGAGCCACGCCTGGACCTGGGCACTGGCGAGCGGATCTCGTTCCAGTGCCTGAGGCGATATCGAGGGGTCCTGCCAAGAGGCCGCGCCCGACCTCATGGCGCCGCTCTCGTTCTGGCCGTATGCCGAGCGTGGCGCTGGCCGTGGTCGCCAGCGCGGCCTCCGCTGGGCACCCATCCGACGCATCGACCTAGCGGTGCTTCAAGCCGACTTTTTCACCAAGCTGCTTTCTTGAGCGACGTGCTGGTCCACAAATCTGAACAAAACATGAATTTTGCTCGCCTGTCATTTTGCACACACAGCCGGTCTTGTATACGCTGAGGGCATAACGAGGCGCTTGTGGGGGCTCACGGTTTGACCGGGCAGCTATACTACAACCAACACGCAAGCAGGGAGGGGGTCCATGCTGGGGCCATCGCCTGCCCACAGCGCCTTCGCGCTGAGTCCCCTGCCGATGTTGGATCCCCACTGGGGGAACTGGAGGCGATCCAATGGCACTCCTTCTCAAAGTCGATGCAGTCGCTAATCGCCCGACTGGTACTGCGCATGGCATGAGCGGACTCAATCTGAAGGTCTTCGTGACCGACCCAAACGGCGATCCCTACCCAGGTCTCACCCAGGAGCACTTTAAAGTGCAGGCCATGGACAGCGGCAATTTGAATATTGTCGACGTTAACGTGGGCCACGTGAGTGAGATGCACAGACAGGATCCCGGCCGATGGCCAGCAGGGCTCTATTACATGGACCTGACGATACCGGGCGGGTTTTTTGCTGACAAGTACTACACGCTCTTCGTCCAGGTGAGGAGATTTCCGGTCTCTGGCCGCTTCTTAGCCTTTGGGCGTGCCCGTCCTGACCAGGGCCAGACCATGACGGGAATCGACTATCGCTAGTCGACACGCACATCATCCTTACCGCGTCAGATGTCAGATGACCGCCTGCTCCAGCGCGCCTCTCCCTCCCAGCCAGAGAGACGCCGCCGGTCGCTCCTCGACGTGTGTGGCAGGCAGGAACCGCAATTTGTTCCCAACACGCTTTTAGAACCTCAGGCTGGTGCTTCGTCCGAAGCTGAAGTTGACTTCTCCTGCCGACTGTTCTTATATGGTGGAGAGCAAGCTGGTAGTCGGCTCTTCCATTAGTGCGCCCAGCAGCTCTTTTCATTTGTGCGGCAGAGTGACCATAAACGACAATCAAACATTTGTGCAGGAGCAAACATGGTAAGCGGCAAGACCATTCGCATCTATCTGGTTGATGGAAATCCCACCGGAATCCGGATGGTTGATTTGAGCAGCTGGACCGGTGAAGCGTTTGTCTGCCAGCGAAGCCAACTTACCTCCCTGGCGCAGCGCTCCGAGGCGCGACGCACTGGCGTGTACATGCTCGTTGGCCCAGATCCAGAGCATGCCGGCAAAGACCGGGTCTATGTTGGCGAGGGCGATAGCGTGTTTGACCGCCTCAGCGCCCACGATAAGGACGCGAGCAAAGACTTTTGGACCCAGGTTGTGTTGTTCATCAGTAAAGACGCCAGCCTTACGAAGGCGCATGTGCGCTATCTGGAGCGTGCCTTGATTGAGAAGGTTAAGGCGACAGGACGGGCGTCACTGGCGAACTCTAATAATCCTGATGTGCGGTTACTCCCCGAGCCAGATGTGGCCGACATGACCTTCTTTCTTGATCAGATCCAGCTCTTGCTGCCGGTGCTCGGATTTACCTTTCTCCAACCCGTGCCAACGCCCGACCAACTCCTGAATGCACCCGAAGGTGAGACTGTGTCACCACTCTTTGTCATGTCGCCCGTCGGCACGAACGCGACGGCGCGCGAGTACCAGGGTGAATTCATCGTGTTAAGGGGCTCGACCGCCCGCAAAAAAGGCACCCAGTCCTGGACAGCGTACCGTCAGTTGCGCGAGCAACTCGTGCAAGAGGGGCATCTCATACCTGGAGCCGATGATCAGTATTACGTGTTTCAGCAGGATGTGGCATTTAACAGCCCGAGCGCTGCAGCTGCCGTGATATATGCGGGAAATCAAAACGGGACCCTGACGTGGAAAGTCAAAGGAACTGGGCAGTCATATAAGGATTGGAGGGAAGCGAAACTCGCTAACGCTGAAGCCGTGTGATTCCATGATACGGACTCAATGATTCCCGAGAGCGAGAATTCATGTTTTTGTCAGGCAAGCGGTGTTAAGCTAATGGTATGGCCGAGCATGGTGAAATCATCGAGTCTAGTAAACGGTCGCTTGCCAAGTTGCAGGAAGCTCTGAAACAGTCCGACCGCATTATGCGAGCTACTGGCAGCAGGCTGGTTCGGAAGCGAGGTAAGCGACATGTAACGAAGCTTGATTAATGCTAGGCTGGTTGTATGAAGTGGATTGTCACTCCTTTTTGCGCTGGTGAATCTCATACTCGACGTCGTTTAACAGTTTGCCGAGCATCTCCTCGCTGCCGTACTCCTCGATCTTTTGGCGCAGGAAGACGTCCATGCTTTTACTGCGCTCTTTGCGCCAGAGGAGATGGAGCTCAGTCAGCGCTTCGTTGAGCCGCTTCACGAGATCTTCCCGTGTGCTACTCATAGCCGCCTCTTTCTTGTGCTTTGAACGAGCCAACACCGTGCTCATAAGCGGCGTGCCACACCAGCGCCAGACCAACATGGTAATCACGTCTACGTTCCTGCTGATTATGCCGCAAAACATCGTGCCCTGTCAGGTAGAGTGCGCTTGGCGATGCGCAGCAGCAATATAGTCTGCGTGACCGATGTGTCTGTGTGCTTATCCCTCAACTCCACCCAGCTGTACAGCTCACACGCTTGCGCCGTCTGCTGGTGCGCTGGGAGAAGCGCCACGAGATACCTACGCGGCCTTCATCCAGCTCGCCTGTGTGCTCCTCTGACTTCGGCAGTGCGACCACTTCAAAGCTTGCCTGGTTTCCGAATAAGCTCTTACAGCGCACTCCCGGTAGCACAGCCGCCTGTGTCACCCATGCATGCAGGCGGCTACTTTGTGTCCTTGGGATGGCGCGCGTAACGCGGGAACGTAGTCAAGTGTGATCGCTCCCCCTGCTGTCGGGGTCCAAGCTGACTGGAGGCTACCATGTACCGCACTCGTTTGGGGATCGTCCTTCCCCGCATTGCCGTCCTGACCGTCCTCGGTGTCCTGGCGCTGGCCGGCTGCGGCGGGTACGGCGGGTATGGTGGCTCCGGCTCGTCGGGCGGGTCGAGCGCATCCGGCCCCGCGCAGGTCAAAACGGCGACCGCGACGGTCAAGGGCCAATCGACCACCATCCTCACCAACAGCCAGGGCACGACGCTCTATTACCGCACGACCGACACCGCCTCCGCCTCCACCTGCACCGGCGGCTGCACCAGCACTTGGCCCCCGTTGCTCACGTCCGGCTCACCCGTGGCGGCCTCGTCGCTCCCAGGCGCGCTCAGCTCGCTGAGCGACGCCAACGGAACCCAGGTCACCTACAACGGCCACCTGCTCTACACCTATGCGGGCGACAGTAAGCCGGGCGACACGAACGGCGAGGGCATTGACGGGGTGTGGTTCGTGGCCACACCCGACCTTGCGACACAGGGTCCAGGCGGCGCGGCGCCGACCCCCACGAGTGGGTACTAAGAACGTCGAGCACCAGCGAGGGGGCCAACCTGACTGGCCTAGCGCATGGTTTGTGCATGCCGCTACTGGGCACGTTCCTGGTTCAGACGTGGACCTAAGGCATCTGCTCGGCTAGAGCCGCATCCAGGTAGCGCTGGAGGAGCTCACGCACATCGGATACCGGAAAGGATGTCTGCGCGATGGTGCTGCTCCCATGCGCTACATCATTACGGAGCGACTTAATCCGGTCAAAGATGACGAAATCTGCATCTGTTTGTGCAGGGAAGAGCGCCAATGCCAACACTGCGAATTCGCCATGATCCGACAAGTCCTTCCTCGCACAGAACCGCAACTGCTTGGTCTTGCAATCTGTCTTCCAAAGCGCTGCAAGCACCTTGGATCGTTGGAGAGCCGCCTGGTTGGCGGTGCGTACCGCAGGACGCTGACTAACACGTTGATAGTACCTCCGGACCAAACTGGTATGTAAGAGCTCGAGGCCAGTAAAGAGCTGCATGAATGCCTTCCAGGGGTCCTCTTCGCGTAGCCCCGTCAACCACCACGGTATGACGATTTCGAGCCAAGTAAACACATCCGATGATGCTGAAACGCTCGCCCGGAGTCTCCTTTCGAGGGCATTCACATCAAGTGCAGAGTCCGGTCTACTCACCTGGAGTCGCGCCGTCATCCCTCCTTCGGGAAGGCCGAAAGCGATGCGGCCGGGAGCAGTAAAATAGACGTGATCAGCGATGATGATACGCTCAAACGCGTCGGGGGCAAGTATCGTCGAGGACAAGAGAGCCAGCCGATCGAGATAGGGTGCGGCAAGCCGAAGAAACGTTCGTGCCCGATCGAATGGTTCGTCTCCCAACCATACATACTGCTTGTCCAGGAGGGCGCTCGTCGGCACGTCAACATCCTACGCTAGTACGAGCGTGACGTACCAAGAGTCCTGCCAGGGCGCTGCTGCATCTGGCTGGGCAATTGCTGCGGCGATCGCCGCATCTGGGTCCGTGGGAAAGGGAATGCCACGGAACAGCTCCAAGAAAAAGTGACCAATCGCCCGGCGAATGCGACTCGCCTCTTGTATCCAAGGCACGGGCGGTCCAAGGTAGATCGTCGCATTTCCCTGCGTCCCCGCTGTATCCAGTACATAAGCGCCCACTGGAATCGTGAGCACCGCAGGCTGCAATTCAGGTGTCGTGCCCCGATAGGCAGCCGAACCGTAGACGCGTACGGCGTTGAGCGTGACCTGCATGTGCCTGCTCCCGGTATCCCTGGCGCACTCGCAACGACTCAGGATAGACCAATTGTACTGCACGAGAGTCGGAGCATTGAGCACTGCAGGCTCATACATTTCTGATCCTACATGTTATCCTCCTTTGACATGACTTCAATACGCTGCTATGATCCCGCCAAGCAAGCGCATCCTGCAGAAGGGAGCGACGATGACACATCAGGGCGATACACTGGTGGCGACCACGTTAGCTCGGACTGCCCGCGCCTTCGCTGCCCAGGGAACCAGCGTCGAGGCGGGAGTGGCCTTTGAGCGAGCGCTATACAATGACTTGCTCGACGCAGGCAATTGGCGGCACAATTCGGGCCCAGACGAACTCGACATGGGCGGTTTGCTGCAATCCCGGACAGGAATACGCTACGAATTCGACTGCGTCCTGCTCAGCCCGGACACCCTTTACGTTGTCGAAGCAAAACGACATGCCCAAGTCACACGCCAGCATGTTAGCGAGTTCATCGCCAAACTGCTCGACGTGATGCTGGGAAGCGCTGATCAGATAGGCGCGTACGCTATCAAGCCCGTCTTTGTGAGCGGGTTGCCCCATATTGACGCTACCGCCTGGAGCTACGCTGTCTCATGGGGCGTCTTGCTCATCGCGCCGTCACGCCCGACTCCATGGGAATTGCTCGGCTCACTCAACGCCGTTCATTCAAAGACCGAGACTCCGCACCAACTCACCACGGATTGCGAGGTGGCATGCGAACAGCTCTGGCGCCCGTTCAACACCATCATCACGTTGACCGACAACCAAAAGGCGCGGTTCGAACTCTCTGCGAACGCGATCTACACCGCCCAACGCGCCGCCGATATTCTGGAATTCTGGCATGAGTGCCAGCGCGCTGTTGTGGCGTTGACTGATACCCAGCGCGCGCTGTAGTGCCATCAGGGTATGCGCTACGCGCTCTCGGAAAGAAGGGAGCAATCGAATGCCATCACCAGGACCCGCGCTCACATTCGATCCGCGATATGTGACCGCCGCAATTGACGCCTGGCGCGCTCTCAATCTCGCGCCCATCGCTCTGCTTGAGCTGGAGCGCCAGACGGCGCGGCTGATGCGGGAGCGATTCATCGCCTGGAACGTCATGGGCATACGTGAGCAGTCTGTCTCAACTCCCGCCGTGACGAAGGCGCTTGGCGTTTTCACCGCACTGAAGCTGGCAAAGAAAACCACAAGGGGCAGCGGTGAAGGGCGTGTCGCACTCCTCACGCCGACTGCTCAAGGATTCGAGGTTCTAAGAGAGGATCCCACCGGCGGAGTTCTCTATCCACGCTTCACCGAGTGTCTCTCCAACGCCAGCGCAACCATCCAGAACCTGCTCGATCTGCTTGCAGAGTCTGGGCCATTCATTCAGCCTATCATACAGATTATTCCAGGAGCTCCACGGCGCGGTGCCGCCTACCAGGTCGCTATTAAGGAGGGGCTGGACGAGTACTTGCGCCAAGCAACGAACGCCGTTACCATGCCGCGCATTCCGTACGAGCCGGATAGCCCTAAGGCAACGCCTGCACAACGCTTGAAGGCTGCCCAAGGCTGGGCTATGCAGGCGCATCCCGCCGGCACACTAAGTCAACTTGACAAGGTGATCGCCATTGGCCACGCCTTCGGCTTGCTCTGGATCGACGTTGTCCAGGTCAATGAAGTCATCGGGGCGAAGAGCATTGGTCCCGCCGCCATACGGACAGGCAGAGGCTACCGACCGAATATACTGAGCTGGCCCAGTGACAGCGGTAAGTTCATCCCAGCGCTCACCAGCGCCGTCGCCACCCGCGCCAACGGTTCTGGCTTCGCGACCATTCAAGAGGTGCGTGGGGCTCTCGGCCGCAAGCTTCATCTCTCACCCCCTGCTGTCGATGTGCTGCTCCGCGAGGCTCGCGACGCTGGCGATCGGCACGAGATCCCAATCGAACTTCACTTCGAGCCAGATGAAGATCAACTCTATGCGCTTCAACGTGACCCACTCATTTGGCGAGACGAGGCATTCGAGTTCGTTACGGTGTTGCGCGAGTCACGCGCGTAGTTACATGGCACAGGTAACTGCCCGTCAAAGCGCGAAGGCGCGCCAAAAGAGCAGAGTCATCCGAGGAGTCAAACCATGGTCCGACAGAATCCTCATATTAAGCAGCAGCTAACTGACTGGTACTTGAAGCGTGTTCCTTTCCCATCGGTATCGTACGTAACCTACTCTAGCGAGGATCCCCTCATCAATGGTTCCGTGTTCGCGCAGTTCCTGCGCGAACACGAACTGCTCCAGATTCGCCATGAATTACTGGCTGAAGGCTTCCCACAAGGGGTGAAACGCTGGAATTGGATCTGGGCCAAGAAGAATATGGGCAAATCGCTCGGCATGGGTAAAACCGCTCTAATGGCATACATCTGTGATCAGATCAACAAAGACTTTGGCGAGTCATTCTTTGGCCATGGGGCCAATTGGCTGGCACTATTTGTCCCTGTCCAGCCCGGCACGAAAACGATAGACGACGTCGCAGCCTTTGCACCGTCTAGTCTTTGTAATGAATCACGAGGCTTCAGTGTCGAGCAGCGCCTGTTGGCACGTCTACGACACCGGGTCGTTGTGCAAAATCAGAGCGGGCGTTATCCCGCAAACCTCGCCAGTATCGTCTGGCATAGGTTTCTGAGCGACGGCTGGCTGGCAGAACGCGGCATCGCGCGGCAGGCACTAGATACAGATGTCGAGCAACTGCTCCGCAGCAGCCGCGTCTCTGCACCTGTCGCGAAGGCGATTTCATCCGGTGCACTACGTGACTACCTTGCGTCATTGAATGGCAATCCTCATCTCATTCCCGTGAATCATGGCCTCCACACCAGGGCGCTTGGGATCCTGCTGAACGACATCGCATGCGCCGCAGAAGCTGCCACAATCGCCAAGGTCACCATCTTCCTGGACGATTTCTACTTCGTCGTGCGTGCTCTACCTCCCGCCGGGCGAGGGCCAGAGGCCGCTAAGATTCGCAAGGTGGCCGTTGACGGACCGTATGAGGCCGCCCGTAAAGGTGTATTCAATTGGATTGCGGTAATGCATACCCAAACCGCTCACACGTTTCAAGGCGCTTGGCACGATGCCGGTATGGACACCCACGCGCCGCTCAAGTGGGAGAGCGGCGCGAGCGTTGTATTACGTGGGTTCACACTTGAGCAAGGGGGTATGTTGTTGCGCGAGTACCTGCGCTCTAAGTTCAGTCGCCTGCCTCACGCACCCAGCGACTTGTACCCATTTACCGAAAGTGCGCTTGATGCGATCGCGATAGCTACAAGCCAGAAAGACGCGTCTCTCAGTGATCAATCTATCGTGCCGCGCGGATTAATGGACACCGCCTACGACGTGTTTTCCAGGGCGCTTCGTGAGCAGGTTCACGCGCCAATTGGCGCAGAGTTCATCGCCTATGTTATCGATGGTACGCCACTACCGCCTTCGCCATCCGAAGATGATGAGATGGAGGAAGCCGACACCGAGGAACCCCAACCGTCCATGGCGTGCCCATGTGGATGCCACGATGACGGTACAGGCGATGTGTTCGACGTTATGGCGGTGATCTCTGGATCTGGGAACGCGCGGAAGGCTGTACGG
>Ga0070698_100003240_pt1 | contig 17908 bp, 22 predicted proteins | sample KBSK1502metaG_FD_65477 | JGI IMG/M metagenome (GOLD analysis project Ga0070698, IMG submission 65477) | Corn, switchgrass and miscanthus rhizosphere microbial communities from Kellogg Biological Station, Michigan, USA - KBS K1-50-2 metaG | ecosystem: Host-associated > Plants > Roots >...
CCCATATCCATAACCTCCGAATCAATTCCGATTCAGTTGGCCTTCGCAGAGTTGGAATTCAACATCGATCGATCCTGACTCTGCTTTTGATTCAAGACATAAATCGACGCGACCTACGTCCCCGCCTCAGGATTCGTGGCGTTGCTGCTCTTCGTTGATCGTGGTCAGCGATATTGCCGAATGCGCGTAAGAACCACCGGCTCGCATCTCGGCGGCGACCCAGATCGCCTCCATGATTTCCTTTGGGTTTGCTCCGTGCTTTAGCGCCGCTTTGGTATGACTCTGGATGCAATAGGGACACTGCGTGATGTGGGCAGCCGCTACTGCGATCAGTTGCTTTGTCTTGGCTGGCAGCGCACCGTCGGCGAAGACGAGCTGGCTGAACGCGTGGAACGCGTCCTGGATGAGGGGGGCGAGTTCCCGACGCTTGCGAGCGAGATCCAGCGATGCTGGCGGATACATTGACTCTGACATGTTGTTTTCTCCTTCGGCTCTTCTAAGTCTCCAACCAAGACCACGTTTCCCAACGTTCGCTGTTCGGAGCAGGCCGTGCGTCATTCAACGGCCCAAACACAGAACCCTTTGCCACGGCGAAGGAGTTCTTCCGACAAATCATGGCTGAATAACTCGTGAAACCAGGAAACCGACTGCCGGCCGACAACGACCGTACGACAACGTCGTCCCCGGGCCATGTGCAGAATCGCATCAGCCGCGCGTCTGCCTTCTCCCGGTTCACAGAATGAGGCTTTCACCGTTCTCGCTGAAATTCCCGCTTTCCGGAGAACTACACGATCTTCGTGCAAGCCTTTCTGGGAGGCCTTCTTGGCGGCCGAAATCCAGCGACGCTGTCCAACCTTCAACTCAGCCTCCAGCTGTGCCTCCTTCGCAGGATTCTCAGAGCCGCCGTGTTCCAGGAGTTCCGGCGGTAGTGGCGGCAGAACATGAACCAGACAAATCCGAAACGTCCTTCGCTTTCCCACAAATTTGCCTACGTACTTGACCGCCCGTCTCGACGCTACCGAATCATCACGGACGACAAGGAGTCTCGTATTTACCATCGGATTGCCTCTCGCCTCGCCAACTAGGAAAAATCGGATTCGAATGCGGACGCAAATCCGAAGGTCCGTTCGCGGTTTGCATTCGAGTCATCGCAAGCGCCTCGCGCTCAGCCACGCGCCAGCCATAGCCCATAGCGCACAGAATTAAACAGTCCGAATCCATGGCCGTGTCGCAGGACGCGGTACCACCTGTGCCACTTAACAGTGAAAATCAGAATCACTGACATGGCCCTCTCCTCTCCGCTCGAGATTTCGTGCGGTTTTCTAGAGTTCGAGACCATACTCCGCCGCTTGCCATTCGTACTCAATGGGTCGCATGTCCCGGCCGACATTACGCATGTCACTGGAAGAGGGAACTCGTTTTCTCCGGCCGACACCGACCCTCGAAACGCTCAAGCAGACGTTTATCCAACACGGAGTTTGCCGGTCGCCGTCAACGATTCCATCAACATATGAAAATAGATAAATCCCGCATACGGCTGCCAACGGTCCACGGTTCGTTGCACGCTTGCGTAGTCCATCGGCTCGGAACGATGTAGCCACTTGGCCAGGCGATTCCGTGCACCGACGTCATCCCCTGGAAAGACATCGAGCCGTCCCAACCCTCGCAACAATACGTACTCCGCCGTCCACCGCCCCACACCTCGCAATTCAAGCAGCAAATTCATCGCATCTTCATTCTTGCGATTGATCAAGGTATCCAAGGCCAGCGGCTCGGCCACAAGTTTCCTGCTCAACTCGCGGAAAGCTTTTGTCTTCTGGCCGCTGAACCCAAGACTGCGGAACGCGCGAGGTGAAACACGCAACAAGTCTGATGGTTCCGGAAACCCGAACACCATCCCTGCTTGCGTGTTGAGGCCAACACTTCCTCTTCTTACGAGCTGGTTTAACAACTGAAGCCCGGCGGCGATTGTGAATTGCTGGCACGCGAACGCGTTTGCCAAAGTCTCGAAGACAGTCGGAAATCTACCTGGTTTCAGGCCTCGATATCTCTCGGCCAGTTCTCGAAGTTTCGGTTCGCGCGACGCCATCCGATAAAAAGGCTTCAAGTCCACTTCCAGACCAAGTAAGGGACTCAACAAGGCCCTGACCTCGCCCTCGGCTCCCGCATGAACTCGGTCCCCAATCACGTTCACTTCCAAACGCGGAGCTTCGCGGGATCCTAGCTCTCTGACACGGACTTCCGCAGGTCGCCCACGGATGGAAATCACGCGTTGATAGGTGGTGCCATCCCAACGATCCACTTGATTCTGCGGACGGCGCCGCAATCCCCAGACGGTAAATTCCAAAGAGAACGGAGCGATCGGTGATAGCTGAAACGTCAGCCGACGTTCCACGAAAGATCCCCGAGTGTGTGAATCATCCGAAGGTTTACCAACCGGATTCGGCGGCATTCCTTCGCCCTTCATGTCTACCCGCGCCATAAGACACCATCACCCCATTCACTGCCAGAAACGCGACTAAAATGAAGTACATCCTCAACGGCAAAGATTTCGACCTCACTCCACATGAAATGCCCGAGTTGCGGTCTAATATTCGGTCAAATGCCTTTGCCCCGCCTCCGGCCAAGCGATGGTCAACAGAAAGGCGCTGTCCTCCAAGGCCTTTACGTCATGAGGGACCGCGCGATCGAGCGCCAGGAGATGTCCCGCGGCCAAGTCAAAAACCTTGTCCTGGACGTGCATTTGAATATGACCCGAAAGCACCTGTACGGAGATTCTGCCGCTTGTCTTGTGTTCGTGAAGAAGAGCATCGGCTTTCATCACGGTCAGGACAATTCGGAAGTCCTGATTTTTCACAAGCGTCTTGGAGTCTCGCCCACCCTGCCAGACATTTTCTTCGCGTAACCGCTTTATCTCAGCGTTCAGATCAAAGGTGAGCGTCGGACTACCGAGAGGGCCCGGCGATCGTATCGCCCCCGAGTGCGGTGGTCGCTGTGTTGTCTTGGCCATTTCTCTCTCCTTAGCCTGAGAACCTCCTGCAATTCCAATCGTCAACTTCGTGCGCCTGCACAACTCCTCTGAATGACTCTCACCCTTTCGCCAGATACAAACGACCTGGCGACGCGGCTCATCAGGCGGCAGGTTTGAGGTGCCGGATTCGTTCTCCTGTCCGGCTCTTCGTCGATTTCGCTTCCAGAAATTCTCTTAACGCCACCGCGTTGTTGTGTTCCGTATCATGCGAACTGTAGACGAGCGTTACCCTTCCGCGTTCGGCGGCCCTGTGAATCGGTTCGCAAGCCTCGACATTTTTCTCCAGCTCGCGGAAATACCGACGGCGGAATTCGTCCCATCTCCTCGGATCGTGCCCGAACCATTGCCGCAAAGCAGTACTTGGTCCAACGTCTTTCAGCCAGGCTGCTACGCGCAAGTCGGATTTTTTGATTCCACGAGGCCAAAGCCGCTCGACGAGGAAACGCTTGCCATCTTCCGGGGCTGCCTTGTCATAAACACGTTTGACCTGAATCATTTTCGTTCTCCTCTCTGAATCTCCGGCAAGTCCATGCCGTCTGGTCGCGGCAGGGGCCGACGGATAAGTAATCCGTGTTCCCTCGACGTGGATCCACGGAGTCAATGAATGTGGACGTCGTCGCGTCGCGCTTTGAATTTCCTCGACGGGAAAACCTCGAATCAGGAGCGCGTCGGCAATCAGCGAACGATGACAGCGCCAAGGCACAGCCTCAGCGCACATCAATGCGACTCGCTTCCGCGTCGCGAGGGCCATCAACTTCTGCAGAGCAATTTGAAACTTCGACGTCTGCATGTAGTCTGCGTACCCTCGAAAGCTCTTGTTCCGCCAGCCCGTGTTGATCGAGTCCCGCCGGGAATGTCGCAGACCCCCGAGCCCGGCCATATGGCGATAACCGATGTCCCTACGTCTTAAGGCACGCGACAATACCGGGCGGTTGAACTGCGGATTGTGGCGAGAGCGTGGACTCGTTCGTATGTCGATCAGCTGTTTCACGTCATGTGCTCGGAGTAAATCGATGAATTCCTGCCGCGGTCGCGTGGAATGGCCCACCGTCAAAATCAGCGGCCTCCCTCTCCCGCCCCGCGTGGGAAACGCCACTCCATGATTGACACTCCGGTCCGTCATTACTGACTCCTGCTCGTTCCCGCCTTTACTTTCTGCGCGCTTCTAACGGACACAACGTTGTCCCTCCGCGATGGCCCGATCGAATTCCTCGACATGGAGCCGCTCCTGCTCGAACGTTCCTCTCTTCGTCACGGTCGTCATCGACACCGCAGGGCAGTGCACTCCGCGTACGGCGACGCAATCATGCTTGCCGATTGCCTTCACGATGCAGCCGGAGGGCTTCACTACCGACATGAACGCATCGGCGATGCTCGACACCAACTCCTCCTGAATTATCGGTCGCGCAGCCAAGGCATGAACCAGCCGCGGGATTTTTGATACACCCACGATTTGACCGTCGGGTATGTAGCCGAAATGAATCTTTCCTCCGTACACGAGGAGATGGTGGGGACAGAGAGAAAAGAAATCGATAGCCGAAATCACCACGAGCTCGCGGGCCTCCGACCGAAATATCTTGAGGATGGTTTCGGGTCTCACACAGAACCCGCGCGTAAACTCTCGATAGAATCGCGCCACTCTTTCCGGAGTCTCGCGAAAGTGTTGATTCGCAACGTCCACTCCCAATTCCACCAGCAACAGTTTCACGATCTCCGCCAATCGATCGCTGTGCGCAGCCGCCGTCTCACCGCGGACAACGGGAAGGATTTCTTGCGGCACCATCTCGAGCCCACCCTCCAATGTCGCGACGGCGCTCAAATCCTGTTTTCCATTCCCGTTTCTCACGCTGACTTCCTTCCGTTTCTGCGTTACCCCTTGTAGGTTACGACCCGCCCCCAAAGGCTTGCCGTTCCCCATATTCCGGAACGCAGGCATTCCAGCTGCACGATCTGACTGTGGTCCACGAATAGATTGATTTCCGAGCCGTAGTTCTTGATATACCAGGCAAACACTTCCGGATCGGCCGCCTCGAACATCACTTTATCCAGGCCCAAAGCGTTGATAATCTTCGCGGGCACATCTGTTCGCCAGGTTTTGACGCTTTCCGTGATTCCTTCCGACTCGATCATGACCATGTACGCCCCAGCCTCGAGAAACCGTTTGGCAAGCAGGATCGGCCATTCAGGATCACGCGTCCCTTCGGCCTCAAGTTGTTCCGGTCTTGTTGCCCCGCCGGCACCAAATTGAATGCCTACTTCCGGTTTGGCTTTCAGTCCGGCCTTCTGAACTTTCTCCACCACGCGCAGCCAGTCATCGGCCGGCAGCGTGATAAATCCGCTCGATACTTCGACGATGTCGAAGCCGACTTCTTTACACTCCGTGATATAGCGGTTTACGGCGTCCGGTCCTTGCGTGAGGACATGTTCGATAAACCCACCCGTGGATACCAACACATGGTGTTCGTGGCACAGCGAAATCAGTTCTTTCAATACATGTCGGGGCATCAAGCTGAACGATCCGCCTGCGAACTTCAGAGCGTCCACATAGGTCCCCATCGTCTCGAAAAGGTCTTCCAGATACCGTTTGCCTAGGGCTGAGTAGTAGGGACCTCGTATTTCGGTTATCCCGTGTTTCCGCGGTTTGGAACCTCGATCATTGGTTCTGAGGAAACCAAACGCTCTTTCGTCGATCACCTGTTGAGTGCGCCCGGCCATCAACGCTCCTTCACGCGGCGCGCGCTCTTCGGCTCGCTCTTTCCGTGCCGTCCTTCGACATTATGGAGAAGCTGCGCGAGGTCTCTCATTGGAATTAATTCCAGGTTCTTCACAGCATCCGCAATCGACCGTTGCGAAGAGCCACTCGTAAACGGCCCGGTGAGCCGCTCGAACTTCTCGAACGCCATTTCCCAGGACATGGGGTTGCTGACGAATCCCGGATAATCATGAATTTCCTTGCTCACCACACGGCCGTCCCGGAGGGTAATCGCCAGTCGGCAAGGCATCTCCGCTGGAAAACGGCCGGAAAATTCATCCGTCGGATGGATCGACACGTTATTCAGCAATTCCTGGACATCGCGGCGGTTGATTCTTTCCGTCGTATACTGCTCGGGCATCACCTGCCCGTCCAGCAACGCAACGCTAATCAAGTACGGGAGGCTGTGGTCTGCTTGCTCCTTCGTTGCCACCAGAGTTTTGTCTCCCTCATCCCCTCCCCCGATAATGTTGTAAGCGACGTCGAAGGTTTCTAGGTCGATCTGCTCTATCTCCGCGACAGTGAATTTCTCTTGCCTTCTCAATTGCAAAGCGCACTCAATTGCCGATTGGGAGTGAACCTCCGCGTTGTATTTCTTGAGAACGGTGGCCGTTACGCGTTCAAGATTCTCCTCAGACCAATCGATCCGGAAGCATCCCGCGATGGCATCCATAAAGCCTTTGTCGCCTTCAAAGACCTCCAGTGGTCCCGTAACACCTCGCATCGCCAGGAACGTCGCAAACGTGCAAGCGGCCGCGGTGTTCGCGTACGCCAACCCCTTCCAGTTAGAGAGTTTGCCCGTGCGAGTCACCCGCAAGGCATTGAAAGCCGTGCCGCAGATGCCGATGGCGTTGGCAGTTTTCACGGCATTGAGCGCGAGCGCTCTCGAGACTCCCGCTGCCACAGCGTAGGACCCTTGCGTCGTGTGGTCGAAACCTGCCGCCCGCACCGGAGCCACATCGCTGAGGCGGCACTGCACTTGGTAGCAGACCGCGAGAGCGGTTAGGAGGTCGCGGCCGGAACCGTTCGAGTATTCGACCGCGGCAAGCACCGGAGCCAGATTGTCGCTGGGATGACAGGTCTCTCCCTTACTGAGATAGCTGTCATTGAAATCCAGGTAACGGACGAGAGCTCCGTTGTAGAATGCAACTCGATCCGGTGCCGCTCGCCCACCCCCAATGAGTGTGCAGTTCCCCTCACCGTCGAACTCTTCCACCTGATCTCGTAACAGCGCGACAGGATCACCTCCCATCGCACCGATAGCACAGCCGAGGGCATCCAGGATGCGAATCTTGAGCTGTAGACGAGCGGCGTTTGAGATGTCATCGAAGGATGCCCGGCTCACAAATCCAGCGAGTTGTTCGGCACACGTCATGTTTACCTCCTTTTCCCCGCAGGACTGACAAGGATGATCCTTATTCTTCATAACGATTCTCATGCTGCAGTCGTTTGGGAATTGTCACAATGGTCCGTTTATACCTGCGAGAGAACCGCCTGTAACTGTTGCTGAAAAGAGGAGATCCTCTTAGAAACCATGACGATGGCGAAGGCTTTCACAGCTTCCCTCAGTGAGGATATCGTTAGCCGCCCCTCGCGACGTCCCACATCAAGTCTTTCGCTTCAGGCTGCGCTCTAAGCCGGTTCACTCCGTCTTTGTGCCAAATGCGTATGCTTCTTCCGTAACCACTGGGGTCACGTCGAAATTCTCAGTGGGGGGCGGCGAAGCAGTCGTCCACTCAAGTCCCTTGGCTCCCCACGGATTGGGGCCAGCCACCGGGCCATATCGGGCTGACCAAATCAAATAAATGAGAGGGATGAGATAGCCGACTGCCAGAATCGATGCTCCGGCTGACGACAGCACATTCAATGTTTGGAACTCGGGTGGATAAACCGCGTACCGTCTCGGCATCCCGAGATAGCCGAGAATGAATTGTGGGCCAAACGTAAGAATGAACCCGACAAATACCAGCACCGCTGCGATCCTGGCCCATCGGTCCGAGTACATCCGTCCCGTCATCTTAGGCCACCAATAATGGATGCCGCCGAGGTATCCCATTACCGCGCCGCCTACCATGATGAAATGAAAATGAGCGACGATGAAGTAGGTGTCGTGGACGTGCACATCGATGGCCAGGGTGGCGAGAAAGAGGCCGGTCAATCCTCCCATCGTAAAAAGACCGATGAAGCCCAGCGCATAGAGCATGGGGGCCTCAAACGAAATCGATCCTTTATATAAGGTGGCTGTCCAGTTGAATACCTTGATCGCGGAAGGAATCGCCACCGCGAAACTGAAGAATGAGAAAACGAGACCCGAATAAAGGGATTCGCCGCTGACGAACATGTGGTGTCCCCAGACGAGGAAGGAAAGCGCTGCGATCGCCACGCTCGAGAAGGCGACAAAACCGTAGCCGAAGACTCGCTTTCTCGAAAACGTCGCGATGAGTTCGCTGATGACCCCCATCGCGGGCAGTACAAGTACGTATACCTCGGGATGGCCGAAGAACCAGAACAAGTGCTGGAAGAGAATGGGATCCCCGCCCAAGGCGGGATCGAAGAAACCAAAATGAAGGAAGCGTTCCAGCATCAGCAGGACCATGGTGATGGCAATGACGGGCATGGCGAGAATGAAGATGATGCTGGTCGCATACAGGGACCACAGGAAAAGGGGCAGACGAAACCAGGTAAGCCCCGGAGCCCGCATCGTATGGATCGTTACGATGAAATTCAGGCCGGTCAGAATCGAGGAAAATCCGGAGATGAACACTCCCATCGCCGCTGACATTACGTTTGAGTTGGCGTAGGTCGAACTGAGCGGCGTGTAAAACGTCCAGCCGGTGTCCACGCCGCCGGCAAGGACCGAATACAAGAAGACCGTCCCCCCGAGCATGAAGATGTACCAACTGAGCAGATTCAGTTTCGGAAAGGCGACGTCTTTCGCACCAATCATCAAAGGAATAAGAAAGTTCCCCAGCACCGCCGGTATCGAAGGCGCCAGAAAAAAGAAGATCATCACCAGGCCATGCAGGGTGAACATCCTGTTGTACGTGGACGGCTCGATGAGAGAGCCCTGCGGTTCGATCAGGTTCAAGCGCATCAGGGTTGCTGCCGCGCCGCCGACGAAGAAAAAGAACGTAATCGCGGCGAGGTACAGCCAGGCGATCCTTTTGTGATCCGTGGTGAAGAGCCAGGTCTTCCATCCGTAGCTCGCGTTGAGATAATGGTCTCGCGGCAAAACGCCGACTTCTTGCACCGCTTGACTCATGGCTTCACCGCCTTTCGCCCTTCAGCTTCGGGTTTTGCAAGTGACTTGATGTAGGCGGTGAGCTGGAGGATTTGTTCTTCGCTCAATTGTCCTTGAAACGTCGGCATGATCGGCGTATAGCCGGCCACAATCTTTGCCGAGGGGTTCAGTATAGATTCGCGAATGTAAGCGTCATCGGCCTTCACCGACTGGCCGCTGCTCAGTTTGACGGTGGAGCCGTACACACCGACGAATGACGGCCCTCGCCCCGTGTCGTGGCAGGTAATGCACGCGTACTGCTTGTACAGATCCGCTCCTGTATCGGCCAACGATTTTCCGCCTCCCCCACTGCCTGCGCCTCCGCTCAGCCATTGCGCATATTGTGCCGGTTCCATGACGGTGACCCAGCCGACCATCGCGGAGTGCGAAGTCCCGCAGTACTGGTCGCAATACAAGTGATACCTTCCGGTCTTCGTCGCCGTAAACCACAGTGTCGTGTAGTGGCCGGGCACAACATCCTTCTTGATCCGGAAGGCGGGAATCGCGAAATCATGGATCACATCCTCGGAAGCCATGGTGAGTTTTATGGGGACTCCCACGGGTACGTGGAGTTCGTTGATGTCACGCCTTCCATCCGGATACTGGATCTTCCACATCCATTGCTTTCCGACCACGAAGATTTCGGTCGCTGCAGCCGGTGGAAGCCCGTTGCGAATGAAAAGCACGGCGCCCCACACGAACATCACAACGCAGAGGGCGGCGGGAACTAGGGTCCAAGTGACTTCGAGGGGAAGATGATCCTTGGTTGGTGGGGGTGCTTCATTCCCTGGGCGACGACGGTATTTGAACGCAAAATAAAGAATTAGGCTGAAAATCAAGGCACTGAAAAAGATAAAAATCCCCACTTCGAAATAAAACAGCGTTTCCCAGTCGTTTGCCCAACTGGAAGCCTGGGTGAAGTTGCTGGAGGGTTCAAACGGCATGATCTTTCTCTACTGCTCCTCACTCTTCCGGAAAAGCTACTCAGAACTTGCGGTTCAGGCCGCCACGCGCTTGCGGACGCGGGACATTGCAAAGACCAGGGCGGCCAGCGAGAGAACGGTTGCTGCGGCAGCGATTTTGAGCACGTGGGAAACGATCACGCTGTACTTCCCGGTTGCGGGGTCGTACTGCGAGCAGTACAAGAGCACCTGATCCACCGGCGAGCCGATCCTTCCCTCTGAGGCCTCGACCAATCCAAGACGCAGATTTCCGCTCGGGTATTGAATTCCGTAGAAATATCTCGCGAGGCGGCCTCCCGGGGTCAGAACCATGATTCCGGTGGCGTGAAAGTATTGTTTGGTTTGCGGATCGTAGTTGTAGCGGAAGCCCACGGCCTGTGTCAGTTGATGAATGGAAGTCTCATCACCGGTGAGAAAGTGCCAGCCTGCGCCTGCGTTCGGCCGATTGTAGAGCCCGACATAAATTGCCTTCTTTGCGGCAGCAAGTGAAGGTTTCTCGGTGGGATCGAAGCTGACGGTCACGATTTCGAACTCCCGGCCGATGTTGTATTTCAGCTCTTTCACGCTGTGCAGCACACCGTTCAGCACAATCGTGCACAGCATCGGACAATCGTAATAAGCGAGCACCAGAACCACCGGCTTCTGTCCGAAATACTGTCCGAGCCTCACGTCATTCCCGGCCTCATCTCGAAACATCAGGTCCAACGGAATTTGATTGTTCAGCTTCTGATCGATTCCAACTTCGCGGAGCAGAGGCGGAAGATTGGTTTCAGTCGTCGCAGGTACAGGGACTTCCGCAGTGAGCTGTGTCGGAAGCACCCAAACGAACAAGACCAGCGCACTTGAAAGAAAACACAAAATTCGTCTCATAGCACTCAACTCCCTCAAGCATCCGTTTGAATGAACAGGACCCGATGAAAGTGATGAACGCCGGAGTGGATCGTCCGTTAAATCAGCCACACTCTCGATCAATGAACCCTGCACGATGCTGTCGTAATCTGCAGTCGTCCGCGTCTGACTGGCCTCTAACTGCTAGAGCGATCTTCTTCCTCATTCCGATTAGCATCCTCAGATCAAGCTGTTCTGATGACAATGGTCCGTTTGTAGCTGCCAATGAAACGTTTGTCATCACCCTGCTAGGACGGTTGCAGCCCGCGATCGAACTCGGGAAGATGCCGCCTTAAGACTCAGCCGATTGCAACGCTCGGTTGACGATCCATCGCAATTCTCCGGTGCGGAAGGGATAGCGGAGACAATCAAATGCACCCAGCCGTATTGCTTCCAGATATTGATCCCAGTCTGCGAGGCGTGAAAAGACCACCACCGGAATGTGCCCTACACTGCGAGAAACGCGTAGGACCTCCTTGTAATTGCCGTCAGGAAGGACCTCTTCACAAATCACTACCGAGATAACCGACTTTCGAATACAGAATCGCAATTCGGCGACCGTAGAAAGCAATACTGGCTCAAAGCCGCATCGCTCGAGTATTTCACCGATACATTCGGAGGCACCGGGATCGACGGCGAGCATCAGGGCTTTTCGACCTTCCTTCCCGCCATGTGCGAGCGCCGTGTTTGAAGCATGCGTCGCTTGGCCTCCCGGATAAAACAGCGTCGGTTCTTTCATGTTTTCCTCCGTACTTTTTTCCTTCAACTCTCTCGCAAGCTCTAGTCACAACATCTCTTTTAGGCGGCGCGGTGGGAGCACGACAATTAGAAAATAAAGTACGGAATCAATGGTTTGAACGAATTGATGTCTGCCGATAGAAAATCCGGAGGTCGCCAGTCTGCGGCCAATAGTGCTGCCACCCTACTTCTGCTTGCCCTCTCGAACGCGGTCACGCCCGCTTTTGCCCATTTTCATTAGGCTCTTAGCCAATCGCCCTTTGTGTTGGCCTGGTAACGGTAGTCGCAGCCTTCGACCCCACAACACCAAACGGTGCCCGGTTTGGCAGCAACATTCTCGCGCCGGTACAACCAGCAGCTGTGTCTGGGACACGTCATGGTATTTACTCCAGGCTCGTCGACAGCGTTTGCGTGGTCAGGCATTCCGATCAGCATGTAGTATCCGTCGACCAAATTGTATCGAACGCTGCAGCCCATGAACCCGCAATGGTATGCCGCTTGGTTCCCGGCCTTGTTTGACGAGGAGCTGCTGGATTCGTACTTCATTACATGGTTGTCCCGTGAGCAAAGCGGCCTAAGATGACGGCCCAAAATGTCTGTTGACGCGAACATCATAGAAATTCTCCATTGGGAACACTGCGCGTCAAAGATTCCTAGCCAGAAGGTGTACCAAGTCGCGGCAACGGCACGAAAAACCCCACTCATTGTCGTACCATGCCACGACTTTGACGCAGTTCGTTCCCACTACATGCGTATAGGGAACATCCACGATCGCGGAATTCGGATTCCCGCGGAAGTCGATCGAGACGAGTTCCTCTTCACTCAGCGCCAGTATGCCTTTCATCGGACCTTCCGCCGCCCTGCGGAAAGCGGCGTTGACCTTTTCCTCCGTCGCCGGCCTCTCGGTCATCACCGTCAAGTCCACGATGCTGACGTCCGGCGTTGGTACACGCAGCGAGTAGCCGTAAAGTCGGCCCTCCAACTCGGGAATCACCAGATGCAGGGCCTTGGCCGCCCCTGTAGACGTCGGAATGATGGAAAGCGCTGCCGCACGCGCTCGTCGCAAGTCCTTGTGCTGCAGGTCAAGCAGCCGCTGATCGTTCGTATACGAGTGGACAGTTGTCATCATCCCGCTGCCGATTCCGAAGTTGTCCTGGAGAACCTTGGCGACAGGGGCCAGACAGTTTGTCGTACACGAGGCGTTCGAAATCACATTGTGCTTCGCCGGATCGTATGCCTTGTCGTTGACTCCCAGCACAACCGTTAGGTCCGGTTTGCTCGATGGCGCCGAAATGATGACCTTTTTCACGGTGCCACGCAGATGGCTGCGCGCACCCGCGTTCTTGGTGAAATGTCCCGTGGCTTCAATCACGATCTGCGCGTCGACCGATGACCAGTCAATCTCGGCTGGATCGCTCAACTTGAAAACCTTGGTCGACTTATTATCGACACAAATCGAATCCACACCTGCCGTCACCGCGTTCGGCAGGTTTCCTAGAATCGAGTCGTATTTCAGGAGATACGCCAGAGTTTTAGGATCGGTGACGTCGTTCACTGCGACTATTTCAATGGAAGGGTCTCCGAGTGAAGCTCGGAAAATGTTCCGACCGATTCGACCGAACCCGTTGATCCCGATCTTGACTGGCATTTTTGTTCTCCGATCTTTCTGAGGCTGGAATTACAAGTCGCAATCAATACCCTCCGAATTCCTCCGTACGGATATCGTCTTCCTCGACCCCTGCATGTGTGAGCATTTCCCGCATTGCCGCAACCATCGCGGGAGGGCCCGCGACGTAATAAATCGGTCCCTTTAGGCCGTCCATGTGTCGCAACAGCATTTCGCCGTCGATAAAGCCGCGTTCGTTCGGCCAGTCAAGGCTCGATTTCTCCTCCTCGCTCATCGAAGGAACGAAAACGAAATTCGCATTCACTTTGCAGAGAATCTCCAACTCCTTGAGAAATGCGGCATCCTTGGGGTGCCGGTTGGAATAGAAGAGATAAAGCCGCTGAGGAAGTCTTTCCTCGGCAGCCTCGCGCAACATCGATAGAAAAGGCGTAATGCCAATTCCGCCGGCGAGGAAGACCGCGGATTTCACGCGGTTCTTGTGGAGGGTGAAAGAACCCATCGGACCCTCAAGCTTGACCTCGGTTCCGAGCGGAAGGATTGCGAGGACTCGTTTGAACGCACTCTTGCGCATTCGCGTTACAACAAGGAGTCGATCCTCATAGGGTGCGCTCGCAATGGAGAAGCTCCTGACATTACCCTCCGAATCGGTCTCGGGTGGATTGATAAGCGATATGTCTACGTATTGTCCCGCCTTGAATTGGAAGCCCGCGGGCTTTTCCAGATGGAAGGCCATTGTGTCTTCGGCAACTTCTTCACGGCCGCTGAGTCGACTTTGGTAGGTCGTCATAGAAAAAACCCTTCCAACCGGACCCGCCGCTGCATTTCTTGTCCGTAGTCTTCGCGGACCGAGCGCCGCATCCGATATAACACCAGTGCTAGAATGGTCCGCACCTTCACTTGGCTCAATAATCCGTTTGTACCGCCAATGAAGACAACCGTCACGGGAGCTCGACGATGTTGGAGCTTGAGCTATTCAATCTGCTGGAGGGAACGTCTGACGCCGCTTTCGCGGTCACCGATCAGGGTGAGATCTGTTCGTGGAATAAGGCCGCAGAAAAATTGTTCGGCTATACGGCCAAGGAAGCTATCAACAAGACCTGTGGAAGTCTCTTGCAAGGACTGGGGCCTTTGGGCAACGAGATGTGTGGTGAGAATTGCAGCATCTGTCATCGCGCTGAAAAGCACCTGGAAATCCCCAACTTTGATTTGCAAGTGAAAATCCGTTCCGGGCGACGCTTGTGGGTGAGTGTCTCTATCCTACTTTATGAAAACCCTCGGAATCATCGGCGTCTCATCGTGCATCTCGCACACGACATCACCGAAACCAAGAAGAACGAAGTCCTTCTGCACAAAATGATTGATGTTTCGCGTCAACTGTCGAACATACAAGAAGTGGCATTGAACCCAGTGCCGATCACTCCTCTTTCCGAACAGGAGATAGAGATTTTGCGCATGTTTTCGACAGGCAAGAACGCGGCGGAGATTGCGCGCAGGCTGAAAATAACCCTGCAAACCCTCCGCAACCATTTGCACCACATCAATCAGAAACTCCACACTCATAACCGCCTCGAGGCAGTCACACACGCCATGCAGCGCAAACTTCTCTAATCGTTTTGAATTCCTGCGGTCGAGCCCCTTTCACCCACTACCTGAATCAGCCTCCGATGTTTGCCGCAATCGCCTAACGCAGTACCACCGGCAAGAATGAACGGATAGTTGTTGTCGGAACTCATCGAGTGAAATCCTTCAACATCCCAGAGCATTACGGCGGTCTCTCCTGAGGGTATAAACGACCCATTGTCATCAGTTACCTGCGGTTCAAAATAACAGCTGTCATGCAGAAACCATCAGAGCGCGGCAATTGTCTGCCGCCCCCCGTCGCGATGCGAGCCGTCTTCTCGGTCATGCAGCTCGCGACGAAGAAGCTGCTCGAGGCAAGAAGAGTAAAAGGACGTGGATCATGAGAGAACAATCCGTAGCAGAGCAGCACGAACCCAGCGCGCCGGTGAAGCGTGTTCCTGAGCATGTGGTGGAAATCGTCCGTCTTGGAACGCCCGCTCCAAAGCCCGACGTTCATCGCGAAATCAAACCCGCATTTGAGTTTTCAAAAGCCGTTCTTCTCGAAGAAAACCACATGAAGACTGGTTCGAGAACGTTGAGTCGGGCGGTCGCGGTGTTGCTGCACCTGGGAGTCATCGCCGGAGTAATCCTCGCAGGTCTTTATTTTGCGGACCCTCTCAACATCAAACAATATGCGTCAGTGATTCTGGTCGCGCCGCCACCCCCACCACCTCCTCCCCCGCCTGCCACCGGTGCGGTGATCAAGCCGAAAGTAGTGCACCACACGCTCATGAATGCAGGGAAACTCCTCGCACCAACAGTGATCCCGAAACACATCGCGGAAATCAAGGAACCACCTCTGTCGCACGATAGCCTCGGTGGAGTAGCCGGCGGAGTGCCCGGCGGTGTACCTGGTGGGCAGTTGGGCGGAGTGCTAGGTGGCGTAATTGGAGGGGTCCTGAATACTGCGGCGAGGCCCGTTCCCCCGCCTCCATCGGTTAAACCGAAAGGACCGGTGCGTGTTGGCGGACATGTGCGACAGCCGAAGGTGATCGTACAAGTACTGCCTAAATATCCTCCACTCGCGCGGGAAACGCATGTTCAAGGCCAAGTGCAGATCGATGCGGTTCTGGATGAACAAGGGAACGTCATAGAGATGAAGATCGTCTCCGGGCATCCCCTCCTGTACCAAGCCGCACTTGATGCGTTGAAGCAATGGAAGTATGAACCGACCTATTTGAACGATCGGCCGATCGCCGTGCAGCTGATCGTGACGATCAACTTTCAGCTCGGACAGCAGCAATAACGTGGAAAACATAAGCAATTTTTGACTCCGGGCTAATGTGTCAGGCGCAGAGGGTCGTTTGCGGAGGAAGGCATGGTTCAGTTCGATGCAGCGCACAGGGCTGTTCACTATCCACCTGATCGTCGATTCCGCATTTGGATTCGCCCTGCCATCCTGATCGCAGCGGGTATCGCGATCCTCTCCGTAGTCGTGGCCGCTTGGATTGAGGTCGCAGTAGCCGGAATGCCTCGTGTTCCCGCCGTTCCGCAGATCTATCCGAACAACTTCGCGGGGCCACACGGATTTCCCGTATGGGTGCGCTACTGCCACTTCTTTAATTTCCTTTTCGTGATGATGCTGATTCGCAGCGGGCTTTCGATCCTAATGGACCATCCGCGACTCTACTTCAACGATGGCTGCACACCGGGGAGCGAATGGATCCGATTTACACCACTGAAAGTCCCATGCGACCGCATTTGGACCGCGAAAGATGATGCGCGCTACATTTCGCCACTCGTTGGCACGCCGGGCTACCGACACACCATTGGCCTTGCACGGGTTTGGCACTTCATCAACGTGCACGGCTTCATCGTTACGGGCATCGTCTTCATTGCCATGCTCTTCAGTACGGACCAGTGGAAGCGCATCGTGCCGACTTCTCCGCTCGTCCTCTTGCAGGCCTGGAACACGTTCGTGCATTACGCGACGTTTCATTTGCCGCCCGAGCCGAACGGCTTTTACGGTTACAACGCGTTGCAGCAAATTGCCTATTTCACCGTCGTTTTTGTCTTCGGCCCTTTGGCGGTCTTCACAGGCATCGCCATGTCGCCCGCCCTGGTCAACCGCTTTCCATGGTACGCGCGAATTTTTGGGGGCAGGCAATCGGCCCGGTCGATCCATTTCCTGACCATGTTCAGCTTTCTCGCATTTCTCGTGGTGCACGTGACGCTGATCGTCATGACGGGATTTGTGAGGAACATGAACCATATCGTGATGGGCGCGGATGATCAGGGTCGCCTAGGAATGTATTTGGGATTTGTGGGCATAGGTGTGGTCGTTGTTTCGTGGGTGGTGGCACACCGCATCTCTTGGCACCACCCGCGCGGCCTGCAGCACGCGCTCAAGTCCGTCACCTATCCGATGCAGCTCCTCACGTTGAATCGCCTGGTGCCGCAGCAGAAATATGCGGAGGGCCAGATTTCACCGTTTTTCTGGCCGAATGGGAAAATGCCCGTCCGTGACGACTGGAAACGCATGACCGAGAATGGGTTCAAGGATTTCCGCCTCAGAGTGGGAGGACTGGTCGAAAACCCGGTCGAGCTTTCAATGGCCGATCTGGAGCGCTTGGGCGAGACCGAACACATCACGATGCACCATTGCATCCAGGGATGGAGCGGCATCGCGAAGTGGGGCGGGATTCCCATGAAGGCGCTGATTGAACTGGTGCAACCGAAGCCCGAAGCGAAAGTGGTGGCGTTTTTCTCGTTTGGCGAAGCTCTTTACGGCGGCCCCTATTACGACACACAAAGCCTGGAGAATGTTCAGAAACCCCAGTGCTTGCTGGCGTTCCGGATGAACGGGCAACCCCTTCCGCAGGTATATGGAGCGCCCCTGCGATTGCGAGTTGAGAACCAGCTTGGCTACAAGATGGTCAAATGGATCGAGCGGATCGAGCTTATCGAAACGGAGAAGTTGCTCGGTAAAGGAGAAGGCGGCAAAAACGAAGATGACGAATATTTCGACCTGCTGCCCAACATTTGATGCGGAAGCTCGATTCACCCGCCC
>Ga0070698_100003242_pt1 | contig 17899 bp, 16 predicted proteins | sample KBSK1502metaG_FD_65477 | JGI IMG/M metagenome (GOLD analysis project Ga0070698, IMG submission 65477) | Corn, switchgrass and miscanthus rhizosphere microbial communities from Kellogg Biological Station, Michigan, USA - KBS K1-50-2 metaG | ecosystem: Host-associated > Plants > Roots >...
CACGTCGCGTAGGTCGAGAACTTGTAGCCGCGGCGGTACTCGAACTTGTCCACCGCCTTCATCAGGCCGATGTTGCCTTCCTGGATCAGGTCGAGGAACTGCAGCCCGCGGTTGGTGTACTTCTTCGCGATCGAGACGACGAGACGGAGGTTGGCCTCGACCAGCTCCTTCTTCGCCTGCTCGGCCTGCGCCTCGCCGCGCTGGATGACCTCGATCGTCCGGCGGAGGCGATCGGGCGTCTCCTCGAGGTCGTCGATCATCCCCTTGACCTGGGTCTTGATGTCCTTCTGCTTCTTGAGGAGGTTCTTCCTGTCCTCCTCTTTCAGCTTCGGCATCCCCTTGGTCTTGATTTTCGGGTTGATGATCCGCTCGAGCGTGTCGACCTCTTTCTGCACCTTCTGGACCGCGTCGACGGCGTCCTTCACCTCGTCGATCAGCCGCCGCTTCATCGTCTCGGTGAACTCGATGCGGCGGATGGCGCGGCTGACGTCGATGCGGGCGCGGAGCGCCTTCATCCTCGCCTTGCGGTACTTCTTGCGCTCCTGCGTCCTCGAGATCCCGTCCATCTTCTCGGCCAGCTTGACGTAGTTGAGGCGCGCCTTCTGCACCTCGCCGATCTGGTCGAGCACTTCGGTCTTGCGGTCGTCGATCACCTCGTCGGTGATCTCCTCGTCGCTGAAGATCACGAGCTCGCGGATGGTGCGCTCCCCGGCGCGGAGCTGATCGCCGATGACGAGGATGCGCTTGGCGATGGTCGGCGTGCGGGAGATCGACTTGATGACCGCGAGCTTGCCGCGCTCGATGCGCTTGGCGATGGCGACCTCGCCCTCGCGCGTGAGCAGCGGCACCGTGCCCATCTCGCGCAGGTACATGCGGACGGGGTCGTTGGTCTTGTCGAGCGCGCCCGGCGTCAGGTCAAGCTCGGGGCCTTCCTCGGAACCGTCTCGATCGAAATCCTTGTCGCCGCGGTACGCCTTGTCGGAGTCGACGACCTCGATGCCGGCCGTCGAGAACGCGTTGAACAGGTCGTCGAGGTCCTCGGCGGAGGTGATCTCCGACGGGAGCATCTCGTTGACCTCGTCGAACAGGAGGTACCCCTTCTCCTTGCCAACCTGAATGAGCTGGCGGACTTCGTCGTAACGTTCTTCAATCGACAGGGCCATATTCCTCCCGAAGTACCGTCAGATGAGAGCTTCGATGCGTTGAATCACGTCGTACTTACGAACGAGCAGTTCCTGAAGTTTCTCCCCGTCGTGCGCGCCGGCTTCCTGCAGCCGGTCGATCTCGCGCTGGATCGCGGCACGCTCGCGCTCCCACCGCAGCCGCTTGAGAATGCGGACGCAGTCGTGCGCATCGTGCACGTGCGCTTCCCCTTCGCTCGCGATGGCCGTCACGAGCCGGGCCTCTACCGTCGTTAGACGCTCGAGAAGCGTAGATGGTGAGAACCCCTTATCTTCGTTCAGTTTTTGGGCGATTTCCAGTGCGGATCGCGAGGCGAGACCGTCAAAATCCGGGCCATCGAGGGTCTCCAGGGCGGCCAGGGCGTCCGCCGACTGGTGGACCAGCAGCCAAATCAGTCCTTTTTCGGCTTTCGTCACCTGGCCGAAGCTCGGCACTTCACGGTTTGTCAATGCCGGCTGGCGCTGGACGACTGCCCGTCTTATCTCCGCCCGCACAACTTCGTCGGTCACCCGCGCCTTGAAGGCCAGGCGGTCGGCGAACCGGTCGCGCATGGCCGCGTCCGGAATTCTTCCTGCCACCGGAAGCATGTCACCCAGGAAGTTGACTCGCCCTTCGTCGGTATTCAGGTTGTGGGCGGCCGCCGCGCGATCGAGCAGGTATTCCAGGTACGGCGTCGAGTGCTCGAGCCGCTCGGCGTACCCGGCCGCGCCGTGCGTTCTGACGAACGTATCCGGATCGTCGCCGGCCGGCAGCACCGCGACGTTGACGGCGAAACCCTCGGCGACGAGGATCTCGCACGACTTCGCCGCGGCCCCCTGCCCCGCCGCATCCGGATCGAAGCTGAGGACGACCTTGTTCGTGAAGCGGCGAAGCTGCTGCGCCTGCTGCGGGGTGAGCGCGGTGCCGCACGACGCGACCACTCCCTGGAACCCTGCCTGATAGGCCTGCGCGAAGTCGAAGTAGCCCTCGACGAGGATGGCGAACTTGCGCTCCCGGATCGCGTTCTTGCTCAAGTTCAGGCCGTAGAGCGTCCGGCCCTTCGAGTAGATCGGCGTCTCGGGCGAGTTCAGGTACTTCGGCTGTTGATCGGCATCGACGGCGCGTCCGCCGAACGCGATCACCGATCCGGTGTCGCGGCAGATCGGGATCATCAGCCGGTTCCTGAACCGATCGACGATCGACCCATCGTCTCGCTGGACGAGGAGGCCGGCTCGCAGCAACGCCGCCTGCGAGAAGCCCTCCTCGAGGAGCGCGGCCTTCAGCGCATCGCGGCTGTTCGGCGCGTACCCCAGGCCGAGCGCCTCGCTCGTCGCGCTGGTGATGCCGCGCGCATCGATCTGCTTCCGGACGCGTACGCCGGCGCCGCCCGCCAGCTGCTGCCGGAACCACGCGGCCGCCGCCTCGTGCACCTTGAGCAGCGTCTCGCGCTCGGCCGCGTTGGCGCGCTGCTCGTCGGACTGTTCCATCTCGGGCAGCGCCACGCCGAACCGCTGCGCGAGCAGCTTCACCGAGTCCGCGAAGCCGATCTTCTCGTGCAGCTCGAGAAACTTGAACACGTCGCCGCCGACGCCGCACCCGAAGCAGTGAAAGAAGCCCTTGTCGCGGTTGACGTGAAACGACGGCGTCTTCTCGCCGTGAAAAGGGCAGAGGCCTTTGTAGGTCGCCCCCGTCTTCTTGAGCGACACGTAGTCCTGAATCACGACGATGATGTCCGCCTGGTGTTTGAGGTCGTCGATGAATCGCTGTGGGAATAGCGGCATCCCGGTAATTCATTTCCTCAGTCTTTGAGCTCCACGATCGTCGCGCCGCCGCCGCCCTCGTTCTGCGGCGCGAGCTTGAAGCTGGCGACGAGCGGATGGTTCTTGAGATACGCGGCGATGGCGCGGCGCAGCTGCCCGGTGCCGTGTCCGTGGACGATGCGGATCGTATGCTGATCGGTGACCGTCGTTTCATCGAGAAATTTCTCGAGACGTGTAATCGCTTCGTCCACCGTCTGCCCGATCACATTCAATTCTGACAGCGATCCCTCGCGCGGCTGCAGATCGACGGTCACTTTAACCGTCGCCGGTGCGGGCGTTCCCCCAATCGCGCGCAGGTCTTTCAATTTCGCGCGCATCCGCTTGCCGCGCACGTCGACGTCCGCCTGATTCCCGCGGACGTCGACAACGGTCCCCTCGAGGCCGAGCCCGCCGACGATGACGCGCGAGCCAGGCTCGATTGGACCGGCGGGCTCGTTCGCCACGTAGGGGCCGGCTTTAGCCGGCCCTTCGGGGGCGCCGCCGACGCGTCCAACGATCTGATCGACCGCGGCGCGCGCTTCGGACCGGGCGGCGCCGGTCTCTCCGGTATTCACCAGCCTCGGCGCACGGTTCTTCAGCTCGTCGATCACCTCGTCGATCCGGCGCCGCGCGTCGCGCAGCTGATCGTCGATCTTGGTGTCGAGCCGGCGGCGGAACGTGTCCTCGCGCTCGCGGATCGACTCCTCGCGGCCGCGCAGCTTCTTCTCCGATTCCGCGACGGCGGCGCGCTGCTGCGACAGCTGCCGGCGTTCCTGTTCGAGCGTGCGCAGGTCCTTGTCGACGCGCGCCAGGTGATCCGCGAGCTGCTTCTGCTCCTCGGTGAGGTTCTCCCGCGCCGCGGCGACGACTGACGGCGGCATTCCCAGGCGAGCGGCGATTTCAATCGCGAGGCTCCGGCCCGGCGATCCGTAAATCAGCCGGTAGGTCGGCGCGAACGAGTCCGGGTCGAACCCGAACGCCGCGCTCGTCACGTCTTCCGTCGTCGAGGCGTACGACTTCAGCGCGTCGTAGTGCGTCGTCGCGATGAGGTGCGCGCCGCGCGTGCGGAAGCGATCGATGACTGCGATGCCGAGCGCGCCCCCCTCGACCGGATCGGTTCCCGCGCCAACCTCGTCGAGCAGCACCAGCGCCGGAAGATCGAGGTGCTGGTCCATCGACACGACGTTGGTGATGTGCGCGGAGAAGGTGCTCAGGCTGGCGGCAATTGACTGCTCGTCGCCGATGTCGGCGAAGACCGATCGAAACACCGGCAGCCGCGAACCGTGTTCGGCCGGCACATGGAGGCCGGCCTGCGCCATCAGCGCGAGCAGGCCAGCGGTCTTCAACGCCACCGTCTTGCCGCCCGTGTTCGGCCCGGTGATCACCATCACACGCGTCGGCGGGATCAGGAGGATGTCGACCGGCACCACAAAATGGGGTCGGAGGTCATTTTTAGAGGACAGCACGAGCAGCGGATGCCGGGCGCCGCGAAGTTCGAACGTGCCGTCGGTGGAGAGCGCCGGCTCGACGCCGCCGACTCTCTCGGAGAACCGGGCTCGCGCCTGGATGACATCCAGCTCGGTCGCGACGTCGATCGTGCGGCGGAGGTCGTCCGGCCTGCCGCGGAAGTGATCGGTGAGCGCGAGCAGGATGCGGCGAACCTCCTCCGTCTCCTGCTCCTCGAGCGCGACGATGTCGTTGTTGATGTCGACCGTGGTCAGCGGCTCGAGGAAGAGGCTGGCGCCGCTGGCCGACGTGCCGTGCACGATGCCGGGAATCGCCGACCGATGCTCGGAGCGCACGACCAGCACGTAGCGGCCGTTGCGGTCGGTGACGACCTGTTCCTGGAGGTACTTCGACGTGTCGCGCCCCCGCAGGAACGACTCGAGCGTCGTCCGCAGCTTCGCGCGCTGGCGGCGCAGGCGTTCGCGGATGCTCGCGAGCGCAGGGCTGGCGTTGTCGGCGACGTCTCCCGACGGGTCGATCTTCTTCCTGACGTCCGCGACCTCGCCCTTGAACGACGCGATCCGCTCGACCAGCTCCCGCAGGATCGGGAACATGGTCGTCGCGTTCCGCACCGCGGCGCGCGAATGCTCGATCGACTCGAGGTAGTCGGCGAGCGCGACCAGACGCAGCGCCTCGAGCGCACGCCCTTCCACGCCGAGCGCGTCGATGATGGCCTCGAGATCCGATGGCGCGCGCAGCGGAAAGCCCGGATGGTCGGCGAGAAACCGTACGCCCTCGGTCGTCGCCTTCTGCGCGAAGGCGACTGCCGCCGCATCCTTCAGCGGGTGCAGCTGCGTCAGCTCCTCGTGACCTGTTGGCGTCACGGCGAGGTCCGCGACCGTCTCGACGATGCGATCGAATTCCAGCGCCCGGAGGGTGTTCGCGTTCACAGGTGGTTGATGAGGCTCGCCATCGCCGCCGCGCCGAACCCGTTGTCGATGTTCACGACGGCGACGCCGTTCGCGCAGCTGTTGAGCATGCCGAGCAGCGCCGCGACGCCGCCGAAGCTGGCGCCGTATCCGACGCTGGTCGGCACGGCGATCACGGGCACGCTGACCAGCCCGGCCACGACGCTCGGCAGCGCGCCTTCCATGCCGGCAACCACGATGATGACGCGCGCCCCGCAGATGCGATCGTGCTCGCGCAGGATGCGATGGATGCCGGCCACGCCGACGTCATAGAGGCGATCGATCGCGTTGCCCATGATGTCGGCGGTGACGGCCGCCTCTTCCGCCACCGGCAGATCCGACGTGCCGGCGCACGCGATGATGATCGTCCCGTTGCCGCGCGCGACCTCGCCCTGCGCGAGGGTAATCGCCCGCGCGTCGGCGTGATACCTGGCGGCCGGTGCCACGTCACGGACCGCCTCGAACGCCTCGGGTTGCGCGCGCGTCACGAGCAGCGGCCGTCCGCTGCTGACGATGCGGCCCGCGATCGCGGCGATCTGCGAGGGCGTCTTGCCGAGTCCGAGGATCACTTCGGGGAATCCCTGCCGGAGCTCGCGATGCGTGTCGACGCGCGCGAAGCCGAGATCCTCGAACGGCGCCGCTCGCATCGCGGCGCAGATCCGATCCACGGCGGCAGCCGAGTCAACCGTTCCGGCTCGTACCGCCTCGAGCAGTTCTTGTAGCTCCAAGCTGGTCATAGCTACGTTTTGGTGGCTTCCTGCTGCACGACCGTATCCGTATAATTACTGATCGTGCCGCCAGCGGACGCTCCTGCCCCATGACCCTCAGCGAAATCCTGATCCTCGGCACGTATTTCTTCGTTCTCGTCATTCTGGCCGTGTACGGATGGCACCGCTACTACCTCGTCTATCTGTACATGAAGAACAAAGACAAGGTGCCGGTGCCCGGCGCGCCGCTCGCCGAGCTTCCGCCCGTCACCATCCAGCTGCCGATCTACAACGAGATGTACGTCGCGGATCGGCTGATCGACGCGGTCTGTCAGATCGATTATCCGCGCGAGCTGCTCGAAATCCAGGTCCTGGACGACTCCACCGACGAGACGACGAGCGTGGCGGAGCGCGCGGTGCGCCGCAACGCGGCGCAGGGGATCGACATCACCTACATGCACCGCACCGATCGCACCGGCTACAAGGCGGGCGCGCTCGAAGCGGGGCTGAAGGTGGCCAAGGGACGGTTCATCGCCATCTTCGACGCCGACTTCATCCCGACGGCCGACTTCCTGCAGCGCACGATCGACTTCTTCGGCGACCCGACTATCGCGATGGTGCAGGCGCGGTGGGGGCACATCAACCAGGACTACTCGCTGCTGACGAAGGTCCAGTCGATCCTGCTCGACGCGCACTTCGTCCTCGAGCACGGCGGCCGCAACCGGTCGGGGCTCTTCTTCAACTTCAACGGCACCGCGGGCATCTGGCGGCGCGACGCGATTGAGGATGCCGGCGGCTGGCAGCACGACACGCTGACCGAGGACCTCGACCTGAGCTACCGCGCGCAGCTGCGCGGCTGGAAGTTCGTCTTCGTGCCGGGCCTCATCGCGCCGGCCGAAGTGCCGGTGGAGATGAACGCGTTCAAGTCGCAGCAGCACCGGTGGGCGAAAGGCTCGATCCAGACCTGCCGGAAGGTGCTGCCGCGCATCCTGCGGTCGAACCTGCCGCTCGGCGTCAAGGCCGAGGCGTTCTTCCACCTGTCGGCGAACTTCAACTACCCGCTCATGTGCGTGCTGTCGGTGCTGATGGCGCCGGCGATGGTCATCCGCTACAACATGGGCTGGTACGAGATGCTGCTCATCGACGTGCCGCTGTTCTTCGCGGCGACGGCGTCGGTGGCCAACTTCTACATGGTCTGCCAGCGCGAGCTGCACGACGACTGGCTCACGCGCGCGAAGTACCTGCCGTTCCTGATGTCGATCGGCATCGGGCTGACGGTCAACAACACGAAGGCGGTCTTCGAGGCGCTCTTCAACAAGCAGACCGAGTTCGCGCGGACGCCGAAGTACCGCATCGAGGCGCGCGCCGACGAGTGGATTGGCAAGAAGTACCGGCAGAGCGTGCTGGTCCAGCCGCTGATCGAGCTCGTGCTCGGCCTCTACTTCACCGCGACCGTCTTCTACGCGCTCGCCAACGGCATCTACGGGACGGTGCCGTTCCTCGTGCTCTTCCAGATCGGCTTCCTCTACACGGGGCTGCTCTCGATCGTCCAGCAGTACGCCGGCGACAACGTGGTGCTCGAACCGGCGACGGAAGAAGAACTCTAAATTCAAAATCGTTTCCACATGAACTACGCGCGAATCGTCCTCGCCGGCATCGCTGCGTGGATTGCCTCGATTGCGCTCGGCTATCTCATTCATGACATCTGGCTGATGCGCCTCTACCAGGCGAACGCCTGGGCGTTCCGGCGCGCGAACGACGTGGCGGAACTGGTCCCGATCGGGCTGGGCGCGCAGTTGCTGGGATGCATGGCCTTCGCGTTCGCCTACGCGAAGGGGTACGAGCACAACCGCGAGGCGTCGGGCGTCGCGCAAGGCGTCCGCTTCGGCATGCTCATCGCGCTCATCGTCGATGGCTTCGCGGTCGCGTGGAACTATGTGACGGAGCCGATCGCGCCGCGGCTTGGCGTCCTGGAAGTCCTGGCCGTCGTCGGCCAGCTCGGCGCCATTGGAGCGATCGTGGGATTGACGTATCACCCGGACCGGATCGTGGTTCCCCGGGACGCGGGGGAGAAATATGACCTCCGCGGCTAAGGGCGGGCTCGAAGACGTCGTCGCCACGTCCTCGGCGATCTGCTATCTCGACGGCGAGCGCGGCGTGCTCGCCTACTGCGGCTGCGACATCCACGACCTCGCGCAGTCGGCGACCTTCGAGGAGGTCTGCTACCTCCTGTGGCACCGGCGGCTGCCGACGCGCAGCGAGCTTGGCGACCTGCAGTCGCAGCTCGCGGCGGCGCGCGCGCTGCCCGAGCCGATCGTCCGGTTGATGCGTTCGCTTCCGCCGGTCGACGGCATGGACGCGCTGCGGACGATCACATCGGCGCTCGCACACTACGACGCCGAGGTGGACGATGCGTCGCCGCAGGCGCAGTACCGCAAGGCCGTGCGGCTGACGGCGCAGACGGGAACCGTCGTGGCGACATGGGGACGGCTGCGCGCGGGCGGCGGGCCGATTGCGCCCGACCCGGTGATGTCGCACGCGGCGAATTTCCTCTACATGCTCACCGGCGAGCGGCCCCACGCGACCGCGATTCGCGCGTTCGACGTCGCGCTGACCCTGCACGCCGACCACGAGCTCAACGCGTCGACGTTTGCGGCGCGGGTCGCCGCCGCGACGCTCACCGACATCTACTCGGCGGTCGTGGCGGGCATTGCGGCGCTGAAAGGTCCGCTGCACGGCGGCGCGAACGCGGAGGTCATGAAGATGCTGCTCGCCTTCGGGCAGGACGCGGCCCCCGAGCGCGTCGACCAGGCCATCCGCGCGATGTTCGCGCGGAAGGAGAAGGTTCCCGGCTTCGGCCATCGCGTGTACCGGACCGAGGATCCCCGCGCGACGCACCTCCGTCAGATGTCGCAGGAGCTCGGCAAGCGCGCCGGCAGCACCGCGTGGTTCGACATGTCGCAGCGCATCGAGGCGCTGGTCAAGGCGGAGAAGAAGTTGAACCCGAACGTCGACTTCTATTCCGCGTCCACCTACTACACGCTGGGCATCCCCATCGATCTCTACACGCCGATCTTCGCGGTGAGCCGGATGTCGGGATGGACGGCGCACGTGCTGGAGCAGTACGCGAACAACCGCTTGATTCGCCCGCGCGCGGAGTACATCGGGCCGGAATACCCGCAGCGCTTCGTGCCGCTCGACCAGCGGTAATCTTCTGCCTTCTGCCGGGTCCGCGCGACCCTTGCTCCTTTGGTCGCGCGGAACCCGGCCCACGTACGTGGGGCGGGTCCCGCCGAGCGCCGATGCCATGCGAAGGCGGACCCGCCGGTACGTAGGGCGGGTCCCGCGAAGCGGACCCGCCGAACGGTATAATTTTCTGATCGCAACCCATGGATCCCGCCCACATCCGGAACTTCTCCATCATCGCGCACATCGATCACGGCAAATCGACGCTGGCGGATCGCTTCCTCGAGCTGACCGGCGCGCTCCAGGCGCGCGAGATGGAGGCGCAGGTGCTCGACGCGATGGATCTGGAGCGCGAGCGCGGCATCACCATCAAGGCGCACCCGGTCCGGTTGAACTACACGGCGGCAAGCGGCGAGCAGTACGTGCTGAACCTGATCGACACGCCCGGCCACGTCGACTTCAGCTACGAAGTCACGCGGTCGCTGGCCGCCTGCGAGGGCGCGCTGCTCCTGGTGGACGCCTCGCAGGGTGTGGAGGCGCAGACGCTCGCCAACGCGTATCTCGCCGTCGAGAACGACCTGGACATCATCCCGGTCATCAACAAGATCGACCTGCCGAGCGCGCAGCCCGAGGAGTGCAAGCGCCAGATCGAGGACATCATCGGCCTCGACAGCTCCACCGCGATTCTCGCCAGCGCCAAGGAGGGGACCGGCGTCAAGGAGATTCTCGAGGCGATCGTCCATCGACTGCCGCCGCCCGCCGGCGATCCCGACGCGCCGCTGAAGGCGCTGATCTTCGACTCCTGGTTCGACCCCTACCGCGGCGTCGTCATCGTCGCGCGCGTCATCGACGGCGTGCTGCGCAAGAAGCAGAAGGTCCGGCTGATGGCCCTGGGGCAGGAGTACGAGGTCGACGACCTCGGCGTCTTCTCGCCGAGGCCCATTCCGGCGGAGGAGCTCAGCGTCGGCGAGGTCGGCTTCGTCGTCGCCAACATCAAGCGCGTCGCCGACGCGAAGATTGGCGACACCATCACCGAGGTCGCGCGGCCGACGACGGAGCCGTTTCCCGGCTTCAAGGAGCTGAAGCCGATGGTCTTCGCCGGCCTCTATCCGGTCGAGAGCCATCAATACTCCGAGCTTCGCGAGGCGCTCGAGAAGCTGCGGCTCAACGACGCGTCGTTCTTCTACGAGCCGGAGACGTCGGCGGCGCTCGGGTTCGGCTTCCGCTGCGGCTTCCTGGGCCTGCTGCACATGGAGATCGTGCAGGAGCGGCTCGAGCGCGAGTACAACATGGACCTCGTCACCACCGCGCCGGGCGTGCTGTACCGCGTGATGACGACGGATGGACAGGTTCAGGAGATCGACAGCCCCTCGAAGCTGCCCGACCCGGGGCGCATCGCGAAAATCGAGGAGCCGATCATCACCGCGATGATCCTGACGCCCTCGGAGTTCGTCGGCCCGATCCTGCAGCTGTGCCAGGACAAGCGCGGCGTCCAGAAGAAGCTCGAGTACCTCAAGTCCGACCGCGTGCTCATCACCTACGAGCTGCCGTTCAACGAGGTCGTCATGGACTTCTACGACAAGCTCAAGACGATGTCGCGCGGGTACGGGTCGCTCGACTATCACGTGACCGGCTACTCGGAGGCGCCGCTCGTCAAGATGGACATCCTGGTCAACGGCGATCCGGTGGACGCGCTGTCGATCATCGTGCACAAGGACGCGGCGTACGAGCGGGGCCGGGCGCTCGCCTCGAAGATGCGCGAGCTCATCCCGCGGCAGATGTTCGAGATCGCCATCCAGGCCTCGATCGGCAACCGCGTCATCGCGCGCGAATCGGTCAAGGCGCTGCGCAAGAACGTGCTGGCCAAGTGCTACGGCGGCGACATCACCCGCAAGCGAAAGCTGCTCGAAAAGCAGAAGGAAGGGAAGAAACGGATGAAGCGCGTCGGCCGGGTCGAGATCCCCCAGGAGGCGTTTCTCGCCGTCCTGAAGGTTGGGACAGAATAGAATCCGCCTATGGCCAGACCTGCGATGAAGCCGCCGGCGGCTCAGCCATCAGTCGAGTATCACAAGTCGACCGCCCGCGAGTACTTCGAGTCCATCTGCGTGGCCGTGATCCTCGCGCTCTTCGTGCGGACGTTCATCGTCCAGGCGTTCAAGATTCCGACCGGCTCGATGGAGAACAACCTGCTCATCGGCGACCACCTGCTGGTGAACAAGTTCGTGTTCGGCCCGACCTTGAACCGGCTGGAGCGGATGCTGCTGCCCATCAACGAGATCAGGCGCGGCGACGTCATCGTGTTCAAGTTCCCCGAAGACCCCGAGCGCGACTTCATCAAGCGGACCATCGGGCTGCCAGGCGACACGATCGAGCTGCGCAACAAGAAGGTGTACGTGAACGGGAAGGCGCTCGACGAGCCGTACGTCCACTTCCTGTTCCCGCCGCCGGGCGACTCGCCGGAGGAGGACTTCGACGTCCGGGTCCACTACGGCCCGGTGACGGTGCCGCCCGAGCACTACTTCATGATGGGCGACAACCGCGACAATTCCGAGGACAGCCGTTACTGGGGCTTCCTGCCGCGCGAATATGTGAAAGGAAAGGCAGCCTTCATCTACTGGTCGTTCGAGGACACCGAGGAAGGGCAGCCGGCAGGCGGGCTCGCCCGGTTCTTCACGACCATCCGCTGGACCAGGCTTTTCCACCAGATCCATTGAGGCCCCCTACCTAGGGGGCCTACGTACACGGCATGAACGCGCCGAAAAAGTGTACGGATCCCATGAAGACCATCATCAAGCTCCTCATCGTCATCGCCATCATCAACGCCGCGGCACGGGTGGGCCTGGCCGCCGCCAAGTACTACCAGCTCAAGGACCAGTCCCAGCAGCTCGTCACCTTCGGCGGGAACATCTCGCCCGGAGAGCTGCAGAACCAGATACTGAACAGGGCGACCGCGCTGCAGCTGCCGCTCGTCTTCGAGGACATCACGGTCACGCGCGACGGCCTGAAGACGACGGCGCAGGCGGCGTATACGCAGCCGGTCGAGGTGTTCCCGAACTACAAGTATCCGGTCAAGTTCGCGTTCACCGTCGAGGGCATCAACCTGGGGCAGGGCGCCCAGCAGGGCGGCGGCAATCCGCTCGTAAACCGATAGGAAGATTGTCGCCGGGTCCGCGACGGCGATGGCGTGCGCCGCATCGCGGGACCCGGCCTACTCATCGCAACGCCCGTCGCGCGGCGTCGGCATCGGCCGATGCGTCGCGTTCCAGCTCCTCCACCTCGGTCGTGATGCGCGCCACGTAGGCGGCATCCTCCAGCGACGACAAATTGATTTCCACGTTGAGCCGCGCGCCGCGCAGCGCGGCCAGCAGCAGCTCCACGCCGACGCCGACGTCGCTGGTCGTCCTGCGGTTGCCGTTCCTCGCCACGATCAGGGCGCCGCGCAGCGCCTGCTGGCAGGCGCGCATCGTGTTGAGCGGCGCCTCGGTCGCCACGCGGGTGGCGCGATCGATCGCCTGCTTGCGCGCGGCCTTTTCCTCGTCGGAGTCCTTCGGGAGGCGGAACGCGTCCAGCACCTGCCTGTAGGCGTCGCTGTCGCGCTCGACGAGGTCGAGGAGCGAATCGCGAAGCGGATGCAGGCGCGAGGCGGCCTCGGCGAGGTCGGCCGTTTCTTCCGGGGCGCCGGTCTTCGTCTTCGGCAAGCCGGCCACCATCAGCAGGAGCGACGCACCTAGCGCACCGCCGAGCGCCGCGGCCGAGCCGCCACCGGGAATTGCGTCCGTGGACGCGAACGCATCCATCAGGTCCGCGACCGCCATCTCGCCAAATCTCACTGCGTCCATGAGACGACCTTTCCGCGCTTGACCACCATCCGGATGGCCGGCGCGCCCACGCGTACGAGCTCCGCCAGGCCGCCCTTGACGATGACGGCGTCCATCAGCTTGCCTGTCTCGAGGCTCCCCGCATCGTCTGCCCGGTCGAGCGACCAGGCGGCGTTGAGGGTCGCGCCGACGAGCGATTCCTCGAGCGTCATCTGCATCGCGAAGCAGGCGAGCGTCATCGCAAACGGCATCGACGGCGAGAAGCCGGCGCCCGGATTGACGTCGCTGGCGAGCGCGACCGGCACGCCGCGGTCGATGAGCATGCGCGCCGGCGCGAAGCGATCGAGCTTCAGGTAGAAGGCCGCCGTCGGCAGCAGCGTCGCGCAGACGCCGGCGTCGGCCAGCGCATCGGCGCCGCGCTCGTCCACGTGCACGAGGTGATCGGCGGACCGCGCCCGTACGCGCGCGGCCACGCTGGCGCCGCCGCTTGGCGCGAGCTCGTCGGCGTGCACGCGCGGCACGAGACCGGCCCGTCGCCCGGCCTCGAGGATCTCGATCGATTCCTCCGGCGTGAAGACGCCGCGCTCGCAGAACACGTCGCAGTACTCGGCGAGCGCCGCCTCCGCGACGCGCGGGAGCATCTCCTCGATGACGAGCGCCACGTATTCCCCCCGGCGGCCGCGATATTCCAGCGGAATCTCGTGCGCGCCCATGAAGGTCGGCACGATGTCGATGGCGTGCTCCTCGTCGAGCGTCCGCATCGCGTGCAGCTGGCGCAGCTCCGATTCCACGTCGAGGCCGTAGCCGCTCTTCGCCTCGCAGATGGTGGTGCCGCAGGCCAGCATCTCGTCGAGGCGGATGCGTGCGGCGGCGACGAGCTGCTCTTCGGTGGCGGCCCGCGTCGCGCTGACCGTGCTGACGATGCCGCCGCCGTCGGCGGCGATCGCGGCATACGACTCGCCCGCCAGGCGGCGCTGCAGCTCCGCGCGCCGGTCGCCCGCGTAGACGACATGCGTGTGCGGATCGACGAAGCCGGGTACGATGCTGCAGCCGCGCGCGTCGATCCGTGTCGCGCCCTTCTGGACCTCCACGGTGTCGGACAGCGCGCGCGCGGCGCCGACGTAGGTGATGCGTCCTTCGAACGCGGCGATGACGCCGTCCTGGAGAGGGGAGATTTCACGCTGGGCGAGGCCGCGGCGCGGCGCGGGGCCGGCGCACGTGGCGATGAGATCGGCGTGTTCGATCAGAAAGTCCGCCAGAAGCGGCACGCTGGGATTGTAAACGCGTCGGCGCCGCCAGGTTATCTGAGGTGTCCGGAGAGGTCGTGCGGGTTCAGGCCGAGCGCGCGGAGCGTGGCATCCACGTCGTGCCGTTCGACCGTGTTGAGCGCGACACGCTTCAGCTTCGACCGTTCACCGACGACGATCTCCACGTCGCGCCTGCCTGCGCCGAACGTCTCGGCCATCACGCGGATCAATTCGTCGTTTGCTGCGCCTTCGACGGGAGGGGATTGCAACCGCACGAGCAGGGCACCGTCGCGGATGCCGGCAATGCCCGGCTTGCTGGAGCGGGGAATGACCCGGACGGTGAGGTGCGTCACACGAAGAGAGTAAACCCTCTTCGTGTGCTTCGTGTTGGCCGCGTTAGCGGCCTTCGTGGTTAGCCGACGCGGGTGGCGCTGCTCGCGACGGGTGCGATCTTCGGCCAGTGCTGGACGACGCGATCGTCGCGCTCGCGGCGATCCTGCTCGCGGATGAAGTCGAGCGTGTTGTGCAGCGCGGAGATCGTCGCCTCGAGGTTCGTCTCCGCCTCGCGCCGCTTGATGCGCAGCCCGTCGATCTCGCGCTCGATGTCCTCGGTCTTCGCCTGCGCCTTCTGCATCATCAGCTCGACGCGCCCCTCGGCCTCGCGGACCAGGCGCGCCGCTTCCTGCTGCGCGTTCTCGCGCATGTCGTCGGCAATCTTCTGCGCGGTCATCAGCGTCGACTTCAGGCTGCCTTCGAGCTCGCGGTACTGGTTCACCGACGCCTCGAGCCGGACGATGTCCATCCGCAGGCGCTCGTTCTCGCGCAGCGCCTGGTCGAACCCGTCGGCCGCCTCCTGCAGGAACGTCGTCACGTCGGCCTTGTCGAACCCGCGGAGGCCGGTGGTGAAGCGCGCCTGGCGCATGTCGAGCGGCGTGATGCTGATGTGCCGCTCCGGCGACGTGACGCGCGGCCTCGGCTCGTTGGTGGTCAGTGCCATTTCCTCAGGCTTGGACATGTCGGCTCCCGAAAATTGCTGTTCCTATGCGGACCATCGTCGATCCCTCATGGATCGCCACCTCGAAGTCGGCGCTCATGCCCATCGACAGCTCGCTGAGCATCGGCGCCGGCACGCCCGCGGCCAACCACTGGTCGCGGAGCCCGCGCAGCCGTCTGAACCAGGGCCGCGCGTCCTCCGGCGATTCCGGCACCGGCGGCAGCGTCATCAGCCCTGCGACGCGCGCCGCCCGGCACGAGGCCGCGGCGTCGAACAGCCTCGGCACTTCATCGGGCGATGCCCCGAACTTCGTGGCCTCGCCCGCCAGATCGACTTGGATGAGCAGCTCCGGCGTCCGGCCGGCGTCGGCGGCGGCTGCATCGATCTTGCGAAGCAGCTCGACCGTATCCACCGAATGGATCGTCGCAAACGCAGGCGCTTTCCGCGCCTTGTTCGTCTGCAGATGGCCGAGGAGGTGCCACCTGATCTCTAGGTCGGTCCCAGACGTTATTTTCTGTAGGACTTCCTGGACACGGTTCTCGCCAAAATCGCGGTGCCCGGCGGCGTAGGCCTCACGAATTGCGTCCATCGGGAACGTTTTCGACACGGCGACGAGGCGGATTTCCGAGGGATCCCGCCCCGCCGACCGGGCGGCAGCGGCGATTCGATCCTGGATGGCTGCGAGGCGGCCGGCGATGCCGGGCACTAAACCGGACCTCCCGGGACGTGCCCATGGTCCAGCCGGCCCGATCTGCCGAAAAGGAGGTTACCTCCTGAAGGTTCGACCATGAAATTCGCTCGTGCTTTCGCAACGCTCGTGGCAGGTGCCGTCATGTTCGGCGCATCGGCCGGTTACGGTCAGGAGACGGCGGGGTCGTTCGAGCCGGAAGCCTCGCCGTTTGGCCTGAAACAAGGGATGTCGGTCGAGCAGCTTGGCGGGCAGGCTGCCGATGTCGGCGGCGGCATGTACAAGCTCACGTCGGTCCCGCTGCCGCATCCCGATCTGGAATTCTATGTTGCGCAAGTGAGCCCGCGCAGCGGCCTCTGTTACATCAAGGGCGTCGGCAAGCCGGTGCGGACCAGTGCGTACGGCACCGAGCTCCGGCGGCGGTTCGAAAACATGCGCGACGAGATGAGCGCCGCCTACGGCCGCTACCGGAGCGTGGACATGCTGCTCTCGGACAGCATATGGGAGGGACCGCGCGACTGGATGGCCGGTCTCGCGGAGCGTGAACGGCTGCTCTTCGCGCACTGGAACGAGGAGACACGCGCGACCTTGCGGCCGCACCTGACGAGCGTCTTCATTGGCGCGAGCGCGAAGAACAGCGAATCGGGATATGTCGTGGTGGAGTATTACTTCGACAACGAACCGGGGTGCCAGCAGGAGATCGACGACGGGCTACAGGCTGCAAGCTACGGGCTTCAGCCAAACGATTCGGTGAAGTACCCGTAGCCCGAAGCCCGAAGCCCGAAGTCTGTAGCCCGAAGCCTGTAGCCTGCCTGCGGCCGCTCAGCGGCCGCTACTTCTTGATCATCTGCTGCAGCGCGGGGAGCGAGCCCTGCACCTGCGCCGCCTTCGGGTCGTTCGGCGCCAGCTTCATGAACGTCTCGAGCGCGCTCACCGCCTCGGGAATCTGGCCGAGGTTCAGGTTCGTCATGCCGAGCTGATAGAACGCGTTGGCGTTGTTGGGGTCGGCCTTCGTCGCGTTCTCGAACTGCGTCTTCGCATCCGCGTACTTGCCCGCGTTGAACAGCACGACTCCCTGGTTGTAAATCGATTCGGCGTTGCCGCCGCCACCCGCGCCAGCCGTCGACCCCGACAGCTCGGTCGCCTTCTGGTTCATCGCCAGCGCGTCGTCGAACTTCTTCTGCGCGTTGTAGACGTTGGCGAGCCCGTTGTACGGATCCGGGTTGGTCGGCTTCAGCTCGATCGCCTTCTTCAGCGCGGTTTCCGCCTCGGGCCACTGCTGCTTGTGCGTGTAGGCGAGACCGAGGTTGTAGTAGCAGTCGCTGCAGGTCGGCAGCTTTCCGACCACGTCGTTCAGCTTGGTGATCGCCTCGTCATCGCGGCCCGCGCGCAGCGCCTCGATGGCGGCGCCGGCCGCTTCCTGAATGGCCTTCTGCTCGGGGCTCATGCCAGCCGTCGCCTGCGGGACCAGGGTCATGTTCGCCTCCGCGGGCGTGCCCTGCGTCACGTTCACCTTCTGCGCGGCGATCAGTTTGTCCTTGGTCACCGTGACCGTGTACGCGCCGGATTGCAGACCGACCTGAACGAACTCACCCTTGTTGTTCGTCTTGGTCTCGGCGTTGCGCGCCGGGCCCTGGATGGTGACCTTGGCGTCGGCGACGGGCTGGCCCTTCTCGTCAACGACCTTGCCCTTCACGATGCCCTGGGCGAACGCGGGGGCCGAAAACACGAGGGCCACGGCAAGCGCCAGGACACCCCGGTACAGATGGGTCCGCATGCGTCAATCCTCTCTTCTCTTAATTAAACGAATCTCGGGGGCGTTCGGTTCCTTAACCGGCGGCCAGCCCGTAGTTTAACCGAAGAAACGCTCCACCGCTGCCAGGTC
>Ga0070698_100003243_pt1 | contig 17895 bp, 20 predicted proteins | sample KBSK1502metaG_FD_65477 | JGI IMG/M metagenome (GOLD analysis project Ga0070698, IMG submission 65477) | Corn, switchgrass and miscanthus rhizosphere microbial communities from Kellogg Biological Station, Michigan, USA - KBS K1-50-2 metaG | ecosystem: Host-associated > Plants > Roots >...
GCTCGACAACGAACCTGCGCGTCATCAGCTGGGGATCCTGCGGCGCGTCGGGATCGTCGCCTTTCTTGCGACCTGCGACGAGCTCTTCGATGTCTCGCAGATTCTTGCCGCGCGCACGCGCGAGCCACGCGGCTTCGGTTGCAGGCGTCATCACGCGACTGAGCTCTTTCGCCGCCGACCACGACATGCGGCCGTGACGAACCTCCTCTTCGAGCCCGCGGAGCTCGCCGAGCTCCTTCGCGACGCGTAGCCGCTCCATCGCGGTGCGCGGTGCGTATCCAAACACGTCCTCGAGATATTCGAGCACGGTCGAGAATCCAAGCTTTCGCCAGATGCGTTGCTTGTCCGCCTCGCGGAGCCATCGCGCTTCCTCGACATCCAATCCCGCGCGTCGCTTCGCGATCGACCGCAGCTGCCGATCGATCTCGCGATAGCCAACACCGGTTGCTTCTTGCGTCCACGTGGGCGCAACGTCGACACGTTCGTCCCTCAACATGCGTCGACATCTAGCACGAGGATTTTCGACGCCACCGTTTGCGGGCTGCGCGACGATTTACAGTTCCTCGTCGAGAATCGACGCCTGCATCATTCAACACGCGCACACACAAAATCATCGCGTCTCGTGATCGATCGTGATGACTCTCGCCGAACGCGCGCGACGTCGCTCGCAGATCGTGTCAACAACTAATTTCTCTTCACAAGATTTTTGCGATCTCGTCGGCCGATCGCGACTGCAGAACGATCGTGCTCTGCACGCGCGTCACGCGACAAGGATCAATGAAACCCTCCCGGGAGGCTCATTACCGCACACCGCTCGCGCTCGCGGCCCGCGAGACTTGTCTCGCGCGCTCGCGACCTGCAGAGCGCCCACGCCCGGACGCAACACGACAGCAGAACGCATTCGCTCTCCCGAACGCCGCTGACCGCGAGCGCTCGCTCGTCGCACGCAGCCGCGTGGCTTGTTGCTCAGGTCGGGGCGGTGTTTGGCGATCTCGGGAACCTCCGTCCGCACCTCGACGCCGTCGAACAAGTCGTTAAACCAAGCTGGGGCTGTGCTTGATCAAACGCTGACTCCGTTGAGCGTCAGTCCAGAGCTGCTGATCGCTGCGCGGATGTGACTCGGGCCCATGACCAGGAATCTCGGTCACTGATAGAGGCGAGCGGAGGAGGCACGCAGTGGTGCGCCCGACGTCGCTTGGGACGGTGAGAGACCTGCCGGATCTTGCACTGCTCGGCACGATTCGGTCGATCGAAGCGCTCGTCTGCGCGCGGCGATCGAGCAGACGTTCGCGTTCCGCGCCACGCACGACGTTCCGACGACATTGCCGGAACCGCCACCCGAATGGCGCGATCCATATGCGTCGATGGCCGTCGAGGATTCGCTTCGAGGCGGCCAAGGCATTCGTCGAGCCCGTGCTTTCGGATGCTGCATGTCCTCCGATTTGGATATCGACCTCCAAGCGATGGGAGTCGTGATGCCCGAATGCACTCGCGATAAGGTGTTGGGTGTGAAGATTATTCGATCTTGTTTCGCGGCTGCGTTGTCGTGTGCGCCGACATGGTCGCGGGCCGGCACGTCGATCTGTTCTCGCGGCTGTCGGTTTACCGTGCCTCAACTTGTAACGCGCTCGAGGCGCAAAACTGTGAGGAGGACAGCAGTGAAGCATGTTGCCATCGATCTAGGCGGACGGAAATCTCAGATCTGCACTCGCGACGGGAGCGGTGCGATCGTCGAGGAGCGGAGGTATCAGACGCGGCTGCTGCCCCGTCTAATGAAGGGCTGGGAGCCGAGCCGAGTCATCGTCGAGACGTCGGCCGAAGCCTTTGCGATCGCCGACGCTGCACTCGCGCTGGGACACGATGTGCGCGTGGTTCCGGCGACGCTGGTCAAGACACTCGGTGTTGGCGACCGGGGTGTGAAGACCGACCGCAAGGATGCGAGGAAGCTGAGCGAGGTCTCATGCCCGTATCACCTGCTCTATCGGATCAAGCGCTTCGTTCCGGCGTAGCTGCACGACAGCGTGCGCCGCATCGATCACGCACTGCTCACGATGGCTCCGAGGTTGCGGCGGGTCGCGGGCGGCGTCGTGATCCAGATCGTGCGTTAGCGCTTGAACATGAAGATGCCGTCGCGATCGAGCTCGCTGATGTAAACGCCTTCGGCATCGGCGCGCAGCGTCGGCACGTGCAGGCCCGCGGCGAGCTGCTCGGCCTTGCCGCCGCCGGGCGCGAGGTGCATGAGGCGCTTGTCTTGCCCCGGGCCGCCCTCGAACCAATACGCGTGCCCATCGACGACAGCGATCGGTTCTTGATCGACGTCGTGGCCGATCACTTCGATCGCGCCGCCCGTCTTCTTGCGGCGCCGAACTTCGCCCGTGCCCTCCGCATACCAATACAGCGACGTCGCGTCGATGCCGAAATCGACGATGCCTTTCTGGCCAGTGACGACCGTCCGCGCCTTCGCATTCGGCGTCTTCGCGAGCTTCGAAATCGTGCCGGCCGACCACGCGGAGATCCACACGACGTCGTTATCGACGGCGAGCGCGAATTGCTCCTTCGGTCGCGTCGCGTGAATGCGCTCGGGCGTGCCGCCGGTCCGGACGACGCGATACACGCCGGGGTTTTCGTTGCCTTCGAAACCCGGCACGACGAAGTACGCGTACTTCGCGTCGAGCGCGCTCAAGATGCAATCGATGCCTTCAGCAACGGCATGGCTGCCTTCGGTGCCTGCGCTGATGCGCATGAGCCGCTCGCCATCGCAATAGAAGACGCCCTGCGCGTCGGCCATGAAATCGAACGCGCTCTCGCAGTCGCCGATACGCTTCGGTGGGCCGCCGGTCTTCGGCTGCGCCATCACGCCGCCCGCTTCGCAGTAATAGATGACGCCGGGACCGGTCGCGAAGTGCTGCGTCTCCGCGTCGCTGATCTGCGTCGCGCCCGCGATGCGCGGCGGTGGCGGCGGCTCTGGCGCGGGCTCGGGCTCGCGCGGCGGCGGCTGATCCGGCACCGGCTTCGGCTCGTCGACGGTAGGCCTTGGCTGCTCGTGCACGACCGGCGTCGGCTTTGCCTTCGACTTCGCCGGGCGGTTGAGCACGTAGCGCAGCGCGAGCCCGACAACGACCATTCCCACCACGATCGCGAGGAATTTCTTCACCGCGATGTGATGACACGGCGCCGGGCTACAGCAACACCGGGTTGCAGTAGCTGTCGAGCACTACCTTATTAATGGTCTCGGAGAGCGACAGCGTGCCGTTCTTGACCTTATCGAGATCGAAGTTGCCGCCATCGGTTTGATCGGGAATGGGTGGTTGGTTCGCGTACGGTGTCGTCCAACCGTCGGTGATGTCCTCCCACGCGAGGCGGCGGCCGGTGCCGCAACGCTCGAGGAAGCTCGGCTGCGTGATACGCGAGAACGAGAACACGCGCGCCTTCTGTGTGCGCAGCGCGCCGACGGTTTCGGTCAGCGTGCGCGCGGCAGGGTAATTGCCTTCGCGCGGGAAATCGGTCTTGTCGGTGAAGCCATCGCCATCGCGATCGCCGTAGTTGTCGGGGCGCTCGAGGAACGTATCGTCGGTCGCGAGGATCACGACGCGCGTCGCGTTCGAGCGCCACGGAAACGAATTCGCGGCAGCGTAGAGCGCGTCGAGGGAGTTCTCCTCGCAGATCGGATTTTGCAGTGTCAGACCGCTGACGCCGTCGCCGGGATTGCGATCGTAGTTCGTGAAGTTCTCTCGATAGTAACGAAACCGCGTCTGCAGCGTGGTTGCATCCGTATGAACCAAGCCGTTCTCGAGCGGCCCCGTGTTGTCGATGAAGTGATTGTCCTGAAAGACGATCAACCCGAAATGCGAATCGGCGGCGAGCATGTTGCTCGCGGTCACGACCTGCGAAATCTGCGTCTCGAGCTGCGACGACACGAAGCCCATCGAGCTCGACGTATCGAGCACGAACACGACATCGACGACATCTTTGCATTCGCCCGTGTCTGACGAGTGCGAGTCGCCTCCCGGGTTGGCATCGCCGTTATCGCGATTGGTCGGCCCGCACCCCACGATCAGGATCAGCGGAAGTACGACACCCTGCATGGCGCGCGAGTATGCCGGCCGCCGCTGCGAAGCGCGATGACAGATGCTGACTGGATTTTTGCCGGCATGCCGCGATCTTCGGCGCGCGGCCTTTACGGATTTGCGGCGCGGTCGACTCACCTGACATGGACGACGAAAAGCTCGACTGGTGTTACGACGATCCTGTCCTGACGGCGCAGCTAAAAGCCGTGAAGACCGGCCGCGGCTGGATCGTGACGATGATCGTCGGTGGCCTCGCGCTGCTGAGCGCGACGATCGTGTTTCTCGCGTAAGAAATCGGTCTTGATCGCGCTGGCGTGCGGTGGCATGACGCAGCATGCGCAACGCCTTGGTCGTGGTGCTGGTCGCGGGCTGTTGGACGTCGTCGACGAAGCAGCCAACACCAGCGCCGATCGCGAATCAGCCCGCGCCAACGCCGGTTGCGGCGAAGCCCGAACCCGCGCCGCCACCGCCGAGCACGCCCAACGCTGCGGCAGCGCCGCCCGCGGGCACCGGCGGTACGACGTACGGCGGCGCGGTAGCCCCGCAAGGCGCTGGCATCGCATCGCTGACGGGTAGCGGTCTCGGGGACGCGAACGTCTACGGCGGTCTTCTCGGCAACGATATGGGCCCGACGGTGGTACCGCTCGAGCCGAAGATCGTGCGCGGCAGCCTCGACAAGCAGGCCGTTCGCAGCACCGTCAAACGCAACCTGTCCAAGGTCAAGGATTGCTACACCGATCAATTCTTCGCAAAGCCGATGATGGGGACTGGCAAGCTGAACGTAACGCTCACGATCGCCGGTGATGGCAAGGTGACGAACGTCGATGCAAGCGGCATCGACAAAGACGTCGAGCAGTGCGTCGAGACGGCGCTCGCGACCGTCACGTTTCCAAAAGCGAAGAACGGTAAGCCGACCGTCGTCACGTATCCGTTCGATCTCCGCGCCGCCGAGATGGAAGGCGGGTTCGGCTACGGTCGCTCGGGATTTGGTCCCGCCGGCGGCGGCGGCACCGGATGGGGAACGATCGGCACGGGACGCTACGGCAAGATCGGCCAGGGCGCCGGCAACTACAGCGTTGGCAGCGGCTCAGGCAAAAAAGCTGCCGTGCCGACTGTTTCGATCGGTCAGCCCGGCGTGAGCGACACGAATCTCGACAAAGCGATCATTCGCCGCTACGTCAAACGCAACATCCAGAAGATCCAGTACTGCTACGAGAAGGAGCTGCTCAACGATCTCAAGCTCGCCGGCACGGTGACCGCGAAGTTCACGATCGAGGCGGATGGCACCGTGACCGCGGCGAGTGCGAGCGGCATGGGCAACACGACCGTCGAGGACTGCATCGCCAAGACGATCTCTGCGATCCAGTTTCCGAATCCGAAAGATAACAAAGCGCTCAGCGTGAGTTATCCGTTTACGTTCCGCCCTGCTGACTAAGCCGTAAGATAGCAGCGGTGATCGAGGTCAAGAAGACGCTCTGCAATCGCGACTGTCCCGACGCGTGCGCGATCGTCGCGACGGTCGAGGATGGCCGCGTCATCAAGCTGCAAGGCGACAAGCAGCACCCCATCACGCAGGGCTTTCTCTGCAAGCGCACGAATCAGTTCCTCGAGCTGCAGTACTCGCCCGCACGCCTGACGACGCCGCTGATGCGGCGTGATGGTGCGCTCGCTCCAGCGACGTGGGACGAAGCGCTCGACTTCGTCGCCGAGCGGTTGCTCGCGATCAAGCGCGAGTCCGGTCCCGCTGCGATCTTTCATTGCCGCTCGGCGGGCTCGATGGGAATGGTCAAAGAGGTCACGAGCTACTTCTTCGAGCTGTTCGGGCCTGTCACGGACAAGAACGGCGACATCTGCACCGGCCCCGGGCAGTGGGCGCAGAACGTCGACTTCGGCGAGTTCGAGGCGGCGGACCCGCGCGACCTCACGAACGCGAAGCACATCATCTTGTGGGGCCGCAACGTCTACGTGTCGTGGCCGCACATGATCCCGACGCTGCGTGCGGCGCGTGCTGCAGGCACTGGCATCGTGCTCGTCGATCCGGTGCACCATCGCACGAGCGAGCTGTGCGATCAGTACTGGCAGCTGCGACCGGGCGGTGACTTCGCGCTGGCGATGGCGACGGCGCGGATTCTGTTCGAGCGCGGCTGGACGCATAGCGATGCATCGCAGTGGTGCGACCATCTCGACGAATTTCGCGCGCTCGCATGTTCGCGTTCCATCGAGGAATGGTGCACGGCCGCCGACCTGCCGCTCGCGGCCGCCGAGGATCTCGCGCGCCGACTGCACGAGGGCCCGACGACGATCGTCGTTGGCTGGGGCATGGGCCGACGCCGCAATGGTGCCGGCATCGTGCGCGCACTCGATGCGCTCGGCGCGATCACCGGCAACATCGGTGTGCCCGGCGGCGGCGTCTCGTACGAGGTCAATCGTCGCCGGTCGTTCGACACGTCGTTCGTGCGCGGCAATGCGCCGCGCTATATCAGCGAGCCGCTGCTCGGCGAGCAGATCCTGGCGGCGACAGATCCGCCGATTCGCGCCGTGTGGGTGACCGCCGCGAACCCGGTTGCGATGCTGCCGGACTCCGCGACGATCGCGCGCGCGCTCGAGACGCGCGAGCTCGTCGTTGTCGTCGATGCGTTCCTCACCGATACCGCAGAGCGCGCGCACGTCGTGCTGCCGACGACGACGATGCTCGAAGACGACGATTTGCTCGGCTCGTACGGCCACCACTACGTCGGCGTGTCGCGGCCCGTCGTGCCGCCGCCGCCGAACGTGAAAACCGATCTGGAGATCATGCAGGCGCTCGCGGCGCGCGTCGGTCTCGGCGATGCGCTCGCGGACAACGCACGTGCGTGGAAGCGGCGCATTCTGCGCAAGCTCGAGGAGCGCGGCATCACGCTCGAGCAGCTCGAGCAGCACGGTCCGATGAAGCATCCGCTCGTGCCCGGCCCCGTGTTCGCCGAGCGCCGGTTCGCGACGCCAACCGGTCGCGCAAATCTGATGACCACCGAGCCGCCCGCCACCGGCGCGCCGAGCGATGCGTATCCGCTCGTCTTGCTCTCGCTCTCGACGGATCGCGCGCAAGCTTCGCAATGGGCACGCCCGCTCGATGGCCCGCTCGAGGTCACCGTGCATCCGGCATCGGCGGCCGGCATCGCGCATGGTGATCTCGGTCATCTCGAATCCGCGATCGGCTCGCTCGAGGTTCGCGTGCTGCACGATGCAACGCAGCGGCGAGATGTCGCGCTCGTGCCCAAAGGTGGTCGCTTCGGCGCGGGCCGCTGCGCGAACGCGCTCATTCGCGCGCGCCACACCGACCACGGTGAAGGCGGCGCGCTCGACGAGCTCGTCCGCCTGGTCCCGCGCTAGCCGCCGAGCGCGGACCACATCGAGTAGTACGCGGGCTTCGGTCGATACTCGCGGTCGAGCATCAGCGGCTCGAACTGGCGACGCTCCTCCGGATCGCCGGGCATCGCGATCACGATGCCGCTCTTGCCGGCGGTCGGCTCGATCGCGACGCGCGCGCGAACGATGCCATCGACGGTGAACGCGCTACCCCACAGCGGCCACGTAACGCGCTCTTGCTGCGTGTTCGTCAATGCGAGCGGGCTGCTCTTGAGGACGACGCTTCGAGCGAATTCGCTCTGGCCATCGCACTTGCCATCTTCGCAGTAGCCATCGTGGCTATCGAACTGACCACACCCTGCCAAGTATTGTGCGAGTGTTAGGATCGTGAGCGCGCTACATCTCGACATGTTCTCGCCGAGACTGCAGCATCCAGGCCTGCACATCTAGCGCATCAATCGATCTCGATCATGTCTGCGAACGTTGCCTCGCGTTCTGGATCGGGCTCGTCGATCTGCTCCGGCAACGCCGACAGCCGCTTGTTCAGCGGCGCGGTCAGCACGTGTTGCGGATCGGCTGCAACCGTTTCGAGATCGCGACGCACAGCGCTCCACTGTTTCCGCGCGGCGTCGTCGAGCTTGCGATCGCGCGCGTTGCGATCGGCATCGGCGATACTTGCATTCGCGCGATCGCGAATCAGCGCGAGGACGCCGTCGCGCAGTGCATCGCGTTGCGCGAGCGTCGCGCGCCCGGCATCGACGACGAGCGCGGCGATCTGATCTGGATCGCCAGCCCCGCCGCGCAGCGCGACGTCACGCGCGCGCTGTTCGAGTAGCCCGAGGTTCTGCGCGTAGGCGACGATCGTCGATGCAAACACGTTGCGCGTTGGCTTCGCGATCGATGCGTCGGCCGCGAGCGCGTGCTCGAGGCGTAACCGCATGACGCGCGCGGCGGTTGCATCGATGTGCGCGAGCGCTTCGACGAGCTGTGCTTCGCGCCCCGCGAAATCGGCGAGCGTTGTTGCCGGCCCGAGCTCGCTTTCCACGAGCGTCGCGTACGCCGTTGGATCGAGCGACTCGACACGCGCGAGTGAGTACGCTTGATCGAGTAGGTCGCGCGATGCCGTCATGAGTCGTACAGCGTGAGCGCGAGGCTCGAGGTCGACCGCGGCCGCAGCCACCGCACGTCGAGATGGAGATCGACCGCGCAGACGATGATCGATCGCCTGCGCGCGACGACCTCGATGCGCTCGAGCACGCGCGTCAGCATCGCGCCGTTGCACGGCGCATACAAAAGGAACACCGAGCCATCGAGCTCGACGTCTGCGGCGTTCGCGTGCACGAACGAGACATTGTCCACGAGACCGAGTCTGCGACACGACGCACGCGCCATTCGCACGAGCGGCTCCTGCAGCTCGATACCGCAGGCGCGAGCGCCGGTCAGCAGGTGGACGAGAAACACGATGCGCCCGAGGCCGGAACCGAGGTCGACGAGAACATCGTCGCGTTTTATCGGCGCCTCGAGCACACTCGCGAGAATGTCGTCGACGCCGCACGGCAGATACGGCACTGCACCGTGCGGCAGATCGACGTCGGCCGGCGGTGGAGCGATGCCGAGCAGGCGATCGATGAACGACTCGCGATCGCCGGGCGGTGTGCTCATCAGCCGGTCGAAGAGCACGGCGCCCGATGGAATGCTGAGCTCGGGGACCGGCACCAGACCGTCAGCGTATCACGCGCGCTTACACGTAGATCCAGACGATGTAGAGCGCGCCCATGCAGACGGCGAGCAATCCGAACGTGCCCTGATACGGCGCGAGCTTCATGCGAAGCTGTTCGCCGCGCTTCTTGGTGACCTCGTTCTTGCTAAGCGCGTACTTCGTGATGAGACCGAATGCGAGCAAGAAGCCGACGACGAGATCCGCGACGCCGGTCGCCGCCCAGAACACCCAGAGCAGCGGGCGATGGCCAAGGAGGCTGATCGCGCGGAGCGCGCCGAAGCATTCCCAGACGCCCCAGAAGAACATGACGGCGCCGATCCAGCCCTGATAGGGCGTGAGCTTTTCGATCAGTTCCTTCGCGCTCGGCTTGCGCGCGATGATGAGTGCGGATGCGGCAAGGATGCCGCCGGCGATGGTGATTAGACCTGCGATCATTCGAAGACCTCCGTTTGGTTTCGGACCGACAAAGGCAAGCGCCGCGCCATCTGTAAGTGGCTGTCTTCCGCGGCATCACTCGCGCGGCGGCGCGCAAGATCTTGCGTGATCGTGCAAGTGTTTAGGCGACGTGAATCGGGATGCCGATCAGTCCGAGCCGCTCTCGTCGGGCGCGGACTGCGCATCGCCGATGCGAATCACCGCGGTGCCGCCCGGCTCGACATCGACCGAGCGGTTGACGGCCGTGCGAGCGGGCGTCTTGACGCGCACATCGTGATGACCAGGCGCGACGGAGTAGCGACCGCCCTTGCTCCCGTTCGCGATGACGGAGCCATCGAGCTCGATCGTCGACGCGCGGTCGATGAAGATCATGATCTCGCCCGGCGTCTTCGGGTCAACGGACCACGTGCCGACACTATTGTCGGTTGCCTTCGTGCGGTGCTTCTTCGGATCCGTCGGCGGTGGTGCCGGTGTTGGCGGCGCAACGTCGGAGCCCGCGGGCTCGACGATCGGAGCTGCATCGACAGGTGGCGGCGGCGCTGGTGCAGGCGCAGCGGCTGCGGGCTCGGGTGCCGCCGGCGGCGGTGTCGCGGTTGCGACGGGTTCCGCGGGTGGTGCTGGCTTCGCGTGCGGCTCGTCGCTATCGACTTGCGTGTACCAAACGATGCCCAGCGTGATCACGCCGGCGAGAAACAGCGAGGCGCCGATCAAGATCGTCTTCGTGCGCGCGTGCTTCGCAGGTGCGGGGGCCGCGATCGCGGGATTGCTCACAGCGTTGCGCAGATCGGCGAACAGCTTGCGAACCTCGACGAGTGTCGGGCGCTCGTCGGCATTCTTCGCCATCATTTGCACGACGAGGCGCGAGAGCCGCGCGGGTGTTGCCGGCGCGAGCTTGCTCGGATCCGGCGGCGCCGTTTGCAGGTGCGCAAGGATCATGTCCATCGGGTTGTCTGCGGCGAACGGCAGCTTGCCCGTCAGCATCTTGTACGCGAGCACGCCGAGCGAATAGATGTCGGTGCGCGTGTCGATGTCTTTGCCGCGCGCTTGTTCGGGCGACATGTACGACGGCGTTCCGACGAGCACGCCGGAGCGTGTCTTCGCGATCGATGCTGGGTCGCCGCGCCCGGCAAGCTTCGCGAGCCCGAAGTCGAGCAGCTTGACCGTGCGCTTGCCGCGCGACGTCACGAGATAGACGTTGTCGGATTTCAGATCGCGATGAATGACGCCGGCTTCGTGCGCTGCCTCGAGCGCATCGCAGATGACATCGAGGATCTCGACCGTCTCGTTCCAGGTCATCGGCCCGCGCTCGAGTCGCGCGCCGAGAGGCTCGCCCTCGAGCCACTCCATGACGAAGTAGCTGCGACGATCCGGCAGCTCGCCGAACTGAAAGACGTCCACGATGTTCGGGTGGCGAATCTCGTTGACGAGGCGCGCCTCCTGCTCGAAGCGGCTCACCGTTGTCGCGTCTCCGCAGTACATCGGCGCGAGCACTTTGATCGCGGCGCGCTTGCCGATGCGCGGATGCCGCGCGCCGTAGACGACGCCCATACCGCCTTCGCCGATCTTGCCGTCGATGACGTAGCCGCCGATTTCCATGCCGGCTTTGAGCTCGGGAGTGCTGGCTAGCTCGGTCGGACCGTCCGCAACTCTGTCGTCCGGCATTCGCCCAAGCGTAACCGCTCGCCGGCTGCAGTCGCAACACGCGCTAGGCCAAAGGCTTCCGCTAGGTTGCGTACTTCATCAGCAAGACGCTCGCAATCCGATCCGCGACGTCTGGCTGAATGCGCAGCGTCTCGGCCATCGCCGCGAGGACGGCCTCCTCGCCGTCGTCGATCTCGCCACTCGAGAGCGCGATATCCATCGCGAGCAAGAACGCCTTCTGCTTCAGCGCATCACTCGTCAGGGCCGCGAGCTCCTTCACGCGACTCAGCGCGCCGTGCAGCTTCACCGCCTTCTCTGCCTTCTCGTAGACCTCGTAGGCATCGGCGTTCTTGAGCTCCGGCAACGTCGACGCGAACGCGCGCACGAGCTGCGTCTCTTCCCATTGATCATCGCCGTCGGCGAATGCGACACAAAGCATCGCCTCGATGAGAAGCTGCTGGTCGTCGACCTTGAGCGGTTTTTTCTTCAAGCTGTCAAAGAATCCCATTTGTAAATCCTCCGCGCGCTCGCTTTGCACCCGCCGCGCCATTGCAAGCGCGCGTGTCTTCGCAATGCATCGGGCATGAGCGGCCCCACTCCGAATTCGCGATGGGTCTACACTGCCCCAAATGATCAAGCTCGAACGCTCGGACTCATTCGCGACGATCTGGCTCGACCGCGCCGATAAGCGCAACGCGCTCGACGGCAGCATGATGAAGGAGCTCGCTGCTGCCCTCGACGAGGTGGGCGGCGACCGCAGCGTCCGCGTCGTCGTGCTGCGCGGGCGTGGCCCCGCGTTTTCGAGTGGCATCGATCATTCGCTGCTCGTCGAAGTGTTCTCGGCGACCGCGAAGGCACCGTTCCTCCACCTGCATCACCAACTGCAAGATGTGTTTCATCGCATCGCGCGCCTGCATCAGCCGGTGATCGCCGCGCTGCACGGCGTGTGCGTCGGCATGGCACTCGAGCTCGCGCTCGCCGCAGACATTCGCATCGCGAGCGAAGACTGCGTGCTCGGCTTGCCGGAGATCGCGTTTGGCATCGTGCCCGATGTCGGCGGTACCACGCGACTGATCCGCGCCGTCGGCGAGGCGCGCGCGCGCGAATTGATCCTCACCGGCAGGCTTGTGCGAGCCGCGACGGCGGAGCGCTACGGGCTCGTGCACGAGGTCACCGGTTCGCTCGACACGCGCGCGCAGGAGCTCGCGCAGCAGATCGCAGCGCATCCCGGGCCTGGGCTCGGGCTCGCGAAGGCGCTGTGTCACGCATCCGCCGATGCCGATGCGGCGACGAGCTTTCGCCTCGAAGGCATCGTGCAGCAGGCGCTGCTCGCGCAGCCGGATCTGCCGAATCGCCTGCCCGCGGCACTCGCCTTCATCAAGGCGCAGATCGCAAACGCGAAGTGATCAGAGCGGCGGCACGAACAGGTTTTCGTCGGGCTCGCTGATCGTCAGATCGCTAAACGTCAAGACCTCGCCCTTTAGGCCGAGGTTCTGCAACTTGCTTGGGTACTTGATACCGCCACCATCTTTGTAGTCGCTGACGCCGTAGCCGAGTCGTTCATTTTCACCCTTGCCGGGCTTCTGGATCTCGATGCGATCGATCATGTGCGTGTCGCGGTTGATCGCGACGCGATAGATCGACGTGCGCGTCTTATCCTTCGGATCGAACGTCACCTTGATGACGTCGCGTGGCTTGCCGTCGTCGCCGGGTGCTTCGCCCTCGTACGCGAGCTTCGTGCCCGGTTCCTCCATCAAGAACGGCATGAACAGAGCCGCGGTGTCGAACTCCCAGCGCTCCTGCGCCAGGGCGAGCGACTCGACGGTGCCGCCTTCCATCTTCTTCAGCTTCTCGCCCGTATCGAGGTACGCAGAGCCGCCGTTCTCGTAGAGCGGCCGCATCACGACGACATCGCCTTCTTCGCGACGCGCGCGCGCGTGATGGCGTCCGTTCCAACGATCCCACGCTTGCTCGCCGGCGAGGACCTGCTTGCCGTCGTTCGTGACGACTTGCTTCCAGCGCAGCTGCTTTGCCGCCTTCCAGCGATCGGCGCCGCCGGCCGCGGCGATCGCTTTGTCGGCGATATCGAGCGCCTTCGTGTCTTGCGACCCGCGCTCGAACGTCGCCTGCGTCCCGGGAAAGCGCGCGAAGGATGACCGCCCAGGCCCACATGCGAGAAGGCCCACGAGGGCGAGGCAATGAATGATGCGCATGCGGGCGCGATAGCGCAGGAAGCCGCGCGATTCAACTCATTCCACCGCAAACAGCGTGCGGATGCCTCGCAACGCGGCGATTGGAAAGATCGTGTTGTGATGCTCGCTCGGCATTGGCTCGTACGTCCACGTCACACCGGCCGGCGCAACGATGCGCAGCGCCGCGAGCAGCGCGGTGATGCCCTCTTGCTCTTCGCTCGTCGCGATGTAGAGCGCCTTCGCACCGGCGCTCCACGCCGCGAGCCGCGCGTTGACGTCATGGATGACCGCTTGCTCGTTCCACCACACGCTCGGATCGGCGGCGATGTAGCCGTCAAACAGCGTCGGCTCGACGAGAAACGTCTCGACGACGAAGAGCCCCGCGAGTGATTCGCCGATCAGTGCCGACTCGTTTGTCACGCGATAGCGCGCCGCGATCAGCGGCTTGACCTCATCCCGCAAGAACGTGCGAAATCGCGCGGTGCCCCCCGCGTGTGGCGCGGCGCGCTGCTCGTCGGCCACGGTGGTCGGCCCGATGAGATCGCGCCGGCGCTCTGTGTTTTCGATCCCGACGACGATGACCGGTCGAATCACCGCGTTCTTGATCGAGACATCGACCGAGCCGGCGACATGTGGAAAGTCCTCGCCGAGCCCGCCATCGAGCATGTAGAGCACCGGATAGCGCGCGCTGCCCTTTGCGTAGTCGGGCGGCAGGTACACGTTGATGACGCGCTTTTCACCCAGCGTCTTCGATTGCACCGTGAGGGTCAGCTCGGCGGGGCAGCGCGGCGGCGGCGGCCGCGCGTGCGTACAGCCGGCGATCGCGACGAACACGGCGAGGCGCAACATCTGCCCCATAGTGCCGTGTTAGGGTTGCCGCGTGAAACGGCTTGCGCTGCTGCTCCTGTGGGTCGCGTGTGGATCGGATCCCGATCCACACGTGCTGGGTACCTGCCAAGGCTGGACAGATAACCAGGGCAATCCCTTCACCGGCCAATGCGAGGCGGCCTGCACATCACCGCCGCAGAGCACGGGCATGACGTGCGATACGAAGGTGCAGCTGAACTGCGCCGCGTTCAACTTCACAGATGAAGTGCGCGGCTGCTGCATCCCCGATACGACGGGGAGCCCGATTCGCTTCGTCGAGTGCGCTTAGCGCCGGCGCAGACTCGCGACGACCGCGATCGCGATACAGCCGGCGATAATCCCGACGGAGGCGAGCGGCGGCACGACGATCCAGCTCGATAGCAGCAGCTTTGCGCCCGCGAACGCGAGCACGGCCGCGAGGCCAAACCGCAGATAGCGCAGCTTCGCGAGCGCCCCGGCGAGCACGATGTAGAGCGCACGCAGACCGAGGATGGCGAGCAGGTTCGAGCTGTAGATGATGAACGGCTCGTCGGTGATGGCGAATGCCGCCGGCACCGAGTCGATCGCGAACACGATGTCGGTGAGCTCGATCGCGATCAGCGCGAGCATCAGCGGCGTCGCGACGCGGCGACCATCGATGCGCGTGATGAAGCGGTGCCCGGCGAGCTCGCGCGTCCACGGCACGTGACGCTCGAGCCAGACCAAGACGCGATTTTCCGAATCCTGCTGCGGCTCGCGCAAGAGCTTGAACGCGGCGTAGATCAAGAGCGCGCCGAACACATACAGCACCGAGTGCCAGCGCTGCACGGCCGCGGCGCCGACGAAGATCAGCACGCCGCGCGTGACGATCGCGCCGACGATGCCCCACGTCAGCACGCGCCGCTGCTCGTTCTCCGGAATGCGCAACGCAGCGAATACGAGGATGAACACGAAGAGGTTGTCGACGGACAAACTCTTCTCGAGCAGATACGCGGCGAGGAATTGCTCGCCCGCGGGAAGGCCGAACTTGATGGCGACGAATAGGTTGAACAACAGCGCGATCGAGATCCACGCAATGCTCCACGCGAGCGCACCGCGCTTGGAGTCGACGTGATTACGGTGCGCGAATAGATCGATCGAAATCGAGACACAGACGACGAGCGCGAGCACGGCCCACGCCCACACGGGAACGGCGGTCATGCGACCTCCTAGCAAGAGTTCGTTCGCAGAAGTGTTGGACTCAGGCGAACGACACGCGCGGTGGACGGAACACGCGCGCCGGCGTCACGGAGGGTGGAAGCGCATCGCTCGTCATCGAGGTGTGAAGCACGGCGATCAGCACGGGCGGTTCGACCTCGACGACGGGTACGAGAACCTCGCCATCGACGAGGCACGCGACGGTCTCACTATCGACGATATCGATCGGCGCAGCTCCGACGTGGCCCGCAAGGAGCAGCACGGTCGCGAGCACGAGCCAGAAACGCACAATGGCAGTCTAAGCCGCTAATTGGCGTTGTAAAGGCGCGCTCATGTCGTGATCTATTTGCGGCGCCGCGAGTTGCCGAGGCTCGTCGCGTGGCCACGCGCGCTCGCGAGATTTCAGCGTGATCGAGTGGCACAAAGGCTGCTCGAGGGCGCGCCATGCGAATCGTCCTGTTGTGCGTGACGGCGGCATGCACCACGACCGACGTACTGCCCGATACGCCGGAGGCGCCCGACTGCGAGCCGGCAGGTCGCCTCACGCTGTACGCGCTGCCGCCGCCGGTGGCGCTCGATTGGTCCTCGCCGAACAATCTGTTGCACAGCGTGCAGGCGAGCCGCGAACAGGGTAGCGCGCTCGTCGCGTCCGGAGACGCCGTGATGGGGCACTCGATCGGGCACGTCAACTTCGAGCTCGACTGCGGCGACGACAGCATTCCGCTCACGGGGCAAACCGGTGGCGGCTACGAATGGCAAGCGGTCACCGATGGCGCCGGCCTGCTCTTGCGCGACACGCCCGGCGCGATGGACGACATGGAGCTCATCGGCGATCGCGCGGAAACGATCGCGGATGTCGCCGCGCGCCAGGCATCGGGCAACCTCACGCGCATCACGTTCATCATCAACCAGCGCATGTGCCGGCGCATCAAATCGTTCGTCGATGCGTATGTGCACAGCGGCGCGTATCGGCACTACAGCGGTGCATTTCGCGCGCGGCGCATGGAAGGTGCGGGCTGCGCGATCTTCGGCGCCGGGCTCGTCGACGTCGGCGGGCTATTGCGGCGCTCGCTTGTCACGCCGGCGTGGGCGCGCACCACGCTGATCGGCAGCGCGCGCATCGCGGATTTTCTCGGTGACGGCGCGTATCGCTACGGCGGCAACCTCGTCGCGCGCGACGAATCCGGCACGCACTGGCTGTGGCCGAAGTATCAGGACGTGCCGACATCGGCATCGACTCCGATCTGGATCTTCAGCCCCGTGCTCGACGCGTGGTCAGGACCCGAAGACGCGCCATTCGATGTGCCGGGCGCGAGCGGCGAGATGCGCACGAAGGTTCCGTTCACGATCTACGATCCACAGCTGATGGCGGAGTGGGCCGAACAGGTGTGGCGCGACGCGCCCGCGACATCGCTCGGGGCGACGTGGACCGCGAGCACGATCGAGCGCGCGCACGAGATCACATACGACGCGCACTGCGTCCAGCCGCAGACGATCCCATTCACCGCCGACAACGATGACCTGTTCGAGGATTCCGACGCGCCCTAATCGACGACACGCACGCGATCGCCGACGCGAATCACGCCATCGCCGAGGATGTCGGCGCGCAACCCGCCGCGGTGCACGAGGCCGCGCATGATCTTGCGCTTCGCATAGCGCTCGATCACGATGCACGGCTCGCATTTGCTGACACCGCGACAGCGCACCTCGCCGATGAGAAGCTCGCGGTCGACGAGACCGTTGAGCTCCACGCCGCGCGTGACGATGTTGCGGCGATGAACATCCGCAGAAAGCGGCGGCTCGAACGATTCGCAAACCTCCGCTTCGATCAGTGTCAGCGCGCTGCCTCGCGGTCCGGACGGAAACGTGCCCGTGCCCGCGACGTGGCGATCGCCATCGAGGCCGCGGCCCGCGAGTGCGCGCGCTTCGCTGACTGCACGCGCCGGCGCACCCGCAGATGGCGCGAGCCAGATCGAGTCGACACTGCCGCCCGCGACCGGCGCTTCGACGCGCGGCGGCCGCGCGAGCGCGATGTCGAGTGCGGCGAGCATGCAGCCTCCCGTGAGCGTGCCGCGATCGCCGATGCCGGATGGATCGAACAAGAAGCCCGCCGGCGATCCATACATGACGACGGCACGACGCTGGCCATCGGCGACGAGCCAGCCGATGAACGGCCCTGCCCACCCAAAACTCGCGACGTCGGCGATCGGCACGATGCCCATGCCGAGGCCACCGAGCCAGCGCGCGAGGCTTCGCCCGGGCAACGGCTCGTCGCGCACGATCGGCACGGCATCGAGCGGCAGCTCGAGGAGCGTCGCAATGCATGCGGCGAGGCTCGTCGCTTCGTCGACGGGTCCGTTGATTGAAATCTCTCGCACGCGGCGAGCCTAGCCCGCCCGCGAACGGCCGAGGTGCACAGATGCATGCAGCAGGTGCAGTCGCAGCGGAGGCA
>Ga0070698_100003245_pt1 | contig 17876 bp, 17 predicted proteins | sample KBSK1502metaG_FD_65477 | JGI IMG/M metagenome (GOLD analysis project Ga0070698, IMG submission 65477) | Corn, switchgrass and miscanthus rhizosphere microbial communities from Kellogg Biological Station, Michigan, USA - KBS K1-50-2 metaG | ecosystem: Host-associated > Plants > Roots >...
GTGAGTTCGCTAGCAGTGCTTGGCGGATTCATGTTCCTGAGACGTCGCAGTCACGCAAATCTGCCAATTTAGAGACCTCGGCCGCGCTGAGCCTACATAGGTAGGCTTCCTCTTTTTCTTTTTCAGAACTAGGAACCGTTGGTCTGGTACGACAAATGACAATTCTAGCGAAGGCAAATTAACCGAACAATCAGAAGACTAAAGCCCTATTTCTTCATCGATCAGATTGATAAAATGACCCATTTCCTGATAGGTTCTCAGGAATGCATCACCTTTCCGCGTGCTCTTGTATGTTTTTGAGCCGGCGTCGTACTTCAGTAGATCATTTCTGGTCATGAGCGACAGGTACTCGCTTGTTTGAGGACGTGACAGGTAGGCATCAGTGGAAATTGTGTCCTGACCTATCTCGTTGTCTCGCTGCGCAGTCTCTAAGATTTTGGCTACAACGTCTGTTTTCACTATCAATTGCCAGTCCACATCTCCTGCCGCCTTCATATCCCCAAATCTAGTTGTAGCAAGTTTCTATATAACGAGTCTGACATTGTAAGAACGGAAAATGCCAATTCACTCTACCGGCATCCCAATTCCATAACGCAAGCCAGCTTCGAGTCTCTTGTCTCAATGTTTTCGAATTGCCCCGAAAAATACAACGTATATATGTGTTGAAAATATCGCTAAAAGTTGAATGGTCAAAGGAGCAAAGAAGGGAGGAAGAATTCGCGACAAGTGGCGCGACAAGCAATGGATCATTGTAAACGCCCCTGCAGCCTTTGGAGGTGAAGCTCTGAATCATATTCCGATTACAGACGCAGGTCAGGCCACTGGCCGAGTTATTGAAAACACGATGTACGACATCTTGAAGCAAGACCCAAGTCAGCATCAAATAAAGGTCTTTGTTCAGATTGACAAAATAAACGACGGCGTAGCAAACACCATTTTCAAGGGCCATGAATATGCAAAGGAGTATCTAAGGAGCCTCATAAGGCGAGGGAGCTCGATGATCAGTTTTACCCATGACTACACCACGATGGATGGTCACACGTTTCGAGTAGCCACCGTAATATTCAGCCAAAGGAGAATCAATACTTCGAAGAAGCACGAGATCAGGCTAATAGCCCACAAGATTCTTTCGGATCGGATACCAAAAACGACGGTCGACCAATTCGCCCAAGAAGCAACTATGGGCAAATTAGCCTCCGACGTGCTGACTGAAGCCAAAAAGATAACAGCCATTCGTCATCTCGGAATAAGAAAGACCAAGCTGATATCTACTCCAGAATCCCGGGCAGTGGAAGAAGCCAAACCGGTCGAAGCAGCAGCGCCCGGTACCTGATACATTTAGTTCCGTTTCTTTGTATTGAAAATAACTAGCTCTCTAGTGTGACCATCAGATGGTCCATCTGCCTTAAGGAAGCGAGAAAGTCGATGCCCTTTGCCGTTATTCTATACATGCGGGATTCCCTGTCATACCTGAGCAAGCCAGTGGTTACCATGGAGGATAAGTATTCATCAATTTGCATGTAAGAAAGGTACGATGCATACATCAGCCCCTGTTCCTGAACCCCGTAACTCTGTGTCGACTCAAGTATCCTCTTTATTGTGTCCAGCTTTTCATAGGGCGATTCCAAGTGGCCTATCTCAGGAAGATTTTCTATTGATGACATTTAGCCCTTTTGACATTTACGTTACAGAACATTATGCTTTCATTTACCTACTTTATCTTCAGTCATCACTTCATAATTAGACTGTATTTCCGTAATCGACATACAAAAAGGAAAAAAGGGGTAAAAAATCCCCGCTTAGAGATTTGTTGTTCTGCCCCGGATTATCATGAACGCGCTAAAGACTGCTAGGCTAGAGCCCAAAAGCGCAATCAATCCAATTGGAGATTCAGGCAGGACAAATGGGCTGTCTGTCTGGAACTGGGTAGAGTCTTGCACCGTTCCACCCTTGGTACTCACTTCAGACTGTGCCAGATAAGTCCCGACATCACCCGTATCACAAAGCCCGTCTCCAGCTTCCGTTACCAGACTAAAGTCAGTAGGATACTCATTGGTGAGACCTGAGACAGGAATCTCGGATTCTTGTTCGCTTGCTGCACAAACATCGCCGTCGGGCTCCTGCACTGTCAATGACAGAAGTACGCCTTCGTTCGACGGATCTGATTCTTGTACCAGGTTAGTTGTCCCGTCTAGCGGGATATTTGTTGGCGCTGCAAAAAGGTCAGTTGATCCGAGCTTTGAAGATCCAAGATCTGGCTCTGAAATAGTGGAAGTCGCCGTTCTCCCTTCGCCTCCCCCGTGACCTCCCCCGCCGACATCGTTGACAATTATCATTACTGTAGCGCTGCTGATTACTAGGCCATCCGACACGACAACGTTAATGTTGTATACTCCTGAACCTTGTTCCTCGGTAGGAGTCCAGGTGAACATACCTGTTACAGAATTTATGCTGGCCCCATATGGTGCATTTTGCAAACTAAATACGAGCTGTTGCCCGTCAGGGTCCGAAGCCGTCACATTAAACGTTAGAAATTGAAGTTCGTCTACCATCTGATCTGGAATTGGATTTACCGTTGGCAAGCCGTTCACAACAGCAAAGGCCTGCTGAATTTGAGCTCCTACCAGAGCGGTCGATCCTATTATCGCAATGAGTAGAGCAGATATTGTTTTGTTGCTTCTGTCCGAATACGAGAGCATTTCAATTGTAGTCTTCAAAATGTTTTATTTAAGTACCAGAGGAACAATTGAAGAGACCAGCTGAAATAATAGTGACGCTACTTCGTAATTGGTTGTACTGAAATATCATGATAGCTACAGCTGGTACGTAACAGCTGTGACATTTGTTTTGGCATTCGTCGAGAGAATATTTTCAATGACTAATTCATCTCAGCCTAAGCGGATTCGGCAATAGTTGATGTACGGTGATAGCAAACACTCAGGCCTCTAGATACATCAAAAGCCTTCGATATTCGTCCAGAAAATCCTTGCCTTTAGGAGTAATTCTCAAAAGGTTGGTGCCGTCATCGGCAAGGACCAATTTGGATCGAACAATCAGGTTCAGATACCTATGAGTGGCTCGCGTGTCGAGATTCGCCTTGCTGGCTAACTTTGTCTTTGCGCAGGGCTCCAGTGAGAGCACCTCAAGTAGGTTTGCCACGATATCAAAGTAAGCTCGTCTAATCTGCGCCAATTTCCAGCTACTCCTTTATAGTAATCTTCATGAAAAGATATTAGTTAATTAATTTATGCTTGTCAGAAAATCCTAACATCCTGGGAACTGCCTATATCACGGGTTAGAATCGCGCCCTGTTGCCAGTTTTGGCGACCTATACTAACGCCCATGAGAGCTTACAATTGCCTGGTTCAAGGTTTCTGGGACTCTATTTCCTCAACGTAAACAAGCGAAATGCCCAGCTTGTGGAGGAATACGAAAATGGCTGCCATCAGACAGGCCAGGACAACTATTGAGAGTATGTTTCCTGTTTCGAGGCTCTGCATGAAGGCCAAGATACCTGAGGGTGGCATCACAATCATCCCCGTTAGTCCTACCAAGATAGCTCCCAATACAACGAGATCTCGCCGCAACGAACCACCTGCAGGGCCATGTTCTCTCGATTCGCGCAATTATGAAAATTAATCAAGAAATCCTTATTTAAGGACCCATGGACAATCGCAGTTATTGTTATGGAGCATTTGGTACCGACAACAGCCAACAATACCTGTCATTCATAAACTCTCCACATTAAAGGACACTTTCAAGACATTATCTCATCAAAAAATGGGGTGCAGGTATCACTCAAGACTAGATACTTACCCTCAACTATTCTGATAAAGTCAAACTTTAGTAGAAAATTGACAATGGTTCGAGTCGAGTCTTTTGGCAGCCTCAAGATCTTTTGCACGTCGTCAACAGATATCTTGCCGCGCGATGCCACGAGAGTAATAGTTTCTTCGATCGGCTGCATTCTCTGCATTACATGCCGACACCGAGACCAGAGTAATTATCCCTTATGTAGGTCTAGCTCTCTAATATCTCCCGAGATAATCCATAGTTCAAAAATCACACCTGGTTAATGTGTCAGGCGCGTGAGATGAAAATTATCAGTCTCAATATATTAATTACATGCTTAAACCACATAAACTATATTACTTACAACGAAAACCTTATGATGTATTGACCCAAGACATGCACGCCGATATAAGACGGGACAAATTGGACATCATTCTCCGTATCCTCGAAGTCGGAAATAGTCCAGTAAAAAAGACGCACATCCTTTACAAGGCAGGAATCAACTTTTACCAGCTATCAAGATATCTTGATTTGCTTCTAAAGACCGGAATGATGGAAGAGGTAAGCTCTCCTTTTGTGGCCTACAGAACAACGGAGAAAGGCCGCGTACTGATAAATCTCTTCAATTCGGGAGATCTTCAGGCAGCCCTCAATGAATCCAATACATCCACACGGTCTATGAAGAATTCCAGCCAAAATCTGGGTGCCGCTGCCAGACCTTACTGAGCGGCAAAAGTTCTTCGCCCTTTCTTTTGATTACTAATATCAGCTCAGTCATCTATCATGCTCATTAGTGGCGATCATCGGATTGGTATTTCATATTTTAGACAAAACGGATAGATGACATTCAAGACTTAAATCAGATTCCGTGTCCGTTTACTCTGTCTAATATTGAATGAATACCTGGACCCATTGGACAGAAGTTGCAGCATTTCTATCTATTCGAGAGTGTTTCTGTTTCTAAATCCTAATGTGCTGGACAGTTATCTAACACAACAAAGACTCTTTCGTGTCTTTTTGGTTTACTGTTTTCTGAATTGCAATTTCTATCCGCGATGTAGGAAAATCGGAGTCGAACACCTTGGAGTCCTCTAGTTTCCCAAGGTTGTCCAGCTGCTCTACTGTTATTTTTGGAGTTTCGCTCATTTTCTGATAGACCTTGACCATCGGCTTCAATAGGCCGATTGGTATGTGAATTCTCTTGGGATTTCTGTCTACTATTTTGCTGACCGAATCTATGAATCCCTTGAGCGTAATTGGGTTTCCTGCGATAGTCAAAGTCTTATTGAAATATTCCTGATTCAGGATAGAACTTTCCATCGCATTGACAACGTCATCAACGTGAGTAGGTTGGATCATTTGTTTCCCATCCCCGGGTATGGGGATTGTCTTTCCATCACGAATTAGCTCTATGAGCCTGGTAAGGTTAGTCCTATCACCTGTGCCAAAAACTGGAGCAATTCTCAGTATGGTATAGTTGACGCTGCTTTCCTTTATTATTGCCTCGCATTGTCTCTTGCTTTCAGAATAAGCATCAGACGCTCTCGACACCAGAGTTGAGCTGGCGAATATGAACTGCTTCACTTGCGCGAAGCGCTTGAGAAGGTTCTTCGTGCCTTCAACATTTGTGGAAAATATTTCATCCTTATTCTTGAAGTGTTCTTTGATTGCTGCTAGGTGAATTACGACATCAGGAGCGATCCCTCCGATTTCCTTTAGGCGGTTGGAGTCAAGCATATCACACTCTACGGCTGTCACATTTGCATCTTTTGTAGGTGAAATCGTACCCTGTTTTCTTGTCAGAACTGATACCTTGTAAGCAGGATTCGCAGCCAGCTTCTTGACTAGGTGAGAGCCGATAAAGCCGGACGCTCCTGTTACGAGGATGTTCAATTAGTGAGGACACTCATTCCGTGCTTTGAGATCCAGCGCCACCGAAGGTAATATTCCTTGAAGGCCGTCGACTTCAAATCAAGTAATTCTTCAGACGTATATTGGTCTGACTTAATTAGTGGTATGTAGGCCGAATACTTCTCCCAGTCTTCATTCATCATGATGTCATTCTTGACCTGGTCGTAAAACTTTGTGCCGGGATATGGAGTCGCGATCGTGAATTGGGCAAAGCTAGTGTTGAGGTGTTTTGCGTATTCTATAGTCTGGCGAATAGCTGCTTTATCCTGGCCCGGAATACCCAGCACATGAAATGCTGCGATCCGTACACCATGGTCTTCGCAATAGTTGATTATCTTTTCCTGCATTTCATGGGTAGGAGGCTTGCGATTCATCTTTTTCAGGAGATCCAAGTCGAATGCTTCTACTCCGATGTTGATTCCTCGGAGGCCTGCTTGATGCATGATATCCACGAGTGGCTCATCCAACCTGTCAGTGCGAGTCTCACATACCCATTCGACATCCAAATTCCTCTTTATGATGCCCTCGCAAATCTGCCTAGTTCGATCCATGTCCAGGGTAAACAGCGGGTCTCTGAACAAAAAGCTCTTTATCCCATAATTGTTAACCAAATACTGTATTTCGTCGACCACGTTGTCGGGGCTTCTCTTGCGCCAGAGCGGAGTCTCGACAACCATATAGGGGCAATAGTGACAGTCGAATGGGCATCCTCTGCTTGACAAAACAGTCAGGAATGGTTTCTTTTTTAGTATAGGATAGTAAGAGTATTCATCAAGTGGATGGTCATCCCATTTTGGAAATGGAAGAGAATCAAGGTCTTTCAAAAGAGTACTCGTGATAACACCTTTCGGCTCCACCTGCCCACGCGATAGCCTGATTGTTGCCTCTTCTGGCTCACCTGCTATAATAAAGTCGCCAGCTTCGAGAAATATGTCCGGTCTCACTGTAGAGAATGCGCCGATGAATCCGACCTTTGCCTTCGATGATGCCTTTATCTGCTTGGCCAATTTGATCTCAGCCTTGTAATCAACGATCGAAGACATGATGATCACGATGTCATTCTCTCCTTCAGGGTACCGATCGTAAAATTTCACATCATGGCCATCTCTGGCCAAGATGGCTGCCATGTATCCCATGAAAATAGCCGGCGTCCTGATGCCGCGCCGTTTGATTCTGTTAAGCAACATTCCAAACATACCATTACCAGTATCAGTAGCCGTACCAAAGCTACCAGCTTGATCCTTGTTAACCGCCAATCCTTCTCCTCTTGTCTCAACTAGAGCGATACGCATTAGAATTGCGATAGCGGCTAATCCTATAAATAGTAGTATGGAAGATCGCTGATCTTGGTACTAAACCGGGGTTATCCAACTTACAAGACTAATTCATTTCAGTCATCCTCGTTCTGCTGACGTCGAAATGCAACAGTACTTATGTACTGTGGGTTACGCAGCTATTAAATTCGCACCTAACAAAGATTATCGGTTGTCGGCTCCGGATACTTTGCTTATGGAACTTGAGAAGTTGCTCCGAGATTCATTCAAGGATGTAATTGTATGGGAGCAGAGAGATGCTGACCTCATAGGGAGATATGTCTACGTAAAGTATGAAGGAAAGCAAGTGGGAGTTTTCATGGGATATCAGATGGGCAACTCCGGCTCGGTTCGGGGTATAATTACCTTTTTCTTTAGTCATCCATCTTCAGTCCAAGAAGAAACTAGGGACCTTGGACGCCTGTTTCACAAATTATTGATCAGGTTAAACCTTAGACTCCACTCCAATCCGTACAAACGTGCTTCTGGCAAGTCGCCCGCCATTATTCGGATGAAATATTTTGCAGAGCAAGATGTGAGTCCTGAGGCATACCCGCAATTTTTCCGAGAATCTGTGGACGCGATAAAAAGTTGCGAACCGATCTACAAGACTGCCTCTAGTTAATCTAGATGCCAGGCCTACGAATAAGCGTGATTTCCTGAGTTAACAAAGAAAAAGAGATGATGCTCTAAGTTTCTAGATGTAGCCTAGATTCTTGAGCCGACCCTTTATTTCTTCTTCTTCTTCCTTTGTATACGCATTGCCGTCAGCGTTTTGGGAGTCGGCCTCGCTGACAACCTCTGTAAGAAGAAAAGTGACATAATCTTCAACATTCTTGAATTCCTCGTTTGACATTTTCACTCTATTCTCAACTTTCGCATAAAGATCTTTAGAGATTTTGATAGATACGAACTCTGTGTCCACCTTTGATTCCATACCTGCAGAGCGCCTCTTCGGGTACTTAAGCCATGTGTAATCCTAACTATATATTTCAGATTATACCGACGACCAGCTTAGCGACAATAGCTCCTCCCAGAAGTCATTCCACCGGACATTCTGCGAGTAATTATGGCTCAATTTCGGGCAGGTGTTCGAGAGCCAAATTACATAATACCAAGTATAGACTAAACATGCCATATGGGATATAAGCAGTCCCATAATCCTTCAGAGTATGGAGTATCGTAACGGCGAAATGGCTAACAGGCTAGTTTCAAGAAATCTCAATAAATGCGTTAACATAGAATCGGGAGACGACGATCTCAGTTGAAAGATAGGGGCTTTGTCGTATGGCTCACCGGCCTTTCAGGATCTGGCAAAACCACGATCGGAAGATCGCTAGAGAAGAGACTGAAGGAGCTGGGGTACCGTGTTGAACTTTTAGATGGGGACGAGGTTCGTAAACAACTCAGCCCGGACCTTGGATTCACAAAAAATGACAGGGAAACGCACGCAAGAAGGGTAGTTTACCTAAGCAGATTGCTCGCGAAGAATGGCATCATCACCCTTGTGTCACTTATCGCTCCGTATCGATCATTCCGAGAATATGCTAGGAAGGAAATAGTCGACTATGTGGAGGTCTTTGTGAATACACCGCTTGAGACATGTATCAAGAGGGATCCGAAGGGCCTCTACAAGAAGGCCCTCAAAGGCGAGATAACAGACATGACAGGAATCCAGGATCCATATGAGGAGCCGGTAAATCCAGAGACAATCATTGAAACTGATCGCTTTACTGTGGACGAAAGCGCGGAGCTCATAATGTTCCGGCTAAAGGAGCTGGGATATGTTCCTGAAATTAGCATGAACGGAGTCTCTGTCCAAGCAGATTAAGAAATCGATCTCCTGGCGATTGACTGGCAGACGGAAAAGCGACTATTCGCGCAATACGGCCAGACTTATTCAGTAACGTGAACTACATGTTAGAGCTCCTTATCGATATATATAATTCGGAACACATCAGCATCTCTCATGGGTCAAGTCCGCGGGCAGCAGAAGAGAGACATGCTGGCGATCATGCTGAGGATTTTGGACATCGCAAACGAGCCCGTAAAGAAAACCCATATTCTTTACAGCGCCGGGATAAACTTCTACCAGCTTTCTAGATACTTGAACTACCTTTTGAAGCTGGGCCTGATTGAGGAACTGGCAGAACCGTACCAGGGTTTTCGGACAACTGAAAAAGGGAGAGCATGCCTGGAGTTGTTTAGGTATAGCGAATTGGAAGTTGAGGCAATAATGTCTCCGACTACAAATGCAACGACTAAATCCTCAAAATAAGAACCAGTATCTTGATTGTTCAGGGTAGCAGTATTTTACAATGTTTACGTACCGAGAGGAAATCTTATTGCGTTAGTGGGTTGCGCGAATTCAGAAATAATTAGCCCAGCGGCTTAACTCAAAAAAAACTTTTATTCGGCGCTTACACCAAGAGGAGATGAACTTTGAAGGTCAGGATGCTCGATCAAAGCGCGGCAGAAATAATCCTGTTTTTATCATCTCCAATGAGTTTCGCGATTTGGAGGGGCAATTAGGTGTTCATCGATAAAGCGATTCCAATTTCGTTAGCCGTATTCGCTGTATTTTCATTTATCTTGCTGCCCCCGTTGGCGGTCGATTTTGCAGGCGGAGTTGCCTTCGCTGATAACCACATTCAGATAGCTAGCCTCGATTCTGGAGGCGTGCCGTCTCTTCTTGAAGTCTCGGAGATTCGCAGCTATAATTATACAGAAGATTCAATTCCTGACCTGCATACCGGAGAAACCCAGCTGAGCTCCGTCAGTGACGGGATACCGTTCGTGATAAACGGAATTGTCCGGAATCTGGACTATACCGCGGAACACTTTGACTACATTACTGAAGTCTTTGACAGTAGGGGCATAGTAGTTTACCTTGATGTCCGATATGGAGTAGCAGTACCGCTGTCCGGAGAGATTGGCATCGACTCTGGCGCGCCGATTGAGCTTGATGAGCCCGGGACTTATACGCTCAAGATATTCACCTGGAGTAATGTTGATCAAAGCCCGGTGCCTCTATCATCTGGAGCACTTGGGACGATCGTTGTGCAGCAACAGAATTCAACTGCGGACGAACAGCCTAAAGTTCCCAATATTGTCGTCATTATGGCCGATGACCTTGACGAACATTCGCTTGATATACTGCTCAATGCAAGTCTCATGCCCAATCTGAAAAAACATATTATCGACCAGGGGGTGAACTTTAGCGAAGCATTTTTTTCATTTCCTCTATGCTGTCCTTCGCGGGCTACATTCCTGACAGGTCAGTATCCTCACAACCACAACGTGTGGGCTAACTCACTGCCAAATGGCGGAGTATCAAAGCTGGACGATTCCTCTACTCTGCCTATCTGGCTCCAAGATGCCGGATACTATACCGCAAATGTCGGAAAATACCTTAACTCGTATGGCATAGACACAGAGGAGACCTACATACCTCCAGGCTGGAATGATTGGCAGACTACTGTTGGAAGCTCGACCTATTGGATGTATGGATACACATTCAACGACAACGGAGTGCTAGTCAAATATGGTGACGCTGCCAGCGATTACCAGACGGACGTGGTATCCAAGAGATCTGTCGAAGTAATCAATGAGAGAGAATCAAGCGACTCCACGCCTTTCTTCCTCTACATAAACCCTCTTGCGCCTCACGAAGATGGCAAAACCACTGCATGCAATTTGAACTATGGCGATATCAAGACGACCAGAGCTGCTCCAAGACACATCGGTGCAACTGCTGACATTGATTTCCTGGAATCGATGCCTCCTTCATTCAACGAGGAGGACGTGAGCGATAAGCCAAACAAATATCACTACGCTCCGCTAAATGACGCCCAGATCGGATGTCTTGATGAGCTGTTCCATGCCCGATTGGATTCGATGCTAGCAGTGGACGACTTGATAGGCGATGTAGCTACGGCTTTGGACAATAACAACGAACGTAACACGATATTGGTATTCACGTCTGACAACGGGTTCCTACTAGGAGAACACAGATTGCACGCCAAACAGCACATCTACGAGCAGTCTATCCGGCAACCTCTCTACATGCGCATCCCTCAAGTCGCGCCCCAGACAATCGACAGGCTGGTTACAAACAACGATCTAGCCCCAACATTTCTAGAATTTGCAGGGGCTAAGGCAGGCATAGAGATGGACGGTCGCTCTCTTGTACCGCTGATAAACGACCCAACAATTTCGTGGAGAAACGGGATCCTTATTGAAGTTGAAGCATATTCTGCAATCCGCACAGAGAACTATGTTTACGCGTCCCACTACTCCGGAGCCAGGGAGATCTATGATCTAAATAACGACCCCTATGAACTGGAGAACCTAGCAGGTGTACGCGATTGGAGACTCAAGATCGAAGCACTCGAACTGTGGCGTGCCGCTCTCGTAGATTGCGCAGGAGTAAGCTGCCAAAACGTCGAAGACAGAACTGCACCATAATCACCTTCTCTTCTGTTTGACTACTATTTTTGATCTTGGTCGAGACAATTGCAATTCTGAACTCCAGTCAAATTCTTTCACTTGTCCCCTTCCAACGACCGTTCTGTAAATCTCAGTCTCTCTCACAAGTTACCTTTAAAACCGGGGCAAAAGATCAACGATTGATCTAACTGCGTCTTCCGAATGCAGAATCTTCTTACACAAAAAATATAAAGCATGATATTACCGACGTTTTGTTGAATAGATTTTATCACAAAGCAATACTTTCCAGGCCGCTTTTTGGAATTTCACTGTCTGTGATACTCCTTGCGTCTATCATATCTATTGCAGTACACCCGTCACCCGCGGAGGCCTTTACGGGGAATTGTGCAAATATACCCGTAAAGAACTTCTACGCCGCTGCCCTTGAAGATAGCACTCTCGGCAAAAGAGAGAAAGCACCTTCTGGCACAGTGCTGACAACTTATGTGAAGGAAACCTTGGGCTACATGAAGATGCACGGGATAAACTCTATCCGTGTGCCGTTCTATTGGGAGGCGTACGTCAATAACCCGACAGTATTCTTGGCGGAGATGGATCTAGTTGCAAAAACTGCCCAGGCAAATGGAATGTGCGTCGTCTTCGCTAATTTCCACTATCACACAACTAGCTACTGGAACCTTGACGGCGGCAGAGGATTCCCTTCGGTCGTAGTCGACGAGTTCCCGAAAAAGGCCGACTATAAGTCTACAGCAGGGCCGTTCTGGGAGAAGTTCCTGAGCAATAACATTATGGTAAATGGCAAGAAAGTTTGGGACTATCAATGGGACTTTCTTTCCAAAGCGATAAACAAAGTGAAGGGCTACAACAGCGTAGCAGGCTTTGAAATACTAAACGAACCACACCTATTTGCCAAATCCCAATATGACAAGTTAGGTAACTACCATACTTACATGGCCAAAAAGATAAGGGCGATTACGGACAAAAAGGTATTCTTTGACAGAGAAACCGCCTGGGGATTCGTGAGGGACCCTACTTTAGAGTACAAGATAAAGCCAATTGGTGTTTCAAAACTTGTGTATGGTGCACAGTTGTATGCAGTTCCAACTACCGGGAGCACTGGATTAAAGATGTTAAACAACTTCAAGACCTGGTCCACGCAATGGGGCACTGAGATGTTCATAGTAGAATGGGCGGCAGACAACAAGTCTGAAGCAATTACCTTCCTAAAGGCATTCAAGGACAGAGGAATGGGCTGGAGTTACCACTCTTGGAAGAAAAAAGCTTCAGGGCTGGGCGGAGCGCTTTATGACAGCGATTCGACTGCGCCTACCGCAGACCTCCTGGATCTAGAAGCTGCGATGAAAACCGTCTACTGAGCATCGACGGAAGATAGAGGTTCATCCCTCTCTTTTTTGTTTGGAACTCTCGAGTTTCCCGTAGACTTGGGACCCGAAATCAGATTTTCGCTTCAGCTGCGAGAATTCGTGCGCTAAATTAATTGAAATTCTAGTACGACGAACTAGTTGGCACTATTAGTCCTATTCTTTTCACTCAATGACTGAAGACTCTCTATATTCCATCGTCTGCCGGGTTTTTTGGATTCCAATGCCGTGCTAGTCAAGAAACGAACCAAGTATCCTCGAATCTAAAGTCGCCGCAGTTTTAGCTCAGTGATGCAATTGATTCCAGCGTATTCTATTCTCAATAGAAATTCTGTAGAGCATTGACGACATATTCCAGATAAATCGTTGGAGACGATGAATCACTTTCGTAGAGCATGTTTCCCGAACCTCGGCCAGTTGTCGGTCTCCAAGCATAGTATGTCCACCCAAATCCTCTGTCTTTGAAGTCTTCTATGAAGACACTTGTACCTTCCTGGGTGTCAGCAGCCCATTCTCCTATCATGATTTCTACCCCCCAATCCTTGGACCACTTGTTAAAGGTATCAAGTTGCATCTCGCCTTGGCTCCCAGAAGTTGGTACAGAGTACATGTGCGGCTCGTAAACAAGACCGTTCACTCCCTGAGGAACTATCTTGTACTCTAAACTGGCGTCCCTCGGGAAGCCCCTTGCAGTCTCCCTGTCAAAGAATATCTTCTTGCTTGAAACTTCCCTGATCTCCTTTGCCATGTATGTATGGTAGTTACCCAGCTTGTCGTACATCGCCTTGTTGAATAGGTGCGGCTCGTTTAGTATCTCGTAGCCTGAGACGCTATCGTAATGGTCTACTTTGTTGATGACCTTTTTTATGAATGCGCTTTGAACATCCCAAACGTTCGTCCCGTTAATGAATATCTTTTTACTAAGGAACGCGTCCCAGAACGGCGCCGCGGTGGCGTCGTAATCATCGTTTACCCGCGGGAAACCCTTTACAACAAAAGACGGAAACCCCTTCCCGTCAGAATTTCCAATCACGTCCAGCTTCCAGTAGCTGGTAGTGTACCAATGAAAGTTGGCGAAGACAACACAAATGTCATTGTCAGCGGCGGCCTGTGCAATGACTTCGAGCCGATCTAGAAATTCCACCGGATTGTAAACATATGCCTCCCAGTAATACGGCACTCGGATGAAATTCATGCCATTTGAGGCTACATAACTCATGCTCTCGTTCACCGCAGCCCAGTTGGCAAGGACGGTCCCTCCGTTTTCCTTCTTGGCCAAGATTGGGTCCAGAAAAACGGCTCCTCTGAGCTCACTCATGGGAATCTCAGAGCAATCGCTAGGTGAGGGATCAGTACTTCCGTCAAAGTCAATGGAATACGCTGTCGCAGATGCACTTTGGTCAAGAATCTCGAGGTAATCAATATCTCCCACGTAGAACATGTCTGTCACTCCGTTTGCGTTCGCGCCTATCCTCAAATCACCAAGAGCCCTGTTGTCGACCAGTTTGCCAAGCGAGCGGGATGAAACAACCGCGTTGTCAATAGAAAGCTCGAGTACGTTTCCGTCATAGTTCAGTTTGGCGACATGCCATGTGCCGGTGGAGACAGGCGGAGAATAGATGTAATTGTAGCTCCCGTCCACAGACTTGAAGCCTCCTCCAACGCTCCTCAATTTTGTGAGAAAGAGCGCATAGTTCTGGTCCTGAAGGACACTCCCATTTGCCACGGCGCCTTTGCTTACAAGGTATCCTCGCTCAGGCGGATCCACCGTTATTCTGAACCGAACTTCGATGGTAAACTGGCCAAGCTGGAGTTCAGGCGAGCCTGGTACCATTACAGAGTCATTCCCAGCAAAAACCTTGAAAGTATCTAGCGCAAATATCGGCGGAATAAGGGATGAAAGAAGGATCATTGAAAAAGCGAGGCTAAGGAACAATTTCCAATTATGTGCTACGCTCGCCCTGCCCCTGACCATCTGGGTATTTCTAGCTCAATAAATGATCGTTCTTAATTTTTATGGATTAACTGGGGTTCTTGTTCCATATGTCCACGGCACTGAAGAAAACCCGTCTTGTTCCGCAGTCGGCCCATTGTGGAAAAATGTTCGCCAAGCGTTTAGAAAGCAACATGACTAAGGGACAAGAAATAATGGTCAAAAAGTAAAACTGACAAAGATATAATGTGAGCACGGATCTGAATCTCTATCAAAAAAGTGGCAAAGTCTTTTTATGGATTTGCATTGCGATTACTGCGCGCCCCCAATTTTGATGGCAAGTTGTTATGTGTCACCTATACGCGCAAGATGGCGAAAAACATACTGCTCCCGATTCAGACTAATCGCAATAGGATATTGGATTAGAGATAAGATCAGAGGACAGGCATTGCGATAATTGAATCTACTCCAGAATATTTTCAAAATAACTAATAGTTATTTCAGAAGCGGAATCTGTACTGGCTAATGCATAAGAACTGCGAGCATCTACCCCGGGAACTTATATAGTCGTCTCCTCAAGAGCGGGCATGCATCTACGGGCTGGGAAGATCCTCTCGATGCTGCTATGTACTTTGGCGGTCGCCACTTTGATTATTCCTTACCAAAATTTAATATTCCTTCCTGAATCCAGCAATGTTGCAAGCGCTGCCTTCAGTTTCAAGCCGAATATTGTAGTTATCATGACCGATGACCTCGACCAGAGGTCACTTGATCTGCTCCTCCAAGAAGGTCTCATGCCCAACCTGAAGCGTCACATCATTGACAAGGGAGTAACGTTTAGCGACTCCCTCGCAACTTATCCTTTATGCTGTCCTTCACGGGCCACATTCCTGACGGGCCAGTATCCTCATAATCACGATGTTTGGAATAACGCCCCTCCTTTAGGCGGAGTCACAAAACTAAATGATTCATCAACACTGGCTACTTGGCTCCAGGACTCCGGGTACCACACTGATTTTGTGGGAAAATACCTTAACAGATATGGAATAGATACAGAGCTGACTTACATCCCCCCCGGTTGGAACGATTGGCAGGCAACCACGGGTAGCTCAACCTACTGGATGTTTGGATATACATTCAACGACAATGGCGTGTTAGTTAAGTATGGTAATAAGTGGAGCGAATACCAGACAGACATAGTAGCCAAGAGGTCTGTTGAAGTAATCAATGAAAGGGAATCAAGCGACGCTACACCATTCTTCCTCTACATAAACCCACTCGCACCCCATGAGGACGGCAGAACCACTACATGCGAACTAAACTATGGCGATATCAAATCAACCCGGCCCGCGCCAAGGCACATCGGCACCACAGCCGGCCTGAATTTCCTGGACCTGATGCCTCCATCATTTAACGAGGAAGACGTGAATGACAAGCCGTGGAGGTTGAGGTACCAGCCGCTCAATAGTACACACATTGCCTGCCTTGACGACCTATTCCACGCTCGGTTGGAATCGATGCGCGCAGTAGACGACTTGATAGGCAAAGTGACGACGGCACTAGTGAATAATAACGAACTTTGGAAGACGGTGTTTGTTTTCACATCTGATAATGGTTTCCTTCTAGGTGAGCACAGATTCCATGGCAAGCAAAAAGTCTACGAGGAATCGATCAAGTTACCTCTCTACATGCGCGTCCCTCAGGTCGCACCCCAGACAATCGACAAGCTGGTCATAAACAACGATCTTGCCCCGACGTTTCTAGAATTTGCAAGGGCAGAGGCGGGCATAGAGATTGATGGCCGCTCGCTTGTACCGCTGATTAACGACCCATCGATTTCGTGGAGAAACGGCGTCCTGATAGAGGATCTATTGTACACTGCAATACGTACGGAGGACTACGTGTACGCGATCCAAGGTAGCGGCTTCAAAGAGATCTATGATCTAAATAGCGACCCCTACGAATTGGAGAACGCCGCTTCCAAAGAGCCATGGAAATCCAAGATCCCCGCGCTTGAAGAGTGGCGTGCAGCGCTTGAAGCCTGTGCAGGAATGACCTGCCAGACCGCTGAAAATAGAGCGGCGCCTTAGAATAAAGCTAGAACTATTCAGTGGACGGCTTATGTTCGCCGATCTAGCCTCAGATTTCAACGGCCTCAAAATAAATTCTCTTCGAAATTTGAATCTTGCAGGGGAAGTAACTTGGCCGACCCCGGCAATAGTACGCATCTTGACTCCTGTTGTATGCACGAAAACCCGTTGGTTCTGAAATAGTGTGTGCAGCCCGGCCTTAGTATCAGGTAGTCATATTCTATTCCATCGTAGTGATGATACTGCTATTACAGTACAATAGCGATTGTTATACCACAATTTTTTTTAATACTCATCGAGAATTCTCTTCGAATCATATGAGATTAACCGTTCTGGCCTTATTCGCGGCAGTAATAGCGACAATTCAGATTCCGCTGACAAACGCGCAGGCGGATCCATGTGCAAGTCCTACTATAACAATGGGTCCGACCCAGGCAAACGTTGGGGGAACTAATGGCAACGACATAATCAAAGGGAACGCGCTGAATAACCAAATTTTTGGGAAGGGCGGCGATGACATTATTTGCGGCGGTGGAGGCCACGATTATATCAATGGCGGCGTAGGCGACGATGAGCTGTATGGACAAGATGGAAACGATATATTGTACGGTGTCGACCATGCAGATCTCCTTGATGGGGGACTTGGCAGGGACGTTTTGTTTGGCGGGTTAGGACCGGACACCATCTTCGGTGGCGACGGTGGCGATGTAATTTTCGAGGGAGAGAGCGATCAGAATGAAGGCGATCTAACAATAGGTAGGACATTTGCCGGACCAGGCGACGACTATATCCAAGCTGGTGACGGGATCGACATAGTAGAGGGCGAAGATGGGAATGACATTATTTTAGGCGGGGCGGCCCCAGCTACACTCAACGGTGGGCCAGGTAACGATTACATCGATGGCGGCCCGATTGAAGACAAGCTTAATGGCGGCACTGGTAACGACATACTTTCAGGTCAGCTCGGCAATGACGATCTCGACAGCCGGGACGGAGTTATCAACAA
>Ga0070698_100003246_pt1 | contig 17872 bp, 13 predicted proteins | sample KBSK1502metaG_FD_65477 | JGI IMG/M metagenome (GOLD analysis project Ga0070698, IMG submission 65477) | Corn, switchgrass and miscanthus rhizosphere microbial communities from Kellogg Biological Station, Michigan, USA - KBS K1-50-2 metaG | ecosystem: Host-associated > Plants > Roots >...
CCGCCCGGCACGGTGATGCGGTAGCGCAGCGCCCCCTTGGTGCCGGTGCCGTCGGGGTTGAAAGTGTCAGCGCCGTGCACGACGTGATCGGCGATCCCGTCCTTGGGGTAACGGGTCACGTTCTCCGCCCCGAAGAGCCGGGCTCGGTTGGTCTCGTTCTCGCACATCAAGCTGCAGCCCATCGCCGGCCTCATCGCCTTCTACAACGAAAAGGTAGACATCTTCCTCGACGGGCAGCAACTGGAACGCCCCAAGGCCCACTTCTTCCCGTCCACCGGCTGAACCGGACCCCGCCGCGCTGAATGCTCAGGGGTTCGCGGAGAGGGAAGCTGTCAGGCGGGAGGCGGTGCAGTAGTAGGCGCCGGATGAAGTGTAGGGGGCAGACACCACCATGGTGCCGGCCCATGAGCTGGCCGTCCATGCCCGGTTGCCCACCTGCGCTGCGGTGACGGTGACCCGGATCGTCAGTGTGGACTGGATGGGGAACGAGTTGGCACCTGATCCGCAGGGAAACACATTGGCTGTGGTCTTTCCTTTGTAGACGGCGCCGACGCGGGTCAGGGTCGCCTTGAATCTGGACCCGTTGATACGCCCTGAGAGCTTCACGGCGCACGGCCCGGCTGGGCACTTCGGGCTGGCCAGCCACGATTCGGTCCACCGCCCGGAGCCCGCGCCTCTGAGGTCCGCTCCGCCCCGGAGGATCTTGATGGCGACGGCCCACCGTCCCTGCAAACGCGCCGCCGAGAGGGGCGGAGTGGACGTGCTCACCACAAGCACCGAGGAAAGGGCCGAACGCTTGCCGCCCCGCACTGCGGCGACCCGGTACCGGTACGCGGTGGCGGGGGCTAGGCCGGCGGCGTGGTAGTTGGTGACCGTTCCCGGGACCGAGCCGATCACCTTGCCGTCGTGCAAGATCACGTACCTGTCGGGCGCCGGGCCCGTCGCAGGGCGCGACCAGCGGAACATCACTGAGCTGGTGGTCGAGGGGCCCGCCGTAAGCCCGGCCGGGCGCAGCAGCGGGGGACTGTGCCAGGGAGCCCAGATCGCCAGGCCGGCGCTCAAGCCAAGCACCGCCACGACCGCGATCACGGCCACGGGAACTGCCCATCTCCGCCGCCTGCGGCGTACCGCAGCGGCAGCGGTGACCGGCGGGGGCTCAGCCGGATCCTGTGGCACGGGCGGGGGCGGAGACGCCGACGGGCGGGCCGCCGTGATTCCGCCATCGGAAACCTCTGCTGTCCAGTCCGCTTCGTCCCCCGAGTGGTATTCGTACCCGGCCGGATCGGCAGGCAGCGGCCCTGGAACGGCGATTGCGCCTTCGCGCTGGCCGCCCAGCCGATCGGGATCGGTCATGGCAACTCCCTGGAATGATGCGATGCGCCGTGCGCATCCTTTGCTGTCTCTGGTAGAGAGCGCGGGCGCGCTGCGCAGGTCATCGTTGCGGAGACCATGATGTGCAGTGCGGAACGGGTGGTTAGTTTCATGATTTGTCCCTCTCCTGGCCGGTTACTACCGTGATCCTGGCTGGTTACTACCGTGAGTCAGGCCATGGCACTAAGACGGCGTATGCGATGTCCCGGTTTGGGTGCCTGCCGGGCGGCTAGGCCACCTTGCTCACCTTGAAGGTGCGGATCAGCTGGCCGCAGGCGCGTTTCACCTGCCCGGCGTTTGCCGGCGTGTGTTCACAGGTGAGGACGTACTCAGTCGTGCCTTTGAAAGCGAACACGACGGTGTCCACGATGTATGTCTCCTGCTGGTTGATCCACCCGCCGCGGGCCAGGAGGCCAGGCGTCCTCCCCATCATGAGTATCTGCGGGTCCGCCAGTATTACGTCGCCGACCCGGTGGAGCGTGCGCGTGACCAAGGTCTGCACGGCGGGGGTGATCGTGACCGGGTGACTCAGCCGATAGGCAGCGACCTGGATCCAGTCCCACCGGTCGAGGGCGGCGGCCACGTTCCACAGCTTGCTGCGTACTGGTCCGACCGGAGCGCTCGCTGCGGAGCCTCCCTTCTGCCACCCGGCCGGGTAGTTGAACGCGACCCCATGCGCCCGGTAGGTGCGGCTGGCCCCTGCCGAGGCGGTCACTGTGAACGTGTGCAGCACCTGGCTGCAGGCCCGCTCCACTTCCCCGGCCCCCGATGCCCGCGCGTGCTCGCAGTTGACGACGTATTCTGTCGTGCCGTTAAAGGCGAATGCGAGGGTGTTCTCGACGGGGATCCCGTCTTGGGTTCCTGCGCCCCGGACTAGCAGCCCAGGCATTCCGCCCATCGTGATTTCCTGCGGGCCTGCCTGCAGCGCGCGCCCGCCCTGCTGCATGAAGCGGCGGAAGGCTCGCTGGAGGGCTGTCTTCTCGGCGGGGGGAAGTAGGCCGATGGGGATCTTCGGGGCGGGTGGGTTCAGCCGATATGCGGCGACGTCGATCCAGTCCGCCTGGTCGAGGACGGCCGCGGTGGTCCACAGCTTCTGGCGCACCCGCCCGATCGCAACATCTACCGGGAGGCGCGCTTCCTGCCATCCGGCAGGATAGTCGAACGAGACGCCATGCGCCCGGTAGGTGCTGGCGGCCACGGCCGAGGTCGCGCGGTACACGGACGGGCCACCACTCGCGCGGTACACCGGCGGGCCACCACTCGCGCGGTACACGGACACGCCAGCAACTGCAACCAGAACGATGGCCAGCGGTATGACTGCCAGGCCCCGGTGCCGCACCGGCAGCGCCCGTGTGACGGCTGTCCCGGCCGCGAGATCGCCGAGCCGCTGGCGGCGCGAGCGGCCGGTGGCCAGCATGGTGATGAACCCGGCCAGGTATAGCACCGGTAGCCCGTCGATGAGCCGAAGCAGCGTGCGCCCGGCGATCGCCCACCCCGATGGCCTCCCTCCGTCGGCGCGCTGGACCCGCAGGCCGAGCAGGCGCTTGCCCACGGTCTGCCCGATCGACGCCTCCAGCGCGAAGTAGTAGAGGGGCAGCAGGGCCAGGTACAAGACTGCCCACGCCCCGTTGAGGGAGATGTTGACGACGGGCTGCCCGTTGCGGGTGATGTTGACGAGGGACAGGGAGATATGGAAGCTTCCTATTCCCGCGCTGGTTTGGCCAACGATCAGGCTCAGGATGACGAACAGCCCGGTCAGCAGGAGGATATCGATCAGGGCGGCAGCGATCCGCCGCCCGAGGGGGCGCTTAAGCGGGGCGGCTACTCGCTGCCCGAGCGGGTCCTCCTGGCCTGGTTGGTGCTCTTGCCCGAGCAGGTCGTCCTGGCCGGGAAGGGCTGGTTGCTGGCCGTCGGAAATGATCATTGTGCCCCCTGGGTCCGGGCGCGGTGCTCGCCGCGTCCTCAGTGAGAGGGGCAGTTGCCCCGTGTGATACATCGCCCATGCGCCTGTCCGGGCGGGCCCTGGGATACGCCGCAGGTCATCAGTGGTCAGCTCGCCCAGGGTTGTGTTGGCGGAGCAACGTGATAAGGCCAGGGCGTAGTGCTGGGCCACCGCAGTCGTACGGCCTGCTCCCGGATCCCCTCAGCTCAACAGGCCACGGCGGGCAGTAACTCAGCCGGGCGCCACTCGCGGGACGTATCACGCAGGGCAACTGCCCCTCTCACTGAGGACGCGGGGTACCGCGCATGACCGCAAGAAGGATGTTTCCGATGCACGCCATCCGTCCGATTATTGTCGTGATCGCCGCGCTCGGCCTGGGCACCGCCGGCTGCAGCTTCAGCTACGCTCAGGCCGGGTCCTCCAGCGCGGCTGTCGCGGCCAGCCGGAACTGGGCTGGTTATGTGGCCACCGGAACGAGCTTCCGGCAGGTTTCCGCGCAGTTCACCGTGCCATCGGTCAACTGCGCCCAGGCGGCAGTGGGTGCGGGCCCTGGCGGCGTGGCCTTCTGGGTGGGGCTGGGCGGCTACGACGGGGTCACTCTCGGGCAGGACGGGGTCGCTGCCGTCTGCATTCTCGGGAAGGCCCGGTATTACGCCTGGTATGAGAATCTCCCAGCGAGCGAGGTAGAGCTCCCTGGCTTCGCGGTCAGCCCCGGGGATTCGGTCACCGCCGGCGTCTCCTATAACTCCGCTGCGCGCACGTTCACATTCCGCCTGGTCAACAATTCCACCGGGCAGCGTGGGAGATGGCAGGACAGGTGCCCGCACGGGAAGGTTTGCGCCACCTCCGCCGAGGTGATCACCGAGTCGGCCCAGTTCGCGGGCAAGATCACCCAGCTGGCGGATTACGGGGCAGCGGTCTACGAGAACATCGCGGTGACCGACAGGGCCGGCGCGCGTTCCGGGCTGATCTCCAGGCACTGGACGACGACCGAGGTCGCACAGGAGCACAACGGCAGCCAAATCGACGTCCCCGGACCAGCCAGGGCCGGCGGCCGGGCATTTACCACCACCTGGGTCAGGGCGATCTGAGGGCCGCACATCACCCAGCGAAGCGCGAGGGGAGATCGTGATGGACCGATGTGATTCGCGCGGTCACCCGGGTGGCGCGGTCCAGCCGCGGCGCGCGGCTATGGCGGGGGGAGCTCTCCCCTGCTTTCCGGTGACCGGCGGCGTAGAGCTCGTCCTGGAGCCGGGTTCCAAGCCCACCGGCGTATCACCAGACCCGGGGGCGCATCTCCATACACGGCCATCTTGCATGCATCAGCGGCAACCCGAGGAGTGATCATGGGGCAGCCAGCGTCACGCTGACCCTCTCGATGGCGAATGCTGCTTACGCGGCTCACACGGTAGCGTCACGAGCCTCAGGGCCGGGTGCGGCCCGGCGGTCACCGCCTACGCCGTCATCAACGATCGCCAAGCCATTCCGGCCCGCTGGAGGTAACCAGGCAATCCTGCGCCCGCCCCTTCACCGGACGCATGCCGGGGGGCACAGGACATCGGCGCTAGCGCGCGCCCAGCGCGATGAAGGACCATCCGGTCGCGGTGTGGGCTGGATCGTCATCCAGGTCGCTGCGGGCGTCTCGGAGTGACTCGGCGAGGGTGCCTCCACGTCGCAGCTGGCGGTGGAGTGCCAGCATCAGCTGGACGACGGCGCAGTCGTTGACGGGCACCACGCTCGCGATGATGCCCGCGATGCCGAGCGGCACAAGTGTGCTGGTGAGGCCGAGCAGTTCGTCCGCGCCGGCTGGCGCGAGGACTGCCGAGTCACAGCTGGGCAGGATGAGGCGGTAGGGCGCGCGTCGCAGCCGCTCGAAATCATGCACGGTGAGCGGCCCGTCGTCCAGGCGCAGTGACGAGAAGAGCGGGTTGTCGCTGCGGAAGGTTCCGTGTGCGGCGATGTGGGCGAGCCGAGCGCCGTCGATTGCGTCAAGTACCCGCCTTGCGGTGGCGGTGCCCCCGCCGAGGACGGTGACCTCGTCGTATTCCTCTTCCGATTCCTCGGCCAAGACGGGCACCTCACCGCCACCGGTTTCCAGGCCAGGGCCGAGGACGAGGACGAGGTCGTGACGCTTGGGCGGGACCGCTGCCTGGGCGCGCAACCAGGCGCGCGCCGAGGGAGCGACGCTGAGCACGCGATCGCGCAGCGAGGGCAACAGCGCCCATGGGACGGCGTGGAGGCGGCCGGGTGGGACGATGATGACGGGTCCGTCGCCGAGAGAACGGTTAGCGTGGCCGAGGAGCTTGTCCTCGAGTCGCCGTCCTGTCGCCTCAAGCATGGCGAGCGCGTGCTCCTGGCCTGCCGCGCGGTTGTAGGCGAGGCGATGCAGGCCGAGCCGGGCGAAGTCAACTTCGCGGCCGGCATCGTCGGCGCGGCCGGCCGCGAACTGTCGCACTCTTCCGGCGCCACAGACCAGGACATGGAGATCCCCGCCGATGTCGGCAATCTGAATCAGCCGTGCGGCGCCGAGTTTTTCCAGCAGGGTAGCGGGGTCGAACCCATACTCAGCCACGCCGCCAGCACCGGGGGCGCGCATAGCGCGGGAACGTATGGCGCCTTCGAGGCGCAGCTGCTCACGCTGGAGTCCGGCCGTCGGCGCTCCCGCGGCGGCGGCTTTTTCGAGACGGCTCATCACGTCGCGCAGCGCTGTGAGGTCGGTTTGCAGCTGCTGGTCGTCTACTGGCCGTACCGGCGGGGCCGCCAGGGCCGTCGCGCGCCAGCGTTCGGTCCAGAAAAGCAGCATCCGCGGCCGATGAGCCTGCAGGGCGCACCTTTGCGCGAGCACCGCAAGTTCGGCTCCCTGCGCGGTTGCCTGGGCCCTCAGTTCCGAGGCTCCCAAGGTGAGCCGGTGCTCGTCGAGGATAGAAAACCCGCGCCGGCATGCACTGAGCAGACGGCGAGGGCTGGCGGTGGCCTCGGCATGCAACGCCTCCGCGAGCCAGCCGTTAGCGCGCGCCAGGGCCGGCCCTCGCCGCGTGCGGCCACGGGCCGCCGCCGCCAGGTTACGATCGGCATCTTGGCGCCGTGCCAGCGCCAGCGCCACGCGCCCGGCCAGAAGCCGTGCCTGCTGGGCGTCGTGGGAACCAAGTGCGTCTAGGCGAATGGCGGTTCCCTCGGCCTCGCGCAGCAGCCGGCCAGACACCATGCCGGCCGCATAGCGGGCTTGCAGGAGCAAGAGCCCGGCCTGCGCGTGCCACCAGGTCCGCTGCTGAGAGCCGAACAGGTGGCGGGCGGCCTGCGCTCGCTGCTGTGCGGTTTGCGGATCGGCGCCGGCAAGTGCCGCACCCGCCGCGGTGAGCAGCAACTCCGCTTTCTTCGTGGCCTGGCCGTGGACCTGTTCAAGGTCTCGGATCGCGGCGTCAGCCTCCTTGAGCGCGTCACGCGGCAGGCCGGCCGCCAGGAGGACCGCGCACCGGTCGATGCTCAGATCCGGCATCGGCGTGCCGAGGCACTCGTAACGCCGGGCCGCTTGGTCAAAGCGGGAGAGCGCGAGAGGCAGGTCCCCTGAACGGAAGGCGACCAGTCCCCGGTTGTGCGTTGCGAAAGCCAGTTCCAGTTCCTGGCTGGTCGCCGCGAACAGCCGTTCGGCGCGGCTGAGATCCGCGTCCGCCCGCTGGGTCGATCCAGCCGCGAGATGAACGAGTGCACGGGCGGTAAGGGCGCGTGCTTCCCACATCGTGTCGCCGGACCGGTGGAGCGCGGCAACGGCCTGGCGCAGGTCGTTAAGCGCGTCCCGGTGCCGGCCGAGCACCCACAGCGCACAGCCGCGCCGGTACCGGACCCGTCCAGCCAGCACGCCGGTGGCCTGCCGTACCGCGGCATCCAGGGCGGAAAGCCCAGGCGTGGTCCGGCCGGCCTGGATCAACGCGAGGCCAAGCGTCGCCAGCACATCCGCCTGCCGGTCCTGTGAGCCGACCGCGGCGGCGAGGCGCAGCGCGGTTCGCAGCTCGCGTATTGCGGCGCCCACATCCCCGAAGTCACGCAGGACTATGCCAACGGCCTGGCGGGCGACGGAAGCGTCATGGGGGCCGGGACGCTGCGCAAGGATGGCGCGTGCCTTCGCCAGAGCCTCGGTGGGACGGGCCGCGGCTAGGGGCAGCAACTCAAGCGTCTCACCGGGCGCGTAGACGGCACGGCGGGTTTCCCCCACCATAGGACTAATGTTAAATCGCCGGTTCCCCATGGGGTTGATGTTGAATCGTGGCATTCGCGCCATCGAATCGGCAGCGGTTGGGGTGGCATGAGGTGAACAGCGAGCACGGCGAGCCGGAGCGCCCTGCCACAAAAGCCGACGTTCAAGCCGAGCTGGGGGTGAGGGCGGCTCGGGAAGCCGGTATCGACATCGGCGTCGCGAGATTCGCTGACGGTGGTCTCAACTTCCTGCATCAGCAGGGGGCGATCCTGGTCCGCGACGCGTATCTCGATCGTGTTGGAGATGTTGTGGGCGGCGGGCGACCGCTCGACGGCCTGGTCAACGGGGTCACCCTCTACTCCCTTGAGGAAGCGGAGATCTCTGGGACCATCGCCGCGCTCGAGGAGATCGACCGGCAGCTCGGCGTTGGGGTGGCGACCCCCAACCACGCTCTGTCCATCTCCCCCGTTCACATGTGCCCAGCAACCGAGCCGGAAGAGGTGCCAGCCGGCGAGGGCCCCGATCCCGGGGTCTGCGCAGGCCGCCATGGCAGCGGGGTGCTCATCTATGTGATAGATACCGGGCTGCTGGACGATGCGTCGGCCCATCCGTGGCTGGCCGGGGTCACCGGAGAGGAGGACCTGCTCCCAGGCGGTCCCCCAGGTGACCAGGTACAGATTCCGCCCTACACCGGGCATGGGACATTCGTCGCTGGTGTGGCGCGGTGTATGGCGCCGCTTTCAGAGGTGCGCGTCGTCAGGGATTTCAACGTGGCGGGCATCTTGCTGGAGGCAGACGTTGTCAAACGGCTGGATGAGGCGCTGAACCTGGGTCCCGATGTGATCAACCTGTCGGCCGGGGGGACGAGCCGAAATGATCTTCCGCTTCTTGGCTTCGAGGCGTTCTGGGAGCGGTACCGGCACTACAAGGGAGTCGTGCTTGTCGCCGCGGCGGGCAACAACCGCGACCGGCGGCCGTTCTGGCCCGCCGCCTTCCCGCGGGTGGTGTCGGTCGGCGCGCTGGCGGCAAACTGGCGCAGCCGCGCCTCCTTCAGCGACTACGGGGGCTGGGTCGATGTGTACGCGCCCGGCGAGGGCCTCATCAACGCCTACGCTACCGGTAGCTACGTGTGCCGCGAGCCGCCGCACAACGGTGAGCAGCGACAATTCCAGGGCATGGCGCGGTGGAGCGGCACCTCCTTCTCGACTTCCCTAGTGGCCGGCTTGGTCGCTGCTCGCATGTCGCGCACGGGCGAGAACGGCCGGCAGGCGGCCGACGCCCTGCTCGGCATCGCCCAGGCCCAGGCACTGCCCGGCGTCGGCCCCGTCCTGTGGCCCTGCGAGACCGCTGACAACGCCCGCGACCAAGCGAGCTGCCGCGATCATCAGCATCGCTGCGGCCGGTGCTGATAGCTGCGGGTTCTCCCCCCTGGCTGTCCGGCCGCGCCACAAGCCGGGCCACCGCCGCAGGCCGACTGAGCGCGCGCTCACCCGATTCCCTGACCCGCCGGGGCTCCAGCCGCGGCGCCACATGTATCAGCCAGCAACCTGAAGCCTCTCGTAGAGGACAGTTCCTCGCGAGGAGTTGGGCGATGGGAAACGCTGAGCTGGCGGCGACAGAGACTGGAATCGTGCACGCGCCGATACTGCGCGCCGCACGTTGCCTAGTGGCCCAACCCGCACGGGCATAGCATGAGGTCCCAAAGGGCCGACGGAGAAGACGTCGCGGTGGATCCCGTTGAGATCGGCGGACTGACCAGGGCCGCAGCGGGCGGCGACGCGGCCGCCTGGCTGGGGCTCGTTGAGTGCTTCAGCGGGCTCGTCTGGTCAGTCACTCGCCGATACCGCCTGGCCGCGGCCGACGCGGCAGACGTGTTCCAGACCACGTGGCTTCGCCTTGCTGAGCACATCGGCCGCATCGAGAACCCTGAGTATGTCGGCGCCTGGCTCGCCACCACCGCCAGGCGCGAGTCGCTGAGGGCCGCGCGTGCGGCTACCAGGATCCTCCCGACCGACGACGCAGCCATACTCGACCGCAATCACATCGACGACCACTCGCCGGAACTGGCGGTGCTTGATGCGGAGCAGGCAGTGCTCGACTCGGACCGCGCCGCGCGCCTCTGGTGCGCGTTCCATCAGCTTTCGCGCCGCTGCCAGGAACTGCTCAGCGTCTTGATGGCCTCGCCGCCGCCGAACTACCTCGACGTCGCTGCGGCGCTCGATATGCCGGTCGGCAGCATCGGACCGACCCGGGCGCGTTGTCTGCAGCGGCTACGCGAGAAGCTGATGAGCCAGGACGTCGTATGGCACAGTCCCGGAAATGAATAAGCGCGACAGGAGGCCCGGCGTGCACGATGAGCCTGACGACACCGAGCTGGAGGAAGAACTCCGGCGAGTCGCGGCACTCCTCGACCCGGTGCCTAGCGTGTTGCTACAGGCAGCGGTGGAGGCCTTCACCTGGCGCACCGTCGATGAGGATCTGGCCGAGCTGGTCCTCGACTCCCTCGTCGATCACGAAGCCGCGCTCGTCCGCGGCTCCCAGGATCGGCGGCTGCTCTGCTTCCACACCAGCGACGTGTGCATCGAGATTGCGGTCACTAGCACAGGAACGTCGCGCGCGCTGGTCGGCCAGCTCATCCCCCCGCAGCCTGCCAGCGTGGAAATCCGGCATCGAACTGGCCTCGTCACCCTTGAGTCGGACACCCTTGGACGCTTCAGCGCCAGCTCACTCCGCGCGGGTCCGATCAGTCTGCGCTGCCGCCCGGGTCCCCAAGCGGCCGGACGTGCTGTCGTGACTGACTGGGTTTCGATCTGAGGCGTCGCGGTCGGGTGCCAAAGGAGTGATCGTGGTCGTTCATCATTGGGGCGGCCACGGAAGCAACGGCTGAGCCGCCAGGTGCTACCCGGGCGCCAACCTACGCACCCGCCTCACGTGGGCAAAATCGAACGAACATAGCCGTCATTCGGGACGCAGTTGATGCAGTCATACTGGCGGTCGAGTTCCCGACCATAACGGGTATGGAACGCACTTCTTGCTGGCGACACCGCAAGGTGTCGGTTCGGCCAGTGGATGCCCGTTGATTGGGTTAACCGAAAGCGTGATCCCGCCGCCATCAGGCTCGGGGAGCCTTCCGGCCTTACTCTGCGTCACCAAATGCCACCACCATCTGATGCAGTATATCGCGTTCGTGGCCCGACCACATCGGTCCACGGTGACTGAACAGAATAACGAAATTAGTCTTTGACCTGAGCCGCCTATCGGAATCGAACCGATGACCTACGCATTACGAGGGGCACGGCCAACTGCTCTCAGCGCCCGACCTGCACCGATGCCCCTCCCTGACTGCTCGCAATGCCCACAATGCACAGGTTGGGCGAGGCTACCGGTCCACGACCCGGGCCACGCTCGCCTTCACCGCGCCGACGACCCTGCAACGCTGTGTAATCAGAGCGTGTTATCAGCAAGAGAGCCGACCGTTGCCGTGGGCCCAGGTTTTGGGACACGCCATCTGACATCAGGGCGATCCTGCGGAGCTAGTGGTCGGCATCGCTGGTGTCCGGCTCTATCGCGGCGGAGCCGACCTGAGCCAGGATCACGGCCCAACCTTCCGGAGCGGGCGCATCCTTGGACCATAGCGGGTTGGTGAAGTCCGCGCTGACGAGTGTTACCGACATCGCTATCTGGCGATCTTGCGGCAGCGCTCCGTGAGCACGGATGGGCAACGCTCGATGGACATTACGGTCACTCGCACCAACCCTGGCCGATGCCTAGTCTGCGGTGTCAGCACCATGTCGGCCGCAGCTCCGCTGACGCTCCGTAACTGACGGCGGATTCGCGGGCCGCGCCTGATCCGCCGATATGGGCGGGCCGTAAGTGCGAGCTATTGGCGGTCACGGTCGCCATATCGGTCATTCTGGCGCGGCGTAGCCGTGCACGCGACCGCTGCTACCCGGGACTTGCGACGCCCCCCGCGGGTGGTCCGGCAGCAATTCATCGTCGGGTGACTTGCCTTGCTGGGTGCACCCGCATTCGGGCCTCTACCGGGTCGTGCGCACAGGGCAGGTCTCGGCGCAGGTGAAGCCTGCCGCTGGATATCTCCCTGCCGTTGCTGCTGTGGGCGGCCGCCGCGAGCGTCAGCATGACCTGGCGCAGGTCCCAACGCCCGGCTGGCCTGGCGCGGCGGACCGTGGCCGGGTGGCGTGCCTCAACGAGGGGGGTCACCTCCGATATGGTCCCGGGACCGGCGTCCACGCCGATCTGGCCAGAGGTGACCACGGTGCGCTCTGGGTGACCTCCATCAGCGTTTCCCTCGCCGGGGCGTGCTAGGCCTGGTCCAGCGAATAGAGCAAGATTTCGTTCACCAGCACGACGGCGGCGAACGCCAGCGCCAGCACGCGCCTGTGTGCGGCGTAGAGCGCCAGCGCCGCGCAGCCCAAGATCAGGCTTCCAGCCCCAAATGCCACAGACCGTGCAGTTGCCGGGGCGCGCCGGGGGCGCCGAAGACCGCCCAGGTCGCCGCGGCCGCCAGCGGGGTCCCGATCGCCAGGATGATCCGCACTGCCCGGCCGCGGCTGGTGCGAAACCCCCGGTAGCCAAGCGCGGCCAGGGCAAAGAGCTCCAGCAGGAACCCGCACCGCCGCGTTCACGGCCTCGACCACCGACAGCTCAATCCCCACGGCCGCGGGAACCTGACCCGTGCGCACAGGGCAGGCGGGCGCAGCCAGCGGGCAGCTAGGCGGGGTGACTTCACCGGTGCCGCGGGCCCGGGCTTGATGTTTGCTTGGGCGACGGTGGGCGCTAGGGCAAGGTAGTCGTGCACTCAATCGCGTCGCAAGCATCGGGAGCCTGAGAGGTGACGTGATGAAGTATCGGCATGTCCTGGTACGTCAGTTCGGCGGGCCCGAGGTCCTGCAGGTCGTCGAGGACGACCTGGCCGCTCCAGGGAGCGGCCAGGCACTGGTCAAGGTTCTGGCGGCTGATGTGGGGTTCTCCGACGTGAACATCCGCCGCGGGCGGTATCCGCGTGGCCCGCGGCCGCCGTTTACTCCCGGGTATGCCATGGTCGGGGTGGTGGATCAACTGGGCCCCGGTACGGCGGGGCTGGAAACTGGCCAGCGTGTCGCCGCGCTGACCTTTTACGGGAGCTACAGCCAGTACATCGTGCTGCCCGCGCAGGAGCTATTCCCGGTCCCTGGGGAGGTGGATCCGGCGGCAGCGGTGACCGTGGCGTTCAACTACGTCGCCGCGCACCAGATGCTGCATCGCGTTGCGCACGTCGAGCGCGGCGGGCGGATCCTGATCCACGGGGCGGGCGGCGGCCTCGGGACCGCCTTCCTCGAACTGGGGCATCTGGCCAGGCTGGAGATGTACGGCACGGCGTCCAGGGCCAAGCACGCCCTCGTGTCACGGTGGGGCGCGAGACCCATCGACTACCACACCGAGGACTTTGTCGAGCGTGTCCGCGCCCTGACTGGCGGCGCGGGTGTCGACGCGGTCTTCGACCCCATGGGCTCAGCCCACCTGAAGCTGTCGGCCCGCGCGGTGCGCTCGGGTGGGACCATCGTCGAGTTCGGCTACTACCAGGCGGCGAACCGTGGCACCGGTGCGCTGCGGGACATCCTGTCGCAATACTTGCTCCTGGGGCTGTGGTCTTTGCCACCAGGGCGCAAGCACGTCGCGTTCTACGACGCCCGCCCCATGAAGCGCAAGCACCCCGACTGGCACCGCGACGACCTCGCCCGCCTTCTCGCCCTGCTGGCGGCTGGCGAGCTGAAGCCGGTGATCGCGGACCGCCTTCCGCTGGACGAGGTGGTGAGCGCTCATCAGAGGCTGGAGCAGGCAGAGATGCAGGGAAGGCTGGTCCTGACTCCTAACCCCTGACTTGGAGGGCTACTTGCGGAAGTGTGGGCGCACGTCACCTATCTCGGGCCCGGGGAACCGCAGCACGTTACGTTCGCTGGGCGACCGGCTTGCGCCAGATCATGCTGATGCTGGCGACGGCCGCCCACAGCAGCAGGAGCGGCAGCGAGATAGTCAGTGCCACGTTCAGCACCCCCGACTTGACCACGAACGCCAGCCCGCCCACGACGAGGAACACCACCGTGACGGCACCTGTCCATACCACCCAGCGGGGCAGCGCGCCGTTGCGAGAGGCGGCCCAGGACGCGGCGCCGACGAACACCGCCAGCAGGATCAGCTTGACGGTATCGGCCTTGTTGATCGCATTGAACAGCGTCCGGGTGCCGTCGGCGCTGCCATGCCGCCCGGCACGCACGTAAATCCCGATCATGAACGCGACCTGCAGGAAGGAAACGATCGCGGCCAGTACTCCGGCAGCCAGCATGAGCCTGCGCGCCACGGTCGTATCCCCGGCGGCCAGGTAGCTCCACAACGCGGCCGTGAGCCCGAGCAGGGCAGCTCCGGCCAGCCCATGAATGAATACGGACTGGATCATGGCCGCCGACCGGTGGGCGGAGAAGTAGGCCTTGATCGTGCCCGCAGATCCGTACGGATCGGGGGCGGATGGGGCGAGGAACAACCCGATCAGCCAGGCCAGGACGTAGGCGATTCCGGCCCACGCGCCCCAGCGGACTGCCGCCGAGGACGCCGCCGGACCGCTGCCTGTCGCGGCCAGCCCGGAATCCGGGCTCGCATTCCCCGTCATGCTCAATCACCTCCAGCCTGCCAGGTGCGCACCACGCGGTACAGGCCTGGATGCGGCCGGTACCGGCAAGATCCGATCTGGAGATTCTGAGCGCAGCCACCCCCATGCCCGGAACCGCTGTCAGCCGCCCCGAGTCGGCGCTCGGGACTCTGCGGGTCGGTGTACCGGTCTCGCGCAGCGTGATCATCCCCGGACCTCGTGGGCGCGCGCACTTCCGCCGTTCTGGGCGGGTTCGCTCCGGTGTCGAGCCGGTGCGATAGCTGCTCGTAAGAGATGTTCTGCGGGTTGCATTAGCGCGGGCGCTCGCGGCCGGTTTGGTCTGGCAGACTGTGCCGGCATGAGCGACAGCGCGCCCCGACCTGCACATGCTCAACGTAGTTGTGGCTGACATGACGGCGAGTCTCGACTTCTATCGCCGGCTGGGAATCGCCGTGCCGGGCGGCGAGGTCGCGGCCGGAGGCCACGTGCAGCTGAGAATGCCAGGCGGCTTCAGCCTGGAGTTGGACACAGCGGAGTCGGCCCGGCTGTGGCACGCGGGCTGGCGCCCTGATCCGGTTAGCGTCAGCGTCGTCATCGGGTTCTCACTTCCGGCCCGGGAGGCGGTCGACGACCGCTACGCGGGCTGACCTCCGCCGGCTACGCGGGCCGGCAGCCGCCGTTCGACGCGTTCTGGGGTGCGCGGTATGCGATCGTGGCTGATTCTGATGGCAATGACGTCGGCCTGATGAGTCCGCTCGATGAATCACGCCGCAGGCGGCCGCCGGAGGAGTCCCGCGCTCCCTGAGACCGGCCAGCGCGACGCGATTAGCCGGCGGGTAGGCACGGGGAGGTAGCCGAGAACACCCCGCGATCGTCACGATCCCTGTGCACGGGCTTCATGGCATGGCCGGGCTCGCCCCGTGTTGAGGTACGTGCCCTTGCTTGACCACCTTGCTTGACCACCGCCAGGCGCGAGCCGGGCACGGTGACGGTCAGCCGCCTGAATCGAACCGGTGGCCTTCCCTCAATCATGATCGAGTGGGACGCTGAGAGACAAACAGTGAGCGTTCGGACGTGATCGCGGTGCAGGAAGGCGGCGGCACACGCACATCGTGATCAACGCGACCGGCCAGTCGCCGACCGGCCGCTTGTAACTCTCCTGCCATCCGCGATGGGAGAGATCGGTGGTTGGCACAAAGATCCACTTCACGGCCGAACAGGCACCGTGCGGCAAGGTCGTGGCTGGCGATCACTACCAGGACGAGGACGACGAGGGCCTGGTCATTCGCGACGAGTACTACGACTGTGGCTGCCGCCGGATCCGCCACGAGTACCACGACGGCAGCACCGAGGTACGGGCGACCCGGCACGACGGCAAGCCTGTCAAGGGAGAGCTTGGCCCAGACCATGGCTGGTGAGGCAGGGCCCGCTCATGACGTTCTGGTGATAGGCGGCGGTGGGGCCGGGTTGCGCGCCGCCATCGCCGTCGCGGAGGCTGACGCGCGGCTGAGCGTGGCGGTCGTCTCGAAGGTCTACCCGATGCGCAGCCACACCGTCTCGGCCGAGGGCGGGGCGGCCGGGGTCATCCGCTCGGGTGACAGCCTCGAGGAGCACGCCCACGACACGGTCTCCGGCGGGGATTGGCTGTGCGACCAGGCGGCCGTTGAGGCGTTCGTCGCCGAAGCGCCCGGGGAGCTGCTCAGGCTCGAGCACTGGGGCTGCCCGTGGAGCCGCGAGCCCGACGGGCACGTCGCGGTGCGGCCGTTCGGGGGCATGAAGCAGCTCCGCACCTGGTTCGCCGCGGACAAGACCGGCTTCCACATGCTCCACACCCTTTTCCAGACGTCGCTCAAGTACGAGCGCATCACCCGTTACGACGAGTGGTTCGTCACCAGGCTGCTGGTCGATGACGGCCGGGTCCGCGGCGTGGTGGCGATCGAGCTGATGTCGGGCCGGATCGAGATGATCACTGCCAAGGCGGTCATCTTGTGCACGGGAGGCTGCGGCCGGGTCTACCCGTTCACCACCAACGCCAACATCAAGACCGGCGACGGGATGGCCCTGGCCTACCGGGCGGGGGCACCGCTCAAGGACATGGAGTTTGTCCAGTACCACCCGACCGGCCTGCCGTTCACCGGCATCCTCATCACCGAGGCGGCGAGGGCGGAGGGTGGCTGGCTCCTCAACAAGGATGGTTACCGCTATCTGCAGGACTACGACCTCGGCAGACCTGAGCCGACGCCCGTGCTGAAGAGCATGGAGCTGGGACCTCGCGATCGGCTGTCCCAGGCGTTCGTCAAGGAGGCCGAGAAGGGCAAGGCGATCGACGGCCCGCACGGTCCCTTCGTCCACCTGGACCTGCGCCATCTTGGCGAGGAGGTCATAACCACCAAGCTCCCCTTCGTCCGCGAGCTCTGCCTGGAGTACGAGGGGATCGATCCGGTGCGGCAGCTGATCCCGGTACGGCCTGTCGTGCACTACATGATGGGCGGGGTGCACACCGACATCAACGGCGCGACCCCGGTTCCCGGCTTGTACGCCGCTGGCGAGACCGCCTGCGTCAGCATCAACGGCGCCAACCGGCTCGGCTCCAACTCGCTCCCCGAATGCCTGGTCTTCGGGGCCCGGGCTGGCCGGGCCGCCGCCGAGTACGTCACCTCGGCCGTCTCCGCCGAACCCTCTACCCCGATCCGGGCCCTGGCGGCGGACGAGCGGGGGCGGCTGGACGGCGTGCTGCACCGTGACGGCGGTCGGGAGCCAATCTCAGCGATCCGGACCGAAATGCAACGGGCGGTGGAGCAGGGCGCCGGGATCTATCGGTCGGCGGACTCGCTGGCCAAGGCTGCAGACAAGCTGGGTGAGCTGCGGGGACGGTATGCGGTAGCCCGGATCGAGGACCACAGCCGCACGTTCAACACCGAGTTCATCGCTGCGCTCGAGCTGTCCTGCATGCTCGACGTGGCGGAGACCATCGTGCGCTGCGCGCAGTCGCGGGAGGAGTCCCGCGGCGCCCACCAGCGCATCGACTTCCCGGCCCGGGACGACAAACGCTTCCTGGCCAATTCGCTGATATACCGCAGTGCCGACGGGGCGTCGCGGGTCGAGTACCTGCCCGTGACGATCACCCGCTGGCCGCCCGCGGAACGGGTGTACGGGAGGTAGCAGTCGTGACGGATCACATCGTCTTGCAGGTGACCCGTTACCGCCCGGAGCGTGAGCTCGAGCCGACGACGCAGGAGTACGAGATCCCGCTGAATGAGGAGTGGGCGGTCCTGGATGGCCTGAACCACATTAAGGACCAGCTTGACGGCACCTTGTCGTATCGCTGGTCCTGCCGGATGGGCATCTGCGGGAGCTGCGGGATGACCGTCAACGGCGAGCCGCGGCTGACCTGCGCCACCTTTCTGACCGATTACAGGGGCGGCCCCATCCGCATCGAGCCGCTGCGCAACTTCCCCGTGATCCGCGACCTCGTCGTCGAGATCGGTGACTTCATCCGGAAGCTGCCGGAGGTCAAGCCGTGGCTGATCCGCGACGAGGATGCGGCGACCCCGCAGAGCGAACTGCTGCAGACACCGGCCGACCTGGACGAATACAAGCAGTACAGCATGTGCATCAACTGCATGCTCTGCTACTCCGCCTGCCCGATCGTCGGCCTCGAGGAGGGCTTCCTCGGCCCGGCGGCCATCGCCCTGGCGCAGCGCTACAACCTGGACTCACGCGA
>Ga0070698_100003248_pt1 | contig 17872 bp, 17 predicted proteins | sample KBSK1502metaG_FD_65477 | JGI IMG/M metagenome (GOLD analysis project Ga0070698, IMG submission 65477) | Corn, switchgrass and miscanthus rhizosphere microbial communities from Kellogg Biological Station, Michigan, USA - KBS K1-50-2 metaG | ecosystem: Host-associated > Plants > Roots >...
GGCACAAGCCGGCCGCGACCACCAGGGCGCCGACGACGACCCACGCGCCGGCGACCACCAGGCCGCCGAGCACCACCAGCCGCCGCGCGGCTCCGTCCTCGACGGGCGCGTCGGCGACCAGCCGGGCCAGCACCGTCCCGGACAAGATCACCCAGGAGCTGTTCGCCCGGCTCAACGCCGAGCGCCAGGCCAGGGGTCTCGACCCGCTGCAGTGGGACCGCGATCTGGCCAACATGGCGGCCGACTGGTCACAGCACATGGCAAGTAGCAACGACTTCGCGCACCGCGACCTGGGCGCCGCCTCCAGCCTGCCCGGCATCGATAAGTTCTCCGCGCTCGGCGAGAACATCGCCTGGGTCCAGGGCTACCCGAACGAGGCGTACCAGCTCCATACCGGCTGGATGCAATCGGACGGGCATCGCAGCAACATGCTCCAGCCTGGCTTCGACTCGGTGGGAATCGCGGTGGTGTGCTCGGGCGGCCGCGCCTGGGCGACCCAGAACTTCGGCCGGCTGGACGACTCCAAGGCTCCGGACATGACCTCCAGCACGCCCGCCGAGGAGCCCATCGTCGCGACGGCACTCGACGGTCTGAGCTGCTCCTGACCGCCGGTGCCCCGGCTCACCCGCGCGCCCGGCTCCGCACTGGGGTATGTTCCCGCCAGCGGAATCGGGAGGTTGCGAGCATGCCTCGACGCGAGGATGGCTGGACGGTCGAGGAGGCCAACGCGGCGCTGGAACGCGTCCGAGCGGCCGTGCGGCGGATCCAGGAGCTGACCGGCACGCACAGGGAGCAGCCCAGCAAGGAGATGGCGGCCCGCATCCACGGCAACGGGCAACGCAACGGCCAGGGCCACGGCGGCGGCCGGCAGGCGGCGGAGCTGCGAGCCGCCCTGGACGAGCTGTCGGCCGAGGGGATCCTGCTTCGCGACGTCGACAACGGGCTCGTGGACTTCCCGGCGCGCTCCCCAAGCGGTCGGCCCTACTGGCTCTGCTGGCTGGTGGACGAGCCCGAGGTCGCCTGGTGGCACTGGCCCGAGACGGGCTTCGCCGGCCGCAGGCCGCTTTCCGACCCACCCGAGTGAGCCCGCGCCGTCATAGCCTGCCGCGGCGCGGGTCGCTATCTGGATCGGCGTCCGCACGACTGTCGCGGGCATCGTGGATGATCTCGACCAAGGCCCCCGACCGACAAGGACCCCGCCCGATGATGGCCCGTTCGCATGCCCTCCTCGGGGCGGCCGGCTGGCTCGCCGCCGCGCCAGTGGTGAGCGATGCCATCCACCAGCCACTCGATCTGCCGGCACTGGCGGCCAGTACGCTGGTGTGCGCGGGCGCCGCGCTGTTGCCCGACCTCGACCACCACGATGGGCTGATCGCCAACTCGCTCGGCCCGCCCACGCGGCTGCTGGCGCGGGGCGTCGCCGCGATCTCGGGCGGCCATCGGCACGCCACCCACTCGCTGCTGTTCGGCCTGCTGGCCGGCGGCCTGGCCTGGACGCTGGTGCGCTACGCCGGGCGCCCGGCCATGCTGCTGCTCGCCCTGCTGTGCGCCGCCTTCGCGCTGCGTGCGGTGCATTTGTCCGACCCGGTGTCCGAGCGGCGGCTGCGCTGGGTGCCGGTCGCCCTGGTGGCGGGAGCGATCACCTACGCCGAGGCGAGATACGTCCCGGGAACCTGGCACTGGCTGCCGATCGCGATCGCGGTGGGCTGCTGGCTGCACGTGGTCGGCGACGTGCTGACACCCGAGGGCGTACCGCTGTTGTGGCCGTGGCGCGAGCGGGTGGCGATCCCCGTGCTCGATCACACCAACGACTGGACCGAGACGTTCGTGGTCGTGCCGGCGCTGGGCGTGCTGATCTTCGGGCTCGCCTGGGTCCACTTCGCCGCGGTGCGCACTGCGGCGCTGACCTGGCTGGACGGCCTGGCGCGGTAACTGCGCCGGTCAGGTGCCGGCCCGCCAGCCGGACAGGTATTCGAGCTGGCGGTCGCTGAGCTCCTCGAAACGCACGCCGAGGACGCGGAGCTTGTGGCGGGCGACGCGGTCGCTGATCGACGGCGGCACCGCGTGCACGCCGGGCGCCAGCGTCCCACCGGCGGTGGCGAGGTGCTCGATGGCCAGCGCCTGCGTGGAGAAGGTCAGGTCCATCACCTCGGCGGGGTGGGCCTCCGCGCACGCCTGACCGACCAGGCGCCCCTCGGCCAGCAGCATCACCGAGCCACCGCCTGGCAGCACGTACTCGACCACGTTCGGGCGGGCCTCCCGCGCCTCGACCGCGCGGGCCCGCAGCCCGGCCACGTCGATCTCCACGTCGAAGTGGCCGGAGTTGCAGACGATCGCGCCGGGTTTCATGGCCTCCATGTGCGGCAGCGTGATCGCGTCGCGGTTGCCGGTGACCGTCACGAACACGTCGCCGACCGTTGCCGCCTCGGCCATGGGCAGGACCTGGTAGCCGTCCATCACGGCCTCCAGCGCTTTGATCGGCTCGACCTCGACGACCACCACGCGCGCGCCCATGCCCCGCGCCCGCTGCGCCACCCCGCGGCCGCACCAGCCGTAGCCGACCACCACCAGGACCGAGCCGGCCAGGAGCACGTTGGTTGCCCGAAGGATCCCGTCGATGGTGTTCTGGCCGGTGCCGTAGCGGTTGTCGAACAGGTGCTTGGTGTCGGCGTCGTTCAGCGCGAGCATCGGGTAGCGCAGCTCGCCGTCGGCGGCCATGTTGCGGACCCGCATGACGCCCGTGCTGGTGACCTCGGTGCCGCCGACGATGCCGTCCAGCAGGTCCCGGCGGCCGGCGTGGATCGTGGCGGTCAGATCGGCGCCGTCGTCCACGATCAGCGTGGGCTTGGCCGCCAGCACCCCCTCGACCTGGCGGTAGAAGGTCTCGCGGTCGCAGCCGTGGATGGCGAAGACGCGCGCGCCGAGCTCCTCGCGGATGGCCGCGGCGACGTCGTCCTTGGTGGACAGCGGGTTGGACGCGCACAGCGACAGCTCGGCGCCCCCCGCCACCAGGGCGCGGCAGAGGTTGGCCGTCTCGGTGGTGACGTGCAGGCAGGCGGCGATCCTGACACCTTCCAGCGGCCGGGCGATCTGGAACTCGTCCCGGATCGCGGCCAGCACCGGCATGCGCCTGGCTGCGAAGTCGATCTTGCGGCGCCCCTCCGCCGCCAGGCCCGGGTCCTTCAACAGGAAGTCGATCGTCCTCACGTCCGCTCGGTCAGCTCGCCAGGCGCAGCAGCGCCCGCGCCTTGCGGGTCTCGAAGTCCAGTGCCGCCGTGCGTCCCGGCTCGCCGTCGGTGCGTCCTGCCACCGTCTGGCGGTCGGTGCGTCCGGCCCGGGGCTTGCGGCGGGAGGCGGCGGCAGGCTCCGCCGTGCCCGCCGGCCGGCGGCGGGCCAGGCGGCCGAGCAGCGCGATCTCGTCGCGCACCTCGGGCTCGTGGACGGCGCGCAGCGCGAGCGCGACGGCCGCTGGTGGCACGCCGTAGCGCTCCTCCAGGTCGGCGGCGCAGGCGGCGGCGAGCAGGTCGCGCTCGCCGTAGGTGCGGTAGCCGCCGCCGCTGCGGGCCGGCGCCACCAGGCCGAGCGACTCCCGGTAACGCAGCATCCGGGGAGTCGTGCCGAGCCGCGTGGCGGCCGCGCCCACCGCCTCGGCCGCGCCGGGCCGGATGCCGTGGCGAAGCGCCAGCCGTTCCAGGTCGGTCTCCATGGGTCCGGACCCAGCAACCTTGACAATCGAGTGTCAAGGTTGCCGCCATCGCTGTGCGGCGCGGAGAATCGAGGCGATGCGGCGAGCATGGTGGCGGCTGCGCGCCGCCTGCGGGGTGATCGGCCCGGCGGCGTTCACGGCCGCGTGGGTCACCAGCACCGTGCGGCAGACGGGCTACTCGATCGCCGAGGAGCACCTCAGCGGTTTGGCCGCTCCGGACGCCCGTGACTCCGGGATCATGATCGCCGGGTTCGTCACGCTCGGCGCCGGCATCGCGACCATCGCCGCCGGGCTGCTGCGCCGCGACCGGATGCTGCTGCACCCCGCTGACGCCGTCGGCGGCGGGCAGTCCTGGCACAACCACGGCCACGACTTGGCCAGCCTGGCGATCTACGCCGCGCTGATCGTCGCGCCACCGAGGCTTAGGCGGTCGCTTCGGCGAGGACCTTCTCGGCGTGGCCGTCGGCCTTGACGTTGTACCAGGAGCGTTGGACCTTGCCCTGCTCGTCGACGAGGAAGGTCGACCGCAGCACGCCCACGCTGGTCTTGCCGTAGGAGTTCTTCTCGCCCCAGGCGCCGTAGGCCTCTATCACCTGGTGATCGAGGTCGGACAGCAGCGGGAAGCGTAGCCCGTACTTCTCACGGAAGGCGCGGTGGCTGGCGGCGTCGTCCCCCGAGATGCCGAGCACCGGCACGCCGGCCTGCTCGAAGCCGTGCAGATTGTCGTTGAACTGGCAGGCTTCCTTGGTGCAGCCGGGTGTGTCGTCCTTTGGATAGAAGTAGACGATCACCTTGCTGCCCTTGAAGTCGCCCAGGGAGACGGTGTTGCCGTCCTGGTCCGGGAGGCTGAATGACGGCGCCTGGGCGCCGGGCTCGAGCTGGGGCATGGAGTCCTCACTGCATTCGACGAGTGGTCGCTCCAGACTGTAGTTGCTCGGCTGGCGCTCCGCATCGCGCCGTCCACACCCCCCGCGAGCGGTCAGGTGCGGTAGACGAGCACCCGGGTGCCGGGGACCAGCTTGCCGAAGATGGTGTCCATGGACGCGGTGGTGACACGGATGCAGCCGTGGCTGGCCGGGTAGGGCGGCACGCTCGGCGCGCCGTGGATCGCGTAGGGGCCGTCGAAGTACGCCGGCCGGTACATCAGGCCGAGGTAGCTGCGGTGCCAGCCGTCGATCTTGCGGCCGATCCGGAAGCTGCCCTCCGGGGTGTGGGCCCGGCGCACGCTGCCGTGCGACAGGTAGGTCCGGCCGGAGGCCGACGATGCGTCCAGGATCTGCCGGATCCCGCCGCCGCTGACGACGTAGATGACCTGGAGGGTCAGGTCGGCCTCGAGGTGCAGGCCGCTGCCGCCCATCCGCGGGCGGGGTCGCCTGGGGTGCGCGAGCGCCTTCATGGTCCTGGGCCCGGCGACGCCGTCACGGCTAATGCGATTCACCTTCTGGAAGGCCACCACGGCGTGCTCGGTGGCTGGCCCGTACTGGCCGTCGACCTTGCGGACCTCGTAGCCGAGGGCGGCGAGCTGCCGCTGCAGCGCCGCGACGCCCTTGCCGTGGTCACCGGGATGGGCGGTGGCCGGCAGCGCGGGCGCCGCCGGTGGCCTCGGCCGCGCGGCCTTGGCGCCCGGCGTCGGCATCGCCCGGGTCGACTCCTGGGCGGCCTCGCCGGACCCTGAGGCCGACCGGCCGGACCCGGAGGCCACCGGGCCCGATCCCGAGGTGGCCGTGCCCGCGGAGCTGGTGGTCGGAGCGGCGGTGGAGACGCCGGCGGCGCCGGCCTGGCCCGAAGCCGTGCCGCACGCGGCCAGCCCCAGCGAGGCGACGATCGCGATGCCGAGCAGACCGGTGCGCTTCCACGTGCCGCGCGATCCTGCCATTCCCGCTCACCATCCCTTTCGAGAGCGTCCGAGCCATCCGGGCGATGAAGCCCTTCCCGCACGCCTTCCTTACTATCAGGGATGCGCTCGGTTCGCGGTCACGGAGGGATAACAGTTGCTAGCAGCGCCTTGGACCGGTCGAGCTGGTCAAGCGTGGGGATCGGCGGCGCGGGGCTGGTCAGCCAGCGGTCGGCGTAGCGGCCGGCGACCCGGGCGGCCCGCTCGTCGCCATGGCGGGCGATCCGGTGGACGGCGTGGGCGACCAGCAGCCCGGCGGTATAGCTCCGGCCGAGCCGCATGGCGAAGCCGCGCAGGTGCGCCTGGACCACGGCGGCGTCCGAGTCCTGGAAGGCCCGCAGCTCCTTGGCGAGCGCCTGGAGGGACCGGCCGACCAGATCGCCGGCGCGGTCGAGCCCGGCCGCCCGCTCGGCGCCCTCCGGCCAGCCGCGCGGTGGCGCGAGCTGGGCGTCGAGGTCCTCCAGCAGCGCGGTGACGGCCTGGCCGGTGCGCTCGGCGCGGGACAGGTCGAGGCTGAGCACGTTGGTGGTGCCCTCCCAGATGGGCAGGACCTGGGCGTCGCGCAGCAGCCTGGGGATGCCGGTGTCCTCGATGTAGCCGGCGCCGCCGAAGGACTCGACCACCTCGCTGGCGTGCGCCACCGCGTCCTTGGCGGTGAGCAGCTTCACGACCGGGACCAGCGCGCGCAGGGCACGCTGCTCGCGGTCGGAGGCCAGGCCGTGCTCGGCCCGGCCGAACAGCTCGGCGGCGCGCGCCACCAGGGCGAAGGCAGCCTCGGCCTCGACCGCCAGGTCCACCAGCGTCTCGCGGTGCAGCGGCAGGTCCTGGAGGCGCTGGCCGAAGGCCTGGCGCTCGCGCGCATAGGCCACCGCCAGCTCGACGCCGCGGCGCATCCCGGCGGCCGCGCTGATGCCGTTGTGCAGCCGGGTCACGTTGAGCATCCCGGTGATCTTCTTGAGGCCGGCCTCGACCCCGCCGACGGGCGTGGCCACTGCGCCGGCCAGCGTCAGCTCGGCGGTTGGCATCGCGCGCGTGCCGAGCTTGTCCTTCAGCCGGTTGACCAGGATGGTGTCGCCGAGCTGCGTGCGGCCCGTCAGCGGGTCGACGGCCTCGACCAGGAACAGCCCGAGGCCCCTGCTGCCGGATTCGGCGCCCTCCGGCCTGGCCAGCGCGAGCGCGCAGTCGGCGGTGGTCGCGGAGGTGAACCACTTGACGCCATGCAGGCGCCAGCGGCCCTGCCCGTCCCGCTGGGCGACGGTGGCGGTGCGGCCGACGTCGGAGCCGCCCTCGCGCTCGGTCATCCACTGGCCCGAGGTCCATGCGCGCTCCGGGTCGCGCGAGGTCAGCAGCGGGACCACCCGTTCGCGCAGCTCCGCCTCGGCGTGGTCGAGCAGCACCCGGACGGCGGCGTCGGTCATCGCCAGCGGGCAGGTCGCCACCGCCGACGAGGGCCCGTACAGGTGCAGCAGGGCGTGCTGGAGCACGCGCCCGTGCGCGCCGTTGCGGCCGTCGTAGGCCAGCGCCACCAGGCCGGCTCGCGCCTGCGCCACGAGCAGCTCCCGCCAGGCGGCGCTGACCTCGATGCGGTCGACCCGCCGCCCCCAGGGGTCGAACTGGACCAGGCGCGGCGGGGCCGCCTCGGCCTGGAGGCCCAGCCGCGCCAACTCGCCCGCCGCGGCCTCGCCCATGGCGTCCAGCTCCGGGGTTGCCTTGGCGAGCACCTCGGCGGGCAGCAGCCGATCGAGGTGCTCGCGCAGCACGGTGTCGGATCGGAAGGTGTTGGTGAGGGTTGGCGGCTGCTGGAAGAACGTCACCGCGTTCCCCTTTCCGTTGATCGCGGTTCCAGCTCGTTCAGGATCTCGAAGAGCTGGGCGAAGCGGTTGATCGTGACCCTGCCGATCGCCGGCAGCAGGCGCGCCTGGTTGACCAGCAGGAAGCGGGCGGGGTGGTAGCGGTCGACCGGGTGGCCGAGCGCGAACTCGATCCGCTTGACCAGCGAGCCGCCGCTGGGCAGCTCGCCGGCGCGCGGTGCCTGCATGCCGGACCAGGACAGCAGCTCGAGGTAGAAGCCCTCACCGAAAAGGTCCTCGGTGCCGGCCTCGGCGGTGCCGGTGATCTCGGTGAGCGCCACCAGCCGCTCCGGCAACAGCAGGCCGTCACTGACCAGCGCGGTGACCTCGGGATGGCCGGCGCCGCGGCTCAGCAGCACCGCCGCCTGCGGCGGCGCGCCCAGCATTGCCGCCAGCGCCGGGATGGCGTGCAGGCCGCCGGCCGGCAGCACCACCCAGCGTGGGTCCAGGCCGCCGCGCCCGACCTCGCGGAGATAGGCGCTCATGACCTCCAGGTAGACCAGGTCGGCGGGGCCCGCCACCAGCAGGGTCTGGGGGCCGAGGTCGATCTCGGCCGCGACGCGGCTGGCCAGCGCCGCCCGCAGGGGCACCAGCGTGTCCGGGTGGACGGCGGCCGCCGCCTCCCGGACCTTGGTGCCCTCGTCGTCCAGGTCCTCGACGGTGCGCACACGGCGCGGCGCCGTGGGATCGACCATGAACGGCGAGTGGGTCGTGTAGACCACCTGGTGATGCTTTGCGAGCCGCTCGCCGATGTAGCGCAACAGGTCGGCCTGGGCGGCAGCGTGCAGGCCCAGCCCCGGCTCGTCCAGCAGCACGATGAGCTGGTCGGTCTCCTGGACCTCAGAGAACGCCGCCACGAACGAGAAGAACCAGACGAAGCCTTCCGAACGCTCCCCGAAGTTCATGGTCACGCGGTGGCGCTGGTCGCGGATGCGGATGTCGAGGAAGGGCCCGGGCTCCCCGCCAGGGCTGTTGGCCCGGAAGTCCACGTCCAGCTCGACCTGGAGGTCGGGCCCCTGGCTCCAGTAGCGCAGCACCTCGTCGCCGATGCGCTCGGCCGCGACCTCCAGGGCCACCTTGCGGCGCTCGTAGGTGGACTCGGCGAAGTCGTCGGCACCCACGCCGGCCATGCGCAGCAGCGAGCGCGCCGTCCGCTCGCCGGGAGCCAGTCGCGCGGGCGGCACGGTCTGCAGCCGCGGGATGCTGACGCGCCCCGGCAGCACGCTGTAGTGGTTGAAGTACAGGAAGTGCGGTAGGCGAGCGGTGACGAAGGAGGCCAGCTTGGGGCCGCTGCCCCGGGCTCGACCGTTGTCGTCCTGCTCGACGACCAGGCGCCGCCGCCCGCCGTAGGTGCGGTCCAGCCGCACCGTGCGCGAGGTGACCACGCCCGGGCCGAACTCGCCCCACAGGTCGTCGACGTCGGCGTCGTCCAGCTCGAAGGTGGCGCTGACCGGCACGGTCTCCGCGACCTCCTGCCGGCCGCGGCCCCGCAGGCGGCGGGGGTAGTCGCGCAGCTCGTCGAAGGCGAGCGGGTCGCCGGCGAGGGGGTTCAGGCGGGCGAGCGCCTCGAGGAAGGCGGTCTTGCCGCTCTCGTTGCGGCCCACGAGGCAAGTGACGTCAGGTTCGAACCGGACGACCTCTGAGTCGTCGATGCTCTTGAACCTCTTGACGATCGCGCTTGTGAGGTGCATTTCGGTGTGCCCAGCCGATCCCGCCCATTTCACCGGCGCCCCATCCTACGAGAGCTGAGGATGCGGTGTCGGGACAGCGCGGGATCGTCCGGCTGCCGGGGCGAACCCGCAGAACCGCCCGATACGGATTTGACTCTTCCACGCGATATTGGAGAACCTGCCCCGGTCATGCTGCGAGTGGCAGAATCCGACGACGGGAGGACCCAGCGTGACCCAGCCAGACAGCGCGGCCGCCAGCGAGGGCTCGAGCAGCCGCTCGGCCATTTCCCACGCTGGCAACAGCCGGACGCAGGTCGACCTCGAGCGGTCTGCGCGCAGCTTCGGCGGAGGCTCGGTGCAGCTCGCCGATCTCGAGGAAGTCGACGTCCGGACCGTCTTCCAGCGCGACGGGGACGGGTTCTCCGGCTGGCTGGCGGGAAACCTGGACAGGCTCGCCAAGGAGCTCGGCGTCAGCGGCCTGCGTGAGATCAGCCGCGACATCGCCGTCGGCTCCTTCACCGTGGACATCCTTGCCCAGACGGACAAGGGCCGCCGGGTGGCCATCACCAACCAGCTCGAGACGACCGATCACCTGCACCTCGGCCAGGTGGTGACCTTCGCCGCGGGGCTCGAGGTCTCCGCCGTGATCTGGATCACCACCAAGGTCAGCGAGGAGCACCGCGCGGTGCTCGACTGGCTCAACCAGCACGGCGACGACGAAGTGCGCTTCTTCGCGGTGGAACTGCGCCTGCTGCGCATCGGCAACTCTCTGCCGGCGGCGGTCTTCAACGTGGCCGCCAAGCCCAACGACTGGCAGAAGGTGGCCCGCCAGCGGCAGCGGGTCAGCTCGCCGTTCAACTCGCGCACGCGCGAGTTCTGATCCAGCGACGGCGCCTTCCCTGACGTCTGAGCGCGGGCCGCTCTGGGCCCGCGCTCAGACGCATACTGGTCGGCCCGGCGCCAGGTTCAGCTCAGCTCTGGATCGTTGGCGTTGAGCAGCCAGCGTGGCGCCGGGCCGACCTTGACGGTGTCACCCAGCGCGTCGAGGCCTCCGTTGCTCTCGCCGTCCTCGAGCTCGTCGAGGTCGACCAGGGACGCACCCGTGTACTCCAGGCCGTAGTAGCGGTACAGGGCTGCCTCGTCCTGCGGCCACAGCCGCCCGCCCGGGGCCATGCCCGGCGCGCGCCGCACGGTCGCCAGCTCGAACGGAAGCTGAATGCCCACTGCGAGCTCGCTGGCCTCGCCGAGCGGGACCAGGCTGGTCTTCCCGTCGGCCTGCTCCAGGTCGAGCAGCGCCCATCCTGGCTCGTCGGTCTCGGCGTCGTAATAGATGTCCAAGACCGAGCCGATCCGGTGCCCGTCGCGATCAAGCGCGACGCGACCCTTCCACCTGCGCACGACATCGAATGCCGGCATGCGCCCCCCCAACAACTCGTCGGTGCCGCCCGAACCGAGCGACACGTGGCTTCTGCGCGGCGGATGTTACCTGGGCCTTGGATCGCTAGAACAGTGGACTTCGAGGTGACTGACTGGATAGCGACGATCTTTCACGTAAAGTCTTCGCGCCGATCGGGTGCAATTGGCACCCGCAGTTGCACAGTCGGTGGCTCAGGCTTCGAGGGCGGGCATCTCGGCGGCCAGGCGCTCGGCCTCGGCGTCGAGCTCACGGGCGTCGACCGCCTCGGCCACCAGCTCGCCGTCGCCGGCGGCCGTCTCCAGAATGGTGCCCGGGCACTCGCGGTGGGCGCCGCCGTCGCGGGCGGCGGCGTTCACCTTGCCGAGCACCTCCACCAGCACCTGCACCTCGTCGTCGGCGAGGTGGCGGGCGAAGTGCTCCTGGATGCCGCGGAGGTGCACCGGCGCGGCCCGGCGCAGCAGCGCCCGGCCCTCGTCGGTGATGACCGCGTAGGCGCCCCGCCGGTCGGAGGGGCAGCGCTCGCGGCGCACCAGCTCGGCCTCTTCCATGCGGTCCACGAGCCGCGACAGCCCGCTCTTGGAGAGCAGCACCGACTGGGCCAGCTCCAGCATGCGCATGCGCCCGCCGGGCGCCTCGGCCAGCTTGAGCAGCACTTCGAACTTGCTGAGGGGCAGGCCGCGCTCCTGCTCCAGCTCGCGCTCGAGCAGGTCCGTGACCGCGGCGTGGGCCTCCAGCAGGGCCCGCCACGCGGCCATGCGTGCGGCGTCGGGACGATTACGCATGCGTCCATGGTAGGACGAACCAGCGACTCCCGGGTAGTTGCGGCGACAACCACCACCTCGGCCAGCCCAGACGGCGCGCGGGAGGACAGCAGCGGCCGCGGAAGTTCTTCCCCTGGTTTGGTACTTCGGCTCGCGGTTATCCCGGACTTCCCGGGCAGAGACGCTGCTCCGGGGAACCCCAGGAGATCGGGGAGGGGGGCCGTGCGGGTTCTCGGGGTCAACGCCGTGTTCCATGATCCGGCCGCCGCGCTGGTGGTCGACGGCGAGACCGTGGCCGCCGCCGAGGAGGAGCGCTTCACGCGGCGCAAGCACGGCAAGCCCCCCGTCCCGTTCGCCACCTGGGAGCTGCCGGCGAGGTCGGCGGCGTGGTGCCTGGCCAAGGCGGGACTGCGGCCGGACGAGCTGGACGCGGTCGCCTACTCCTACGATCCCAACCTGGCCCCGCCGCCCGGGGCCGACCTCACCGCCGACGGCTGGGAGGGCCTGCGGACGCTGTACGCGCGGCGTGCCCCGCAGTTCCTGCGGACGGCCCTGCCTGGGCTCGACCCGGCCTGCGTGCGCTTCGTCCCCCACCACATCGCTCACGCGGCCTCCGCCTACCTGGCGGCGCCCTACCCGGACTCGAGCGTGCTGGTGCTGGATGGGCGCGGCGAGCACGCCTCGCACCTTGCCGGCAAGGCCCGAGGCGGGCGCCTGGAGGTGCTGGCCGCCCAGCGGCTCCCCCACTCGCTCGGCCTGCTCTACGAGGACGTCACCGAGCACCTCGGCTTCACGCGCTCCTCCGACGAGTACAAGGTGATGGCGCTGGCCGCCTACGGCGAGCCCAGCTTCCTGCCGGAGCTGCGCGAGGCCATCCGCCCGACCGGGGACGGCGGCTTCACCGTCGCCCCGATCGAGCTGGGCACGCTGGCCAAGCGGCGGCGGGGCGAGGAGGACTGGGGTGGCGAGCACGCGGACCTCGCCGCCAGCCTGCAGGTCCGGCTCGAGGAGGTGCTGCTGGAGCTGGCGCGCTGGCTGCACGGCCGCACCGGTGACCAGGTGCTGACCATGGCCGGCGGGGTCGCGCTCAACTGCGTGGCCAACTCCCGCCTCGCCGAGCAGGGGCCGTTCGAGCGGATCTGGGTGCAGCCAGCGGCCGGCGACGCCGGTACCGCGCTGGGCGCGGCCCTGCACCTGGCACAGGCGCTCGGCGACCTGGTGCAGCCGATGCCAGGCGCCGCCCTCGGTCGGGGCTGGAGCGACGCGGAGCTGGAGAGCTGGCTGGCGTCGGCCAGGCTGCGCTACCAGCGGCCGCCCGACCTGGCCGACGCGGTCGGCGAAGCGATCGCCGCCGACGACGTGGTCGCCTGGTTCCAGGGCCGCAGCGAGTACGGGCCGCGCGCCCTCGGGCACCGCAGCCTGCTCGCCAACGCCACCAGGGCGGCCAACACCGAGCGCCTGAACGAGGTCAAGGGCAGGGAGCAGTTCCGCCCGGTCGCGCCGATGGTGCTGGCCGACCGGGCGTCGGAGCTGTTCGAGGGCCCGCTGCCGAGCCCGTACATGCTGTTCACCCACCGGGTGCGACCCGAGTGGCTGGAACGCATCCCGGCGGCGCTGCACGTGGACGGCAGCGCGCGGATCCAGACGGTCGACCGGGAGGCCGAGCCGCTGGTCGCGGCGATGCTGGAATCGGTGGAGCGGCGCACCGGGGTGCCGGTGGTGATCAACACCAGCCTGAACACGGCCGGCCGGCCGATGGTGGACGACCCCAGGGACGCGCTGGAATGCTTCGGCTCCGCCCCGGTGGACGTGCTGGCGATCGGGCCGTTCCTGGTGCGCAGGCAGGGGCTGGCGGGGGCATGACCGGACCGCTGTTCGACCTGGTCGTGCCGACCGTTGGCCGGCCGTCGCTCGCCGCCCTGCTGGAGGCGCTGACCGGCGGGAGCGGCCGCGCCGGGGCCGGGCGCGGGCCGGGCCGGGGCGTCGGGCCGTCCCGCGCGCCGCTTCCCGGGCGGCTGCTGCTGGTCGACGACCGCCGCGGAGGCGGCCCCCCGCTGGCGGTCGCCGCACCGGAGGCGCTGGCCGGGCGGACCAGGGTCGTGCGCGGCCGCGGGGCCGGACCGGCGGCTGCCCGGAACCTCGGCTGGCGGCTGGCGGGCGCGCCGTGGGTGGCGTTCCTCGACGACGACGTGGTGCCCGATCCCGGCTGGCTGGAGGCCCTGGTGGCGGACCTGGCCGGCCTCGGCCCCATGGTGGCCGGCAGCCAGGGCCGCCTGCGGGTGCCGCTGCCGGCGGGCCGGCGGCCGACCGACTGGGAGCGCAACGTGGCGGCCCTTGCCGGTGCCCGCTGGGCGACCGCCGACATGGCATACCGGCGCTCGGTGCTGGCCGAGGTCGGCGGCTTCGACGAGCGGTTCCCGCGCGCCTACCGCGAGGACAGCGACCTGGCGCTGCGGGTGGTCGGCGCCGGCTACCGGATCGAGCGGGGCCGGCGCACGGCCGCGCACCCGGTCCGCCCGGCCGGACCGCTGGTGAGCGTCCGCCTGCAGGCTGGCAACGCCGACGACGTGCTGATGCGGGCGCTGCACGGCCCCGGCTGGCGCTCGGGCGCCGGCGAGTCGGGCGGCCGGCGGGGACGGCACCTGGCAACCACCCTGGCCGGCCTGGCCGGGCTCGGCGCCCTGGCGCTTGGGCGGCGCCGCCTGGCCGCGGTGGCGGGCGCCGCCTGGCTCGCAGGCACGGCCGAACTCGCCTCGGCGCGGATCGCCCCCGGGCCACGGGACCCCCGCGAGCTGGTCACCATGGCACTGACCAGCGCCCTCATCCCGCCGGCCGCGACCTGGCACCGGCTCGAGGGCCTTGCCCGCCTGCCGCGCCAGCTCCGCTCCCCGAGGGCGCCGTGGACCGGCGTCCCGGAGCCGGCCGGGCCCCCTGGCGCCAGGACCGGCGCCGGCGCCAGGGAGACGCCGGCATGACCGGCCCGCACGTGCTGGTGGCGCGCCAGGACAGCGCCGGCGACGTGCTGCTGGCCGGCCCCGCCGTGCGCGCGGTGGCCGCCTCCGCCGGGCGGGTCACCATGCTGTGCGGGCCGCGGGGCGCCGAGGCGGCGGCGCTGCTGCCCGGTGTGGACGAGGTGCTGTGCTGGCACGCCCCCTGGATCGACGCCGAGCCCGCGCCGCTGCGACGCGCTGAGGTCGAGTCCCTGGTCGACGGGCTCGCGCGGCGCCGGATCGATCAGGCGATCGTGCTCACCTCGTTCCACCAGAGCCCGCTGCCCACCGCGCTGCTGCTGCGCATGGCCGGCGTGCCGACGATCGCCGGCATCAGCGCCGACTACCCGGGCTCGTTGCTCGACGTGCGCCGGCAGGTCGACGAGGCGGCCAACCGCCACGAGGTCTCCAGGGCGCTCGACCTGGTCGGCACGCTCGGCTACCGGCCGCCGCCGGGCGACGACGTCCGCCTGGCAATCCGCCACCAAGCCGTCCCGGCTGTACCACTGCCGCGGGCTCCCTATGTGGTGGTGCACCCGGGCGCCTCCGTGCCGGCCAGGACGTGGCCGCCGCCGCGCCACGCCGAGCTGGTCGCCGCGCTGGTGGAGCGCGGCCGGCGGGTGGTGGTGACCGGCTCCGGCGACGAGCAGGCGCTGACCGCCCTGGTCGCCGGGCCGCCCGGAGCCAGGGGGTCCCGGGGACTCAGGAGCGAGGCCCTGGCCAAGGCGCCGGGGTCTCGAGCGGCGCCGAGCGTTAGCCCCCCGGTGGACCAGGTCACCGACCTCGGCGGGCGGCTGTCGCTGGCGGGCCTGGCCGGCGTGCTCGCCGGCGCCGACGTGGTGGTCGTGGGCAACACCGGCCCGGCGCACCTGGCCGCCGCCGTGGGCACGCCGGTGGTGTCGCTGTTCGCGCCGACCGTGCCCGCCGGCCGCTGGCACCCGTGGGGCGTCCGGGTGGCGCTGCTCGGCCGCCAGGACGCGCCCTGCGCAGGCTCGCGCGCCCGCCTCTGCCCGGTTCCAGGACACCCCTGCCTCGAAAGCGTCACCACCGAGGAGGTACTGGCCGCCGTCGACAGCCTGGCGTCCCGGCCGGCCGGCGAGGAGGTGAGCACCCGGTGAGAGTGCTTGTCTGGCACGTCCACGGCGCCTGGACCACCGCCTTCGTCCACGGCGACCACCAGTACCTCATTCCGGTGCTGCCCGACCGTGGCCCGCTCGGCCGCGGCCGCGCGCGGACCTATCGCTGGCCGCGCTCAGCGGTCGAGCTCACGCCCCGGCAGGCCGCCGGCGCGGAGGTCGACGTGGTGGTGCTGCAACGGCCGGAGGAGCTCGACGGCCTCGCCGAGCGCTGGCTCGGCGGGCGCCGCCCCGGCCGCGACCTGCCGGCGGTCTACCTCGAGCACAACGCCCCGCAGGGAACCATTGCCGGCATGCGCCACGTCGCCGCCGGCCGCGGCGACCTGCTACTGGTGCACGTCACCCACTTCAACCAGCTCTTCTGGGACGCGGGGACCACGCCGACCAGGGTGATCGAGCACGGCATCGTCGACCCCGGCTACCGCTACTCGGGCACGGTCGAGCGCGCGGCGGTGCTCATCAACGAGCCCGCCCGGCGCGGCCGGGTCACCGGCACCGACCTGCTCGACCGCCTGGCGACGGCGGCGCCGCTCGACCTGTTCGGCATCGGCTCCGAGCAGGTCGGCGACGGCGACCGGGTGCGGGCCCACGGCGACCTGCCGCACGACGACCGGCTGCTCGACGAGCTGGCCAGGCGCCGGCTCTACCTGCACCCGGTGCGCTGGACCTCGCTCGGCCTGTCGCTGCTGGAGGCGATGCACCTCGGCATGCCGGTGGTCGGGCTGGCCACCACCGAGGTGGTCGAGGCCGTGCCGCCCGAGGCAGGGGTGCTGTCGACCAGGGTCGACACGCTGGCGGAGGCCGCCGGAGAACTGCTGCGGGATCCCGAGCGGGCGCGGGCGATGGGCAAGGCGGCGCGCGCCGCCGCGCTGGCCCGCTACGGCCTGTCGCGCTTCCTGCGGGAATGGGACCAGCTCCTGAGGGAGGTGGCTGCATGAGGATCGCGATGGTCAGCGAGCACGCCAGCCCCCTGGCCGTCCTCGGCGGCGAGGATGCTGGCGGGCAGAACGTCCACGTGGCGGCGCTGGCGACCGCGCTCGCCAGGCGCGGCGCCGAGGTGGTCGTGTTCACCAGGCGCGACGATCCGGAGCTGGCCCGGCGGGTGCGGCTGGCGCCGGGCGTGGAGGTCCAGCACGTCGACGCCGGGCCGCCCCGGCAGATCCCCAAGGACGAGCTGCTGCCGCACATGGGCGCCTTCGCGGCCGAGCTGCGCCACACCTGGCGCACGGACCCGCCCGACGTGGTGCACTCGCACTTCTGGATGTCCGGCAAGGCGTCGCTGGAGGCCGCCAGGCCGCTGGGCCTACCGGTGCTGCAGACCTTCCACGCGCTCGGCGTGGTCAAGCGCCGCCACCAGGGCGGCAAGGACTCGAGCCCGCCCTCGCGCCCGGAGGTGGAAGCCCGTATCGCCAGGCAGGCCGACCGGATCCTGGCCACCTGCTCCGACGAGGTGTTCGAGCTGGTCAGGCTGGGCGCGGAGATGCGGCGCATCACCGTGGTGCCATGCGGTGTGGACCTGGACCTGTTCCGCCCCGACGGCCCGGTCGCCGAGCGCGACCCGGACCGGCCGAGACTGCTGGTGGTCGGCCGCCTGGTCGAGCGCAAGGGCATCGGCGACGTGATCGCCGCGCTCACCGAGCTCCCGCGGGCCGAGCTGCTGATCGCCGGCGGCCCGGCGGGCGGGCGGCTCGACAGCGACCCCGAGGCGCTCAGGCTGTCCAGGCTCGCGCGCCGCCACGGCGTGACCGACCGTGTCCAGCTCCTCGGCGGGGTCGAGCGGGAGGCCCTGCCGGCGCTGTACCGCTCCGCCGACGCCGCGGTCTGCGTGCCCTGGTACGAGCCGTTCGGAATCGTGCCGCTGGAGGCGATGGCCTGCGGCGTGCCGGTGGTCGCCGCCGCCGTCGGCGGGCTGGTCGACACCGTGGTCGACGGCGTCACCGGCCGCCACGTGCCGCCGCGCCGGCCGGGCGCGCTGGCCAGCGTGATCGGCGCGCTGCTGCGGGACCCGGCGGGCCTGCGCGCGCTCGGCCTCGCCGGCGCGCGGCGGGCGCGGCGCCGCTACGGCTGGGACCGGGTCGCGGCGCGGACCCTGGAGGCTTACGAGGCCGTCGGCAGCGCCTCCGCCGCCAGTGGCCGCGGCCGCTCCGGCAGGGAGGCGAAGCGGTGAGTGTCCCCGCCGGCACGGCGGTCGGGCCACTGCTGGTGGTCGGCGACGCGCTGCTCGACCGCGACCTCGATGGCAGGGTCGAGCGGCTCTGCCCCGACGCCCCGGCCGCGCCGGTGGTCGACGACGTGGTGGAGCGCCCGCGGCCGGGTGGCGCGGCCCTGGCCGCCACGCTCGCCAGCCTGCACGATCATCGCCAGGTCGTGCTGGTCACCGCCCTGGCTGGTGACGCCGCCGGGCGGCTGCTCGCCGGCCTGCTGGCGGCGGCCGGCGTGGTGGTGGTC
>Ga0070698_100003250_pt1 | contig 17865 bp, 24 predicted proteins | sample KBSK1502metaG_FD_65477 | JGI IMG/M metagenome (GOLD analysis project Ga0070698, IMG submission 65477) | Corn, switchgrass and miscanthus rhizosphere microbial communities from Kellogg Biological Station, Michigan, USA - KBS K1-50-2 metaG | ecosystem: Host-associated > Plants > Roots >...
CGACGGGGCGGGCCGTGCGGGTGCCGGGGGGCTACCGCGTCAGCGGACGTTTTCCGTTTGTCAGCGGGTGCCATCACTGCGAATGGGTCTGGTTGGGCTGCATCGTCACCGAAAATGATGTCCCACGTGTCGATGGCAACGGCGTGCCCGAAACCCGGCAATGTCTTCTGCGGCTGTCACAGTGCGAAATCCTGGACACGTGGCAGACGACCGGGCTGCGCGGCACAGGCAGCAATGACGTCGTCGTGCGCGACGAGTTCGTCGAGGAAGAGCGCTCGTTCAGCTTCCAAGACCCGGAGCTGATCAAGCGGCCCGGGCCGCTTTACGCATTCCCGTTCATGTTCGTAGCGAAGGGTTCCGCACCGGCACTAGGTATCGCTCGTCACGCGATCGACGTGATGATCGAGAGTGCGGCAGGCAAACCGGCACGACGCTACACGGTCGGCCACAACATTGAGGCCCCCAAAGTTCTGCGCGACGACGTCTACGTGCAGGAGGCCGTGGGACGCGCAGAGACGCTCCTCGCCGCAGCCCGGGCATATTATTTCCACGTTATGGGCGATCTATGGGCGACTCTGGTCGAGGGCCGGCAGCCGTCCGACAAGCAGCTTGCACTGTTCACCAGCGCCTATCCGCACGTCGTCGGCGTCTGCGTGGATGTGGTGCAGCTCGTCTATAAGGCGGCAGGCGGCTCGGCAGTCTATCAGAAGGGACCACTCGATCGCTGCCTGCGCGACGTTCTGACAATGAATCAGCACGTGGTCGGGACGCTGCGAACCTACGAGATGGCCGGTCGCTTGTTGCTCGGTCTCGAACCCCTGCGCTGGCTCTTCTAAATGATCCGCTGTTGAAAGGCCGTCAAATCCAGCAAAGGGGTAAATCACCATGAGTATCAGTAGCGCCGGTGACGCCCACGCGATCGACAATGAACCAAGTGGTGAGTGGTTGCAGTCAAGAACCGGAGAGCGCTTCTCAATTCGCGTTCCAGCTTCGGCAACAAATGGTTGTTACTCCGTCACGGAAATCCTCTCAAGTGCTGGTGACAGCACCCTGGTTCATCTTCACGAGAAAGAGGAGAGCACATCCCTAGTCGTGGAAGGAACGGCGTGGGTCTTGTGCGGAGACAAGACGTTTGACGCCACGGCAGGAACGATCGTTAGTCTCGCTCGGGGTATCCCGCATGCTTGGGGAAATCCCACCGATACTCCGCTTCGTTTGGTGATTACGGCCACGCCGGGCGGCGTGGAGGAGGTTTTGCGATTGATTGCTACGGGCGGCGATCAACTCGACCTAGTGGCGCTTGCAGACAAATATGCAGTCCGGCTTATTGGTCCTCCGCTATTGGGCATCTAAAAACGGACATCAGAAATCTCAACGCGAGGAGTAACAGAAATGAGTCACAAAGGATTTTCTCACATTGGTGTCTCGACGCTTGACCTCGACAAGACCCGCGAGTTTTACGAGGGCGTTCTGGGGTTCAAACCGGTCGTCGCCGACACGATAAACGTCAAGGAAGGCGGGCACCTTCGACACATCTTTTTCGATGTCGGGCGCGATCAGCTGATCGCCTTTCTGGAACCGAACGACGTCTCCGGCGTGCCGGCAGAATATGATGCGGGCATCAATCGCGGGCTCGGTGTCCCCGCCGGCTTCTATCATTTTGCCTTCGAGGCCGGTTCGGCGGCTGCCTTGGCCGACAAGCGCGACGAGCTGCGCGCCAAGGGCGTAGAGGTCACCGACATCGTCGATCACGGATGGGCTCAGTCGATCTACTTCAAAGATCCCAACGGCTTGTCGCTCGAGTATTGCTGCGCGGTGCGCAATCTCACCGAGGATGACGCGACGATGCAGGAACGTTTCACGATACCGCGCGCTGCGTTAGAACTCGGCAACGCTACCCGTGCCAAAGTCTTCAAGGCACAACGAGTTCGCGACCATCGCGTGGTCTGAATCATCGGACGCTGCGATCGCCGCCATTTCCCCGGCTGCTGCGCCACAGACCGGGGCTCGGCGGAATCGATACGAGCAAATGTCATGACAGGAATCGGTGAGCTTTACTTGGCGCAGCAGTACGGTGGCTTGCCAACCACATTGGCTGCCGGCAGCGCAGCAGGCGAAAGCGGCGTCTCCATCCTCAGCCTGCGGTTCCGAGACGGCGTCCATTTCAGCGCGACAACGCAACAGCATCTCGTCTGGTTTGTGTCGCCGGTGCGCGTTGACTGCCGCATGGCGGGTCGAACTCTTCGGCACGAGGCGCCGGCCGGGTCGCTGGCTATCTGTCCTGCTGGGATCGACTCCGCCGCCGATGCCGATGAAAGCGTTGATGCCCTTCTCGTCGCGATCGATCCTGGCCAGCTCGCGCTCGCAGCCGCTGAGCATTCGGGCCTTGAAGCGCAGTTGGATGAGCGCTTGTCAGGCTACGACCAAGCGCTTCTCGATCTTGCTCGCACCTTGGCGTTCGAGAGCGCGGCCGGTTACCCGAACGGGCCGCTCTACTGGAACGAGGTTGCTAGCGGCTTCATTGACGGTTTGGTTGCTCGCCACACTTCAGGGTTCGAGTGTCGGGAACGAGGCATGTTGGGCAAAGACGTGCTCGAGCGGCTCAGAGACGATGTCGATGCCCACCTCGATGAGCCCATCGAGGTAGCCGCGCTAGCAGGAATAGCAGGGCGTAGCCCCTTCCATTTCTCTCGTGTGTTCGCCCGATCGGTTGGCATCACCCCGCACCGTTGGGTCGTGCATCTCCGATTGCGGCGTGCGATCGAGCTGGTTCGCGAGGGATGATCCGGCTTTGCTGAAATCGCAGCTCTCACCGGCTTCGCCGACCAGAGTCACTTGTCGCGTTGGGTCCGGCGCGTCAACGGCGTCTCCCTCACGCAGCTGGTCGCCTGACCACGACGACCCAAACAGCTTGGAATCTTCCAAATTCTCCCTAAATCGCGGTGCACCGCGCGCTAAATTATCGAGTTCGCGCCCGTTAAAACCTCAGGAGGACCGAATGAACGACGTAACAGTAAAGGTCCGGCCGCTGTCGCAAGCCGCGATCAGCCCGGCTAAATTCGCCCATTTTGTGCTGCGCACCGGGCAGTTCGACAAAATGGCCGAGTGGTACCAGACGGTGCTCGCGGCCCGTATCGTCTTTCGCGACGAGCGGCTGTGCTTTCTGAGCTACGACGACGAGCATCATTGCCTGGCGCTGATCCACATTCCGGGCCTGCCGCCGCGCGAGGCCGAGAGCGCCGGCACCGACCATGTCGCCTATTCTTATCGCGATCTCGGCGAGTTGTTAGCGACCTATCGGCGACTGAAGGCGCACGGCATCCTGCCGCATTGGCCGATCAATCACGGCGTGACGACCTCAATGTATTACCGCGACCCGGACAACAACCGGGTCGAGCTGCAGATCGACAACTTCCCGACCGCAGAGGAATTGCAGGGTTATTTCCAGAGCGCCGCGTTTGCCGCCAATCCGGTCGGCGTCACCTATGACCCGGAGCAGCTGGTGCGCGATTACGAGGCGGGTGTGCCGATTGCCGATCTCTTACGCATCCCGCCGCTGCCCGAGGGCAAGAACCCATGGGACATGCTGAGCAGCCGACACTGAACATCGTCCTGGTTCGCGGCCGAAGACGCGAAGTGCTGCCGGTCGCCGAGGCGCTGTGCCGGTTCAATCCCATCTATGGCCAGGGGCATGTCGGCCGCCGCCCAGCGGGCCCGGCTGCTCCCGGAAGCGGTGCAGCGGGCGGCTGATCGCCTGAGGCTTGCCTATTGGCAGCAAATTCGCCGGTCGATTGTTCGTTGCAGATCTGCGCCTGGGCGAAGCTACCGTCGCTGGTTCTAGTGCATGCCCTCGCGACTGGCGACCGTAGGTGCAGTCGGCGCATGGAAGAGAGAACGATTGCGCTCGATTTCCGCTACAATGAAAGCGGCTACCTCCCTGACATGCGCGGCTCGCCTATGATCTTCGTGAATGTGCATGTGAAGGGGACGCGTGAGCGACACTTGCTCCGGCAGCACCGGAGCGAGCGTTGGGTAACTGGATGCAACGAAAGCGGGCAGCATGCAGAGACCGCTTCCTGACAGAGTTGCGTGGAGTTGCGTGAGGACGTTCGTACTCCGGATGCGGGGTTCGACATCGGCTCCGATCAGATCGGGGTAATTGAGCTGAGGCGCGAACAATAGCTCTTCGACAAAGCCGATGAAGGGGTGCTTTTTGAGATCCTCCCTTGCAACGATCGGCGCTGCTTCGTTCAGATACGCCCGTGAGGCGTAGACATACAGCTGGTGATCGGTAAGGCGTCTGGACACGACGCGCATGTGCTCCGGGCTCGAAAGGCCGATGGCGATATCCGCCTCTCGTTTCAACAGGCTGAACAGCCTTGCGCTGGGTAAAATCTCAATTTCGAGCTTGGGATGCCGGTCGGTTAGCGCTCGCACGCGTGGCGCCAGGAAGACGTTCCCAAACCCATCGGGTGCGCCGATGCGAACCGTCCCGGTGATCGGCTGTCCTTCGCTGCTCGCTGCCGCCTTGGCGAAAACGTAGGCGCTCTCGATCGCCTCGGCCCCGGCAATAAGCCGTTCGCCCGCGTCAGTCAGCCCGTAGCCGCTGTTGCTCTTGTGGAAGAGACGGCTGTTCAGCTCGTCCTCGAGCGCCTGGATGTGGCGCGCCACCGTCGTGTGTTCCGTGCCGAGTTGCTCGGCTGCGGCCGAGAGCGTCCCCGTCCGGGCGACCGCCAAAAAATATCGGAGGTCGTCCCAATTCTGACCCGGCTTTCTGTTTGCCATCGCCTGCTGCTCATTAGCGCACATCGATTGGGAATATATGGCCCTTCATTGAACTGAAAAGGGTCATAGATCCAGGTCAACCCTCCCTTACCCCCACTCAGCCGACGTCATTCGAAGGCGTGCGATCTTTAGGAAAGGAAAAAATCCATGCTCGACACTATCCAGAGAACGCTCGACATGACGGTGGAGGACGACCCTGCGAGCGGCGTCCACCACGTCAGTCACGACATCTTTACTGATCCGGAGATCTTCGAACTCGAGATGAAGCACATCTTCGAGGGCAACTGGATTTATTTGGCGCACGAGAGCCAGATCCCGAACAAGAACGACTATTTCACGACCCATATGGGCCGTCAGCCGATCTTCATCGCGCGCGATCGCAATGGTGAGTTGAATGCGTTCATCAATGCGTGCAGCCATCGCGGCGCCATGCTCTGCCGCTTCAAGCGCGGTAACAAAGTCGTCTACACCTGCCCTTTCCACGGTTGGACGTTCGACAATTCCGGCAAGCTTTTGAAGGTGAAGGACCCGGACGGCGCGGGGTATCCGGACCGCTTCCATAAGGCCGGCACGCACGATCTGACGAAGGTCGCCCGCTTCGAATCATACCGAGGGTTCCTGTTCGGCAGCCTGAACCCCGACGTGCCCCCGCTCGCGGCACATCTCGGCGAAGCTACCAAGATCATCGACCTGCTCGTCGACCAGTCGCCCGAGGGTCTCGAGGTACTGCGCGGCGCCTCGACCTATGTCTACGACGGCAACTGGAAGCTGCAGACCGAGAACGGCGCCGACGGCTACCACGTCAGTACTGTGCACTGGAACTACGCAGTGACTACGGAGCGGCGCAAGCGGGCCGCGCAACCGGACAATGTCCGCGCCATGAGCGCAAGCGGGCTTGGCAAGCACGGCGGCGGTTTCCACTCCTTTGGGAACGGCCATTTGCTGGTCTGGGCCAATTGGGCCAACCCGGAGGACCGACCGAACTGGGAGCGGCGCGGACAATGGGCGGCGCAGTTCGGCGAGGCCCGCGCCGACTGGATGGTGGGCCGGTTGCGCAACCTCTGCGTTTACCCGAATTTATATTTGATGGATCAGTTCAGTTCGCAGGTCCGCCAGCACCGCCCCATCGCCGTCGATAAGACAGAAGTTACGATCTATTGCATCGCCCCGAAGGGCGAGAGTGCGACGGCGCGGGCGCGGCGCATCCGGCAGTACGAGGACTTCTTCAACGCCAGCGGCATGGCGACGCCCGACGACCTCGAGGAGTTCCGCGGCTGCCAGATGTCCTACCGCGGCCGCGCGGCGCGCTGGAACGACCTCTCGCGGGGTGCGCAGCATTGGATCCGGGGTCCTGACGCGGTGGCCGAAGCGATCGGCTTGGACCCGCTGATGAGCGGAGCGCGCGCCGATGACGAGGGGCATTTGCTCGTCCAGCACAAGTACTGGCAGAGCGCAATGCGGCGTGCGCTAGCCGTCGAAAGGAAGCTCAACGCGAAGGAGCAGGCCGATGTCGATCACGTTTGAGAACTCCCGAGCCGAGGTGGCCACACTCTCGGTCGAGGACGTGCGGCAGTTCCTCTATCGCGAGGCCCGCTTCCTGGACGACAAGGAGTGGGAGAGCTGGCTGGTACTCTATGCGCCGGACGCTGAGTATTGGATGCCGTCCTGGGACGATGACGACCAACTCGTCACCGATCCGCAGACGCAGATCTCGCTGATCTGGTACGGGCACAAAGGGGGCCTGGAGGACAGGGTCTTCCGCATCAGGACCGAGCGGTCCAGTGCGACCAGCATGCCGGAGCCCAGGACATCGCACAACATCAGTAATGTAGAAATCCTGACGCAGGGCGGCGGCTTCTGCGAGCTGCGGTTTAACTGGGTGACCTTCAGCTACCGCTACAAGACGGTGGACACCTATTTCGGCACCTCCTTCTACACGCTCGACACCACGGCTGCGCAGCCGCTGATCAAGCGGAAGAAGGTCATCCTGAAGAACGACTACATCCACCATGTGGTCGACATCTACCACCTCTGAGGCGGGCGCAGCGGAGACGAGGAAACAATGGGCCACAGCATTGCGCTCAACTTCGAGGACGGCGTCACGCGCTTCATCGTTTCGCCCAGGCGGCATTTGCGGGTTCGGCGCATTCACGGTGTCTCCTCATGCAAGGGGTCGCCTGACAAACATCCCAAAACAGCAGAAATCTTCACGATCGGTCGCTCTCTTCTCTCTAAATCGCAGTGCACCGCGCGCTGAGTATTCCAGTTCGCGCCGTTGGACCAGGAGATGGAGTCTCTAGCAATGGGCGTTCCCTACGTCATTCCGACCGAGCGGTTCTCCCGCTGCATTGCTGCCTCAAAAAAAGTGCGATGGGACATCGAATCCGACGTCAATCGCGGCCGCGGCTTCGACCGAGCGAGAAAGTTCCTGCCCGACGGGCTCACATTGGCGGGCCGGCTGGACTTCCTGTCGTCGGACGAAAAGGTCTATTTCAGTCGGGTTCAGGGGCGCACCTACGCCAACATGTTCGGGTTGGTCGAGCGCTTCATTGGCGCCAAGGTGCTGGAAATCAGCCGAGACCACTGGCTCGGAGACCAGATCGCGCTCGAGGCGCTGGTCCGGTTCGGCGACGAGGAGCTGAAGCATCAGGCGCTGTTCCGCCGCGTTGAAGCGCTGACCAGCGAGGTGATGCCACCGGGTTACAGCTTCACCTGGGATCCGAATGAGGTCGCCGCCGCGGTGCTGGGCAAGAGCAGTTGGGCGGTGCTCGCATTGACCTTGCTCATTGAGCTGTTCACGCAATCCCATTACCGCGAGAGCATCCGCGAGGACGCCGATTTGTCGGAGCTCTTCAAGGACGTCTTTCTCTTCCACTGGAAGGAAGAGGCCCAGCACGCGATCCTCGATGAGCTGGAGTGGCGGCGCCTCGACCCCGGCATCTCGGCGGAGGCCAGGGATGCTGCGGTCGACGAGCTGATCGCACTGGTCGCGGCGGCCGACGCGATCCTGCGGGGCCAAACTCTTGCCGATTGCGACTACTTTGCTCGCACTTGCGGTCGTGACCTGAGCCCGCCCGAGCTTCACACCGTGCAGCAGACGGTCCTGGAGGCCTACCGTCTTCAATACATCCTTTCCGGGGCGCGGCAGCACCACTTCGCCAGCACGCTCGCCAGCTTGACGACTAGCGCGCAACTCCAGCGGATCCACGCGGCGCTCGCTTCCACTCGTTGCCAACGTTAACCGGCCGCACACTGAACCACTTCCAACCTTCCGCGAACAAAAGGATCAGGATCATGTCCACAGCCCACCTGTCATACTGCGGCGTCGTCAATGGCATCGACACCGACGCGGTGCGGGCGCTGATCGACAGCGTCGAAACCGACCCCGGAAAGGGCATGACGCACTGGCGGGTAGCGAGTGCCTGGCAACACGGCGCGCACTCACGCGCGCAGGTCGAGAGTTTCGCGATGGGCGGCGCCAATGTACCGCGTCGGTTCTCCGTCGATATCGACGAACCTTTGGAACTCGGCGGCGGAAATGCCTACGCCAATCCGCAGGAATACCTGCTCGCCGCCCTCAATGCCTGCGTGATTGTCGGGTTTACGGCGCTCTGCGCGTTGCAGGGTATCGCATTACAAAAACTCGAGATCACGACTGAAGGCGAGATCGACCTGCGCGGGTTCTTTGGGCTCGATCCGACGATCGCACCCGGCTATCGGGAGCTGCACACCCGGGTGGTGATCAAAGGTGACCGCACCGAAGATCGAGTGAGGTCCTGACCGCGATCCAAACCTCGACTGGCTTGGGCAGCAATGTTGCGGCTACTTGAGGAAGCCTCGTTAACCTTTGCGTTTCAAACGTAACCGAATTCCGAGAACTTGAAATCGTGACGTAATTTGCGGTGTCCAAATTCCGGTTCTGTCGCGTCGTGCTGCGCGACTTGGACGCCGCCGCCGCAGAGCGTGAAATCCGGCGCCACCGCTAACGGGAGGGAGGTCCCTGACATGTCCGATCCGAATTGGATCTCGGTAGCAAATGCCCATCACCCCGAATCCGTTCTGAGCAAAAGTCGAACAGATTTTGGTGTGGAAGCGAGCAGCCGATCGCCCCATTTCTGCGGCGCCGTAAAACAACGGTCAAAACGCTACGCAATATCACTGCGAACAACACTCGGCCTGACGCGCGACCGATTGCTTTGCGAACCAATCAGGCCGTTCTGGCAGTAGCGGTTTATTTCACTATCGCCGAGAGAATCACAATGGATACGATCGAACGTCTCTACCCGCCGATTACAGAACGCGCGAGCCGCGATGCGGCCATCGCCGCACCCGTCTATAAGGACAACGCGATTGCGTTGCGCCCGGCCGCCGTTGGCAACCCGTTCGCGTGGGCAATGCATCTTCTGCCGGTCCAGCGTCGCCAGGCCTTGCGCGCGCTTTACGCCTTTTGCCGCGAAGTCGACGACATCGTGGATGGCGAGGCATCGCACGCGTTGAAGGAGACCCTCTTGGCGAACTGGCGCGGTGAAATCGCGCATCTCTATGGCGGTCGGCCGCGGAACGCTGCGACCCTTGGTCTAAGCAGAGCCGTACATCTTTACGGTCTGCGGTGTCACGATTTCCTCGCCGTCATCGATGGCGCGGAGATGAAGGCGCAGACCGACATCCGGGCGCCCAGCTTCTCGCAGCTGGATCACTATTGTGAGCGCGTGGCGGTCGCCGTCGGCCGGTTATCGGTGCGCATCTTCGGTGAGGAAACCCCGGCGGGCGAGCGTGTTGCGGCGGAACTCGGCCGTGCGTTGCAGCTCACCAATATACTTCGCGATCTCGCCGAGGATGCGAAGCGACACCGGCTGTTCCTGCCGCGCGAACTGCTGCACGCGCACGGCATATTCGCAACGACGCCGAGTTGGGTGCTGGCGCAGCCGGCGCTTCCCGACGTGTGCCGCGATCTCGCCGTACTCGCCGAACAGCATTACGCGGCTGCCGCTGAGGCAATTGCCGCTTGCCCTCGCTCGACGATGCGTCCTGCGGCCGTAATGCTCGGAATTAATCGCGCCCTTCTCCACGAGCTTCTCGCGCGCGGCTGGCAGCGGCTCGACGAGCCAGTACGAATTCCTTCCTGGCGCAGATTAGCTCTCCTGCTTCGTCACGGGCTGACGGGCCGTTGAAGATCGCGGTCCCGATGGAGACCGCATCGGCACAGGGCACAAGGGACAACCAGTCATGAACCTCGATCGGCAAGCGGCGTCGCCCGTGCCGAGATCGAGAAATGGGAGAAAGTCGATGGAGTATCAGAGCCCGTTTGAGAATTGGTATACCTATAGTACCGTGCACAAGCCGTTGCCGGATTTTACATGCGAAACCGGTCTCGTGCTTTTCCCTCCTGAGCTCGTGCCAGGTATCGGCCATCCACTGGTCGACAAGTTGGGAGATCATGCAGTGCGCCGTCTGATGATGCGCAAGCTGGAGAGCTACAACGCCTTTACCGAGAAGCTCGAATACAAAGCCGTAATGGCGGCTTCAATCAAGATCGCTCAGAATCCGGGGGCTTTTGGGTTGAGCGAGCAGGCGGGGAGGGAGGCGCGGCTTATCGTAACTGACGAAAGTCACCACGCCTACGTGGCTATTGAACTGATCAAGCGGATTCCCGGATTTTCAGAGCTGCCACCGCTCGCCCCGTCGCAGCCGCCGTTTTTGAGAGGGCTGGAGGAGCTGGAGAGAGGTCTTCCGGCCGAGCTCGCCGATGACCTTCTAATCGCGTTCGTCTCCATCTCAGAGACGCTCATTACGTCTATCCTGCGGGGGATCCCGCGCGACGCACGTGTCGTAAGCGCCGTCCGCAATACAGTCCGCGACCATTGCACCGACGAGGCCCGACATCATTCCTATTTCGTCTATGTTGTTCACCAGCACTGGGCCTCCAGCACACCGGATCGGAGGGAAATACTTGCACCTCTTTATGCAAAGCTGATACGGTTGTTTCTGGACCCGAACGTCGATCTGTGCCGGGCTTGCCTCCTGGAGGCCGGGCTCGACCCGCACGATGCGGAAGTCGTTCTGCAGGACTACTATTCGCCCGAACGAGTGGCGGCCAGCGTCCGCGCTGACTCCTTCCCGACCCTCAAGCTCATGGAGCGCGTCGGTGTCCTAGATCATCCGACGGCGCGTCGCGCATTCGTGGAACAGAAGCTCACCGATTAGGTCGATGGTGCGGCGCAGGCGGCTCGGCTTAGTTTGGTCTCCTGATGTTTCCGGAATGACGGCAGCAGAGTTGGCGGCAGAAGGGGTTCGAGCATGATGCGCATGGCGGTTCTGCAACATGTCGACTTCGAAGGGCCGGCGGCCGTCGCCGATTGGGCGTCAGGGCGCGGGTTTCCTCTCCGCATATTCCACCTCTACCGTGGTACCGCGCTTCCGTCGCTTTCCGATTTCGACATACTGACGGTCATGGGCGGCCCGATGAGCGCGAATGACGAAGCTCGGCTCAGCTGGCTTGGTCCAGAGATCGCGTTGGTGCGCGACGCCATAGCCGCGGACAAGACCGTGCTCGGAATTTGCCTCGGTGCCCAGATCATAGCCAAAGCCTTGGGCGCGCGGGTCTATCCGGGAAGCGCCAAAGAAATAGGCTGGTTCCCCGTGCAGCGGACGGCGCGTTCACATCCTTTCTTCGATGGCTTACCCGACAGCTTTACGCCATTTCACTGGCATGGCGAGACATTCGATCTGCCTCACCAGGCAAAGCCGCTCGCGAAGAGCAAAATTACAGAGACTCAGGCTTTTGCAGTAGGTCAGCGCGTTCTGGGACTGCAGTTTCATATGGAGGCGACCGAGGAAAGTGTGCGTGCGCTCCTGAAAGGCACTGCCCACGAAATCGGTCATGGAGTTTTCGAGCAGCAGCCCGGCTCGATTCTCGCCAGCCTCAACCGATGCGCGAGCCTTCGCCCCTTACTCGACACTGTGCTCGGCCGCTTGACCGGATTTGCGGGCAGCAGCAGGAATCTTCACGATCAGCGCCTCCCTCCTCCCTAAATCCGGGTCCACGGCGCGCTGAATAATCGAGTTCACCGTTGGACCAGGAGGCGGAAATGACCGATCCGATCGAAAGAACACTCCGGCGACTCTGCGAGCAGCTGTCCGGCCGTCTATCGAAGCCGGGCGATGACCGCTACGCTGCCGCAACGGCGATCTGGGCAAAGCCCGTGGGCCCGATGCCGCGCGCTGTCGCCCACTGCCGGACACCTGAAGACGTCCAGTCGGCAATTCGCGCCGCACGCGACTGTCAAGTTCCGCTGTCGGTGCGAGGAGGGGGCCACGACTGGGCCGGTCGCGCGCTGTGCGACGGGCTCGTTGTCGACCTGAGCGGCATGAAAGAGGTAGTCATTGGCTCCGACAACCGTACCGCCCAAATTTCGGGGGGTGCGCGCGCCGCAGACGTTCTCGCAGTGACCGATCCGTTCGATCTCGCGGCCGTGACGGGCTCCGTCGGTGCCGTCGGTATGGCCGGATTCACTTTGGGCGGAGGTTATGGAGCTCTGATTGGCCGCTTCGGACTTGCGCTCGATAATCTGCTCGCCGCGGAGGTCGTTCTCGCCGATGGACGCGTCGTCGTCGCCAAACACGACAATGAAGAGGAGCTGTTTTGGGCTTTGCGCGGCGGCGGCGGAAACTTTGGCGTCGTGACCGCCATGCGCCACCGTCTGCACAATCTGCCGAGCGTCCGCTCAGGCATGCTCATTTACCCGTCCTCGGAGGCCCAAGCCATACTGGAAAGCTGCGCCGACATTACCGCTTCGACGCCTGAGGGTCTGACGGTCCAGCTTGGATTCGTCGCCGACCCGGACGGCGCGCCGGTGGTCTTCGTCGCGCCGACGTGGTGCGGTCTGCCGGAAGAGGGCGAGGCGCGGGTGGCACCCTTTCTCAAGCTCGGAACGCTTCTCGCCAGCACTGTGGAAGTGACATCCTACAGCGCCTCATTGACCGCATTCGACGCGTATATCGTCAATGGGCAACGCACCTTCATGGAGACATGCTGGCTTCCCGCGCTCGACAGCCGCAGCACCGGTGTCTTCATCCAGGCGATGGAGACTGCCGTCTCGCCAGGTTGCGCCGTCTTCACCCACGAGTTCAAGGGTGCCGCCTCGCGAGTACCGGAGGCGGCGACGGCCTTCGGCCTTCGCCGCGACCATGTGCTCGTCGAGATCCTCGCCACGTTCGCCGATCGGTCGGACAGGCTCGAAGAACAACGACATCAGCAGTGGGCCCGCACCACTCTTCGGGACTTTGATAAAATGGTACTTCCCGGTGGATATCCGAACCTCCTCGCGGGGGGCGATGCGGACCGCGCGGCGAAAAGCTATGGTGGCAACGTCGAACGGCTCGTCAAAGCCAAGCGGCATTACGATCCCGATAACGTCTTCTGCTCCGCGATTCCATTGCCAGTCGGTCAGGACAGTGACCGGCGTAATGGCCCGCCTCTAAATGCACAAAGTTGGGACCCGCGCCAGTGACCACCCTGACGCTCGCGCGACAGGTGATCGGGCACGCATGCGGCTCGATGACGACGACGCTGGTCTATTTAGGGCGCCGCGACGCGGGGCAATCGCGTGGATGTTTTGCTAAGTGTGCAATTCCGCGTGCGGTGCGATAATTGGGATTGAAGTCTCAATACTCCGCCGGAGATCACCGATCAGAGGGGCACAGCATGGGCAACATCGTCACGCGGTTCACCGAGCGCTTTGGCTGCAAACACCCGTTTGCTTGTGCGGGGTTGGCCTTCGCCGGCATGACGCCCGACCTCGCGCTTGCGGTGTGCCGTGGCGGAGGGGTTGGCGCGATCGGGGTCGGCTTCACCCCCGCGGAGCAACTCCGTGCCATGATCCAGCAAACGCGCAAGCAGACGACAGCGCCCTTCAATATCAATTTCATCACGATCTTCGACAATGACGCGCAAATTCGCGTCTGCGCGGAAGAGCGCGTGCCGATTGTATCCTTTCATTGGGGCCACCCCTCGACAGAATACATAAAGCTCCTGCGCGACGCAGGCGTGTCGATCTGGGAGCAGATCGGGTCCGTCGATGCGGCCAGGACAGCGCTCGGCGACGGCATCGAGGTGGTCGTCGCCCAGGGCTGGGAGGCGGGCGGACACAATTACGGCGGCTTGCCGACCCTGGCGCTGGTGCCAACTGTTGTTGACGCCGTTGCTCCTTTGCTTGTGTTGGCCGCCGGCGGCATCGCAGATGGGCGCGGGGCCGCGGCGGCTTTGGCCCTCGGCGCCGATGGCGTGTGGGTCGGGTCGAGGATGGTGGCGACACGAGAATCAGCCGTGCACCCCGAGCACAAGCGCCGCATCGTCGTCGCCAGCGGAGAGCAGACGGTTCGTTCCTCCATCTTTGGTCCCGAATGGCCGCACTTCAATCCGATGCGCGTCATACGCAACCGCGTCGTCGAAGAATGGAACGGTCGGCTGAGCGAGGTGCCGACCCAGCGCGACGATCTGCCCGAGATCGGCCGCACCCGATTTCTCGGCCAGGACATGGTGATGCGCAAATTCAACGTCATTCTGGCGACCGAGGACACAGAGGGCGATTGGGAAGAAATGCCGTGGTTGGGGGGACAGGGAATCGGCCTCATCCACGATATCCCCTCGGCCACAGACGCCGTCGAGCGGATGATGGCGGAGGCCGGCGATATTCTCGATCGCCTTTCCGGCGCGATAAGACGATGATCCAATTGAGCCCAGGCGCCTTTGACGGAATGGGTGCTGGATTCACCATAAGCAGACAAACCGGATAAGCAGACAAACCGGGGAAATTCGACCTCTAAGGCTCGAGGCTAATAGGGCTCAGCGCCGCTTGACGATGTCCGCGACGGTGTTCTTGCTCAGCCGGAATTCTGTCATCCCTTGGTCTATCTTCAGCGTGCATGGCGCAGCATCGGAAAGATCGAAGGCGACGAGCCCACTTGGATCGTGCCCACGATCTCAAAGCCATGCCTCTCGTAAAGGGATGTATTTAGCGGGTTCGACGACCAGAGGTATGCCGGGAGGTGCTCCCGGTCGCATTGGCGAAGGCCGTGCTGCAGTAGTGCCGCACCACACCCCTTGTTCCGGTGCAAAGCTTCCACTCCGATGAGCGACAGATACCAATGGGGCCCGGTTGGCCGGTAAAGTTCCGTCCGCTCAAAGACAGCGGCGACCTCGGCTTGCTTCTCCCCAACAATGCTTTCTGCAATAACCACCTCGAGCGGCCCATCATCGCCGTGAACACCCGGTGGAAGCCGGAGCGCGACGCCAAGGCCGTCGCTGGTGCGTTGCGCTGCCCCGGATGCGAACGAGCTTATTCCGAGTGCTCGGAACAGTCGAGGGATGTGCAACAGATATTGATGCGGGTCATCATACATCCAGCGCGTTACCGATCGGTGGCAAAGGCCCGAACCAGCGTGGCGATGGCACGGTCGACTTCAGCGTCGCCGGCAATGGCCGCGACACTAGCTGGCTTCATATCCATAGTGAGGTTCCTGCTTGGTAATGGAGTGCTGAGACGTTACTTTCCCGCCCGCTTATTCGACGGTGACGATCAATTTGCTGAAGCCGCGCAGGATGTTGTTCAGCACGCGCTCTTCCGCCTCGATGCGGAAGTGCCTGACCCTGCGCGCAAGCGCGGTGAACAGGGCCCGCATTTCGAGCTTGGCGAGGTTCCTGCCAAGGCACATGTGCGGCCCCGCGCCGAACGCCATGTGACGCCCTGCATTGTCCCGCCGCACGTCGAAGCGATCGGGCTGCGGGAACTGCCGCGGATCGCGATTAGCGGCGCCATAGAAGACGATCGCGCGCGAGCCTTCCGGCAGCGAGACACCGTCCAGATCATAGTTACGCGCCACGTAGCGCGAAAAACCCTGAATCGGCGCTTCCATTCGAAGGATCTCGTTGATTGCAGGAGGAATCAGCGACGGATCATCGCGCACTAGATCCCACTGATCGGGATGGTTGGCGAACAGCCACACGCCGCTGGAGATCCCGAAGATCGTCGTGTCGAGGCTGGGCCCATATAGTCGATCATCATGACCGGCACTGCCTCGGGCGGCACCTCGCCGGCAGCGGCGGCATGATGAATCGCCTCAGCCCAGCTTCCGGGCTTCAGCTTTCCCGGCACTGCATGCGTGCGGGCATAATGCATCATTTCGGAGAGCACCGGCATGGCATTGCGTGCGTGCTCGTTCAGCGGACCGAAGCAGTTGAACATGCCTATGCTCCACTCTATCATCCGCTGGCGTCCTTCCTCCGGAAGGCCGACGGCGTTGGAAACGATGGTCACCGGCAGATAGGTTGCGAGCTCCGCAGCCGCGCAGAATCGCCCCGTGGCGCACAGTCGGTCGACGACCCCTTCGGCCTCGCGCGCCACCTCGTCCTTGAGCGATTTGAGCGCGACCGGTGTCAACGGCCGGATTACCACGCGGCGCAATCGGTTGTGGGCGTCGCCGTCACTACACAGCGTGTTGCCGCGCAGCACCTGGTTCATGTCATCGTTCATCATGACGCCGAACGACGCCTGCCTTCGAGTGTGGCGAATTGGTGGTGGGAGGCGTAGAAGCGGAAGCCCGAGGCAGTGCGTGTAGCCAGACCCACCGTACCCGTTGGTGTTGCGATGGCGTAAATGTCGGTCACGGTCCCTCTCCGACGTCATCCGGCAAGGCCATTGCACGAGGCCACCGAGAAGGATGGTGCGATGCCCTTCCCGATCTGACCGAAGACAATGGTTGGACGGTTCTCGACGCTGCACGCGTCGACGACGGGATCGAGTGCGCCGAGACGCGCCTCTATTTTTTCAAATTTCCCGCCCGCTCCATGTCTGAATAGCAACACCGACTGCTCGGTGGAGGCATTAGCCGCGAGCAACTGCTCCGATAGGTGGCGAATGTGTTTTCCCCAATCCGACCTCGGCGGTCTTGCTTCCAACCGCGCAACGCTCCAGCCATCGCGCGAGAACCGCAAACAGCGATCGAGCGCCTGATTGGATTTTTCATCCCCCGACGTTACCGCCTCGGCGTAGCCGCCAAGCGGCAACCACTGGGCCACTGTCGCGGTCAGCACTCGGTCATAGATCACTACGTTCGCATTAGTGATGGCCCATTGTTCGAGAACCGCGAGATCGGCCTCCGCACTCGGCAATCCGATAAACCACAGCTGACCGGGTCCAAGGGCCGGCATGGTCGTCAGTTCGGCCGCGCACGTCGAGCGAAGCCGGTCCCAGGCCACATGGCCAATGGGACGAACGCGTTCTTTTGCAGTCGGCAATCGCTCAATTTGCAGTGTTGCTTCGAATACTGAAGAATCAGGTTTGCTTATCAAGGCCTCTGACATCAGTTCTCCTCCCACGGAAACGCCATTCGTTTGGGTCCTGCACGCGATTGTTCGAGGACAAAAAGAGAGGCAGGCGCTCGGCCTATAGCGGTCTCCCAAGCCCGTCAGCTGCATCAGGCGCAACAGCTCTTCGACGCGCGCGGCGATTGCGGCGCGCGACGCCTCCTCCTCAGCATTCCCCCTGCTCCTGCATCAGCGGAATAAGTTGGCGCGCTACAAAGGGTAATGTGACGAAGACTGTTGCCAGCACCATGCCGGGGAGTGCGAAGATGATCTTCACACCGTGTTCCGCGAGCCACGGGCCGAGCCAACCCTGCGCACCGAACAACAGCACAAAAACCAAGCCCGAGATGACTGGCGATACCGAAAACGGCAAGTCGATCACAGTGATCAGGGCGCTCTTGCCCCGGAATTCGAACTTGGCAATGCACCAGGCAGCAGCCAGCCCAAACACGGTGTTGGCCGGTGCTGCAAACACCGCTACCAGCAGGGTCAATCGAACTGCAGCAAGCGTCTCGGGTTGCGATAATGCAGCTGTATAGAAAGCAACTCCCGCCGAAAGGCTTCGGCGAAGACAAAGATCGCGGGTACGACCAGAAAGAGGGCGATCACGACAACTGCCGCTGCTATTAGACCATTGCGAGCGGCGGCCTTTGACAACTGCCCGCGTTCAGCCGCCATGGCGGCGCCTCGCCCAATGCTGTAAGCCGTTGATGCCG
>Ga0070698_100003252_pt1 | contig 17859 bp, 9 predicted proteins | sample KBSK1502metaG_FD_65477 | JGI IMG/M metagenome (GOLD analysis project Ga0070698, IMG submission 65477) | Corn, switchgrass and miscanthus rhizosphere microbial communities from Kellogg Biological Station, Michigan, USA - KBS K1-50-2 metaG | ecosystem: Host-associated > Plants > Roots >...
GGTCAACTGATCGTAAATGAAACAATGAAAAAGATGCAGGAAGAATTACCGGCAAGTCTTTTTATCCGTGTTCATAAAAGTTTTATCATCTCCCGAAGTAAGATCAGATTCATCGAAGGAAACTATGTGCAGGTAGCTGATAAAAGCATTCCTATCGGCGCTACTTATCGCAACGAAGTTCTTGCCAGCATCGAGAAAAAAACTAATTAGTTCATTTCATCCCAATCACATCCTATCGGCGCCCCGGGCGGAATTTCTTTATGAATTGTTGGTTTTGCTTTTTCTGGTTCTTTCATTCTTTCCAATGCAAGCAATAAATGTCCTTTATAATTCGGATCCGTCGCTGTTTTTAATTTGGTCTCAATAAAAGTTTTCAACTCTTTTAATGCAGCTTGCAAATTTGACTTAACAGCAAAAGAATTATTATCATTTATACTTGCGGCAAGTAAGTAAGTTAACAACACCTGCTCTGTTTGCATTTGTATTATTCCGTCTATGCCAATTAATCGTGATGCTTTCCATGTTTTTGAAATAAGCATATTGATCATTTCAGTAACACCTAATCCTTTATTCGTTGCTTCATACTGCAGCATCCTGTTCAATCGTTCGGAATTAAAAAGAAATGATAATGGAAGATCAGCAGCGGTTTCAGCAGGAGATAAAACATCAAAAGCAAGCCCTGTTCTTTTTCTAAATAATTCTCTTGAAAAGCCATAACCGGCAGGAAGTGGTGGAATTAATTGAGCAATGCGATCTGGTAACCTTAAAAATTTCGGATCAATGCAATCAATGATCGCATTCAATGCATTTACTTGTTCTTGTTTGGATAAGGATCTTGTTATTATTTGTCCATCGCCACGCAAAGAATAATTATAAAACATTCCGCCAACAAGTTTCGTTGCAGCTTCTATCTGGTAACGATGATAAAAATAAACCGGCACCAATACATCTTCTAACATCGCCATTGGCATACCAGGCCTTATATTTTTTTCTCCAAAATCAGATAAGGCCTTATTACGGATCCTCATCACATTTTTTAATTCGGTCACAGCGTCATTCCCATTGTCCCAAAGATGTGCCTGCGGATGAAGACCACCCGGTGCACGGGCATCACGATCTGAAATGAATTGTAATCCTTTCTTTTCGGCATCTGCTAAAATTTTATTCAATGCCGTTGATTCATTTGTGCCGGAAGGAAAATCATCATAACCAAAACTGATCGCCACTTTATCCCATTCACCAATTTTATTATCATAAGCATTGCTCAAGTCAATTTCACCAGCAGCATTTAAACTTACTGTTGGATGCGGATAGTCCATAACACTTGCCCGATCACTTACACTTGCTGCATAATTGTGCATCAATCCAAGTGTGTGACCAACTTCATGAGCAGATAATTGTTTCAATCTATTCAATGCCATCTTCAGCATTTTATTATCTGTTGGCATTCCATTTTCAAAAGGCGCCAATAAACCGGTCGCAATTAAATAATCCTGTCTTACCCGCAATGAACCAAGTGTTACTTGTCCTTTTATTATTTCCCCGGTTCGTGGATCAATAACCGATGCGCCATAACTCCACCCTCTTGTGCTGCGATGTACCCAATTGATAATATTATAACGGATATCCATTGGGTCGGCATCTTCCGGTAAAATTTTTACCTGAAATGCATTGATGTATCCTGCTGCCTCAAATGCCTGGTTCCACCAGCTTGCACCTTCAAGCAATGCACTGCGAATGGGTTCGGGTGTACCATTATCGAGATAATAAATAATTGGTTTTATTGCTTCGCTCCTCGCAGCAGATGGATCTTTTTTCTTCAGGCGATGACGCATGATATAAAACTTCTCTATAGGTTCTGTGACCGGCGTACTATAATCATAATAAGAAACGGGAATAAAGCTGCTTCTTGGATCAAACAGCCTTGGTTTGTAATCATTATCCGGCAATTGAACAAAAGAATGATGCATCCGCAGTGTAATGGCTTCAGGAGAAGGTGTTACTGAGTTTACAAAATTTCCAGTGATACCATCATTATTTACAAAAGTTATTGTTGTTTCAAAATCCGTATTTAATGGAAAATTTTTTGTTCGCGGCAAATAAATAGCAGAACGGGTTTTATCCAAACTATAATTTCCCTGCTGACTACTTTTTATGCGATTTACAACTTGCATCGCATCACGCAATAAAAAATCTGTAGCATCCACGAGATAATGATTATTACTTTCGGCTTCAACCGTGAAACCCCAAAGTGTTGATTGAGCAAATGATTGTTCAACAGTTCTTTTTTCTGCAGCATCTTTTGTTATTGCACGATATTCATAGTTGGGTTGTATCATTAATATTTTTCTTCCCGTCTTTGAAAATTTTATAATGCGTCCGCCACCTGACAATCCACGGTCAAGACCGATATCGTTTGATCCTAAACCTGCAGGCAAAGAAATTGTATAAAGAATTTCTGTACCGAGTGTATCTACTTCGAGCCATATCTTACCTGTATTCTCATCCCAATAGAAATTAAAAAAACCTTCAAATTTTTTCAGGTCTTTTGTTTTTTCTACAATAGCCGGAAGTTTTTGGGAAGCAGTAAAAAGTGGGGTCAACAATAAGAAGAAAATAATTTTTCGCATAGCAGTTAGTTTACAAATTGAAGTTATGACATAAAGTTTTCTTATGATATAAATACGTTTTGCCTTGCACAATGATAAGGAGTATCAACCTTATAGAATCTCTTTAAAAAATAGTAATTGTCCCTTTTAATCATGGTAGCTACGGCGTATTTTTATGGCTATCTCACTCAAGAGAATAATCAAACCCAATGAACCCCGGGAACTGCTATTTGTGGAATTTTGATTTAGTGACCGCATTTCGAAAATTGCAGGTTTTCATCATTGCTTTATTTGTAACATTATTTTCATTTTCTCAAACAACAAATATCAGCGGCATTATCAATAGTTATCACAGTGTTTTAGGAATTTCAAATGTTGCTGCAAAATTGGATAACGTTTCGGGCCTTGCTTATGGCAATACTGTTCTATTGATACAAATGAAAGGAGCCGACATAAACACTGCAAACAATTCTTCATTCGGTGATACCACTTCTTTGAATTATACCGGTAATTATGAAGTAGCCACAATTTGTTCGGTGAGTAATGATTCTGTCTATTTTTTTAATGAATTAAAAAATAGCTACGACGAAAATTATAAAGTACAGTTAGTAAAGTTTGGAGAATATTATTCTGCCAATGTAATTGATACGGTAAAAGCACAATCATGGAACAGCGCAACTGGTAAAGGCGGCGTGCTTGCAATAAAAGTGGAAGAAGACCTGACATTAAATGCGCCGCTGTTTGCCGATTCCACGGGATATAAAGGCGGATCATTTTATTTGCATAGCGGCGCCTGCGGATTTTTTAACCCCGTTGGGAGTGGTTATGCTTATGATGCAACATCAGGATCTGCAAGCAATGGTGCATATAAAGGCGAAGGAGTCGCTGATGTTCCAACCAATCTTGATGGAGCAAGAGGGGCGCCTGCAAATGGAGGTGGCGGTGGAAACAATCATAATAACGGGGGAGGCGGCGGCGCTAATTTAACTGCAGGTGGAAATGGTGGAGGAAATTTTAGTACAGGCCCAACCGGCTGTACCGGAAACTATCAGGGCCGCGGCGGTAAAGCTTTAAATACATGGAGTAATACAAAAATATTTTTAGGTGGTGGCGGCGGTGCAGGACATGCAAATAGTACTGTACAAACTTATGGCGGTGGAAATGGTGGCGGAATTATAATTGTGATCGCAAAAAATATTATCGGTAACGGATATAAAATTTCTGCAAATGGTCAAAATGGAAAGTCCACTAGTTATGATGGCGCATCAGGGGGCGGAGCCGGCGGCACTATTATAATGAATGTTACAAATAGTTATTCAGGAATATTGACAGTACAGGCAAATGGAGGGAATGGCGGGAATGAAGATGATGATAACAGCGCAGGCAGATGTTATGGCGCAGGTGGTGGCGGTAGTGGTGGCGCTATTTATTTTAATGGATCGTTGCCTGCAATTACAACTTCAGTTTCTGGTGGTATAGCGGGAATAAATATTGATGCATTAAGTTGTGGCGCCCCTGTGCCTGCAGTAAATGGAACTGATGGATTAAAGATTTTCAATTACTCTTATCAAACATCTGTTACTCCTTCTGCCAGTTGTACTGTTGCTTTGCCGGTAAGAATTATTTATTTCAATGCAACACTTACTACTGATAAAAAAGTAAAATTAGAATGGGATATAGCCAACCCTGAAGAAGCAACTTCATTTACAATAGAAAAAATAAATTCCTTCAACAATTGGGTTGAATTAACAACTGTTAACGCGAAAACAGATCTTCATCATTATGAAATTTTTGATAACAGTCCTGCAGTAGGTGAAAATATTTATCGCCTCCGGATCAATGGGAAAGATAACAGTATTGCATATTCAATTCAAAAAAGAGTGATCTTAAAATTTGACAATCGTTTTTCTGTTTATCCAAACCCGGCTAAAAATAAGATCATTATCAATGGAAAACTGAGTCGGGGCACAGTTATTAAACTTACTGATATCAGCGGCAGGATAATAAAAGAAATGATTATTAATGAAGGTTTGACTTCTGTTGAAATTATGTTGCCATCATTATCTCCTGGTATTTATATTCTTAATGTTGATAATTATATTGAAAAAATTATGATCCTTTATTAACTTTAAAAAAACGAACCATGAAAAGAAAGATCTTCTTCCCCATCTTATTATTTGTATTTCCCTTTATTGTTTCAGCACAATCCACAGCAAAAGAATGGTACAATAAAGGAGTTGAATTAAAAGGTAAACAAGATTACGAGGGAGCATTGGCAGCATTTAAAAATGCTATTTCAAAAAAAGCTGATTACAATGAAACCTATTACCAGGCCGGTTGGTGTTGTAATGAATTAGAAAAATACGAAGATGCGGCTGACCTATTGAAAAAATATATGCCTTCTGCCGACGAAGACAAAAAAGACAAATACAATGAACTTGGTTTTTCTTATTATAAGCTTCAAAGAGCTACTGAAGCAATCGAAGAGTATAAAAAAACGATCGCATTATCTCCAAGCAATGGTATTGCGTTAAGAGGAATCGGAAACGTGTATTATGAAATAGAAGAGGATTATGATAACGCTATAGAATATTATGAAAAAGCAATTGAAGCAGATGAAGACGGCTCAAAACCTATATACTATAAACTTGGATGGTTGTATAATGATAAAGAAAGATATGATGATGCGATAAAGATCCTGCTAAAAGCTATTGAATATGACAGCGAAGATTCGGGTTACAGGGAAGAGCTTGGGTATGCTTATTACCAAAAAGAGGAATATGAATTTGCTCTTACGCAATTAAACAAAGCAATTAGTTTAGATGATGCTTCAAAACTTGGATATTACTATAAAGGACTTTGTTTTATTGCTACGAATAAGAAAGGTGAGGCAATGAGTATGTATTATAAACTTAAAGAATTAGACAACGATACAGCTGGAGAGTTAATGGACAAGATAAATAAAATGAAATAACGCTGCAGAACTTCTTAATCTGTGTGATTACTTTTTTTCCACCGATAAAAAACATAGCCGGCAATAAGAAATGGTGCTGAAGCGAGATAAATAATTCCCGCATTTAATCCTTTAGCTGGCTTTTCACCAAGTTGTTGTGCTGTTTTGGTGCAAATTGAACACTGGGCTGAAGAATAATTAACAAACAGCATTGATAAACTAATAGTAAATAATATCAAGATCACTTTTTTCATTCGAGACAGTTCAGGCAAATTTACGAATAGCTTTTCAAGCCAAAAAAAGTCAAATCAAATAATATTAACTCGAAGCCCCTTTAGGGGTTTGGGGTTCCTTAAACCGCTTCTGCACCGACCCGTTTGCTTTGTTTTTTTCTTTCATCTTCATCCAGGATCACTTTCCGCATACGAATAAAATTCGGCGTTACTTCGATACACTCATCCTGTTGAATATATTCCATACATTCTTCCAGCGTCATTAAAGTTTTAGGGGAGATCCTTGTCGCATCGTCGCTTCCGCTGGCACGATGGTTGGTGAGTTTTTTCCCTTCGGTGACATTCACCACCAGGTCGCCAGGTTTGATATTCTCCGCAACGATTTGCCCTGCATAAACTTCTTCTCCCGGGTCAACAAAAAATGTTCCCCTGTCCTGTAATTTATCAATAGAGTAACCTGTGGTTCTGTCTTGTATCTTTGAAAGGAGTACACCATTATTTCTTCCTGGAATTGAACCTTTCCATGGTTTATATTCTGTAAAGCGATGAGCCATTACTGCTTCACCTGCCGTATTCGTCAACATTTGTGAACGCAGGCCGATCAACCCTCTTGATGGAATTTCAAACTCCAAATGCTGAATTGCGCCCTTTGTTTCCATCACATGCATTTCGCCCTTGCGTCTTGTTACAAGGTCAATTACTTTACTTGCAAATTCTTGCGGTACATCTACTACTAAATTTTCAAATGGCTCGCATTTAGTTCCGTTTATTAGTTTTACCAACACCTGAGGCTGGCCCACTGTCAATTCATATCCTTCACGACGCATGGTTTCAACTAATATTCCCAGATGCAGAATACCACGGCCATACACATTAAAGCTATCGCCGCTATCAGTATCCTCCACCTTTAATGCAAGGTTCTTCTCTGTTTCTTTCATTAACCTGTCACGTAAATGACGGCTGGTAACAAATTTTCCATCCTTACCATAAAAAGGAGAGTTATTAATGCTGAACAACATGCTCATGGTTGGTTCATCAACACTTATTACCGGTAATGCTTCCGGATTTTCAGCATCGGCAATTGTATCTCCAATATTAAAATCTTCGATTCCAACTATAGCACACAGATCACCGGCAATTACTTCACTCACTTTTTTCTTTCCCATTCCTTCAAACACATATAATTCTTTCACCTTCGATTTCTTTATTGAACCGTCTGCCTGCATCAGTGCCACCTGTTGATTTTCTTTTATTACACCACGACTTACTTTACCAATTGCAATACGACCCAGGAATGATGAATAATCAAGTGAAGTGATCTGCATTTGCAAAAATCCTTCGTTCACCTTTGGTGGAGGAACATATTTCAAAATTCCATCCAGCAAGGAATCTATGCCTTCAATCTGTGTAAGCGAATCATTGAACCAGCCATTTTTTCCTGAACCATAAAAAGTCGGGAAATTCAATTGTTCTTCCGTTGCATCCAGGTTAAAGAATAATTCAAACACAGCATCATGCACTTCATCAGGGCGGCAATTTGGTTTATCAACTTTATTGATAACAACGATAGGATGAAGATTTAACTGTAATGCTTTTTGCAATACAAATCTTGTTTGTGGCATTGGGCCTTCAAATGCATCCACCAACAGCAATACGCCATCGGCCATTTTCAAAACTCTTTCCACCTCACCGCCGAAATCTGAGTGACCCGGCGTATCGATCACATTAATCTTTACATCCTTATAAACAACTGCCGCATTTTTACTGAAAATCGTAATGCCACGTTCCCTTTCCAGGTCGTTGCTATCCATGATCAGCTCACCAGTTTCCTGGTTATCCCGAAACACTTTAGTAGCATGTAATATCTTGTCTACCAAAGTGGTTTTGCCATGGTCAACGTGAGCTATAATTGCAATATTTCTTATCTCCATTTTTCCGGCTTTTAGACATTAGCTGAGAGCAGTTAGCTAAAGGCTAAAAGCTTACAGCAAATGGCTGTTTTTAACGAGCGGCGAAGGTACACCAAATCGCCGGGGCAGCGAAGAAAATGAGGATGTTTATTATACTCCCAACTGTTAAACCTTGATTTGACTTCCGTTGTGTCACACTCTTGTGCTGTATCAATTCTATTCAGCTATTTGTAACCTAAAATCGATGGTTTACGTCTACTATTCTGCGGCATCTTTGTTCCCGGGTAATTAATTTTTAGCTTTATAAAAAATCTGCCATGCGTTTTCTCAAATGGTTCGGAATTTTTTTATTGGTTCTGATAATCGTTTATTTTCTTGGCCCGCAACCACCCACGCCTAAATACAATGATCAATTACCAACTGTTCCATCTGATGCCGCTCAATTGGAAAAGTATGTTGCAGATAATGAATCAAAACATAAACTGAAACCCGATAATGAAGCAAGAATTGTATGGCACAATGATTCAGCAAAAGAAAAAACAGAATACGCGGTTGTTTATCTCCATGGTTTCAGCGCTTCGCAAGAAGAAGGCGATCCCGTTCATATTGATTTCGCAAAAAAGTTCGGGTGCAATTTATATTTAGCAAGATTGGCAGAACACGGCATTGATACTACAGAACCACTTGCCAATTTTACAGCAGAAAAATTTTGGCGATCAGCAGTTGAAGCTTATACTATCGGTAAACAACTTGGCAAGAAAGTAATTTTAATGTCAACGTCAACGGGTAGCACATTAGCTTTAAAACTTTGCGCCGAGTTTCCGGATATAACCGCGAATATTATGTTATCACCAAACATCGCCGTCAATGATGTTAATGCCTGGTTGCTGAATAATCATTGGGGTTTACAAATTGCACATATTGTAATAGGGAAACACAGGATAGCAGACGACACTACCACATTATATAAACGATATTGGAACCAACGTTATTCAACAAGCTCATTGGTTCAATTGGAAGAGTTGCTCGAATCAACTATGAAGGAGTCAACTTTTAACAGAGTGATGCAACCCGCACTAATGCTTTATTATTTTAAAGATAAAGATCACCAGGATCCAATTGTAAAAGTTTCTGCAATGAAGAGGATGTTTGTGCAGCTTGCTACACCTGATAGCCTAAAAAGACAAGTCGCTATTCCAAACGCAGAAAATCATGTTCTTGCTTCGCCAATAAAATCAAAAGATGTACAGCGTGTAAGGAATGAAGTTGAAAAATTTGCAATAGAAGTTTTAAAACTTAAAGAAGCCGGACAATAAATATTTATACCCTCACATAAATCTTCTTCCTATCCAACATATAGCCCACCAGCCAGCAGAACAACATAAATGTTATTGCAAATAGAAATGAACCAACATACATTCCTGCATGACTAAATATATTTTGGAACAACCATTGATAAAGTGGCTTATCACCAATAGGAATAAACCATAATAATATTGCACCGATCTCAGATACCAGGTAAATAAACAATGGATTTCTTCCAAACACTTCAAAGAAATAATTGAACCGTTTTATTTGTAAAAAGTCAATTACATAAACCAAAGCCGACAATAATACACAATCAATTCCCACAGTTAAGAATACAAAACTTCCAGTCCATAGTTTTTTATTGATAGGAAAAAAATTGTTCCAGCAAAGCGCAAGAAAGATCAATGTAACACCCACCAATAAAAGTTTGGTCAGGCCTTCATAACTATTTCTCTTTTCCTGGATCCATTTGCCTGCGGCATAACCAAAAGTTACGTTAGCAATGGCAGGCAGCGTACTCAATAATCCTTCCGGATCGAAAGCCACACCTTCACCATGATACAAATGATTTGGGCCAAACAACCATAGATCCAATCTTGTTCCTGCATTCGTTAACATATCATACGGATCAGTACCGCCGTTAAACATTCTTAGAATAAGCCAGTAAATAAAAAGAAAACTTACCGATAGTGTGAGTACTGTATTTAGTTTTAAAAAACGAACCATCAATGCTGCCGCACAATAACCCAATGCAATTCTTTGCAGCACTCCCATTATTCTTGTATGACTGATCGGGTTGCCGGATAAACCTCCGCTTTCATTCCAATGCACAAATGGAAACCAATACATCAGGTAGCCCAATAAGAAAATGATGATGGTTCTTTTAAAAATTTTACCAAGCACGGCAGCATCACTCATATTTACCCACTTCTTCATTACAAAACTCATGGCATTACCAACTGCAAACATGAAAGAAGGAAAAACAAGATCGGTGGGTGTGAAGCCGTGCCAGCGGGCATGAAGCAATGGCGCATAAGTTGTATCCCCGTTTCCCGGTGTGTTTACAATGATCATAAAACAAACCGTCATACCCCGGAAAACATCAAGGGCAGTAAACCGTGAAGCTGGTTGCATAAGCAGTCGTTTAATTTCCGAATGTAAAAATTATATTACAAAAACGAACTGATAATTTGTAAACGGAAGATCTGAGCTAAAAGAATTTGCGAATAATCCATATAATAAGAGTACCAATCAAACTGAAAAGTACCATGGTAACGATAGGAAAATAAAACCTGAAATTTTCTTTTTCTATCCTGATATCACCAGGTAATCGGCCGATCCAATTTAATTTATCATGAAAAAAATAAATAATGATGCCAACCAAAATGATGATCACTCCAATCCCAATGACCCATTTGCCTGTTTCGCTGTTCATATTTGCAAAACTAAAATGAAAGAGTTGATCAGAAAGGATAACCAATGCCAAGATTATAAATTATATTTTCTCTTCGCCATGGCTTATTGAAAAGTTTTATTTGATTGATCACCCATGGATTTTGTTCCCATGGCCTCCGCAAAGGAAATGCAATATCAAGGCGGATAACAAACAAGGTTATATCAAAACGAAAACCAACGCCTGCATCAACTGCTAACTGATTTAAAAACTTACTGGTGAATTTGCCGCCGGGTTTATGAGTAAAGGTGCTATCATTCATCAGCCAAATGTTTCCTGCATCAAGAAATAAAGCGCCATACAATGGTCCGGTAAGCCTGAAACGAAATTCTGTATTCAGTTCAAGTTTGATATCCCCGGTTTCGTCAGGTAAAAAATTTAGTGAGTCCGGAAAACGATAAGTACCCGGTCCGACAGAGCGACTTCTGAATCCACGCAGACTATTATTTCCCCCAATAAAAAATTGCTTGATGAATGGAAGCTGTACAGAATTTCCATAAGGAATACCAACACCAATAATTGCACGATTTGCCCAGGTAGAATACAAACCAAACTTTCTGTAGTATCGACCATCCAATTCAAATTTGATGTATTGCGCAAAAGGAACATTGCGGATAACTACTTCTTTTCCATTTTTTACATTAGCACCGGAAGCGAGGCCTGCAATATTTCCAGATAGATCCAAAAGTCCATTAAAATAATAAGCATTGTTTGGTTGCAACCCATTTGCAAGTTGGTTGTAATTAAACTGGTAGGTAGAGCCAAGTATAAATTGTTTTTGTATAGCACGGGCCAACAATGTGTCCTGGTGAATAAGATTATTATATTCTTCAGTAACTCGTCCCGGCTGAACATAATTTACACTTATAGGATAAAGTTCATGCTGCTTTTGCAAACTTTCTTTCCATAAATAACCATAGGCTGCCCTGAAAGAATTAAGTGTATAAAGTTTTACCCGGTCAAGCATATCATATCCCAATTGGATATTTGTTCTCGGCATATACCCGCCCCTGATCCCAAAATCTCCAAATGGTACAAGAACTTTTGGTAAAGCAAAATTTATTTCCCCTCCCATACGTATCGCATTGTATCCACGCAATGCGCCACTGAATTGAACATCCGAACCTGTATATGCACTTATACTTAAGTGTTCTCCCCCTTTAAAAAGATTTCTATCCTTCCAGCTTAGAGATATTAATGAACCGTTCAGGTTATTGGAACGTGTAATTGTAGTGAATTCAGCCCTCAATGATTTTCTTGGCAAAGGAGTGAGATAATAAAAAGCATCGAGATACGCAGTATCAGTTTGAGTGTTGATCTCAAATCTATTTTTTACAAATTTGAAAAGATCGAGATTGACAAGCCGGCTGAGAGTAAGATTATGATCGGTTCTGTTATAAACATCTCCTGTTTTAAAATTCATGGCATCTGCAAACATGGAAGGCTTGAATCTTTTTCTCCTGTCAATAATATAATAACCTTTATAATATTGAGCTTGTGCCCTGCTGCTATCGATCCTATCCATATTCAAACTATACCCGGCATATATCTGAACATCTTTGATCCTGTAAACTTCCCTTGATTCAAATGGTATATCGGGTTTTACAGTCACATACAAGTTTACAAGATGATTACCTATTGTAGTATCTGTTTTTACCAATATGAATTCAGGACTGAAATAATAAAAACCATTTTCTTTCAGATAAGCATCGATTCGAATTCGTTCCGCTTTGATCACATCAAGATCAAAAGGTTTTCCTTTTATCAATAAAGTTTTATTACTGCTTTTAACGATTGTTGATGTAAGTACGCTACTGTCAAAGGGAAAACTAACCGCAGCGATCTTATATTGATCTCCCGCAGCGATGTTATACCGGGCATGTGCTCTTCTGCGTCCTACAATTGTATCTCCTGAAACTTTTGCCTGGAAATAACCTTTGTTTTCCATATGGCTTTGTAACACTTTAATATTTTGTTGCAGATCCACCTGGCTGAGTAATACAGGCGGTTCACCGTTTTTATCCCTAATCCTTCCAAAAAAAGAGTTCTCTTTTTTATTTCTAAATAAATTATAAATGGAAAGTTTTATAGGAATGCCCAGGAATTTCGAATTAGGCTTCGGTCTAGTTAATCCTTCCAGGTCTTCCTTTAATACTTTTTTTTCACGTACTGTTGAAGTTCCGTTTACTATAGTTCTGGCACCTGTATATAATTTATCGCCGGCAGGTAAATGTCTTGTGTTGCTGCAAGAAGCTATAAAAAAAGAAGTTATTGCGAAAATGATAATATAGTCTCTATCTGCTTTCATTGCCGTTTTTGCCTGCTTGGATAATTAACCCCGTCTACTCTTTGATTTCTTCTCTTTCTGAATAATTCAATGAAACGATTATAATCAACGCTGATAATAAAACTTAATCCTGTTTCAATGATATATCCATCAACAATACCTTCATATTCGTTCTTACGATAAAAGCGAAGCATATACCGTCCATCTTTACTCAATGAATAGTTTACACTCAGGTTCCCAATTACATTGCTTGCTTTCTGGCTGCTGTTCTTTGGACCCTCCAATTCGAAATTGCTACCGACAGAAACTGTCAGCCTTTCATTCAATAAACGTTTGCTTAGCCCGATATTCAGATCTGTTCTGCTTCTTTGTTGGCCTGTTGTATAATCATCGGTTGATGTAACATCAAATGTGAGATCAACCCCATCGATAAGTCCTGCTGCAAGTTTATTCAATTGCTCTGTCATTAATTTGCTTACACTTTGCCGTGCATAAGATGAAGCGTTGAACATTGGCGAATTACTTGCCAACGGGTTTTGTCCGACAAAACGATTTAAGAGTAACAAAGCAAACACCTGCCGGTTCGTTTCTCCCGGTTCTTGCCTTATTTGCTCAAGCCGGCTATCTACCTGAGTAATGATATCATTGGAAACACCATAGTTCTTATTTGGCGGAAGCACAATATCAAATGCAAGAGTTGGTTGCATCAGCTCTCCTGTCATTTTTAAATGAATTTCAAATGGCAGCTTTTGCAAGTAAGTATTACGTATAGCCTGTGAGGAAGCAGCAATTTGTGTTTGCACAAGATCAATTGGCGAAGTATTAGCAATATAGACTGCATTTACATCTAAGTTTGCTTTGGTTGGTTCGTTTAACCATGTGATCCTGCTTCCTTTTTGTATATCAAAGCGACGGTGAAGGAAGTTGAAAGTAATTTCGTAAGCACCTCTTTCCAATTCATAGTTACCCACAAGTGTAATTTTTCCACTTGGATCAATACCTGTAGATAAAAGAGCTTCACCTTGTAAATTAATAAAGTCGCCATTTGCCTCGTCAATAATAATATTAAAAACAGCCTCTTTTTTTATTTCAATATTCGTGATAATGTTCATTCCCTTAAAAGGAGAAATATTCAACGAATCATAAGCAAGGAAGAGTGAATCATTCTCCGGCGCATCCACATCGATAAATTCAACAATACCTTCTCTTGCTACAACACCGGGCTCTTGCTGTGGAATAACAATTGACAGATCTGTTTCATCATTCACTGTAATGTTGCCATCAATATCGGGAGCCATTTCTGTTCCACTTACATGCATGTTCGATGTAATAACAAGCTTCCCGTAATAAATTTTGTTTTCCTTTTTTGTAGTATTCAAAACCTGGAAATTGTTTGCATTAACATCGAAATCAAAATTATAATTGATAAAATTTGGAGTTTGAACCGTTCCATTTAACCTGAGTTCGTTGTTAGCTGTATCCCTTATCACAAAATCATTAAAATGAAAACCATTTTCTGTTACATTGATCTTTTCGCCATCTATCTTAAATTGACTTCCTAATGCGGTTGTTGCAAAGCTTGCCTTATCAAAATTTATCGGGCCATCGATCTTGGGTTCATTCACAGTTCCTTTGATACTGATATTTCCATTTACGCTACCTGAAGCATTTTTTATCATGCCGTCAAAAGCCCCTTCCATAGTGGCAAGTTGCATTTGACGAACAGCAAGATCAAGATCTAATACTATATCATTTTCTCCTTGTGGAGCAAATGAACCCGTCAACGCAATATCATTTCCTCGCCCGGTTATTGTTGCATTTGTATTATAGCGATCGCCTGAAGTATTATCAACTTTTACAATAGCATTTCCCAATGTATCGCCTTTCATGCTCAGGTCCTTAATGGTCAGATCGCTGGTAAATACAGGTTGTCTCAAAATATTTCTGAATGCCATCGTTCCATTCATAGAACCATTAACAAGCAATGAATCCGATTTCATAAAGGCAGTAATAGTGGATAACTGAAAATTCGCAAATCCAACATTTAATACTTGCCCTTCGCTTTGAAGAGATAATTGCTGATCATTTTTTTGTAATGAAAAATTATTAGCAATAATATTATCGGTTGTTATGGTAATTGAATTATTTTCAGAAACGACCCATTTATCATAGTTCAGCATCAAACTATCGGGTCGAAGATTTATTGTATAGTTTCCCTGAGAAGGCTGAGTCAGTAAACCTGTCAAATAATATTTATCTCTTCCGCTCTTATCATCTATGTTCAGATTGAAATCAATTTTATTATTTAATGCGGTTGCATTAAGAGTTGTGTGATAAAGATTATGGCCAATTCCTGTGATATGTTGTATATCCCCGATAAATTGTAATCCTTTATCAGTCGTATTCACTTTAAGATTTATACCGGTTATTTCATTGCCATTGTAAGAAATAAATGGAGTACTCGCAGTAGCGTTTAATCCCTGGTCTGTTGATGCTCTTCCATCAATATGAATCGGCTCGAAAGATTTCAATCCCGGTACAAAAGCTGTCAACGCTGGTGCATTCGAAATATCAGCAGCAAATGAAAAATTATATGGTTGCACATTGCTAAGTGTATTTGCAGGAGTAACCTGAAAATAAGGTTCGATGCTTTTTTGAAAGATCATCCCAAGATCGGTGTAGCGATATTGACCACTTAATCTTGCATTGGCCACATCACTTCTTAAGGTCATGAATTGTGCTGTATCATTTCTACCGGAAATAAATTCAATTGTATCTAAGGGTAAGCGCTGATCAGCAGTTGCCAATAAAGCTTTTGTAATTAAAACATTTGCTTCTAAATAGTTTTCATTAATTACGGGTATGTCAGCATCGATTTTTCCTCTTACTATTGCTGGCTGTGGTGTAAGATTCAATGGAAATGTTTTGACGCTATCTAACATTCCTGTAAAATGATAGGAGGGTTTGTCAGAAATATTCCCGGTAAGTGTACCATTCAGATCAAGGTTAGGGTCATTTATATCTGTTATTAAACTAAGTGCATAACCATTGATAGTTCCATCTACATTAATATTTCTATATACATAATCATTAAACGCAATAGCATAAACATCTCCTTTGAAATTTATATTGCTCTTACCAGGAGTAAATCCTTTTCCTGAAACGGTAATATTTCCACTGACATTTTTAAACTGGTCATCTCTTAAAATATATCCAAGATCCAAAGAATTTGTTTTTACCAAAGCATTATAAGTTGTCACATCCGGCTTACTAAGATTTGTAAACCGACCATTTACGAATGCTGTACCAGCAGAAGAACTAATCGTAAGATTAGTCGAAAGGTTATTGATGGAGCCTGCAACTGTCCCATGTGCATCAAATTCCTCTGGTAAATTTATTTGCTCATTTGATAAACGCTGACCTGTAAACAAAGCAATATCGCTTTGATTTGTATGTAGCCTTCTTATTGTTAATGTGGCTCCTGTTTTATTTGGATCATTGTTTGTCGCCAATGAACCGCTTGCATCGATCTGTGTATTCTTCAGACCCCGAAATTGAAGATTCGAAATATGCATTGTTTCAAGCGTTCCATTTCCCTGGAGATTTAGATACCATGTAGCATTGGGATTTGCAAATGCCGGTTGTGAACGCAATTGCGGGGCAAATGCAAGTATATCTTTTACCTGTACGTGACTGTTTGAAATATCTGCATCAATTTTTGTGTTTGGAAAATTCTCAGTAAAATCTTTAAAGGATGAATACGTAAACGATGCATATCGCTTCAACTCTGTTCCCGGTGTCTTAAGAAAAAGACCCTTTACAAAAGTTTGTGTATTGGCATAAAGAAACTCTCCGTGCAATTCATTTAATTCAAAACCACCTTGTTCTTTAAATGAACCTTTTTTTACTTTTCCCGAAATGGAATCTGCGGTCAATAAAAGATCATTTGCTTCTAAGGTAAACGCTTCACCTTTTAAATGGCTATAGTCAATTCCTTGTTTTATACGTGGATCATTATCATTGTCAAACTGCAAACTGTTATTCTGAAGATCCACTGTTGACACAAATATTCTCCAACCGGCTTCCGCCTGGCTTTTTGCTTCCTGCTTCACTTCTTTTATTACAACTTTTGCCGCTTCCTTTTTTCCAAATCTTATTGTTGTTATAGTATTGTTCAAAGAAATATTTTGAAGATCAATCACCCGGTTATCGAGGTCGATATTATTTGGCTTTACATTCGCTGATCCAAGATCAATTGTAGAATACGTTGCAGACACGTTATTCCGATAATCCAGTTTAATATTCTGCAGGTTTAGTTCTTTAAAGAATAGCTTCAGTACAGGGGGCTGCTGCGCCTCTATTATATCTTTTATTTCAGGTTCCGGTGTTGCTAATGGTTTTACCTGGTAAATTCTTGCAGTCAATCCATTGATATTTGTTTTGGGAACATCAAAATAAAAATGCTCATAATCCATCTTATCAATTCGTGTATCAAGATGATCAAGCCATGCCTCCATGTCGCTGCCGGTGATCGTATCTTTATAAATTATCCTGATCTTATTTAGTACTACAGATGGAATTGAAATAAAATAAGATGACGTATCATTTAAAGTTGTCGTGTCTTTGGTTGTAAATGCATCAACAACAAATTGAAAATTAAATGTAGTATCGGGAAGCTGTCTTTTGACCTTTGCAGTAATATTATCCAGCGCTATGCTTCTAATATCAATTTGATTGTTAAAGATCAATTTTACCAGGTCAAGATTAGCTTCAATTTTACCTCCTGAAAGCAATGTATCTTTTTGCCTGTCCTCTATATAAACATTTTCAAGAATGATATTTTTAGGCCAGCCAACGTAAACTCTTCCAACTTGAACTTTAGTTTTTAATTTTTTTTGCAGGTAAACGACTGCTTTTGCACGAAGAATATTTTGTACCGGCCCCGTTTGTATTAATAGAAGAATGACGAGTAAAAACAAAATGATGAACAGAACAGTTTTCGCTACTATTCGTGCCGGTTTTACCCAGATATTCTTTTTAGCCTGGTTCATGCAGTCCTTACTGTAGGACTTTTACTTTTGTCCTGTTGTAACATTAGAAAATATC
>Ga0070698_100003253_pt1 | contig 17852 bp, 13 predicted proteins | sample KBSK1502metaG_FD_65477 | JGI IMG/M metagenome (GOLD analysis project Ga0070698, IMG submission 65477) | Corn, switchgrass and miscanthus rhizosphere microbial communities from Kellogg Biological Station, Michigan, USA - KBS K1-50-2 metaG | ecosystem: Host-associated > Plants > Roots >...
CCGTTGACCCGCTTGCCCGCCGGATGCACGGCCGCGCCGCCCCAGGTGTTGCCGGAGGCGCCGCCGATCCCGATCTGCATCGGGCCGGCCGCGCCGAACGCGTTCGAGCCGCTGTGCACGCCCGGCAGCGTGGTCCTGCCGTCGTTGCTCTCGACCTTGCCGATGCCGGCCAGGATCACCCACGGGACCCCGTACCGGTGCCCGGTTGCCTTGAACAAGGCGAGGTAGTCAGCCGGGATCGAGTTGCGGGCCTGCTGACTGGGCGGCGGCTGCCCGGCGGTCCCGCCGCGCGCCGCCGAGCAGCCGCTGCCGGACGAGAACAGCTGGCTGCTGCTGGCGAAGAACAGCATCGGCGCGGCGATCAGGCCCAGGATGAGCAGCCCGGCCATGCAGACGACCGCGACCATGACGCCCCGGCTGCGGCCGGCCGGGCCGCCTGGGCCCATCATGAGTTGCCCGCCGATGCCAGCTCGATGTCGCTCACTTGCCAGCTGCCGCCGACCGCGACCATGACGCCCCGGCTGCGGCCGGCCGGGCCGCCTGGGCCCATCATGAGTTGCCCGCCGATGCCAGCTCGATGTCGCTCACTTGCCAGCTGCCGCCGGACCCCGCGACGGTCACCGCGTACTGCCCGGTGCTCCGGCTGGTTCCCCCCGTGTCGGTGATCTTCTGGCTGATCGCGACGATGAACGTGATGCTGGCGGGACCGAATGCCCGCAGCGAGCTGATGCTGGCCGAGCCGGCCGAGACCTGCTTCTTCCTGGCCCGCGGCCCGGCGACGCCGGGTGTCGCATAGGCGCGCGCCAGCGTCCCGGAGAGCTGCGCGGTGACCACGTTCCGCATCTTCCGTACGTAGTGCGCGGCGCTCTCGGTGTAGGAGAAGGTGCCGTACAAGGCGCCGAACCTGGTGGCCACTGCCGCTGCCCTGGTCAGCTCAGGCCGGGTGAACGGCAGCCACTGGTAGATGTTGGCCGTGCCGCCTGCCGCCGGGGCGGTACCCGGTGTGGTCGCGGGCGCCTGCGTCGCGGCTGGCAGCGTGGCCGTGACCGCCGGGCTGGCCGGCCGCGACGCGGGCCGGGCTGCGGCCGGGCTGCGGCCGGCCGCCACGGAGCCGATCGCGCCCGGCCTGACCAGGAAGATGCCCAGCCCCGCCAGGGCGGCGACGATAAGGGCAAAGGCGGCCTTGCGCTGGCCCGGCGTCGGTTCCATGGCGTCGGCGTTACTTCTGGCGGCGGATAGGGCGCAGCCAGAACGGGGTCGGCGGCGCCGGTCTCTCCCCGGCTTCCTTGCTCCCGGCGAACGGGCCGGTCGAGGCGCCCGCCGCTGGGGCGGGCTGCCGTCCAGCCGGGGCGGGCGCCGGGGCAGCGTGGCCGGGCGCGGCCTGCCTGGCGGATGGCGCGCTCCTGACTGGCGGGGCCGACCAGGCCGCCCGGGCAGTGCTCGCCGGCGGCGCTGGCCTGGCCGGCGGAGCTGTCCCGGCCGGCGGGGCACCGCGGCCGCCGGTGCCGCCGGCGGCCGGATCCGGCCCGGCGGGTGCCCGCCGCAGCGTCGGCCTGGCGATGGCGGCGGGCCGCCAGCCGGGCGCGGCCGGGCCGCTGACGGCCGCTGGCGCTGCCGTGACGGCGTTGCCACCCCGGCCTATCGGCCCGGCGTAGCCTGCCGAGCCGGACCGGGCGGGCGGCACACGGCTGCCGCCCTCGCCGCCGTTCCTTGCCCAGCCTGACGGCGTCGCACCGCCGCCGCCCGGCGCCGTTGCCGCGCCGTTGCCGCCCCGCGGCGGGAGGTTAAGCGGCGGGGCGGACCGGCCGGAACCGGCGCCGGCCGATGCCGCCCAGGACCTGGCACGCGCCGCCACGCCGGGCCGGCTGCCGGCGTGCGCCGCGTCCGCGCCGCCTGCCGCGGCGGCCACCACCGCACTGTCCGGATCCGCCGGGTAGCCGTCCGGCCCGGCAACGCCCGCGCCGTCCGGATCCGGCAGGCCGGCCGCCGAGCCATGAGCCGCCGCTGCCCGCGCGGCCGCTGCTCCGGCACCGGGACCGCCCGCGGCCAGGCTGGCGGCCACGCCCGCGGCGTACGCCGGATTGCGCCGAGCCCAGCGGGCAGCCCGGTAGGCGGCGAAGCCAGGGACGACGGTGGCCGCGTCGCGGGTGTTGCTGCGCAGCGCCGATCCGGCCCGGCGGAGGTCAATGTCGGCCCGTTCCCTGGAGCCGATGACGCCGTAGCCGACGGCGGAGAACAGGTGCTGGAACGGCCGCCGGTAGATGAATACCGCGATCGTGACGAGCGCGATCATCAGGATTTTCAGCGCCCATGGCAGCACGGCGTCGCTGGTGCCCATGATCAGGGCATAGGAGTACAGCAGGACGCTCAGTACCAGGGCGACTGCCGCCTGCTTGAGCAGCACTCCGACCAGCAGCTCGAACCAGCGCAGCGCCACCACCCGGCCGAAGCCGGGATGCGTCCCGATCAGCAGGAAGAACGGCCCCACCACGAGCAATAGCAGGAATCCCAGCTTGAGCAGGATCAGCATGACGGCGATCAGCAGCACGAGTACCCCGGCGACGACCGCCGCGAATAGCGCGGCGAACGCGATCTCCAGCCTGGTTGTCCATTGCTTGCCCTGGAAGAGCGGGTAGATGCCGGGATGGTGCTGCTGGATGTTGTTCGCGATGCCCGCGTAGGTGGCCTGCTTGGCCTTGATCAGGGCAGCGGTGGGCTTCTCGTTCACGGCGATCGTCTGCGCCCAGAGCAGCTGCCTCGCGTACGCGTTGATGACGGTCTGCCGGCCGCCTGGCGTGGCGGCGAAGTTGGTCGTGCCGAACTCGCCGTCCAGCCATGGCTTGCAAACCAGCACCGACCACAGCTCGCCGGCGTTCTGGTCGACGATGCCGTTGCCCGAGGTGTAGTTGAAGGTCGCCTGGGCCTGCGGGTCGGTCCGCTGCAGCGGGACGCAGCCACCCGAGCCGGGGTTGGGCAGCTTGGCGAAGGCGACGTTCAGAGTCTGGGTAACGCCGTCGGAGACCGTCTTGCCGATCCCGGTGAAGTCGGCCGGCCTGCCGATCAGCCAGATCGCGGCGGCCGCGGCCACGACCATCCAGATCGTGCCCTCCAGCGAGCGGGTGCCGCGCTTGCGAATCAGGCCCTGCCAGGCGAGCCAGATGGCGCCGATGATGACGACCACGGCCAGGTACGGGAAGTAGATCGCGTTGCCGAGGCTGGTGATCAGCCGGTCGACGGAGGTCTTCAGCCAGCTGAGGATGCCCTCGCCGGCCGCCGACTGGTAGACCGTGATCGTCACGCGGTCGATCGATTTCGCCACGTCGAACACCATGCCGGCGACGTTGTTGCCGATCAGCGATGTCATGTCGGAGCACTGCAGGTTGGTCGCCGCCCAGAACTGGCCGGAGACCCCGTCCTGGTTATAGAGGGTCCTTGGCACCGGGCCGGCCGGCGCTGGCGGCCGGACCAGCGAATCGATGCCCGCGGTCGCGGGCTCCGGATCCGGCAGCGAGGGCTGGCAGATGTTGTTCAGGTCCCCGGTCAGGCCGCTGGTGCCGAGCGAGCAGAATCCCAGCAGGCCGCCGATGTCACCGATGCCGGGCACCTGGCAGATGCCGCCGGACGTGACGGTGGCCGCGGCGGGCTGTGCGGTGAGCCCGCTGACGTCCGGTGACCGTTTCGCCAGCAGCACGGCGGCGCGGCGCGGCGCGGGCCGGCCAGCCGCAGTGCGGTGCGACGGGGGCGCCGCGGCGTGCGCCGGGCGGGCCGCCTGGTGCGCGGGAACAGCCGCCTGGTGCGCGGCGGCTGCCGGGTGCGCGGGCACAGCCGCCATCGCGCGGGCCGCGCTTGGCGCCCCGACGATGGCGGCGATCACCGCAAGCACCAGCAGGGCTCGGTGCGGGATGCGGCGGAGGAGGCTGACCATCGGGGGCTCCTGGGGGGTCAGGGAAGCTCGGTAGCTGGCTAGCTCGGCGGCGGACGGGTAACGGCGGAAGGTGCGGTGCCTGGCGCGGGGCCGCGTACCGGCGGCAGCGGCACGTCGTCCGGCCTGGCCCGGGTCGGGTTCGTGTCCAGCCATTTCGTCAGTTCCGCGGAAATGAGGTCGATGCCGATCCGGCCCGCCCGGCCGTCCAGGTCACGGAAGATGCACTCGCCATTGCCAAGGCCGCGCAGTACCGCCTTGTGCTCATCGGATGGCTCCACCCCCAGCAGGGCCATCACGTTCGCCACCTCCGCCCGCTCGGAGGACCGGAAGGCGAATACTCCCGAGATGCAGTTGGTCACCTGCTCGTTCAGCAGGTCGCCGGCGTTCTGCGAAACCAGGATCAGCGCGGTGTTGCGGGACCGGCCCATCCGCGACACCTCCGGGATCAGCTTCGCGCCCTGCGGGGTCGAGGTGATCGCCCACGCCTCGTCCAGGATGATCGCCTTCGGCACCCGGCGGTCCATGCCGTTCAGCAGCCGCCTGGCGAACTGCGACACCAGGTAGAGCAACGCCACGGACAGGCGCTGCTCGTAGGAATAGTCGTCCCGCTTGACCGCGGCGTCCGGGAGCGTCAGGCCGGCCAGCGTGAACACCGTCGTCCAGCCGGCCGCGTCCAGCCCGAGGCCGCCGGACGGGGCGAAGCAGAGCCTGGCGAGCCGCATCTCCGACATCGAGCGCAGCACCGCGCCGAGATTCATCGACGCGGGATCGGCGGACCGCTCCAGGCGATCCACCACCTTGCCCAGGCTGGGCAGCTCCGCGCTGGCGATGGCGCCGACGGCCTGGACCATCGCGCTTTCGCGCTCCTCGCTCATCCTCGGCAGCAGCAGCCGGAGCGTCTCGGTAGCCATCGTCCGCTTCTCGGCCAGGTCGTCGCCGAACGAGAACGGATCCAGCAGGCCGGGGGCGGCGGTGCCGAGCGGCAGCACCCGGGCCTGGCGGCCGCGCTCGTGCAGCAGCCGGACCAGCGACTCCGCGTCGCCCTTGGGGTCGATGACGGCAACGGTGACGCCGCGCAGCGCAAGCTGCAGGATCAGCAGCAGCGCCAGGGTCGTCTTGCCGCCGCCGGGCTCCCCGGTGATCGCGATGGCCGTCGGCCGGTTCCGCGCGGCGGCGACCAGCGGGTCGAAATGGACCACGGACCTGGCCCGGCCGAGCGTCTCGCCGATATACGGCCCGATCCAGCCGGCGTCGTCGGCTGGCCGGTCGCCCAGGTCGACCGTCGCCGTGGGCATGCCGCCCGCGATCGTGTAAAGCGGCTGCCGCTGCAAGTATGAGTTGAGCCGCACCTTGTCGCCCGGCAGCGATTCGCACAGCAGCGAGAACTGGTCGCCGGTGGAGTTGACCACGTCGATGCCGGCATCCCGGTAGTGCTCGGTCACCGCCTCGGCCCGGCGGACGCACAGTTCCCTGGTCGGCGCGGTCACCAGCAGCCGGTGCCAGCCATAGACGAACGGCAGCCGTTCCTTGGTGATGCCGTGCTCCAGCAGCCGGGCGGCCTCGATCTGCTCGGCCAGCGCGATCGGCGCCTCCACGCCGGCCTCCCTGATGTGCGCGTCCATGTCCCTGGCATGCGCCAGCCTGCGGCCCACGTCCTTGCTCGCCTTGGCCGGCGGGATCAGCTTCATCCGCAGGCTGACCTCGACCGGGAACGGCAGGGAATCGGCGTAATGCAGCCAGGGCTCGCCGTCAGGGAAGTACATGACGTCGGGGAACCGGGCGAACGACAGGAACGCGGCGTAGGACTCGCCGGCCGGCTGCTCGAGCCTGAGCAGGCTCCGCCCGTTGTGCACCTGGCCTTCCAGCAGCGACTCGATCTCCCCGGCGCCCCATTGCCGCCGCCGGGCGGCCGACGGCCGCGGGTCGCCGAGCGTGCCCATCAGGGCATGCCGGAACAGCCAGGCGATGTCGTCCGAGCTGGCATGGCGGGCGGCCAGCGCGCTGGAGCCGAGCGCCCGGCCGAGTCGCTCGGCCTGGTCGGTCCACCGGGCGATCTCGGCCGCGCTGACCGCCTCGTCGTCCAGGCCCATGACCTGCTCGCCGCTCCGGTACAGGTTGATGAACTGGGAGAAGACCCCGCCGGACAGCTGTGCGCGCATGCCACGCTGGCCCAGCCTGACGCCCAGGTAGATCTCCTTGGACCAGAAATCCTTCGCCCACACATGGCGGTACATCTCGTCCAGGTAGTCCAGCCAGCCGGGGCCGCCGTCCGAGGTGGCGTCCAGCCCGGTCGCCCACTGCGCGGCCGGGTACGGGCGATGCGCGATGCGCAGGTGCACCTCGGCGTCGGTCATCCGGATCGCGGCCAGCGCCACGGTGATGTTGGTGGCCAGCGTCTCCCTGTCCTGCGGGGTGGTGAACTCATACGACACCGTCGGCAGCCGGTAGTAAGCCCACCCGTGTGACTCGGTCAGCAGGATCCGGTCATCGAAGTACCGGACGGCAAGCCGGCTCCGGCCCGCGGTCCGCGCGCTCACCGCAACGTCCCGCAGCGGGCCGCCGGGCGGGCGGACGCCAGCCTGGCCTGCGCCGCCGGGCGCCTCATAGCCGGGCCCGCCGCAGCTCGGGAGCGGCCGCAAGGCCCGCGACGAGGACACCGGCCAGCGCGGTATAGGCCTGCTCCGCGGCCGGCCCGAGCAGCCTGCCACCCGGCCGGGCAAGCGGCGCCACCGGGTCACCACCGAGGGCCCGTTTCAGCTCTGGTTTTCTCAGCTGATCATCCCAGGGCACGCGGACGATCGCGCGGCACCGGCCCCTTGCCACGGCCTCCGCCTGCTCGACGTGGGTCATCGTCGGCCTGCTGACGCCGTTGATCACCGTGGCGGAGTTCGCGGCCAGCTCCGCATGACCGTGTGCCTCCAGCCATTCCAGCGTCATCGCGATCGCGCGGGACGCATCCCGGCTGGCCGGAGCCACCAGGACAAGCTGGTCGGCGATGGCAAGCACTCTCGGGACCGCCGAGGCGCCGGGATCAGCAAGCGTCAGGCAGTAACGGGCAGAGAGCAGCTCGAAGACGCTGGCGACGTCCCTGGCGGCGTCGTCGGGCGGCGCGCCCGGGCCGGCCGGGTCGCTGCTGATGACCGCGAGCGGGGACGGAGCGGCGGGGTGATGCAGGTGATCCGGCCCGCCCTGCGCTGGGCCGGCCGCCATCACCGGCATCGAGTCTGCCCGCTCGGCTAGCGAGCCAGGGCCGGGATTGAGATCGAGCACGGCTACCGGTTCATCCCGCAGGCTGGCGAGCACCTCGCCGGTCAGCAGCGTGGTCATGGTCTGCCCGGCGCCGACGGTGCAGCCGAGCACCACGATCCGGCGGCGTCCGGTGACCGGCAGCCGCGCCCGCGCGCGGTCCCGCTGCTGGAAGTCCGGCCGCCCCGGCCGGTGCCCGCCAGGCACCACGACGACGCGGTCGTGCCAGCCGTCGCCAGGCTTGTCCGCGGCACCGCGCAGGGCGCGCTCGACGACCCGCAGCGGGCGGCCGTCCGGCCGGTCGCCGGTTACGGTCACGGAGGGCGGGCTGGCCGGGCCGGCCGGGGCTGGCGCCGAGGCCGGTACCTGGGCGGCGGCCTGAGCCTGGGCCACGGCCTGAGCCTGTGCCGCGGCCTGGGCCTGGGCCGCAGCCTGAGCCTGAGCCTGGGGCGCAGCCTGGGCCTGGGCCGCGGCCTGAGCCCGGGCAGCGGCCTGGGCCTGGGCCGCGGCCTGCGCACGGGCCGCCGCCCGGTCCGCTGCCAGGTCTGCGGCCCGGGCAGTGGAGGGCGTGCGCTCGTGCGCCAGCGGAACGGGGCGGGCATGCGCGCCGACCGGGCGCCGGACCGGAACAACGGCGGGCCGGAACGCGGCCGCCGCGGGCCGGCTCGCGCCTATGGCCGGCCGGCCGGCACCCGCTGCAGGCCGCCCAGCGCCTGCGGCAGGACCCAGCGCGGGCGACTCGGGCCAGACCGGACCCGCCGGGGCGGCGCGCGCCGTCTGCGATTGCGGCTCAGCGGCGAGCCTGGCCGTCGCGGCAGCCACCCGTTTCGGCGCGGCGAGGACGCGGCGGCTGGCCGGCCTGAGCACGCGATGCGCGGTCAGCTCGGCCGACGGGGACCCGGCCCGGTGCCAGACCCTCGCGATGACCACGACCTCGTCCTTCTCGGCCAGCGGCGCCAGCCGGCACCAGGTGCGCGGCTCGCCGAGATACCGCACCTGGGACACGATGAGCTCGGGCAGCCGCTTGCTCTCCAGCACCGGCCGGGTGGCAAGCCAGGCCAGCACTCCCGGGGGCAGCACGTAAAGCCAGAAAGACGTGTGACTAAACGGAAGCCCGAGGACCGTGAGGATAATCACATAGGGGACAGCGATAGCCGTGAATACTGCGATCTGGCCTACCGGCAGTGGCATCGGCAGCCGGAAGTCGTACAGCTTGTAGAGCCGTTTCTCGATCCGCCAGATATTGGTATAGGTGGGCAGATCCACCAGCTACACCCCTTCCGCCTGCGCGGAGATCAGTGGACGCCGAGCGCGTTCGCGATGCCAGTGGCAAGCGTTTGCACGATGCTGGGGGTGTAGAAGATGACGGCGATCGCTACCGCGAGGACGACGAACTGCACGAACCGGATTATCTCACGAGTGAACAGGAAGAAAATAGCTACGATACCGACAATCCCGAGAAACAGCGGTCCGAACAGGCCCTGCAAATAACTCACAAGGCCGGAGGTGCTCAGCGCCGCCGGGGACGCCGTGATGAGCAGGTGCGACGACATCTATCTACTCCGGGGTTATGAGGGGTGCAACGAGCGGGGGGACGCGGGCTGCCGGGAAGGTTCTGATCATGGCGGCGCCAGGGGCTGGGATGAGCTGCCGATCGCGGCGACATACCAGCTGCCGCCCTGCTGGACGACGGTCATCCGGTAAGTCATCTCCAGCCCGGCAGGCGCGGTTGTCACGGGCGACCTCGCCGGTGACTGCGACGGAGCGGCGGCCTGGCCTGCCAGCCGCCAGATCACGCTGACCATAATGTGCCGGGTTGGCCCGCCGGGCGGCACCTCGATACCGGAAATGGTGCCGTACGTCACCGTGCCGCCCAGGCCGGTGACGGTAGCGCCGCGGGCAAGGAACCTGCCCAGGGTAACCGGATCACCGCTGGCATAGGCACGGAAGAAGGCGGGCAGCTGCCCGCCGAGGGTGGCTGCCGTGGCCGGGTCGGAGGCCGCGCTCTGGGTGCTAGGCGGCGCCGCCCGCGGCGGCGGTGGCAGCAGCGACGGCTCTGCCGAGATCGCCAGGCCGCCGCCCGCCGCGTAGACCGGCACGCCAAGTTCCATCAGGTTGCCGCTGGCACGGACTAGCAGCGTCACGATCGCGTGCTGGGAGTCCTGCACGGTAATGCCGGCCACCTGCTCGGACTGCAGCCGCAGGGAGCCCTGTCCGTTCCAGCCGAGCTGCGAGTCAGACCCGGGCGGGAGGAAGACCGCGAGCTGCCGTGCCCGCGCCGCTGCCGTCGCCGGGCTGAAGTTGAGGTATACCCCGGCGAACTGCTGCGCGTATGCCTCAGCCATCCGGACCGGGAACCCGTGCGCGGAGCCGGTTCCTGTCGGCCCGGCCGCCGGGCTCGCCTGCCTGGCGGGCAGCACGATCGCCGTCACGCCGCGGTAGCCGATGACTAGCAGGACTGCCCATGCCACCGCGCGGAACGCCCAGACCAGCCAGCGGCCGCCGGAACCGCGCCAGGGCGAGGCGGTGCGGCCGGGCCGCTGGCCGGCCGGGCCGGGCACTCCGGGCGCCGCCTCGACTGCCGCAGCGTGCGCGTCCGGCTGCGCACCGCGATCGAGGATTGCCCTGCGCGCCATCACACCTCCGCCCGATATTGCGTCTGAGCAGCAAGGAGTTGCAGCGTACCCTTGCCAGTCCCGTGCACCATTCTGCGGTAAAACGCCCCGGCGATGACACCCTTTGGCGGACGCCGCGTGCCGCGGTGGCGCAGGCCGGCGCGGCCATTCCTGCCGTCTCGACCCTTGGGATTTGCCCTCGGGTACTGCCTGACCTGCAAGAATGACGTCCGGAAGCCGCCCAGGAGCAGATCAGCGGATCGTGCTCCCAGCGGAGGTTTGCCGCGTCTTGCCAAGCATCGCATCGTGTCCTCCGGGCCATTCCCCCGGTGCAGGGCCACTGAGCAGGCCAGAACAGGGCTAGCTGAGCAGGCCAGGTGTGACATGCTTGTGACACTAAACCGGTCAGAGGCATCCAGAAAGCTACATTTCGAAAAGCTTGGCGCCGAACGGACGGCGCTTCGCCCGGGCCGGGATGACTCCCCTTCGCGTGGAAGCCGGCCGCCCGGCCGTTCCGGCCGCTTGTGCTTCCTGCGGCCCAGGCCGTTCCGGCGCCCCGGCGGCCCGGCCCTTCCCGGCGGCCCGGCCCTTCCCGGCGGCCCGGCCTTCCCGGCGCCCCGGCCGTTCCGGCGGCCCGGGATTTCCGGCGCCCCGGTGGCCCGGCCTTTCCCGGCGCCCCGGCCGTTCCGGCGGCCCGGGATTTCCGGCGGCCCGGCCGTTCCGGCACCCCGGCCGTTCCGGCGGCCCGGGATTGCGGCGGCCCGGCCCTTCCGCGGCCCGGGTTTCAGGTGGCCCGGGGTTTCAGGTGGCTCAGGAATTTGCCGCACTAACGGTGCTCGTGATCCAGGCGAGCACGAACGCCTCCTCGCGCCAGGCGTCATACCGGCCGCTCCGGCCGCCGTGACCGGCCACCATTTCCGTCTTCAGCAGGAACGGGCCGCCGCGGCCTGCCGCCTGGAGTTTCGCGATCCATTTCGCCGGCTCGCGGTAGAGCACCCGGGTGTCGTTGAGACTCGTGATAGCCAGGATCGGCGGATAGACCTGATTGCCGATGTTCTCGTACGGCGAGTAGGACTTGATGTACGCATAGACCTGCGGATCGTGCAGCGGATCGCCCCACTCTTCCCATTCCGTCACCGTCAGCGGTAGCGACGGATCAAGAATGGTGGTGAGCACATCAACGAACGGCACCTGCGCGACGATGCCGCCGAAAGCCTGCGGAGCGAGGTTCACCACCGCGCCCATCAGCAGGCCGCCGGCCGATCCGCCCCGGGCCACCAGCCGGGACACCGAGGTCCAGCCCTCGCCCACCAGGTGCTCGGCGCACGCTACGAAGTCCGTGAATGTGTTCGTCTTGCGCAGCAACTTGCCGTCGTCGTACCAGCGGCGGCCCATCTCGCCGCCGCCGCGGATGTGCGCGATGGCATAGCTGAACCCGCGGTCGAGCAGCGAAAGCCGCGGGATGGAGAAACCGGGATCCGCCGAGATCTCGTAACTGCCGTAGCCGTAGAGCAGACAAGGCGCGCTGCCGTCACGCGGCGCCCCCTTCCGGCTGACCAGGGAGATCGGGATCCGGGTGCCGTCCGCGGCGGTGGCCCATTCCCTGTGCTGCTCGTAGCCGACCGGATCGTACTCGGCGCCATCCGGCCGCGGCAGCACCGGCCGCCGCCTTAGCAGGGTGAGCTCGCCGGTAGTCATGTCGTAGTCGTAGACGGAATCCGGTGTCACCAGCGACACGTAGCTAAGCCGGAACTGATCCGACTGGTACTCAGGATTCGACCCTGGCAGCACCCGGTAGACCGGCTCGCCGAACGCGACCTCGCGGGAGGTGCCGTCGCCGCGTATGATCCGCAGCCCGGTGAGCCCGTCCCGCCGGTAGTAGACGGCAAGGTAGTCCGCGAAGGCGTCGACGGCGAGCAGCCTGGTGTCGGCCCGGTGCGCGATCAGCGGCGTCCCGGCCGCGGGGTCGGCCAGCGGTGCAACCGCAAGCTCGAAGTTCTCGGCATGGTCGTTGTGCAGGATGAGCAGCCGGTCGCTGCCGTCCGGGCCGATCTGGTGCTCGACGCTGTACTCAACGCCCTGGCGGCGTGGCAGCACCACGCTGAACTCGCCGGCCGGCCGGGTGGCATCCAGCAGCCACGCCTCGCTTGTCAGCTTGCTCGCCACCGAGATCCGCAGGTAGCGCTCGCTGCGGGTCAGCTCGACGCCGACCCAGAACCGCTCGTCCGGTTCCTCGAACACGACCACATCGTCGGCTGCGGGCGTGCCGACGACGTGCCGGGACACCCGGTAGGGACGCCACGCATCGTCCACGGTGACGTAGAACAGCGCCGAGCCGTCCAGCGACCAGGCACAGCCGTAGAAGGTGTCAGGAACCTCGTCGGGCAGCACCGTCCCGGTGGCCAGATCCTTGATCCGCACGGTAAAGCGCTCGCTGCCGACGAAATCGGTGGAGTAAGCGAGCAGCCGCCCATCCGGGCTGGCCGCGAGCGCGCCGAGCGAGAAAAACCTTGCATCACCAGCGAGTTCGTTGCCGTCGAGCAGCACTTCCTCGCCGTCAAGCGGCGCACCGTCCGCGGTCATCGGCGGCCCGGTGTCATCGGGCCGTACCGCCCGGCGGCAGTGCACCGCGTACTGCTTTCCCGCCACCGTCCTGACGTAGTACCACCAACCGCCCTTACGGGCGGGCACCGACAGGTCCGTCTCCTGGGTACGAGCCTTGATCTCGCCGAAGATCGCATCCCGGAGCGCAGCCTGGCCGGCCGTGGCGGCCTCGGCATAGGCGTTCTCCGCTTCCAGGTACGCGATCGTCTCCGGGTTGTCCTTATCGGCAAGCCAGGCGTAGTCGTCGGTGAACGTGTCGCCGTGGTGGATGCGCTCACTGGGAATCCGCCGGGCGGGCGGCTCTGCCTGGCAGCCTGCCGCCTCGGTGCTCACTTGCTCGGTGCTCATGGTCCTGGAGTCTATGGAGGCGCCGGCCCGTCTTGCTGAGCCGCGCCCAGGTGCGCAGGCGCCTGCCGGCGAACGCCTTGCGCTCGATATACCCGGCCTGTTCGACTGACGCTGTCTGGTGCGTGCGCGTCGTTCCTTGATCACGGAGACTTTTGGGGCCTCCGGCGCCCGAATCTTCCGTGAACATGGAACAGGCTCGGGCGTGCGCACATCACCCCGCGACAGATGCGTTCACTGGGGCGAGTGTGGCGGATGTGACACCTAGGCGCCGACCGCAGCGGCGGCACCCGCCCGGCTCAGACGCAGCGGCGGCACCCGCCCGGCTCAGACGCAGCGGCGGCACCCGCCCGGCTCAGACGCAGGGACCGCAGGCGCCCGGCTCAGACGTTGAAGCGGAACTCGACGACGTCGCCGTCGCGCATCCCGTAGTCCTTGCCTTCGATGCGCGCCTTCCCGGCGGCCCTGGCGGCCGCGATCGACCCGGCGGCCATCAGGTCGCCGAATGACACGACCTCCGCCTTGATGAACCCGCGCTGGAAGTCGGTGTGGATCACGCCTGCCGCCTCCGGCGCCGTCGCGCCCGCCGGGATCGTCCACGCCCGCGATTCCTTCGGCCCAGCGGTCAGGAACGTGGACAGTCCAAGCGCCGCGAAACCCGCCCTGGCCAGCTGCGCCAGCCCGGGCTCGCCGAGCCCGAGTTCGGCCAGTAGCTCCGCGGCCTCCTGCTCGGACAGCTCGACAAGCTCCGACTCGGTCTTCGCGTCAAGGAAGATGGACTCGGCAGGCGCGACCAGCGCCGCCAGCCGGTCCCGCAGCACGGCATCACCCAGCTCGGCGTCGTCAACGTTGAACACGTAGAGGAACGGCTTAGCCGTAAGCAGCTGCAGATCGCGCAGGTCAGCCAGATCGATCCCGGCCGCGGCGGCCCCGGCGGACATGGCAGTCCCGCCGTCGAGCACCTGCTCCGCCTTGGCGGCGGCATCGGCCACCCGGGTCCGTTCCGGATTCTTGCTGAATTTCGCTTCCTTGGCCAGCCGCGGGACGGCCTTCTCCAGCGTCTGCAGGTCGGCCAGGATCAGCTCGGTCGCGATCGTCTCGATGTCGCGCTCCGGCGAGACGTCGCCGTCCACGTGACTCACGTCCGGGTCCGCGAAGACCCGCACCACCTGGCAGATCGCGTCGGTTTCCCGGATGTGCGAAAGGAACTGGTTGCCCAGGCCCTGCCCTTGGGAGGCGCCCCGGACCAGCCCGGCGATGTCCACGAACCGGACGGTCGCCGGCACGATCCTGGCCGAGTCATACAGCCCGGCCAGCGCGGGCAGCCGCGGATCCGGGATCCCGACGATGCCGACGTTTGGCTCGATGGTGGCGAACGGGTAGTTCGAGGCCAGCGCGCTGGCCCTGGTCAGCGCGTTGAACAAGGTGGACTTGCCGACGTTGGGCAGGCCGACGATGCCGATGGACAGGCTCACCCGGGCGAGTCTAGATTGCCCGGCAGGGTAAGCCCGCCCGCGCGCAGTTCGGCCCGGCCGTCCAGCGTGTCGGGCGGAAACTGTCGGGCTCGGCTGCAAGCATGACCAGAATGAACGCGATTTCGCTGCTTGCCGGGCTCTTGCTGGGCATTGCTCTCGGGGCCGCTATCGGCTACCTGCTCGCAGGCCGGCGGCTCGCGGCCGCGGCCGCCGACCTCACCGGCCAGGCTCGGGCTGCCGACGAACGGGCCAGGGCCGCACAGGAGCGGGCCGCCCTGATCGACGGCCAGCTCGCGCACCGGTTCCAGGCGCTGTCTGCCGAGGCGCTCGACCTGAGCACGCGGCGGTTTCTGGAGATCGCCGAGGGCCGCCTGAGCGCGGCAAGCAGCACCGCGGCCAGCCAGCTGGACAAGCGCCAGGCCGCCGTCGAGCACCTGGTCGAGCCGCTGAAGGAGACCCTCGCCCGGGTGGAGGTGCAGCTGCGCGAGTCGGACGCAGCCAGGCACCGCTCGCACGCCGCGCTCGCCGAGCAGGTCGCGATCGCCAGGCAGAGCTCGGACCAGCTCCGCACCGAGACCCAGTCCCTGGTCACCGCCCTGCGCCGGCCCGAGGCCCGCGGCCGCTGGGGCGAGATGCAGCTGCGCAGGGTGGTCGAGCTTGCCGGGATGAGTGCCAGGTGCGACTTCGATGAGCAGGTCGGGCTGGCCACCGCCGAAGGCGCGCAGCGCCCGGACATGGTCGTCCGGCTGGCCGGCGGCAAGAACATCGTGGTGGATTCCAAGGTCACGCTCGCTGCCTACCTGGAGGCCGCCGAGGCGGCCGACGACGCGGTGCGCGACGCTCGCCTGGGCGCGCATGCCCGGCATCTCCGAGATCACGTGGACCGGCTCGCCGCCAAGGCGTACTGGGCCGCGCTCAGCCCGTCGCCCGAGTTCGTCGTGTTGTTCATCCCTGGCGAGGCGTTCCTCGCCCCGGCGCTGGAGCGCGACCCGGGCCTGCTGGAGCACGCGATGACACGCAAGGTCCACATCGCGACGCCGACCACGCTGGTGACGATGCTGCGGACCGCGCAGTACGCCTGGCAGCAGGCCGCGCTCTCCGACAACGCGCGCGCCGTCTTCGACCTGGGCAGGGAACTCTACGACCGGATCACCGGGCTGGGCAGGCACGTCGATAGCCTGGGCAAGGCGCTGACCAATGCGGTGTCCGCCTACAACCAGTCGGTCGGCACTTTGGAGAGCAGGGTCCTGGTCAGCGCCCGCAAGCTGAACCAGCTTGGCGTGGTCGAGGCCGGGCTTGAGCCGCCGCGGCTGGTCGAGGAGGCTACCCGGGCGCTGTCCGCGCCGGAGCTCATCGCGGGATCCAGCCAGGAACTCGTCGCCGGGAGCGAGACCGGGCCCGGGCGAGGCGGCCAGCCCGCCGGGCAGCTGCTGCCCGGGCCCCGCGCCGTCAGCGCCGCCCGCTGACGCCCGCCTGCGGCGACCGGGAATCTGACATGTCGGGACCGGAAGGAGTAACGGTGCCCCAGCGCACACGGCATGCGCGAGTACGGCCAGCGCGCCTGACGCAGCAGCAAGGACCGGGGTATACGGATGGTACGGCGCCGGCCAGGCAGCCGGGCCCGGGCCAGCAGGGTGGCGGACCGCAGGGGACGCCGTCGCGGCTAACAGCCCGCGGCGCCGGCCTGGCAATGTTCTCGGTGTTCTTCGCCGGCACGCTGACCGCCGGATGGCTGCATCTGGCGGCGCTCACCGGGCTGAGCTTCGTGGCGGGCTGCATCCTCGCGGGCCTGTATACCAAGCGGGCGCATCTGCTGACCGTGGCCACCATGCCGCCGATGATCTTCATGGCGTCGCTGATCTGCGTCAAGGCGATCAGCTCAACGGGGAACGCGGTGGTCTCCACCGCCGAGGGCAGCATCCTCACGTTGTCGGCCGTCGCGCCGTGGCTGTTCGCCGGTACCGCGGCCACCCTCGTCATCGCGCTGTTCCGCGGGCTGCCGCAGAACATAAGCGACCTGCGCGCCGGGTTGCGCGGCAACCTCGAATCCGGCGATCCCGGCGATCCCGGCGACGGCTGGTCCCGGTCCTAAGGCCGGCCGCGGCGCAGTTCGTGCGGCAGGGCGAATACGGTGCCCTCCCGGACGGCCTCGACCTCTTCTACGTTGCCGAAACCAGACTCGGCGAGCCAGTCGAGCACCCCGGCAACCAGGTCTTCCGGCACTGAGGCGCCGCTGGTGACGCCCACCGTGGTCACGCCGTCCAGCCACTGCCTGCTGAGGCCCGCGGCGTCGTCGACCAGGTAGGCGGCCTTGGCGCCCGCGTCCAGGGCGACCTCGACCAGGCGTACCGAGTTGGACGAGTTCGGCGAGCCGACGACGAGGACGACGTCAGACTCGGCCGCGATCTGCTTGACCGCGACCTGGCGGTTCTGGGTGGCGTAGCAGATGTCGTCGCTCGGCGGGTCGAGCAGTTGCGGGAACCGCTGCCGCAACTCGGCCACGGTCTGGTTGGTCTCGTCGACGGACAGCGTCGTCTGGGACAGCCAGGCGACCCTGGCCGGATCCCGGACCTGCACGCTGTCGGCTCCATCCGGCCCGTCCACCAGGTGAATGCGGGCGGGCGCCTCGCCGGTTGTCCCGACGACCTCCTCATGGCCCTCGTGGCCGATCAGCAGGATGTCGAGGTCCTGGGCGGCGAACCGCCTGGCCTCGTTGTGCACCTTGGTCACCAGCGGGCAGGTGGCATCGATGACGTGCAGGTCGCGGTCGCTGGCGTCCTGACGAACCTGCGGCGCCACCCCGTGTGCGGAGAAGACGACGACCGAGCCCTCGGGCACCTCCGCGGTTTCCTCGACGAAGACTGCCCCGCGTTCCTCCAGCGAGCGGACGACGTGCGTGTTATGCACGATTTGCTTGCGTACGTAGACGGGCGCGCCGAAGCGCTCAAGCGCGAGTTCGACGGTCTGCACGGCCCGGTCGACCCCGGCGCAGTAGCCGCGGGGTCTGGCGAGCAGGACGCGCAGGTTCGGGTCGGGCATGTGTCCCATGGTAGGTGACCGCCGGGAAGGTACTGCAAGGTCCGCTGCCGGAGGGCACCGCGGCCGGCCAACACCGCAGGAGGCGGGGTCGCGCCGGGGGTTCCGCTAAAGCCGCGCCGCTGCGACAATAGCCCCCCTTGCTGTTGCCCCCCTTGCCGCGCAGCAGGCCGATGACCAGAATCGCCCCGAGGGGATGCCCTGCGCGCCGCGGGCAGCCCATGGTGTCCGGCCGCTGCACGGGCACGTCCGTAGGAAGAAGGATCGAGATGCGCGTCCCGCAGGTCACCGAACGCATGAAGGAAGCCCCGGCCCAGGCGCTGCGGGCCGTGTTCGCCGGAATCGGCCAGGTACTGCTCGTCGCGGACCGGATCAGGAACCGGCCCGCCGACGGGGAAGGCACGCCGTCCGCGGCCAGCCCGCAGCCAGCAGGCGACGCTCCGGCCGCCACCGCCGAAGCCGCTGCCGAAGCGCCAGCTCCCGCCCCGACGGAAACGCCCGCCGCCGCCAGGCCCCCGGCCGCAGAGCCCGCCGCCCAGGCACCCGCCGCCGAAGCGCCAGCTCCCGCCCCGACGGAAACGCCCGCCGCCGCCAGGCCCCCGGCCG
>Ga0070698_100003254_pt1 | contig 17852 bp, 14 predicted proteins | sample KBSK1502metaG_FD_65477 | JGI IMG/M metagenome (GOLD analysis project Ga0070698, IMG submission 65477) | Corn, switchgrass and miscanthus rhizosphere microbial communities from Kellogg Biological Station, Michigan, USA - KBS K1-50-2 metaG | ecosystem: Host-associated > Plants > Roots >...
AATGCAAGCAGCATTAGTCGGCCCCACTCCGGAAGGCGTTGAGGCAGCGAGCCGTCATGGATTCCGAGGTACTGAACGCCGGTGGAATTGCTTAGGTCATAGCCATGCAATGTGTTCCGACGCGCATCTAAATGGCGACCGAAATAGTTGTCGTGTGGAATCCGTGGACCACCCGGGACAATCTGCACCGTATCTGAGAAAACGTGATTCGGGTTGGTTATGCCCTGGATACACTGCTGGACCCACTCCTCGTACAACTCCGTTGCGTACTTCACGAATAGGCCCGACTGATGCTCCGGAAGTGCTTTACAGGCCAAGACAATATGGTCGTACCAGTATCGCCGACTGAACAGCCTCGGTATGTCAGGTCCCGTTAGGCCGTTGTAAAGGTCGACCAAATCCCAAAATGCCATCAAGCGACTGCTCCGTTCTTCAAACGCAAGGAGCTGCGCGGTCGTGTTGAGGATCCGGCTGACCGTCATGTTGGCGCTCTGCTGCGCAACTGGCCGCAGGCTGCCAGCCCGATTCATGAAGTTCTCCCATCGGATAAGGTGATCCGCTACGCGGTTGATGCCATCCAGAAACCAACTCCTCCACTTCTCTTGACCGACGAACCCCAGTTGGATGATTGCTGACGTCTCAGGCAAATTCCCCGGAAGATAGTCAAGCACCGGCAGAGAGTTGAGGTACCTAATGCTTAGAAAGTCCAACGACGGGTTGATTGCGACGTTCGTCGCGAACTCGAATACAAATGTGGCGGTTGCTGTTTCAAAGGCCCATCCCGGCATCTCCTCACTATTCGCGAGGTTGACATACAGCGATCCGACATGCGCGTAAAGGACATCCTCGCCGCGCATCCAGATTGCACCTTTGCCGGACTTGATGCCCTCGGCCACCTCGTCTAAGCCGATCAATTCCGCACCAGCCAACAAATGAGCGGGACGCCCGGCCCATTGGTACTCGTGACTTTTGCCCCAGACGAGCATCTGTCCGTTCGGAAACCAGTCGAGCAACTTCTTGGCAACCCGCTCAGCGATAGAGGGAAGCGAGGTTGGCGAAGCGGTCATGATGGCGTCGGTGGCGTATCTAGCTGCCTGTGCCCATTTGATGGGATCGTCGGGTTTGTCGCACTGTTCGAGTTCTTGAACAATCCCCGCGGCTTCCTTGTCGTCGCCGCCAGGGATGAAAGGCCAACTCGACAGGTGATCGATAAGGGCTTGCTTCGATCCCGTCTCGCCTAAACGGTGGATCATCCACCTCAATTCACTCCAGAGCTGCGGCGGCTCCTTTAGTCGCTCCACGAGCCAGTCGCTTCCTTGTTCGGTGAGCCGATACTGACCGGACGTATTCACGCTGTCGCGTATACCGTCCGCTGCCACCGTGGGTCCCGTTGGAATTGACAATCGCCAAGGGCTTGGCAAGAGGGGAGGGGCCGGCATCTGGCTAACCTACTTCAAGCAGGGCTAATCGTTTGACCGGCCAATCGACCGGCCCATTTTCTCATCCAAAACGCTCGCGAAGGGGCGCGAACATCACTCCTTCCTGGGCTGCACGACGGATCTTGTACAGGAGGGCGTCTTGGAGCGAGACCTGGCCTTCAAGCACGAGGATCAAGTCTTCACCTGCGACCAACACAACATTGGCTGGGGCTCGCCGCCCAAACTCCGAAACGACCTCCGCCCGGAAACCAGCAATCGAGAAGAACATCCCCCGCGTGCTAGCTATCTTGCCGTCGACCTTGGATTTGAAGGCTGCGAGATCCGCATGGTTCGGCATCCCTGAGCGCCATCGTGCCTCGACCAAGTAATCAAAGCCCTGAAAATTGAAATGCCCATCAACTTGCTCTACTCCAGTCTTATATGAAGGACGATAGGGAATCTCGTTGAGTGTGAACAGGGTCCCTACGAGCTGCTCGAGGCTGTAACCCCTGGCCTGCAAATCGGTTCCCTTGGCCAACTCGTAAAACACTCCACGAAGTTCAGCCATCTTTTGCTGCCGCGCTACCAGCGCCTCCTGACGGAGCTTTGCCTCCTGCCCACGTTGCTGAGCGTTCGTTCTATCAGCCTCCACCAGTTCGCCATGTTCGATCGCTAGCTGCCTTAAGCGCCGAATTGCCTCCATGGCCTTCTTTGGGTCTGGCGCATTATCGTCAGGCACTCTCCGCAACTGACATAGCTCCGTGAGCAGTCGGCGCTGGATCAGCCAGCCATCGTCACCCATGCCGTCTAACTCACCCAGGATGTGGCGGGTCATTTTGTACTTCGACTCGCCCTCAAAACGGTCGATCAGTTGTTTTGGGATACCGGCTTTTCGTAGAAATGCCCTGAAGGGGTCCCAGAGCCAAAAGCACAGGCCGCAGGCCTGCACGATGGCCTCGGAGATCTCAAACGGGAGAGCCTTTGCCACGGCACGTTGGTCGCTCAACTCTCAGCCCCGTGGGACGGATTGTGGGGGGTTTCCCTAACCATCAGAGACGCTTTGACCTAGAGCCTTGTGGGAGAGAGCGGCCGGTGGTTGGGCTCATTGCCATCCACGGCGCATCGGTGTCTCCACCTGCTTAGAAGGCGTCGGCGTAATGTCGGCGCCCAGGTCGGACGCCACACTCAAGACTCGACGCCAACTCCCTGAGGCCTTGGCGGATACCCAGCATCGATCGCAAGTTCCGATGGCGCGGTGGTTTTCAGCCGGATTCGATAGCGAGCGGGCATGAACAACGGCGTCGATCGGAAAGTCTGCCTGCATGAGGATCCATTTACCTTGGCGCTCGCTCGGGGACAGACCAGCTAACTGGCCTAGATTCCGTGCCCAGTCACGGCTATCGAGTCTTGCCACGAACCAGCGATCAAGCACGTCAACCGTGTCCGACTCGTGCGGGTGAATTTTCAGCCAGTCACTCGTTTCTTCCCATCCCATTGGCCCGGCGAGCAGCCGCGCCGAGAACAATGTCGACTCGATGTCCGAGTGAAATTCAAAGAGTTGGTTGTCGGACTCGACAGCCAGCAATACGATGAATTCCCAGCTGCCTCGTCCTCGATCCTCCGAAAAAGTGTCCGGCCTCAACTTTGCAATCTGGTTCCTTTCTGGTGGCCAGCCAAGGATTACGACCGCTCGCGACAGGGGCGTAGGAAATATCTGGCCGTCTGGAGTGGCTGTTCCCCAGACCTGGTTGATGAACTCACCCACCTCTCGAATCAACCGGGATGAGTCGACAGGCATGCGGAGGCTATAAGTGAGGGGCCGCAATCGGGCAAGCATCCGCGGGTAGACGATGTCGAACCGCCGGGAACGCTGTCCACAAAGGAGACCTTCGTGACGCGCCCACCTGAACAGGTCGGTCAAGTCGCCGGAAAAGGCCAAGGAAGTAGTAGGCTCTCGCGAACTCCTGAGTCGATACCGACTCTTAGCCACCAATTTGGCGATCTCCGATATGGTGGCGGGCTGGATTTGCGTCACGCGACCTCGAACGTCGAGCAACGGTGGTTGACGGTTGTAGTAGTCGAGCAGGCGCTCCCATAGTGCGTGCTCAAGCACATGCAATGCGTAGTCGTCTGCGACTGTGAACATCTGATACTCCCAGATGCCTTGCATATGAATGGCTTGCAGGCGCTGGAATAGTTTTCGCGTGTCGTCTGGCACGGCCTCTGCGAGCTCGAAATCTACATTGTGTTTCTGCAGCCTTACGGCCGCCTCGGGCGAGATCAGGCCCCCCATACTCAAACCTAGACCGGTGAAGCGGAGGGTCGCCTGATCCGGCCGTATCAGTGGATTGGCGGCTTCTCTAAGCTTGGCGTTTGTGCCCTCTTGGCGAAGCGACTCAAGTTCGCGAGGAGTAGGCGGCTCAGTAATCGTTCCGTGGCGAACGAAAACCTCACCTTTCTTGCGGCGGCCGAAGTCACGGCTGATTTGGTATGGCAACCGGATCGATTCGCGAACGATCTCTATCACGCCGACAAGCGCGCCTTCCCACATATGCGTGAAATAGACGATGTGCGGCGGCGGCTCACAGTAGCTGTTCAGGATCTGCTGAAGCTGCTCTTCTCTTAGCTCCGGATCGACCCCGGGGACCTGAACCTTCCGTGTCTTATCACTCCATCCGATCATCAAGAAGCGGCGAGCGCTTCCCTGGGTCGTCGCTAGTCCCATCACGTCCTTGATGAATTCGGCTTTGCTCGTATCGCTCTTAATCGAAAGTGTCTCCTTGAATTCGACGTAAGGGTCCTCCCACCTCGTTGCAAGCTCAAGGATCAGGTTCTCAATGTTTCGAATCCGCTCACTCTCTACCTCGGGCAGATCTGCTCGTGGTTCGGCGCCAGCCTGCTGGACACTTGAGGGCCAGATGCTTCTGAGGTAGTGGCGAAGCACGCGTCGCGCCAGTTCGCTCGGCGAGGCAGTCCGGCCATTTGCGGCGCGTGTCAAAGTCTCGCGCAACTCGGGCTCAAGTCTTACTGGAAAGAGCGCAGCCGGCTGCGAGCCGATCGGCGGCCTGCCGCGACCTCTGCGTGGATTCAAGCGCGCACGCTCGGAGCCTTTCTGTGCTTCATGCGTCATGCGACTGGTAACACCGTCAGTCACGTCGGTCTCGCCGGCTTTTCCTTTAATCGGTTTACTCACGCCAGATTATCGTAATACAAAAATCCTCCTTCCCGACACAGTGGGTTTCGTCAGCCCTTGGCGAGGCCCAGCCGACGGCGTTGCGGCATCGAACGTCTTCTGGTGGAGTGGGGTGCGGACGACCTCGAGCCAGCGCCTACGGAAATCGCCGAGCAGCGGTCCTCGTGCTGGCACAGGTATCCCCCATGCCAGGCGCCAGCGTTGTTCGCGAAACCGCGCACCTGACAGCAGCCGATCCATAGCGTTTATGGCGGTTTTCCAGACGCGGACTAAGACGACTCCGTCCGATCGATGTCTTTCAGAATGCTGTAGAACTGATGCAGTAATACAGCGGCGTTATCAGAAATGACTTCGCCCGCAGTGCAAGTCCGAATTCAGAAATTGGTCGGGGGCGAGGGATTTGAACCCTCGGCCTCACGGTCCCGAACCGTGCGCGCGAAAGGTTGCTGGCATCCCGGCCGCGCGGGTGGAGCCCACGCCCGGATTCGAACCGGGGACCTTTTCCTTACCAAGTGGTCTTCGATCCCTGGCGAATTCGAGTCGATCTTAGCGCCGGCGGCCCGATTTCGGCCGAGACCATTTAACTGGCCATCGCTAGCGCGCCGCTCCAAGCAAGGCAGCAGCCACCATCCCAAGTCCCACCACAGTCATGAAGATTCCGACAACCGGACGAAACGTCGGCCCGGCGGAGGGATTCGGCGGCCAAGGCAGGTGCAGGAGTTTGTTCAGGTACGCGCTGTTTCGGTTGACCCCGTCGTCCCACTGCTTGCCCAGGACGCGGACGTTAGTGAGTACGGCAATGCCCACGCAGCAAGTAATCAATCCACCGACAACGAAATAGACCTGAGCCGTCCAGTGTGGCATCACATGAGCCTACAGAGGATGGGCACGCACTTCGCACAGCGGACCCATCGCCTGGTCCCAAACCGGAGGTTAAGGCCTACCGTATTCGGCTCGATCTTAGCTCAACCGCATCATTTGGCTGAAAGTCTCTTAACTCGAACTCCGTGTCAAGGGCTCGTCTGAAGCTCCATGATCGGGGTCATGGGTGACCGTTGGTTCGGGTCACCGCTCCCGTTCAGCTCAGTAACAATCCAGACATTAGCGCGCTGGTCAAGGACGATCGCCTGAATGCCCGGATCGAAGACAGCGTTGTCCGGGATGCAATGAATTGCGTTAGTAGGGCACGTGTTCGGCGGCCCTGGGCCGCCGGGGTCGATCACGTATGGGAAGTTGAATCGCTTGATAGCACCGGTCGACAGATTCAACTGGGCCACTCCGACGGATCGATAGGCCAAAAGCGAGAACCAGAGATCCCCTTTGCCATCAGACTCGAGGTGGGCCGATGGACTCCGACCTATCGGCGCTCCGGTCGCAACAACAGTCGACACACCGTCCGTCAGGCTGAGTTTGGCTATGTTGCCGGCATTGTCGGCGTAAACGATTTCGTCTGTGCCGGTCATCGCGTAGTCGCGGACGTGAGCCGGCAACACCTTCACTTCATGGCTGCCTGTCATGACCAGCGCGAAGACCGGCGTACCACTCGGGTCCAGGGCACCACTGTTTAGAGGCACGCCGCTAATGGTTAGAAGTCCCGTCCTGGGAGCCCCAATCTTGGTCCCCATGATCGGGACGAATTGGAGATTCACTGTGCGGTCCCACGAGCTGGTCGTGGGATTGAAGCCAAACACGGCTGAAACCATGCTCGCCACAACCCAGATCTCACCGTCGGGGTCGATCGTGAGCGCGACTATGCGCCCGTCCATGCTGTACAGACGAGCCAGGCCAGAGTACGGGGGAAGGTTCCAGGACCGAACCGCTTCGGTGCCGGGATCGTAATAGGCGAGGATTTGACCCCAGCCCATCCAGATGCCTCCATGCGAGTCAACCGCAATCGATCCAACGTCGTACCCGACCGCGGGCAGATTTACTGAGGTGGCGACTATGGATCGGTTTGCGACATTCAGGCGCGTGAGCGTCACAGACATCTCGTCCCCAGCGTTGGGTCCACGCTGGCGCGAGATGATCCAGACGCAGTTTCGGGAGCGGTCAAAGGTGGCGGATCGAAAGCCTGAATACTGACCCGGGAGATCTACCGAGCGCCAGATTGGGTTTGGGTTTGGGATAGGGCCAGCCGTACTGCTTACTCCGCATGCAACCAGCAGCGCGAGGCCGATGCACCAGGCTGCCAATTTCTTGGCGATGGAGATGCTCATAGCCGGCAGTTGCAACGATAACGCGCGAAATCCGCGTCGGTAACGGTGAAAGCGTTGGTCGGGCGGGCGAGATTTGAACTCGCGGTCTCCTGGTCCCAGACCGGACTGGTCTGCCTACCGTATTCGGTCCGATCTTAGCGTCACAGCGGTACTTGCCGGCAAGTCTCTTAACTCGTGCGCGTCGACGCCGACACCATTTGCACCATCGCGGTGTTAAACCATTGATTGACGCCCATGCTTCTACCGTTCCAGCGTCCAGCCAAGCGCGTTCTCGTCGCATTCGCGTTGCTTCTGGTGACGACAAGCTGCGATACCAGCACAACCTCGCCGGCGACTTCCGCCGCGGCCGTTGTGTACTTCCAGCGTCCCCCTGTGACCGGGTGGCAAGCGATCGACTGGATGGGCACAGTTCATGGCTCGGTTGGATCGGATCGAGTCGGGAATCCGTACCAGTCGCCAGACGGGTCGCGCCTTCTGTGGTCACCGCAAGGCATCTGGCAGATCGTTGACAGACGCGGCCGGCTTCAGTCAGTACCGGATCTCTCTAGGTCTAGAGGATTTACGTGGGCTGACGACAGTTCCGGCGTTTGCGTGCTTAACTTGCTCAGCGACAACTCGTCGATCGGCGGTTCTTATTCGCTGGGATTCATATCCGCGACGGGTGGCTCCAGGACGATTGCGTCGTTGACCACTAAGAAGGGGCCCAATGTCGCCGCGTGCAGCCCGGCCGCCGGACGAGTAGCCATAACGACTGCTAGTGGCTACAAGGATCCCTCGACCATGCTCATGCGGATCACGTTCGGCGAGCTGCGTGTTCTCGACTTCAAGTCCGGGAGCGTTGTGTACCAACAGGCGTTTCCGGTTGGAAACATTCGTGCCGAGGTCAATTCGGTCGCCGTCGCCCACGACAGCTCGTTCGCCGCGCTCGGCACGCAGACGCAAACGACCATCGTCAACTTGCTCAACGGTCAGCTTGGGAGCAGGGCGAACGGTGTAACCCCGCTCACGTTCTCCTGGGACGGCAAGCTGCTGGCCGTTGACGGAACTGACAATCGAGGCGAGGTCTTCAACGCGTCAACCGGTCGAGTCATCTGGAGCGAGTCGGTGGCGAGTCGGGTCACGCAGGGGGCGGTACCAAATCCGGCCGGCTCCGAGGTGATGCTTCTCGTAACGGGAGGCGGACTGAACGACCTTCTCGTCGTCGGCGCCGGTGGGACCGCCCACGTCGTCGCGAAGGACGTCTTCCCCGACCAGATCGCCCCGTGTACCAACTGCAGCGCCTTCTAACCACCACTCTTGATTCTGAGTCACGGACCCTGGTCCCAAACCGGAGGCTAAGGCCTACCGTATTCGGCTCGATCTTAGCGCGCAGTCGCCAATCGGCCGCAAGTCTCTTAACTCAACTGCTTGGATTGAGATCCTTCGGCGAAATGTTCTCCCATGTCTTGCCCCACAGATGTTTCCAACCTGGTTGCATGTCGCCCGGCCAGATCTCCGTAACTACGTCTTCGATCGGTTCGGCGTCCATGTTCGAAATCCGGCTCCGTCTCAGCGCTAACACCGCCGTCTCCGTCATAAAGACAAAGCCTGTGTCCGTCGGCCCGAACACGTCGGATCCGTCCCAGGTTCCCTCAGCGAAATACATACCCTTCAGCCTCGGAAACACTCCGCCAGGTAGCTGAACGGGTACGGGTTGGGACCTTCGCCAGTCGACCGGTCCGCACTGGCCGACGACCTGAAGCCCATGGAATCCATTCGCGGTCACCCCTTCCTTGTCGTAGACCGTCACGGGAAATAAGGACCAACCGTTGCAGCCAGCCGCGCTGAGGGCTTCGACGAAAGCCTGGCTCACGACATTCGGATATGCGTAGCCGGTTATCACGACGTCTCGAAGAGGGCCTCCCACGTTGTGCCTCATTACGAGCGGCTGACTCGGCCGGATCCTGCCTCGATGAAGATCCCTGTTCGTCCAGGGCTTAGGTATCTCGAGATTGCCGCAATAAGCCACTTGGCCCGTCTTTGCTGAGAACCTGAAGAACTTCGTCACTGATCCCAGCGGGTTATGCAACCAGGGCCCAAGCGCAGGCTGGCGCCGTTTCGGGATGCTTCCGAGCTATGTCTCGTAGCGCCCACGTTGTCCCGCGACCGCTCTTGCCGCGCATCGAGAGCACCATGCCCCGTCGAATCGCTGGATCCGGCTCTTCTACGGCAGCTTCGGCTGTGGCTTCAACATTGAACCCAGCGGCTGCCGCTGCAGCAGACCAAGCCCAGCAACGCACTTGCGATGGACGAGTTGGATCGTTGGCTACTCGTTCGAAAGTGTGCCCTTCATCGGTCCCCATGCTGGCCTGACTAAATGCACGGAGAAGATGGAGGTCGGCGCCGGCCATCTCATCGCTAGGGACGCTCGCGAGCTTCTCAATGGCGCGGCCGACAACCTCGGAATCTCCTAGTCCACATCTGGATATGTAGTCAGCTGACACGCGAGGGTCGACATTGAACCGCTTCCAGTCGGCAGTAAGCCATCGCAATGCGAATGGGTCGCCGCGGTTCGAAAACACCTTGATGTACCAGCGGAAGTCCCTGGCATTACCCATTTCCTCAACAACGTCATGCATGAACTCACGTTTGACGGCTCGCATGACGACCGGGCTTCTATTGCTCAGACCATTGGCGAGGGAGGCGAATAGCCGCCGCTCAATAGCCTCAAGGGCTGCCGCTTGGTCATGGTGTACTTCAGTCTTGTCGACTCCGCGTCTAAGGCCACGCTCAGCGAGGCTCTCGTCAAGTGTCGCCAACAGGTCGCCGGCCGTCCGCTCTGCGACGAAGTAGACAATGTCGTCGGTGTACCGGACGTACCCATCGGTCGATTGCAGCATCGCAACATCGACTGGCTTGAGGTACACGGTGCCGGGCACACCACAGGCCTCAGGACCAACCGGTATGCCGGTGAGGCCATCGTGATGCTGCCAATGCAGCACACGTTCCAGGAAGAAGCTTGTCGGCCCGTAGCGACAACCGATGCGCATCAAGTCCTGCGCCAGCTGGCCTGCAGGAATCGACGGGTAATATGCCTTCACGTCAGTACGAACCATGAGTTCGCAGCCCCAGCGTTTTGCGCGCTTGGCCGCATCCTTGCGGAACCGCGGATAGCCCTCCCCGCGGAACCTCCAGTCGGGAACCCCTCGTGCCAGCCGCGCCGAATACACGTTGGGCAGCTCCGACAGGGCTCGCTCACACGCTATTGCCATGTAGCCCACAGCCGCGCGAATCAATACGAGGTCCTTCACGCTAGGCATGCACAGACTTCTAAAACCGCCATTCCCCTTGGGATAGGGGAAGAAGTGGACAGGGTCTGGTTGCGTCGCCTGGGACCGGAAGCGTTTTGCGAGGTCCTCAGCCGCGAGGACGTAATCAGCGAAGCCAATCACGTCGGGAACCTCGAAGTGTTCGCTCCACTCTGGGAGGGCTCGGATGCTGTACGAGATGTCAGAACGACTAGGAAGCCACTTGAAGAAAACCCAAACCTCCCGCCAGAATTTCAGCTAATTTTACCCTCTCCAGGCGATCACTACCCGGCTACTTAACAAACCCTTCGGTTAACGCTTGCTCCTACAGCCGTTGGCCGAAGGTAATCACCCGTTCCAGAGGCAACTCGAGCGTTTGGCAGAGCGCGCGGAGCGTTCCGAACGTCGGGCGCCGGCGACTTGCGAATAGGTCGCACAGTGTTCCCTCGTCGACGTGTGCGCGTCGCGCAAGGTCACGGCGAGTCCAGCCGCGGAGGATTCGTGCTCGATCGATCGCGCCAGCATCTACTGACCAATCCACCGCCTGCAGACTCATGGTCTCCGATCTCGCTTCGCTTGGACCAGATCCCGGAAGTCTCTCCCTGTGGCGTCCATATATTCGCCCACGCGCCGACGTGTCACAAGCATCGCTAGGTCGAGGTCGCTGACGCCCGTGACGGCCGCGAGGGAGCTCGCGTAGCCGGTAAGGCCACGGACAAGGACGGCCTCGTCATGTTCCCGACTGCGCATACGCACCAGCGGGCTGTAGGTGGCTCCGGCCTGTGATCGTTTCAATTCTGACCAGACGCCGGCCACTGGCCATCGCGTCCTGGTAGCGCCTGGTGTTGGCTCTCGCAGCGACAGCCACTGCATTGCGTATGTCCACAGGCTCGGCCGTCGAGCGAGAACGTCCTCGGGCGAGGTCAGCGAGCATTCGGCCAGGACCTCTCGGCGCAGCTGGAACTCCAGCCGCCATACGGGTGAGGACGCATCAAGTTCCGCGCCCCAGACCTCGTATATCCAGCGCTTGCCCGAATGCGCGATCTCCAGGCTCTTGTCGTAGAGCCGCGCGACCATTGCGTCGCGTCCGAATGTGAACCCCGTGAAGCGCCGGCCGTCGTGATGAACGGCGATGTGGCTTGTGTTGCGACGACTCCGAGTGACGAAACGGTCGTAATCCTCAGACACCGGCATCCACCCTTGGAAGTCGGCATAGATATCTGCTCGTGAGCAGATCGTCTTGTCCACCTGGTCCATCAGCGCACCGACGAATAACTTGAGATCGGCAAGTGCTTTGTTAGGACCAACTTCGTGAATGAACTCGCTCGCAATCCGCGCATAGGCCGCCGGCAGGCTCTGGCCTCGCCCCAGGAAGACGTCGAAGTCGCCACACCGGAGCCAGTATCGGAAGCTACCCCAGCCTGACGGCTGTACCAGCGCCTTGCGGTCCGCCGCAGAAACCAACTGTGCCTGGCCGGCCTCCTGCGCTCTGACCTTCTGAACCTCAATGAGGTCAAGCCACGCTGTGTCAACGTCGCCCTTGAACGAGACATAGAGCGAGTCGATGCCAGCGGCGAGGATGCTGACCGAGGTCGTCAGAGCCTCGTCTCTGTTTTTTGGCGGTCCTCTGTTAGGGGAGCCGGACCGCCAGGTCCGAAGCTTGATCGCGGGCGCCCGCCGCCCACCGCCGCCCAGCGTATGCCGACAACTGGGCGCGCCCGTCTCGCGGCACCAGCTCCTCCACGACTAAGTCGCGCTGCGCGTCGCGCGCCTGATTGCGCGCACGCGCTCAAAGCCGTGGCGAACGCGGTCGCAGATCGACGCATCCGTCGCCGCTCCTCCCCGCTTCGGCGTCGCGCCTGCGCCGCACCGAGATCAGTCCATCCCATCGACATCATCGCGATGAATCAGACGCGCCAGCCGTGGGACGTTTCAACCGCGCTTCGGGACGTTTCGAAACGTCCCAAAACGTCCCCAAGACGTCTACGGTGCTTGGCTTGGTGAACTTCGGAAGATGCCATCGCATCGTGGCCAAGCACATCACTGCCCGCGTGACGCTTCAATAGCGTCCAACGAGGTCTTATTGGCGTTTCAGCTGTCGCCAAGAAGAATGAGTTCAGCCGAGGAACCGGCCTGGCTGGTCAGGTGTAATTGGAGCATGCACCGTGCTGTCCGAGTCGGCGCCCTTCTTGTGGCGCTGACGCTGGTTGTGACCTTCTTTGCCTTCCGCTGGCTCGGCCTATCGCTCCCGTGGTCGAAACCAGCGGCCACGCTGTCACAGGTGCAACCGACCCCGACGCCCGTCGACCTGTACGACGTGATGGGGACACTGACTCTCGATGGCCGAACGATCCCTTCGGCTCGGCTGCTTCCAGCGGAGTTCTCGCTGCTCGACTGGATTGACAAGGGCGGGATCTTCGTAAACGAAATCAGGCCGGCGGAGGGGTGGCCATCTGACCGAAGTTCGCTGCCCAAAATCGTGCGCGGAGTGGCGGTCGTTCACGCCCTTCTCGTTCCCCCTTCGACGGTTATCTACGACGTTGTTCCTTTAGCGGGGGCCCTCAACGCCAGCGTATGCGCGACCGGGGGCGGGGCTCAGCTGGTTTCCTATCACCTTAAGTTGGCTGGACGTACAGCAACTATCGACTACGCCAACGCGCTCTACTTTGCGACCTACGGAGGTGCGCTGATCATCACAGGGAACGGCGACACCTGGGGCCGCCTCCTTTACATTGGCGCTTCGCCCGTCCAAGCTCGCCCTTGTCCCAGGTAGGTGAGCCGCCCGAGACTGACGGTCGCTGTAGTCAAGATCGCTTCATGTCGACGCTGAATCTTCCGGGGGATTGCCAATTGCCACCATCTATGACGATCAAACTGGCCCAGTCCGTCAGGGCGCCGAGGTCTCGTTCGCTGCTTAATCGGACGTAGCGGTGCAGAACGGCGTAATCGGAGTGACCCATCGCGGCGCGCAGCCGCTCCAGGTTCCATCCCGCTTGGCATGCGAGCGTGGCGAAGGTGTGCCGGAACGCGTGAGCGTGGATATGGAACCCGACGCGGCGCTCGAGGCGGTCCATCAGCTGGTCGATGCCCCAGGGCGTGTACGGCAGGCCGCGATCGTTGACCAGGATGTTCGGCACCCGGGCACGGTCGCGGTGTCGCGCCTCGTAGCGCTTGATCGCTGCGGCCAGCTTGGGCGTGATCGGCACTCGGCGCGACTTCTTGCCCTTGGCGCCGGCGTCCCAACGCACTCGCAGCTCGACCCGTCCTCGGTCAAGCGAGTCGAGCATCAGATCTGGTAGACCATCAGGTCCACGCACCGCCAGGCCGCAGAGCTCGGCGGCGCGCACCCCACTCCCCACCAGCATGCGCACGATCAACTCCTCCTGCGGACGCTCGGCATTACACGCGGCGAGCACGTCTCGCAGCTGCGCGATGTGAAACACCGTCGCCTCTTTGAGCGGAACACGAGGCGCCTTGAGCCTGCGCATCCTCGGGTCAACTGCGTAGCCCTCGTCCTCGGCCCAGCGCAGAAACGTCATCAACAGCCGATGTAGGTCGTTGAGCGTCGCCGGCTCCGGTAGACGCCCGCGGTTGGTCGGCCGCTGGGCGACCCAGACCCTGTACTCACGCACCAGGTCCACGCCAAGCTGTTCGAAGCGCCCGACCCCCGGGTGCTCCTCGTCGAGCCAGCGCAGGAACGGCTTGATCGTCCACTCGTAGTGACGCAACGTCTTCGGCGACACCAGGCTGCCCTGCTTGTCCAGACGGAAGTGCTGATAGGCGGCCTCGATCGCCGACGTTCGGGCTGGCTCTGAGTCCGCTAGACGACCGTGGATGACACGCACTCTGGTCCGCATGTTGGCCCTCCATTTGGGCCAGGGACCACCAACAGACCTTTTATTACGGCAAGTTCCGGTCCGTTTCCCGGTCGTTTCCGGCCAGACGGCCATCGCCTTCCAAAAGCTTCGAAACGACTACGAAATCGGGCCTCAGGAGGGTCGTGGAGCCCACGCCCGGATTCGAACCGGGGACCTTTTCCTTACCAAGGAAATGCTCTACCGCCTGAGCTACGTGGGCGCGCCGTAGGCAAACGATTCTAGTTGCCTTCCCGAGCCCCTCTCCCTAACCCTCTCCCCTGCGGGGAGAGGGGACCTATGTTCCTGACTCCACCCGGCCCACGTCGGTCAGGATCTCCGCCCGGCCTCGGATCTTGATCGCCGCCGTCAGCTCCGTGAACTGCGCCACCATCACCTCGCCCGCGTCCAGCCGCTCCGAGTGGTGCGAGCGCGTGTCCTTGCCCCGCGTCAGGCCCATGATCACCACCCCATCCTCTAGCGCCTTCACGACCACGTACCGGCCGCTCGAGGCGCCCTCTTCTTCGCTCATCTCCACTCCTCTGTCTCCTCTCCCCTATCTCCAACTCGGCTTGCCGCGGCCGTTGCCGTTCGACTGCGCCTTCGGCCGCACCGTCTCCAGCCTGGTCGACGCCGGCCCGACCAGCTCGTCGAGCTCGGCCTCCAGCGCCGCACCGGCTTGGACATGATACCGACCGGCATGCACGGTCACCTCGCGGCTCCCGACCAGGACGTGCAGCACCACTTCGTCGCTCCCGGGGTGCCGCGCCAGCACTGCTTCCAGGCGCTCAGCCAGGCCGTTATCGCCGCTCGGGAGCCGCACGTGCAGCAGCTGCCGGCGGGCCACCGGCAGGCACTCCGGGTCGTCCCACAGCCACGCCATGTCGGCCACCACCGAGGCCGTCTCCACCTCGGCTTCCATCTCCGGCTCGACCGGGGATGAAGAGGCGCCTGTGGCCCGCGTGCTTCCCGCCCGCGCGTCCACCTTCCCCGCCACCACCACCACCTTATCCGGCTCGAACAGCAGCCGCGTCTCCTCGAACACCCGCGGGAACAGGACTATGTCCACCGTCCCCGTCAGGTCCTCGAGCGACGCGTACGCCATGATCTGGCCCTTGCGCGTCACCACCCGCCGCACCTCCCGCACCAGCCCTGCCACCCGCACCTCGGTGTCCTGCAGCGCGCTCGTCACCTCCACCGCCTGCGTGTCCGACAGCTTCGCCAGCTCAGCCGAGATCCGCCGCAGCGGATGATCGGAGAGATACAGGCCCAGCAGCTCCTTTTCCAGCCGCAGCTTGTCTTCTCCGGGCATCGGCGCCACGTCGATGGCGAGGCCATAGTCGTCGGCCGTCACCTCCTCCGAGCCCACCATGTCGAGCAGCGAGGTCTGGCCCGATTCCCGGTCGCGCCGAGCCCGCTCCGCCCGCGCCACTACGTGCTCCAGGACGTAGAACAGCCGCGCCCTCTCGCCCAGCGAGTCGCACGCCCCCGACTGCACCAGCGACTCCAGCACCCGCTTGTTCACGTCCTGGATCGCCACCGTCCGCTCGCACAGGTCCTCCAGCGACTTGAACGGGCCGTCCGCGTCGCGCAGAGAGACGATCGACTCCACCGCGTGCTGGCCCACGTTCTTGATCGCCGCGAGGCCGAACAGGATTCGCCCTTGTGCTTCACGCCCCTCTCCCCTGCCCTCTCCCCGAGGGGGAGAGGGGGTCGCGCCGTCGGCCATTGAGAAGTCCGCGCGGGAGCGGTTGATGTCCGGCGGCAGCACCTCGATGCCGCGGATGCGGCAGTCCACGATCGCCGTCGCCACCTTGTCCGCCGACCCTTCCATGTGGATCAGCAAAGACGTCATGTACTCGAGCGGGTAGTTCGCCTTCAGATACGCGGTCTGGTAAGCGATCACCCCGTAGGCGGCCGAGTGCGCGCGGTTGAACCCGTACTCGGCGAACTTCGCGATCCCGTCAAACAGCGTTTCCGAAGTCGACGACGAGATGCCCCGCTCCACCGCCCCCGTCACGAACTTCGTCCGCAGCTTTGCCATCTTGGGCTTGTCCTTCTTCCCCATCGCGGCGCGCAGAATGTCCGCCTCGCTCATCGTGAACCCGGCCAGCTCGCGCGCGGCCATCATCACCTGCTCCTGGTAGATCATCACGCCGTACGTCTCGCGCAAGATCGGCTCCAGCCGCTCGTGCATGTACTCGATGGGCTCGCGGCCCTGCTTGCGTGCGACGAACGCGGGGATGTTGACCATCGGGCCTGGGCGGAACAGCGCCACCGCCGCCGACACGTCCCCAAACGACTGCGGCCGCATGTCCATCACCATCCGACGCATCCCAGCGCCTTCGAGCTGGAACACGCCGTGCGTGTCGCCGGCGGACAGCAGCTCGTACGTCTTGGCATCGTCGAAGGGGATCGACTCGATGTCGATGTCGAGGCCGCGGTGCTCGCGCACCAGGCGCCGGCACGTGGCGATGATGTCCAGGTTCTGCAGGCCGAGGAAGTCGATCTTCAGCAGGCCGATGTCGCCGACCGCCTTCATGTCGTACTGCGTCACCACCGCCTCTTTGCCCGGGCCGAACTGCAGCGGCGTGTAGCGCACCAGCGGCTCGGGCGCGATCACCACGCCCGCGGCATGCGTGCTGACGTTGCGCGACACGCCCTCCAACGCCCGCGCCACGTCGATCAGCCGCTTCTGGTCCTCGTTCGACTCGTACGCCTCGCGGAACTCGGGGACTTCCTTGACCGCGTCGTCCAGCGATTTCGAGCGTCCCTGCCAGACAGGGATGAGCTTGGCCAGCCGGTCGGTGTCCCGCAGCGGCACCTCCAGCACGCGGCCGACGTCGCGGATGGCCGCTTTGGAGGCCATGGTCGTGAAGGTGATGATCTGCGCCACCCGGTCCGACCCGTACTTCTCCGAGACGTACCTGATCACCTTCTCGCGACCCTCGACCGAGAAGTCGCAATCGATGTCGGGCATCGACACGCGGTCGATATTGAGGAAGCGCTCGAAGATGAGGCCGTGCTGGATCGGGTCGAGGTTGGTGATGCCCAGGCAGTAGCTCACCAGGCTGCCGGCGGCGCTGCCTCGGCCCGGCCCCACGACGATCTCATGTGAGCGCGCGTACTTGTAGAAGTCCCACACGATCAGGAAGTAGGACGCGTAGCCGGTCGCCTTGATCACCGCCAGCTCGTTCTCGGCGCGCTCTTTCACGGCCTTGCTCGGCTCGCCGTTGTACCTCCACTTGAGGCCGTCGGCGACCACCTTCGTGAGGTACTGGTCGGGCGTGAGCCCGTCGGGGACATCGAACGGCGGCAGCAGCGTGGCGCCGAGGTTGATCTTGAGGTCGACCATCTCCCCCACCTCGAGCGTGCTCGCGAGCGCCTCTGGTAGGTCGGCGAAAGCGGCGGCCATCTCCTCCGGCGTCTTCAGGTAGTTCTCCTGCGTCGAGAAGCGCCAGCGGTTGGGATCGTTGAACCGCGCGCCGGTCTGCAGGCACAGGAGCACGTCGTGCGCCTCCGAATCGTGCTTGTGGACGTAGTGGAGGTCGTTGGTGGCGCAGAGCCTCAGTCCGAACTCCTTGCCGAACCCTACCAGCGCTTCGTTGACCCGGTCCTGCTTGTCAATGCCGTGGCGCTGCACCTCGAGCAGGAAGCGGTCCTTGGTGAAGATGTCGCGGAACGCGGCCACCGACTCCCTGGCGCCGTCCATGTCGTTGTCGACGATCCGGCCCGCCACCTCGCCTTGCAGGCAGCCCGAGAGAGCGATCAGCCCGGCCGAGTGCTCGGCCAGGATCTCCTTATCTATGCGCGGCTTGTAGTACATCCCCTCCATCTGCCCGACCGTGCAGAGCTTCATGAGGTTCAGGTAGCCCTCGTGGCTC
>Ga0070698_100003255_pt1 | contig 17845 bp, 15 predicted proteins | sample KBSK1502metaG_FD_65477 | JGI IMG/M metagenome (GOLD analysis project Ga0070698, IMG submission 65477) | Corn, switchgrass and miscanthus rhizosphere microbial communities from Kellogg Biological Station, Michigan, USA - KBS K1-50-2 metaG | ecosystem: Host-associated > Plants > Roots >...
CCGCGTACACGAGCGTGCGCCGGATGAGGACGTCGATGTCGTAGAGCCGATAGCGCAGGATCGCGACGCTCATCGCCAGTGGGAGCGTGGCGAAGGCGAGCAGCACCACAGCGAGCGGGATTCCCGATTGGCTGGTGCGAGGGACGCCGAGCGCGAACGACAGCACCACGAAGGCGGGGACGATGACTGCCACGAGCGCTGCCGCGACGAACGCGAACTTGAGCTGTTGACGTTCAATCGCGCCCGCACCGCGGAAGCGGACGCCGAGCGAGGCTGCGGAGCCGATGATCGCCAGCAGCGCCGCGGCGCTCACGATGTTCTCGAGCGCGACCTGCCACGGCTCGGTCCCGAGGTCGAGCGCGGACACATTCGCGCCCGCGCGCCCGAAGACGGCGACGAACGCCAACGCGGCGAACGGCCGCCAGCGCGGGCTCGGGAGGCGGCCATCCGGGAACAACAGCAACCCAAAGGTGAGCAGCGGCAGGAAACTGAGCACGAACGTCACGTTGGAGACCACGCGCGCGACATGGTCAGGTCCGCTGATGGCCGGTTCCCCATAAGCGTCGGCGTAGACGCCGAAGACTCCGCCAGCGGCGGCGAGGGCGGCCGACCCGCAAAAGATCCAGGGCACCGCGTTCCGCGGATGATGTGACGCAACGAACGCACCGACGGCCGCGTAGGCCAACACAAGGGCGTAGAGGGCGGCGTCGAGTGATTGCGGCGGCGCACCGCTTAGCGCGATCTTGAGAATGACCTGCACGGCGACGGAGAGCGCCGTGAACCCCAGGGCGGACCAGGCGACGACGCGGCTCACGGCGGGTGGCGGCGCGCGGGTTGCGGCCATTGCGTCATTTACGAACGCACCTAGTGTGGCGCGACGTCCGTCCGGAAATCGTTACGGCGCCTGCTGTGCGCTGATTTACCGGGGGTCGTCGACCCCGATCATCCCCTATCGGGGTCGGCTGCCGATATCGGTTCACGCCCCACTGCTGTTGTGCACACTATCGGCGCGGCCAGCACCAGGCCGACCACGGCGCCTGGCCTGTTGGACGTTTGCGCCCTGGTCGTCGCCGACGTAGGAGACGGACTGACTAGTGACGGGGCTGAGGCTCTAACCGGTTCGCGTCCGCTGGCTTTCACTCCGGTAGCCGCGCGTACCACGCCAAGCGGGATAGCGAGTGCAGCCCAAGAACGGCCGGCCGTCGGCGCGCCGGTAGCGAACCGCCATCGAGAACCGCATTGAGGACACGCCGCCATCCTTGCTGACGCCCCTTCCCCACCAAAACGACCGCGCCTTGCGGTCTCCGAACGCCTACGCCGTAGAAGAGAAGTTCCGTCTAATCGAGCGTTATGACCGAACAGTAGGATTGGCGTCAAGGGAAGGGCTTCTTGCAGGGCGCGATCGCAGGAGCCCGAAGTGGGGCCGATGCTTCGCGTTGTCTGCTCGATCGCTGTCGGACTGGCTCTTGCGATTTCGTGCGGTAGCCCTGCGGCACTGCCCCCAGCCCAGTCAGCCAGCGCCGCCAGTTCATCGCCGGTCAATGGCTTGACCGCATCACCTGCGAGCATTCCGACCGCAGCGCCGCTTACAACCGCACCAACCGTCCCTCCGACTGTGGCGCCAACAGCACGGCCGGCTACGCCTGCACCGACGGTCAACCTATGTGGCGCGCCAGCTAACCCATGGAACTACAACTTCTGCGGGGGGAACTTCATCACGAGCCCACCTTCCAACTTCTGCTCGTACTTCAACTGCATCGCTAGTTTCGCGACCGGCCGCGGCTATGTGGTGCAGTGTGGTGACACGACGTTCAGCAAGTCTGGCGGCATCTCTGGATCTTGCTCTGGCCACGGAGGCAGCTCCAAGGCGCTCTACGCTCCTTGAACCAAGGGCATCGAGTCGCCGCGTTCGGTCTTGCGCTCGCGCTTGTTCTGCCATTAATGACGGTTGGAATGGGGGCGGGCGTCATCGCCGCTACGTGTGGCGTCGAGCGCTGGTCGGTGAAGACCGGCACCGACGCTGACGCGAACCTGATCAATCTCTCCAATTCGACGACAACGACGATCGCGAACCTCGTAGCTTTACCGGCACCGAGCCCGATTCCGCTGAACAACCGCGTGCAGCCAACCGAGACGACGGTCTTCAGCATCACCGCCACACTCACCGTCTACAAACGCGAAGACGACTCCGACTATCACCTGGTCATTTCCGACGGAAGCGGGCACACGATGATCACCGAGATCGCCGATCCGCAGTGCGTCGGCCCAGGCAGCCCCCTACTTCCTGGGATTCAGAATGCGCGCGCCGAGTTCGACGCGGCCTACACGGCCACCACATCGTTCAAGACCGCGAACATCCCGGTGACCGTCACCGGGGTGGGCTTCTTCGACTTCCTCCACGGGCAGACGGGCGTCGCGCCGAATGGGATCGAGCTCCACCCACTGCTGGACGTCTCGTTCACTCCCGCGCCGGCCACCTGCGATCTCGCCGGAACCCCGACCAGCAGCGCGTATCTGCCGAACATCACGAAGACCCTCGGTGGGCCGAGTGGCTTCTACACGCCGTTCATCGTGCAGAACGTCGGGACGACGACGACCGATCTTCAGGTCTCGTTCTACCGCTTCAGTGACGGGAGTCTGGTGACCTGCCGGAAGGTCACCGGCGTCGGCCTCGGGACGTCCTTCGCGGACGTTCCCAACAACGACGGCGATCTTCCTGGTAACACGCAGTTCTCGGTGGTCGTCCGCAGCTTTGGCTCGCAGGTCGTCGCGGTCGTCAACGAGCACGCGGGATCGGGTGATCGCGCCGAAGCCTTGAGCTACGACGGGTTCGCGGCGGGTGCGACGACGGTATCGCTCCCGAACATCGTGCGCAGGTTCTTCGGCTACCACACGCCCTTCATCATGCAGAACCTCGGAACCGCGACCACGCTCGCGACGGCCACGTTCGTTGGCCGGGGAAGCGAACCCGGTGCGACCATCACGCGGACGATCGCGGCGGGGCAATCACAGTTCATCGAGCCCAATGTCGAGGCGAGCCTGGTTGATGGCGGCGCTTACGCCGTCACCGTGAAGGCCGATCAACCCCTGGCCGTCGTGGTGAACACCCACAACGACGATCCGTCCGTCGCGCACCCCGTGGCGTACTCGACAGACGGCATCGCGGGCGGAGCCAGCACCCTCTACGGCGCCTACGCGGCGAAGAACGCAAGCGACTACGGCCGGACCGGAACGATCTCGACGATCGTGGTTCAGAACCTCGGCGCGACCGCGACGACACCGACCCTTGAGTTCACGCCACTCGGCGGCGGAGCGACGACCAGCTTCACCGGTCCATCGACCGCGGCCGGGGGAGCTTGGGCGTTTGATCCGCGCTATGTGGACGGCGTCGCCGGCACGACGCTCTGCGGGAGCGGTGCGTCGCCCGGGTGCCTCACGGACGGTGAGTTCACCTTCAAGGCTACAGCGACCGGAACCATCGCCGCCGCCGTCAACGTGATCAGTCCCGAGAACGCGATGGGCTACACCGCGACCGGCTCGCCGGCAGCGAAGTTCTTCTTGCCGAACGTGACGAGGACGCTCGGCGGTCCCGCGGGCTGGACGACGCCGATCCTCCTGCAGAGCGTCATGGCGACCGGGGCGTCTATCGAGTGGAGGCGCTTCGCCGACGGTGCAGTCGTGACCACACAGAACCAGACGCTGACTCCGGGTGCGGGGCTGCGCATCGACCCGCTCGCTGTAGGCGGTCTATCCAACGACACCCAGTACGCCGTGACGGTCACTTCGATCGGCGGCTTAGTCGTGGCGATCGTTGAGGAGCTCGCCTCAGGAGGCGACAACGCAATGATCTACGAAGGTTTCGCCGCGCCGTAGTCTCAGGTTCCGTCATTCGGACCTATTTGGTCTCGTCGAGTCGACCTCCGGCGTCCACGAAGGTCCGCGTGAGTCGCACAGAAGGTGCGGTCGTAAGCGATTCGCCCGCCCTGCGGTCTAGCGTATCGACGAAGAGTTTGCCGCCCTCGATCCGTACCGCTTCGACGGCGATGCGGTCCCCGAGCAGGATCGAGTTGGTCGTCGCACCGTGCCATTGGCCATTCGTGCGCCGGAGCGTGAGGTAGTAGTAGGTGGAGTCGCCGCCCGCGGTGAAGGTGAAGACAACGGCCTCGCCAGGCAATCCGTCACTGGAAACGGCTCCGACCAAACGTTTCTCAGTGAGTCGGACGGTGGCGACCTTTCCTGGGGTCATCGGCTCTGGCGAGAGATACGCGGCCTTTGCCTCGGCGGTGTCGTAGGGGTTGCGCGGGCGCTTCAGCCAGGCGTCGTACGGCTCCTGAAAAACTCCGTTGGTGAGGGTGACCATTCGTCCGTCCAGGTGGTAAGTCTCGCTGCCGGCATCCTTGGCAAACGTGCCTTCTGGGCCGCCCTGCTCCGCGTTCGAATAGGCAAAGGCCCAGGCGAACACGGCGAGGGCCCCGAACGCAAACAGACCCAGGCCCAACAGGATCGCTTTGATAATGGCCTTGGGATCACCGTAGGCGAGAAGCGACACAGAACACGATCACGACTAGCGCGATCGCCCTTCGATAGGCACCAAAATCAAGAGACCAGCCACTCCTTTCCCGGGCGAATCAACGACGTCCGGTTTACTCTCGGCGTCAACCAGCGGTACGCAGGTCGGCCGTACACAAAACGAGCGTTTTGTGTAAACCCCGCGCTCGGCGTGCCGCGACGCGGCCGAAGGCACTGGTTCTTGGATGCCGCCTCAGGATCGCGAACCCGGTCGGAGTTTGCAGCTCAGACCACTCGATCGCGGGCCTCCGTCGAACTCGCTCCTAGCATCGGACGGATGCCACATCGCTTGAAGAGGGTCGGCCGCCTCATCGGCGGCTTCGAATATCAGCACCACGTCGCGGCGATTCAGCTCCTGCAGCTTCTGACACCCGGTACGGACGCCCTCGCCACGACGATCGAGGCGGACGATGGAGGTGTCCTGGATGACGTCCGGCAGCGGCGACGCGACCGGACCGACTACATACAAGTGAAGTGGGGTGCTGGTGATACGCCTGCCGAGATTGGTGTCGACGTTCTCACTTCCGCGCCCGCGCAGATCCTTAGGAAATTGTGCCGGGACTGGGCAGAGCTGGCTGGGCCCCGGCACGTCGTGCTCTGGAGTAACCGTCCGATCGGCCGAGACCTTGCTTCAATCGCGGCCGGTGCGCGCCTTCGTCGCGCCGAGGACCTTCGGGACGATCAGCGCCGCGTCTGGGATCGCCTCCAGGCAGCCTCTGGTGTTGATGCGGGAAGGTTCGCCGAGTTTGCGCGCGATGTTGTCCTTCAGCTGGGAGGGCCGACGCTCGACGAACTCGTGCATGAGATCGACCAGCGACTGGAAGATCTAGGGATCGGATCCGAGGACACACCCGATATCCGCCGCAATCTCCTCGCTGTTGTTCGCCAGGCCGCGATGGACCGGCACGAGCCGTTCCTTCGGGCCGACCTTGTCTCGGCTTTGGGCCTGGGTCCACAACGCGAGCTGCCCGAAAACCTCTCGGCACCCGAGTTTGGGTATGTCGACCGACCTGATGAGCTGCGATCGCTCTGGGACAACGTGCGCGCTGAGCGAGCCGGGGGGATCGTTGCGGTCGTTGGGCGGCCGGGCGTAGGGAAGTCCGCCTTCATGGCTCAGGCGATCGCTCACCCGCCCGACGACGTCGTGGTTATCGCGGAGCACTTCGCTTTCTTGCCACGGTTCACGCTCGGAACCGAACGCGTTGAGGAGAGTGTCGTCGTCGAGACGCTTCTCTCACAAATCGAGCGGCGCTTCGGCTCGGAGGAGGTCCGGGTCGGCGTCGACGCCCTTCACCGTCAGCTCCTGAAGGTCGGCGCGGATCTCGGGACGCGCGGGAAGATCGGCGTTGTGGCTATCGATGCCCTAGACGAGCTCGTTGACTTTCGGGACGAGCCCATCCGGCTGTTCGATACGCTTGTACCAGAGCACCCGCCAGCGAACGTAGTGTTTGTGCTATCGGCGCAGAGCGTTGGTCAGTTCAACCCGCGGTTACGAGTGCAGAACCGTCGGCGCCTCGAGATTGGACCTTTGTCGGCTGCAGGCGCTCGTGCGCTCGTACTGTCAACGGGAGTTGAGGAGAAGCGCGCGGGAGCCGGGCTGTCTCCGCTAACCGGAGCGGACGTTGAAGAAGCGGCGCGGCGGGCCGGGCGCATCCCGCTTCTCCTCATCCTCATCGGTCGTCGCCTCGCTGGAGCGGACGATGTGGAGGCGACTCTCGCTGAAGAGCCGGTCGTCGCGGACGGCGATGTTGGGCGAACGTTCGGCGCACTCTGGACGCGTTGCACCGCGACTGCACGTTTCCTGCTCGCTGCGCTCTGTGTAAGTGACGAGCCGCTAAGCGCAAGAGAGCTTGCCGACGTCGCTGATGTCCCTCCCGGTGAGGCCGCTGATGCACTAAAGACAATCGAGCACGCGCTCGCGCGCAACCCGTCGGGCTTCACGCCGTACCACCGGTACCTCGGACGATATGTAAGTGCGCGCGGCGACGATGCGATCGAACTCGCGGCAGGAGCAACGGCTGCGCTGTTCGCCCGATTACCCGAGGATCCACGCTCGATAAGGAGCAAGTGGGCGCTCCTCCGCCGTGCCGGTGATGATGGGGCGGTCCTGCGTGAGTGCGGGGAAGACATCATTGATCAGTGGCTCACGATCGGCGCGCCCACCAGAGACATCGAGCGGAACCTCACTCTTGCGTACGACGCGGCCGGATCGCTCTTCCCCTCGGTTCAGTTCGCGCGTGTCGCTCTAGTGCGCGGCACCTTCGCACAGCGCCTTCAGGATTTGCCTATGGACGACTATTTGATTGGCTTACACGCTGCTTCGGGTATTGATTCTCTGCGCCGCCACCTGTTCGTCGGTGCGACCGTCGTTGGCGACCGCCGCGGAGCCGCGGCCGCGAGCCTCGTCTTCCGACGCGCTCGCCACCATGACGAAGCAAACGGACTCGCGGTGTTCGCGTTGCGTGACTACGAGCCGAGGGAAGCACGTCTCGCCGACGATTCGCCAGAGGCGGTCGAGGCGCTGGTCCCGGCCCTGGTGGATCTGGCGGGCGCGGTGGACTGGGCCACCGGGAGCTACTTCCTCGGACGGCCGCGACTCGTCTCGGCGATCGCACGCGGCGCACGCGCAAGCGGGTCAGAAGACAAGCTTGTCGCGATTGCTGACGGGCTCGAGCCGGGACCGCGACGGACAATGCGGAGGGCGATCGTTTGCGCCGCCTTAGACGATCCCGCCCACGCAGCGAAGCTCGCAAATGGCTGGCGCGCAGAACTCATCCCGGACGACTTGTCCGATGAACAGCAGTTACCCAATGACGGGTATCGACTGGCGCTCGCGCCTACGCTGCTGCTGGAACTGACGCCTGACGAGCGACAGGAGATAGCGGCGGCGTCGCGTCTGGCAGCACGGTTTCTCGAGCTACGCGAGCTCGCCGACGATGTTCGTAGCGATCGCCGCTCCATACATGACCTCATCACCGCCATGGCAACGGGGAATGCGCCGCGTTACACATTCGCGAACGACGCCTTCGTGGAGTTAATCCGCTGGGCAGTGCGCGGTCACCGAGTGACGGCTCCGCACGCACGCGGCCTCGCCGCCGCGGCACTAGCAGTGTCGCCCGCCTTGCTTGGGACGCTTAACGTCCTTGATGCCCTGCGCGTTGCTCGCTTCGATGATGCCCCCGCGTTTGCCCTTCCGATCGCGGACGTGCTTGGTGGAGCTGATGAGGGTCCGACGCGGGTCATGACCTTCTGCGCAATCGCGAGTTTCTGCGCCGATCAGGGCGCGGCCCCCGAAGCCCGTGCTCTATTTAGGCGCGCGATCGAGGCGTCCCGGCTGTTCGGCTGGCACAAGGACATCTCACTCGAGTTTCTCGTCGATAGCATTGAGCGCGCATACGCGCGGCTGCCTGCACTCCGTGGCGACGTCGAACGCTGGGTCGAGCAACTTCTGCCGTGCGCGGAGTTGCTGCCTCGCCTGACTGACATGGACGAGCACCGCGGGACACGCCAGGATCTCCTGAACCTTCTCGAGGAGGCGCGTGCAGGTCGGGTACCGGCCGTGACTGACTTCTATGGCTCCGAGGGGATCCCAATACCACTCGATCGCGACTGGCGACGCGCCCTCGAGGACCTCTACACGGCGGACCTCGACGGCAGAGCTTCACTGGAGCGAATGCTCCTAAACCACGCCGGCACGGTCAGACCGGCCGAGCTCGTTGAGCTGGGGGATGCGATAATCGCGCGCCGCGACGACAGCCTGAAGAGGACGAACGGTGATCGACTGCTAAGCGCGGTCGTACGCCGTGAGATCGCACTAGAGGTCGAAGGTTGGCGTGTCCACGCGCGCGCGCTAGTCCGTGCCGGGTTCATGCATTTCCGCTTCTGGAGCGGCGCTTTCAACGGGGCAATGGACGCGCTAATCCAGCTTGGCAGGAGGGGCGATGCCGCGTTCGACGCGTTACGGCGCGAGGTCTATATGACCGAGCGCGCGCAGAGCCCGTGGGCGGCCTGGGACATCGTCCCGCAACAGGGCGAAATAGCGGCCGGTCTCGGCGATGCCGCCGCCGCGCGTGCGATCTTCGACCTAGCGGTCTCAACGATGGGTCGTCGCTTCGCGGCCTCCGTACCGTAGGCGACGCACACGCATCATCTCAGAGCAACCAGTAATCCACCGTTTTCTGTACGGGTGTGTTGGGCAAACAGAACGGCTCAGCAGTTCGAGGCGGCTGCCTAGGTGCGCCGACGTGTATCTTCCGGTCGACGCGGCACCCGATGAGTAGGCCGTGTTGGGAAGGCGCGACTGACGACAACCAAGCGGCCAACGATTTCACGGGGCGACACCACCAAGCGCGACCGCGATGACGGGGTGCCTCAGCCACGACTGCGCGATCTGATCATCGAATTTCGCTATGCGCCGGCGAGACCGTTGTCGAGCGCCGACCTAGTTGCCTTTGCGCGATTTGACGACCAGGCGTCGCGCCGTTTATTTCAGCGCGCCGTGATACGTTCCGTCGCTCCCTCGCTCTTGGTCGACGACACCCTGTCAGACCCATTTCAGTGGTCGGCATCGCGAATGCGGCATTTACCGCCTGTCTTCGATGAGCTCGTACTCATCCGCCGCGACAGCCTATTTGGCAAGATCCGGCTCACGTCCCTTCACGCACTGTTGATCGCCTTGGCGTTAAGCGTTGTCACAACTCCGTTCGAAGAGGCCTATAAACGCTCAGACATCGAGAGGCTCGCCGCCGACCTCTTTAGCAAGATGGTTTTCGACCCCCTCGATGATGTAGTTCGTGCGCTCAGGATGACTGCAGAGTCGTCGGGCTTCGCTGAGCCGGAGGCCCAACTGTCTTCCAACCGGCGTCGCTTGATCGTTACTCTCTCCGGTCCTGTCGACCGCGATAGACCCCGGCAGATTTCCGACATCGTCGAGGAAGCGCTGGAGCGTACTCGTCCGAAGCGCAATCCGCGGGCTCGCGTTCCTCGCAAACGACGACGGCCAGTGGGTCCGTAGCGAACACGAGCCGGGGATGTCGTTTCGCGCGCAATGACCCTGTGCGCGCCACGCTTAATACAATCAACGAGCAGCGACGATCAAGCCGGCGATTCCCGCAAACAGGCCGAGAAGACCCAACGCCACGGAGAGGACCGCGAGTCGTGCCATTGCCCTGTATGCCGGATCCGACGAGTTCCATGCCCACCAAAACTCGCCGAATCGAGCGGTCCGAAAGCTCACGCCGACCTCAGTGCCCGGCTCGACTCCGAGGCTCGCTCTGAGACGCTCGTCCAGATATATCGACGGTTGTTTTGGATCGTTTTCGATTCCACGAACGCCTCGAATGAGACCGAACGCGGCTCGCTTTCCGACCTCAATTCTGCAAACTGTGCCTTCGGGTATCAATCGACCTTTGTCGTCCCGCCGGAACTCTTCCGCACAGCGGACGATGTCCCGGTAGACGTCCTCCTTCGCTGCTGGGACCACACGGAGTGTTGGCATCGCCGAGCACTTTGATTCAGCTAACGATGCTTGCGCAAGTCACCTCGTCGAAGGTTGTTCACACTCGATTGGTGCTTCCAGCGAAAGGCCCACCGGACTTAGGACGTAAGGTCCCCCGATGCAGCGCCTGCCGCCTGTCCATGAGTCGTTGGGGCTGCGGAGTCTCGTGTCGTATCCATCGCAGCTGCTCTCGGGATTTAGCCAGAAGAGAGCGAGATCTTCCTCCGGATCGGCGCCAAGCACACGCGTACGATCGGAGCGTGGCCAGCCGAAGGTCTGATACGAGTCGACCGCGCCGCGACCCTACGGGACCGTGGAGACCATCAAGGATTACTGCACGTACGCCGCCAGCCGCGCTACCACAGCTCGCGTTGCCATGGCAGATTCGCAACCGTGGGCTGTTCTTCGAAGAACGCGCACTCTCCGAGGGTGAGTTCATATCGCTTACCAAGACTTGTGGCCTACCAGTTAGCGAGAGCTTGTTGCGCTGGTACCAGTCCAACGCCCTGCTGCTTCCCGCGCTCCTCCTCGACGGTGAGCGCAAATACTCGCGCTGGCAGCTCCTGGAAGTACAAGAGCTCGAGGAAAGCAGGCGCCGTGTCCTGGATACCTACGACTTCGTTCCACTCCGACGACAGGCACACCGATCGTGGACGAAGCTGATCGAAATCAATCGCTCATCGCTGTTTGCCGGAAGCCCTGAGTACAAGAAGTGGCTCGCATTGCTCGTACTAGTCCAGAACCGTTATGTCGCCCGTGCCCGCGGCCACCTCAACCAATCGCAGCAACGCTTTTCAGTCCTCGATGAGCCCTGGGCGAGACCGTATGTAGAAGGCGAGTACGCGGAGCGAATCAAAGATGACCGGCCGCTACGCGAAGTGGGACTCGATCTCGATAGTGCCATACAGCTGCGTCTTCGAGTCGGGGTTGGTCTGCGCCACGATGACCCGCTACGCGCGTGGTATCGACTCATCCGCTTTGTCCCCAATCGCTGGCGCGAGAAACTCTATGGAGCGGCACGACTCGCGCAGGAGTTGTACGTCGCGGATCGCCTGCTGCAGCGCTACCTCTCGGACGTGTCCGGTGTGCAGCAGCCTGATCTTGAGGATCTCGGTGCGCGATCCCGAAGGGACGTGCAAGTGTTCTACGGTCGTCTGATCGACTATCGGGACCCGGACTTCCGGGAAGTTGTCCTCACGGAGTTTGGACTCCATCCCGCACCACGTGGTTGGCTTTTCGTGGAGGGCCCGACCGAGGTGGAGCTCTTCAAGGCGATGTTTGAGATGTTCGGGTTTCCCATGCACTACATCGGCGTTGAGATCGAATCACTGGGCGGCGTAGGGAACGTGCCGCGAATGCTCGAGGTCATCGATCGCCTGCGGCGACCCATCGCGGCGGGCGAGGAAGTATCGGGCCATCGGATGATCCAACGCCCGATAACGGCGGTATGGGTAGTCGTCGATCGCGAGAGCCCGATCGGGGAGAAGGTGGTTCCTGAGTTCACCAAGCGGGGTCTCTCTCACTGTCTTGTCGTAGCGACCCGAGACCTCGAGCGGGACAACTTCGCGCGCGAACTGCAGGCTCCCCTCGAGGCCCTCCTGGGTCAGCCCGTTTCAAGCGAAGATCTCGCAACGTGGGCCGGTGGGATTGGGTCGCTCGAAAAGTTCGTTAAGCGAAAGCTGGCGCGGCGAAAGCACTTCCGTAAGCTAGACCTCGTCCCGGCCTACACAGCGCTACTGCGCGCCGACTACGAGACGAGCGCCGATTGGACCTTCACCCATCCAATCCTCAACAGTGCACTCAACATCCTGCGCATCGTGCTCCATGACCTCCCGAATCCGGACCCAGCCCTCAAGGATCTGGGAGCCTTCGGCTACTGACGACGACGCCGTCGTCCGGGTCGCGCAATTCGGCGTCGACCTCACCGGGCTGAAGAAAACGTTCCTCTTGCTGCAGATAGAGCCAGTATGTTGGCCGACGAGCGCGCTCGACGAGGAGGGCGTCGGCGCCGAGGCCAGCCAGGACGTAGATCGTCTCGCCGTGTTCGAAACGCCACTGATTGCGTTCAAGCTGCTCGGGCAGCGCGAAGCGGAGTGACTCTGTGCCGCGCTTCAACACGATTGCCCATCCCCGTGGGTCGATCGGGGCACCGCCGAGGTGATCAAGGCGCAGGGCGGCGCGCCGACTCTGGGCACCGTCCGCTATGTCCGTAAACCAAAGGCGGAGTCGGGGTCTTCTCACATTCATATGCCGGACCGCATTCAGTGGATTGTGCGCAAATGCCTCACAGGAGATCGTCAGTGTCTCTCAGAGCGTCAAGGAGGGTTTCCTGGTCGCCTCTTGGATTTCGCCAATCCGTCGCGAGATTGGCGAGTGGGTAGAGCCTCTGAGCAAGGCGCCTTGACACGGCGTACGCGACGACTGCGTCTCCGATCGAGAACAAGTGCATTCGATTCCGTTCGAACTCGTGTTTCGCGGTGTTGCAGATTTCGCTGAAGCGACGCAGCTGTTGGCCGGTTCTGACGTCCACTTTGCGGTTGACGATTGCCTCGCGCACGCCGCGCCCGAGCGGCACCCAGTGAAGGCCCACGATCCTCTTCACGAGTCCCTCGAGGTGAGCACCGCTCATCGCCACCACGAGTCTCGCTAGCCACTCCGCCTTCTCATCTATTTCCATCAAATACACAGCGCAGTACTGAAGTGGCCGAAACACGTCGCTGTCTCTGAGGGCATAACGTCCTACACCGTGGCCAGCGATGCCGAGCCGGCCACCTTCGTATCGGCGGTCAACGATCCTCCCGAAGCTCGGCCCCTCGAGGGCATCGTCGAAGTCGGCGAGGCGTCGGCGATCGAGAGGCTGTGTCGCGGAGATCGCGAAGAGAAGGCGCTGCTCGTCCATCGAGAACAGTTCCGCTGCGAGTTGTATCAAGGCTCCGGTAGCTCTGGGTAGAGGCAAAGGAGACGACGCGGTCATAGGTAACGCTCAATGGAATAGCGGTACGACAACTTGAGATCCTCTTTGAGTCGGGCTTCCAACTCCGGAAGTCTCTTCAAGTACCCTCGAAGTGCCTCATAAGAAAGAGCCCAAACGTCAGACCCGCCCAGCATCCACCTGTGATCGTGCTTGTAAGTCTCCGGCCGCTCCCAGAGTCCACTTGGTTCGGTGCCAAACCGCGCGAAGAGTTTCCACGTCCTCATAACGCCTCTGTCGTTATCGAACTGGATCGGCAGCGGCCTGCTTCCGTCATTCCATTGCAGCCAGTTCAATCGTCTGCCGGAAACCTTCCAGCACTTGTAACCGAGACGCTGCTCGAATCCACCTACACCTTCGAGCGCTTCCGGAACGTACGCGAGTGCGTCATCGATCTCTGGGAAGCCGATTGACGTCTTTGGGTTCATTGGCCTTCTCCAGCAGCGCTGCTCGCTGACGTCGATTGATCATCAGGCCTACCACGAAACGCACGTTTTGTGTACGCCCGAGCCTGACGTTTTGCCAAGCCTGGCCACCGCTTGATTTCGGCTCAGGAGAGGTCTGGTCTCCCGATCAGATGCCCGCGGATCTGAGCTCCGCGGGCTTCACCTAGTTCGACCGCATCCCTTGCAAGGTGAATACCTCCAGACGCAATTCACGACGGCAATCCTCGGAACGCGCGCACGAATCTGACACCCGTGTATCGCTGCCCTGATGACGCCGAAGCTAAGGGCTCGTGTCTTCCCGTCCTTAGAATCGGTCAATTTCTTGGAAACACTCAGAGGATGAACGGAATGAGTCGTTTGACTCGCCTGCTGTACGAGATGTACCGATCGCCGAGTTCGGAGATCAGGGCCTCCTCTTCGAATCTGATGCGGTAGGCAACTACGATGGCGGACACGACAACGACGTAGGCGAGGGCGACCCAGGACTGAGCCATCAATCCAATCCCCACGGAGACGAGCATGACGCTCGCGTACATGGGATGTCGGACAAACTTGTACGGACCTGATTCGACCAACTGGTGGCCCTCGTAGACGACCACCATGCTCGAGAAATACCGGCCGAGAGACTGGTGGCCCCAGAAATAGGCAGCGTTGGCCAGAATCGCGAGGGCGAGTCCGAGGTAATACGTCCAGTCGGGGAGGAGCCCGACTTGTGCGTAGCCGAGCCAAGCGGCAACGACTACGTTGACAAATAACATCGCGAAGACCGCAGACGCCGCGTTGAACCTAGTTCTCACGCGAGGCGCGTGCCTGCGCGCGATCAGCTCCTTTGTGACAGGTTGAAGCAGGAACCCAAGGCTCGCGGCATAGAAAAGGACCTGGCCGGGTCCGGACAAGAAGAGCACCGCTAGAGGCTTTCTCTCTGGGCGAGTCCGTTGGCGTCGCGCATGAGAACCGCGGTCGCCCGCTAGGTTTAGAGTCCGCGATCAAAGGAGAGCGCGGCGGTCGCAGGCCACGCGTGGCCCCTCTCAATCTCAATTTGATGCTCTAAGTAATGTTTGGGCACCTTCGTGGTTCTAGGGAGGAAAAGGGAGTGCGTGCTCTAGAGCGCCTTCGTACGCGAGTTCTCGTCCATCACGCGCGCGAGGTGAGCCAATCACACGAAAGGGTGCGTAGAGGAGCGATCACGCAGAAGTCTGCCCTAGTCATTGCCTTTCTCGTTGTCGCACTTGGCTCTTCGGGTGTGTTGGGCACACGTGCGGCTCGGGCGAGCGATTCGTTTAGCGTGCTAGATACTCTCGGCGCGGCCACGACCACCACAAGGTTCAGCATCTTCGGCTCAGGAGGACACTCCATATCTGGCTCGCAGCTTGTCGGGCCAGGATTCACTTTGACGCAACAGACAGTCCTCACCGAGATCGGGGGGTTCGTCAACGGTCAGTTCGGGGTTCCACAATCCGCCCCATTCGTGGTGCAAATTCGTCCTTCGACGAACGGCGCGCCGGACCCGTCTACGGTCTTGGCGACCTTCGTGCTATCGAACGATAACGATCCCCTTGTGATCTCTTACGAGTCGGCCACCCCAAACTTCACACTCGCGGCAGGAACCTACTTCGCACTGTTCGCGCCTCAGAACGGCGACTCGGGGGTGCTCCTGTGTTGTGCGCAGGACCCATTCTCCTATCGCGCGGGTCTGACCCCTACGGGTTTTCTACTCAGCGGCACACCCTCGGCTTCACCAGGAGAGTTCATCGCCGTTCGCATCTTGGGTCGGTTTCCGACGGCGGCCGAGCTGCTTGCCAATCTAGAGAAGACGGTCATCGGCGTTGGGCCCGGTACGAGCCTCGTCGACAAGATGACGCAGGCGCAGACCTACTTCGCAAATAACGACGTGCCTGACACGTGCTCAGTGCTTGCAGCATTCGTAAACGAGGTGAACGCGCAATCCGGCCAGACGATTCCGACTGAACTAGCCGACGCGCTGATCGCGAGCGCTCAGCAGATCGAGAAGACACTCGGGTGCTAGCGCTCGCGAAGGCAGGAAAAGTTCGGAGGGGTCCGCTCTCCTGGCGGGCCCCTTCGGCTTGGAATGTCTGAACTCGGCGCGTTCCCTAGAGCGATTCATGATGGAGAGTCGTAAGGGCCAGACCAACCTCGTCAGCTGCATCTGGCCCGAGTCAGCACCCGCGTGACCACGAATCGGACGTTTTGTGTATGGCTGTGAAGCTCTAACCCGGCGCACGCCCCCGACGAAACGCGTCAAAGCGCGGTCCTCTGCGAAACAGTGGCTCTGTGGCACTTCGGTTGGCCCGCCCTGCAGCGGGCGTGGCAGCCCACTAGATCGAGGAATCGCCGTAGGGCTCGGCCGCCCTCTTGAGTGCGCGGAAGAAATCGATGACAAACTGCCTGCCCGGTTCGGCGAGCTGCCGCCCGGTCTCGGTCTCGAGTGTTAACGGAGTCTCCCTATTGGCGAACCCGATGATCCTCGCAAGCGGCCAGTCGAACTCTCCCCACGCGCGGATGCTCTGGTAGACGCCGAACGGGTGTCCCACCCGTTGTCTCACAAGCTGGACGATCGTGTCGGCGTATGCGATCAGTTAGCACGCGATATCGCGCGGAAAATCGCTACTGGGCATCGTATGAAAAGAGCTTCACCTTGCCATTGTCGATGCGCCATGCAAACGTTTCCGTCGCGGTTTGGACTGAAAACCTGGTCGAGTACCGCACCCGAACGTACGTGCCCTCGTTCACGCCAGGCTGCGCTTGCAGACCGTAGTAGGTCTCGACGGAGCTCTCGAATCGACCGACTCGGCTCTTGAGGGTCGTCATCGCCCGGGTGAAAACGTCCTGCGAAGTCGCAGCGCGGAACGCGCCGTCCGCGTCGCCGTAGATAGTGCCCCAGTCCTCGGCATTGAACCGGTCGTGGAACTCGACGACCGCGTGAACGACGGGTTCCTTGTCCATGCCGGCGCACGAGAGTGGCAGTGCGGCCAGACTGACGAGCATTACGCCCAGTCGCAGCAGTTGCCCGAACCGACGGGGCGCGGACGTAGTCATCCATGTGAGTAACGTCGCACGCGACCCGCCGTAACGCCGCCTCCGGGGCGGTGGCAGCGCGACCGTGTGCGTAGCGAACGCCGTGTCTGTTCTATCGTTCAGCTGAGCGAACCACCGAGAGCAGCGCACACGAAGTCTCTGAGGACCGGCCAGTCGCGTCGCCGTGCAAAATGCGCGGTGAGCGCGATCGTCACTTGGATGGCAAGTACGAACAGACCGCCTCCGAAGAACACCGGATCACGTAAGCCTGCGGCGATCGAGAGCGCGCTCAGCCCAAGCATCAAGACGATTTGGAAAAGGACGCCGAGTCGCGTCAGCGGATGTGAGACGAGGACGAGTGAGATCGAAGAGCCGCCCTGGACCGGTCGCACTGTGCCGCGCAGGATCGGCGTCCACCAGCTCATCGGAAATCGCGTACGACGGATCGCGAAGTGCTGTTCGGCGACAGAACCGATGAACTTGGCGGAGCGGTCGCGGTCTCCGAGGACGAATGCGATAAGCCGTTCCCGTCCTCCGAGGCGTGTGCCGAGAATCTCGGCCACACGCCTCGGGTCTTGCTCAGTATCGCAGCGCGCTCGGAACACTTGCTGAGGCCCGAGTCTATTGCGCGAGCATGTTGTCACCTGACCACACGGTCTTTATCAGCGTCGTGGTCTCCTGGGACACGAGTGCAAGTCCGATCCCTGGTGAAATCGGCGAGGGAAGATTTGCCGTGTACACGTCGATCGTCTGTCCATCGTCTGTCTTTCCAGTCGAGAACTCGCCACCTCCGGTGAGACCGGCGCCGATATTACCGATGCCCGCCAGCTCCGCGCGACGGAGCCCTGTATCGATCGCGAGCCGGACGATGGCGGAGTCGCGTCGCTCCGTTTGCGCTGTTTCAGCCTATCCGCCGCCGTGTGCAAGACTCGGTGAACCGGCGCTTTGACCGGGCAACGAACTACAACCGGTCACGCACCGGCAGCACGTTCGACCTGCAGGTCGAGGGCGGTTGGACAACGGCACGGATGGTGGATCGCTACTGCAAAGTTCGGCCGCTCGACGAGCGTCGCCGCGCTCCCTCACCGTTCACGGCACCGAGGGCGGCGCGCATCGGCGTAGAGAAGCGACCGTCGGAAATGCGACCCTCCCGAAGGAAAGCGCACTAGGCAGAAAGCGACTGACGCGAATCACGGCGTAAACATTGCGTCTGTAGCCCGGAGGGGATTCGAACCCCTGACCTCTTCCTTGAAAGGGAAGCGCCCTAGACCGCTAGGCGACCGGGCCGGGCTCTAAGCAAAAGGATAGAGGCGCAGCTAGCCGCCG
>Ga0070698_100003256_pt1 | contig 17840 bp, 16 predicted proteins | sample KBSK1502metaG_FD_65477 | JGI IMG/M metagenome (GOLD analysis project Ga0070698, IMG submission 65477) | Corn, switchgrass and miscanthus rhizosphere microbial communities from Kellogg Biological Station, Michigan, USA - KBS K1-50-2 metaG | ecosystem: Host-associated > Plants > Roots >...
CAGGGCACCTACGTGCACCTCGACAAGGTCGCGCTCGACTGGCCGCCGACCGCTCCACCATCCCTGTTCGCCGGAGCCGTCGGGCCGCGCTCGCTGCGGCTGTGCGGCCAGATCGCCGACGGGACGATCCTCACCGGTGGCACGACCCCGGATGGCGTGCGCGAGGCACGCCGGTTGGTGGAGGAGGGGCGCGTCGCCGCGGGACGCGACCGGCTGCAGCCGCTCATCGTCTACCTGCTCGCCGCCACCGGGCCGCGGGCCGGTGAGCGTGTCAAGGCCGAGGTCCAGGGGTTCGGTGGGGACCCGGCCCAGGTCGGGGTCGCGGGCGATGCGGCAGCGGTCGCGGACGCCGTGCGGCGATGGGCGGACGCGGGTGCCGACACGGTGGTGCTGCAGCCGACCGCCGACGAGCCCGACCCCGAGGGGTTCGTGCGCTTCGTGGCACGCGAGGTGCGCCCGCTGGTCCCTTGAGACCGGGCGGACGCGGATGGCGACCCGCTCGGACGGTCGCCAGGCGTGGACGACGCGAGCTGTCGGGCCGAGCTGTTACCGTAGTGGGCATGTGTGGACGGTTCACTTCTTCGACGCAGCTCTCGCTGCTGGCCGAGCAATTCCGTGCGGAGCCCGTCGGCGTGGAGGGGCACCAGCCGAGCTGGAACGTCACGCCAGTCAGCGACGTCCTGGTGGTCATTGCGGGCACCGACGGCGCCCGCCAGCTCCGCAAGCTGCGCTGGGGCCTGGTGCCGAAGTGGGCCAAGGACCCCTCGGGCGGGGCCAAGATGATCAACCTCCGCGCCGAGACCGTCCGCGAGAAGAAGTCCTGGAAGAGCAGCCTCGCGCGGCGGCGTTGCATCATCCCCATCGACGGGTTCTACGAGTGGCAGGACATGGGCAAGGGCAACAAGAAGCAGCCGATCTACGTCACCACGCGCGAATCGCAGCCGCTCGCTCTCGCCGGGCTGTGGGAGACCTGGCACGACCGGTCAGCCGACGCCGGCGACCAGGGGGCGGGGGACGGCCTGTACACGTGCACGATCCTGACCACCACGCCGAACCGGCTGCTGGCCTCGGTGCACCACCGGATGCCGGTGATCCTGCCGCCCGAGACCTGGGACGCCTGGCTGGACCCGGCCAACGCCGACACCGAAGCGCTCGCGGCACTGCTGGTCCCGGCCGCCGACGACCTGCTGGTCTGCTGGCCCGTCGACACGGCCGTCAACAACCCCCGCAGCAAAGGGCCGGAGCTCACGCGCCCGCTCGAGGGCCACGAGCCCCGCACCATTGATCCGGCGTAGCCCGGCGGCCCTCCCGGCCCGGCCCCCGGCCCCCGGCGGCGGATGGGCCCGAGCGCGCGGAAGGTCGTCCGAGCGTTCCTTACCCATTTCTCGAACTAGGCTCGACTGGCTCTTGAGCGGGTCGCGGAGACTGCGCGGTGTCCAGTCTCGAGCGAGAGGAGCCTCCATGCCCTCCGACCCCGGAGCCGCCGCGCAGCGTGACGCCGGCCTGCGGCGCGTGTCGCGGCTGACGCGCTGGCTGCTGGCCTGGGCACTGGCGCTCACCGCCGGGTTCTCTGCGATCGCCGCTCGCGGTTTCTCAGGGGGCAGCGGTGGCCAGAGCACCGGCCAGACCGGCGGCACGGCCACCACCGGCGCGTCCGGCCAAACCAGCAACTCCGACTCCAGCGACTCCAGCGACTCCGGCTCGGCCCTCCAGGCGCCGTCCAATTCGCCGTCGGCATCCGGCGGGTCCGGCAGCGTGACCTCGGGAGGCTCCTGATGGACAGGATCGGACGCGCGAGCTTCCTGGCGCTCGGCAGCGGCGCCGTGGTCCTGGTGGCCGACCGGAACCGCCTCGGGCCCGCCTGCCTGGCGGTGGCCGCAGAGGTGGCCGAGATCGACCGGGCGTGCAGCCGCTTCCGCGAGGACTCCGAGCTGACCATGGTCAACGACGCCGGCGGGCGCGCGGTCGCGGTCGGCGGCGTCCTGTTCCAGGCGCTCGAGGTCGCCCTGCGGGCCGCGCGCCTCACCGAGGGCGACGTCGACCCCACGGTCGGCCAGGCGATCCGGGTGCTCGGCTACGACCGCGATTTCGCCGCTGTCCCGGCGACCGGCGCGCCGCTGGTGCGGGTGGCCACCGTGGCCGGGTGGCGGCAGGTCCACCTCGACCGCCGCCGAGGGCGCGTCCGCGTGCCCAGGGGCGTGCGGCTGGACCTCGGCGCGACCGCCAAGGCGCTCTGCGCCGACCGGGCCGCCGTGCGCGCGCACCGGGCCGCCGGCTGCGGGGTGCTGGTCAGCCTGGGCGGCGACCTGGCCACCGCGGGGAAGCCGCCAGCCGGCGGCTGGGCGGTGCGGGTCGCGGACCAGCACGACGCCGGGCCCGACGCCCAGAGCGAGACCGTGCGCGTCCACGACGGCGCGCTGGCCACCTCGAGCACCACCGCGCGGCGCTGGAGCCGCGGCGACGAGCAGCTCCACCACCTGGTCGACCCCGCCACCGGCCGGCCGGCGCCGGTGGTCTGGCGCACCGTGAGCGTCGCCGCGGCGACCTGCGTGGACGCCAACACCGCGGCCACCGCGGCGATCATCCGCGGCGAGCGCGCCGCTGGCTGGCTCGACGCGCTCGGCCTGCCCGCCCGTCTGGTCCGCCCCGGCGGCTCGGTGCTCCGGGTCGGCGGCTGGCCGCAGCCCGAGGAGGCCTCGGCGGCATGACCCCGATTCTCGCCAGCACGCCAGCCCTCTGGTACCTCGCGCGGGGCAGCGGCATCGTCAGCCTCGGCCTGCTGACCCTGACGGTCCTGCTCGGCATCGCCACCTCGACCCGCTGGGCCACCGAGCGCTGGCCCCGCCTGGTGGTGGCGGGGCTGCACCGCAACCTGTCGCTGCTGTCGGTGGTGTTCCTGGGCCTGCACGTCGGCACGGTGGTGGTCGACGGCTACGTGCCGATCCGCTGGCTCGACGCGGTGATCCCGTTCGGCTCCTCGTATCGCCCGCTCTGGCTCGGTCTGGGCGCGACCGCCTTCGACGTGCTCGCCGCCCTGGTGGTGACCAGCCTGCTGCGCGTCCGGCTCGGCCATCGGGTCTGGCGGGCTGTCCACTGGGCCGCCTACGCCTGCTGGCCGCTGGCGGTCGCGCACAGCCTCGGCATCGGCAGCGACAACCGGCAGGGGTGGCTGCTGGCGCTCGACGCCCTCGCCATCGCCGCCGTGGCCGCGGCGGTGTGCTGGCGCCTGGCGATCGGCCAGACACGCCAGCCGAGCAGCCAACTCGCACCGACGACGGGAAGCGGCCATGCGCACACTCGCTGACGTGACAGGACCCACAGGACAGGCCGCCTCCCCGGACGCTCCCCTTGGGCTGCCCCGGCTGCTGCCCGCGATCGGCGGCGACGGCGGCGCCACGCCGCTGGAGCGCCACCGGCTCCGCTATCCGGAGCCACCGCGGCCGGGCCGCCCCCGCGAGGACTTCATCGCCGCGGTGGAGCGGTCCGGCCTGCGCGGCCGCGGCGGCGCCAGCTTCCCCACCGGGACCAAGCTGCGGGCGGTCCGCGACGGGCGCGGCGCCCCGGTGGTGGTGGTCAACGGCTCCGAAGGCGAGCCCAGCAGCGGCAAGGACAAGCTCCTGCTGACCATGGCGCCGCATCTGGTGCTGGACGGGGCGCTGCTGGCCGCCGCGGCGGTCGGCGCCAGCCAGGTGGTCGTCTGCGTCGACGGTGCCGCCACCGCCGCGCTCGAGGGGGTCGGGTGGGCGCTGGCGGAGCGCGGGGGCTCCGACGGCCTGCCGGTGCGGCTGGCCGCGATCCCGCCCCGCTACGTCGCCGGCGAGGAATCCGCGCTGGTGCACTGGCTCAACGGTGGGCCGGCCACGCCCACCCGCGTGCCGCCACGCCCGTTCCGGCGGGGCGTCGACCGCCGTCCCACCCTGATCGACAACGTGGAGACGCTGGCCCACCTCGCCCAGGTGCTGCGCTTCGGGCCGGACTGGTTCCGCCAGCTCGGGACCGCCGAGGAACCGGGCAGCGCGCTGGTCACCCTCTCGGGCGCCGTCGAGCGGCCAGGCATCTACGAGATACCCATAGGCGCCTCCCTTGCCGACCTCGCCGGCCGCGCCGGGGGCCCGCCGGACGGCGCCGGCGCGGTGCTGGTCGGCGGCTACTTCGGGAGCTGGCTCGGCGCCGACACGGCCAGCGGCGCCAGCCTGTGCAACAGCGACCTTCGCCGCCACGGGGCGAGCCTGGGATGCGGAGCCGTGATGGTGCTGGGGCGGCGCGCCTGCGGGCTGGCGGAGACGGCGCGGATCCTGGCCTGGCTTGCCGGCCAGACCGCCGGCCAGTGCGGCCCCTGCGTCCACGGCCTGGCCGCCGTCGCCCGCACCACCGCGGCGCTGCACGACGGCCACGCCGGCGCCGGCGACCTGGACCGGCTGCGGCGCTGGGCCGGCCAGATCGAGGGTCGCGGCGCCTGCCGACTGCCCGACGGTGCGGTCCGCCTGCTCCGAAGTGCCCTCGAGGTGTTCGCCGGTGACGTCTGGCGTCACCTCGACGGCGGTGGCTGCCCGGCCGGGGTCCGCAGCTTCCCCCAGCGGGCCCCAGCCGCGGCGCCGACCCAGGGAGGCCTTCCATGGCGCTGAGCCGCCAGCTGCGCGTCGACCCGATCGCCTGCGACGGCAACGGGCTCTGCGCCGAGCTGTTCCCCGAGCGGATCACGCTCGACGACTGGGGCTACCCGATCGTCGACCCGGCCCCGATCGGCCCCAACCTCCTCGCCCACGCCCGCCGCGCCGTCAGCGCCTGCCCGCTGCTCGCCCTCCGCCTGGACGCCCCCGACCGGACGCGCGCATAGCCGGGCTACGCCGGCGAGGGCCGTGGCCCCAGGCGGCGGTGAGGCGGTGGCGCCTCACCGGCCCGGCGCGCGTGCTCCGAAGGAAGGCGCCGAGGATCGTGAAGGTGAGCGCCACCACCGCGCCGCCGCGAGCAGGTACAGGTACAGCGGCACGGTTCCGCGGGACTGCTCGACTACCAGGCGCCCTGGCGCTTCAGGACCACCCCGACGGTCTTCAACAGGATGTAGAGGTCCAGGGTCAGGGACCAGTTCTCGATGTAGAACTGGTCGAGGTGCAGCGCCTCCTCCGGGGTCACCTCGCTGCGGCCGTTGATCTGCCACCAGCCGGTCATGCCCGCCGGCACCTCCAGCCGTGGGCCGAGCAGCTCGCGGTTGGCGGCGACCTGCTCCGCCGGGAGCGGCCGCGGCCCGACCAGGCTCATCTCGCCCGCGAGGATGTTCAGGAGCTGTGGCAGCTCGTCAAGGCTGAACCTGCGGAGATACTTCCCGACGGTGGTCAGCCTGGGATCGTCGCCGAGCTTGAAGAACGGGCTGCTGGCGTCCGTGCGCCCGGCGTCCGTGCGCCCGGCGTCCGTGCGCCCGGGCCCGTGGGGCAGCTCGCGCATGGTGCGGAATTTGTGCATCCGGAAATGCCGTCCCGCCTTGGTGACCCGCTCCTGGTGGAAGAGGACAGCCCCCGGGGAGGTCAGGCGGATGGCCGCGGCGGCCACGATCCACAGCGGCAGCGTGACCAGCAGGCCGAGCGAGGCGGCCACCAGGTCGAACGCCCGCTTGCCGGCGGCCTGCGCGCCGGCCAGGCGCACCGGCTTCACCGACAGCGCGATCACGGGCCCGATCTGCTGGAGCGCGAGCCGCGAGGTGAGCGTCTCGGCGATGCCGGCCGACAGGCGCACCTCCACGCCTTCCTGGCGGGCGACCTGCGCGACCTCGGAGACCTCCTCGGCGGACACGCTCGTGGAGGTGATGAACAGGCAGTCGGCGACCTGGTCGCGGATCAGCGAGCGGACCTGCCGCAGCTCGCCGAGCACGCCGTAGGGGCCCTGGGGGGTGCTGGCGGGCTGGCCGCGGGCGCGCACGTAGCCGATCGGGTTGAAGCCCGAGCCGGGCTGGCGCAGCGTGGCGGCGAGGTGGGTCGCGTCCCGGTTGGTCCCCACGACCAGGGTCCGCAGCGCCAGCCGCCCGTCCACCTTCAACCGGTGCTGGTACCAGCGCCACGCCCGCCGCGTCAGCAGCTCCAGGAAGAGCGCGACCAGCCAGCTCAACCCGACCCCCAGGCCCCAGAGCGAGTGCTGGGACCAGTACCCGACCAGCGCCAGCAGCACGACCCCGAGGCTGGACGCCCCGATGATGCGGCGGAACTCCTCCGCCGCGGCCAGCCGCTGCGGGCCGTACAAGCTGAACGCGTGGAACAGCGCCACCCAGAGCAGCGGCGCGGCCAGGACCAGGAGCCGCTCGGCCACCGACAGCGACCCGATGCTGGCCCGGGGACCGTAGGCCAGCAGCAGCGCCGCGCCGGCGCAGAACGCGTCCGTGACCACCAGGCCCAGCCCGATGCGCTGGTAGCGGCGTTTCACCGCGCCGGCCACCGACGGCCGTGGCGCCTCGAGGGCGAGGTAGTCCCGCGCCACGTCGGTGCGTTCCTCAAGCATCGCGGTCTTCCGCCGGGCGCAGCCGCGGCGGCCGCCGCAGGATCTCGACCAGGAATCGAGGGTTGTTGCTCAGGTAGCGGCGGGCGAGCCGTGGCTCGCGCGAGATGCGGTACAGCCACTCCAGGCCCGAGCGCTGCATCCACCGGGGTGCCTGTGGCAGCAGGCCGGCGTGGATGTTGAAGGCCGCTCCGACGCCGAGCAGCGCCGGCGCGCTGAGGCGCTGGGTGTGCGCGGCCATCCAGCGCTCCTGCTTGGGGGTGCCCAGCCCCACCCAGACGAGGTCCGGCGCGGCGCGCTCGATGCGCTCGACCGTCAGGTCGTCCTCCACCGGCGTCGGCGTCCGGAACGGCGGCGACGAGGTGCCCACGACCTCGAGCCGGGGGAACCGCTCGACGAGCCGTTCGGCGAGCCGGTCGGCCACCCCAGGAGCGCCGCCGTGGAAGTACGACGACCAGCCTCGCTCCGCCGCCTGCTCGCACAGCGCCAGCATCAGGTCGGGCCCGTAGACGCGCCGCATGCGCGTCGCGCCGCTGCGGCGCCCGGCCCATACCATCGGCATCCCGTCGGGTGTGGTCAGGCCCGAGTGGTTGTGGATCCGGCGCAGCTCGGCGTCCCGGAGCGACTCCATGACCCCGTGCACCCCGGTGACGCACACGTAGTGGCGCTCGCGCCGCTCGACCCAGCCCGCGATCTCGGCGACTGCCCGGTCCATGTCGATGGCGCTCACGCCGACGCCCAGGACGTCGACGCGCGGGATCCGGGAGCCGACCGTCGGGGCCGGCACTAGCCGGCGACCTGCTTGCGGATCCATCGGTACGTCTGGGTCAGGCCCTCCTCCAGGGAGAACCGCGGTTCCCAGCCGAGAACCTGGCGGATGCGGGCGTTGTCGGAGTTGCGGCCGCGCACGCCCTGCGGTCCCTGGACATGGCGCAGGGACAGGTCGGGCTTGCCGGAGATGTCGATCACCCGCTCCGCCAACTCGTCGACGGTGACCAGCTCGCTGGTGCCGACATTGAGCGGCTCCCCGTACCCGGACCACATCAGGCGCTGGATGCCCTCGACGCAGTCGTCGATGTAGCAGAACGAGCGGGTCTGCGCGCCGTCGCCCCAGATCTCGACGGCGTCGCCGGGCTCCGCCGTGGCCACCTTGCGGCAGAGGGCTGCCGGCGCCTTCTCGCGGCCGCCGTCATAGGTGCCGTACGGCCCGTAGATGTTGTGGAAGCGCGCGATCCGCGTCTGCATGCCGAACTCGTCGGCGTAGTACCGGCACAGCCGCTCGCCAACCAGCTTCTCCCAGCCGTAGGCGTCCTGCGGGTCGGCCGGGTAGGCGTCCTCCTCCTTGAGCGGCGTGACGTCCTGGACGGTCTGCAGGTAGTCGGGGTAGATGCAGGCCGAGGAGCTGAGAAAGTAGCGCGACACACCGTGCAGCCTGGCGGCCTCGATGGTGTGCAGGTTGATGAGAGCGTTGTTGCGCAGGATGCTGGCGTGGTTGCTGGAGATGAAGCCCATCCCGCCCATGTCGGCGGCCAGCGCGTAGACGTGGTCGACGCCGATCGTCGCCTGGAGGCACTCGTCCCAGCGTCGCAGGTCGCGGATCTGGAACTCGTCGGCGTCGACCGGGGTGAACTCGGGGTACTTGCGGTCCACCGCGCGGACCCAGTAGCCGCGCTGCTTGAGATCGGTGACCAGGTGATGGCCGATGAAGCCGCCGGCGCCGGTCACCAGCACCCGCTGCCGTGCATGGTCGTTCATGAATGCCACTCCAGTGCAAGCCGCCGGGCACCTTGCCCGTATTTGGATTGCTTGGCAGCAGGAACAACCATCGCGGCCGATGGTCCGGCGGCGCGCCAAGACGTGACGTGAGGTGATCGGGCGCCCCCCCAGGCGCGGTTGATCTCGCCTTTGGCGTCCTACGCTAAGTGCCGTGGCGAAAGCCGTTGAATCGGCAAGCAGCCGATAATCGCGTAGTACATTTGCGCGACGAGGTGGCTGGTCAGGATTGGACGCGGCGGGCTACGCTGTCGCCATGTTGTTCGAGCCAACTGGTGTGGGCGGCGTATTCGTCGTCTCACCGGAGCGCATCACCGACGAACGCGGTTTTTTCGCGCGCACATGGTGCCAAGACGAATTCCAGGCGCACGGCCTCAATCGGGCGCTCGCGCAGTGCAACATCTCGTACAATCCATCGAAAGGCACGTTGCGGGGCATGCACTATCAGACCGCTCCGTACGAGGAGGTCAAGCTGGTGCGCTGCACCGCCGGTGCCATTTACGACGTGGCGATCGACCTGCGCCCGACCTCGCCCACGTTCGGCGCGCACGCCGCCGCGGTCCTTTCGGCCGACAACCGGTCGATGCTCTACATCCCCGAGGGCTGCGCCCATGGGTTCCTGACGCTCACCGATGGCACGGAGGTCTTCTACCAGATGTCGGCGCGGTTCGAGCCGTTGGCGGCGCGGGGCGTGCGCTTCGACGACCCCGCCTTCGGGATCCGGTGGCCGGGCCCGGTCCAGGTCATCAGCCAGCGGGACCGCGGCTACCCGGACGTGGACCTGTGACCGTCGGCGTTGGCAAGGAGATGTGGGAACTGGTGGCGGAGCTGTACCCGCTGTGCCGCAGCATCACCGGCGACGGGGTCCGGGAGACGTTGGCGATCGTGGGGCGCCAGATCGCCCTGGACGTGCATGAGGTCCCCACCGGCACCCAGGTCTTCGACTGGACCGTCCCCCGCGAGTGGAACCTCCACGACGCCTGGGTCGACGACCCCACCGGCCGACGGGTGATCGACCTGCGCGACAGCAACCTGCACGTGGTCTCCTACAGCACCCCGGTCGACCAGACGATGCCGCTGGCCGAGCTGCGCCAGCACCTGTTCACGCTGCCCGAGCACCCTGACTGGGTGCCCTACCGAACCTCGTACTACTCGGAGAGCTGGGGGTTGTGCGCCAGCCAGCGGCTGGTCGACAGCCTCCCCGACGGCCCGTACCGGGTGCGGATCGACGCGACCCTGGCGGAGGGGTCGCTGACCTACGGCGAGCATTTCCTCGGGGGCGAGACCCAGGAGGAGGTGCTCATCTCCTGCCACGTCTGCCACCCGTCGCTGGCCAACGACAACCTGTCCGGCATCGCGGTGGCCACCCAGCTCGCCAGACGGCTCGCCAGACGGCTCGCGGAGACGCGGCCGCGGTACTCGTACCGGTTCCTGTTCATCCCCGGCACGATCGGGTCGATCACCTGGCTGGCGCTGAACGAGCACCACCTGGACCGGATCCGCCATGGGCTGGTGCTGGCCTGCGTCGGCGACCCCGGCCCGCTGACCTACAAGCGCAGCCGCCGAGGCGACGCGGGCATCGACCGTGCCATCACCCACGTGCTGGCCCGCTCCGCCCGGCAGCACACGGTGACCGACTTCTCCCCCTACGGCTACGACGAGCGGCAGTACTGCTCCCCCGGGTTCAACCTGCCGGTCGGCAGCCTGTCCCGCACCCCCTACGCGCAGTACCCCCAGTACCACACCTCCGCCGACGACCTGGACCTGGTCCGCCCCGAGGCGATGGCCGACACCCTGGAGGTCTGCTGGGAGACCCTGCGGGTGCTGGAGGCCGACCGGCGCTACCGCAACCTCAGTCCGAAGGGTGAGCCGCAGCTCGGCCGCCGCGGCCTGTACGGGACCATCGGCGGGCGCAGCGACGCCGAGCAGCGGCAGATGGCGATGCTGTGGGTCCTCAACCTTTCCGACACAGACCACAGCCTGCTCGACATCGCCGACCGCTCCGGCCTGCCCTTCCCCCTGATCGCCGAAACCGCCGCCACACTCCAGGACGCGGGCCTACTCGCCGCGGCCAGCTAGGGTTTTCTTGAGGTGCTTGGCGAGCCGCAGGGCCAGGGCCACCACGGTCAGCGTCGGGTTGGAGCAGCCGTAGGTGGGGAACAGCGAGCTGCCGGCGACGTAGAGGTTGCGGACCCCGTGGACGCGGCAGTCGGCGTCGACCACGCCCAGGTTGGGGCTGGGGTGTATGCGCGTCGCGCCCAGGTGGTGGTAGTTGCCCTCGATCAGGGCGGGCGGCCGCTCGTCGCCGAGCAGCAGCTCGACGCGGCCGAGCCCGGCGTCACGGAGAGCGCCGCTCACGATTTCCTGCGACGCCCGGACCGAATCGCGGTCCGAGGCTGCCATCCGCCAGTCCACCCGCGCGACCGGCAGGCCGAGGGGGTCGCGGCGCGTGCCGAGGGCCACCCGTGACGCGCGGTTGGGCGCCTGCTCCGCCTGGAACCGGAGGGCCAGCACGCCGCGTGGGTCGCCATGGCGGAGCCGGTCCACCCCGAGCGCGGCGAGATCGCCGAGCCCGGTGACGACGTTGCGGAGGTGCGCCGGCGCCGCCTCCGGCAGCGGCCGCCTGCCCAATCCCTTGACCAGGGTCGCCAGCGACCGGACGGCCTCGGGGGTCATCGAGGCGCTGCGCGGCAGCAGGAAGAATGCGCAGTTGAGGAGCTGGCGCTCCCGTTGGACCGCGTCGGTGACCCTGAGCGCGCCCTGCACCCGAGTGCCGCCGGCGGTATGGACGCCGTAGAGCCCGATCCGCTGGAGCAGGTCCGGGCCGGCGACGACGTAGCCGCTGCGGGCCGACAGGCGCTCGGCGAAGAACCGCCCGACCAGGTCGCGGTCGTTGCCCAGTCCCCGCGAGTGCGTGCGGTTGCTGAGCAGCAGCAGGCGCGGGTTCTCGATCCCGCCGGCGGCGAGCACCACCAGCCTCGGCCGCACGAACCACCGCGAGCCGTCGTCGCGCCGGATCTCGAGCGTGTCCACCGTGCCCGGATCCTGCTTCGTCCCCAGGTCGCCGACGGTCGCGTGCAGCACCAGCGTCACGTTGGAGGAGCGCACGACCCGCTGGTAGCAGCCCTCGAACGTGGAGGTCCCATGCTGGAAGAGGGTGGTCTCGACCTCCGGCGTCCGCAGCGGCAGGCCGCGCGTTCGCGGCCCCTCGGCCGCCCCGAGGGCGGGGGCGGGGCCGAGCTGGCAGATGGAGCGGGCCTGCGCGTAGTGCGGCTCCAGCTCGGCCGGGCCCAGCGGCCAGCCGGAGTAGGGGATGGCGGGGCGGACCTCGAAGTCGAGGAGGTCCAGCGGCCGTGCCGCCCAGGTTTCGTCTCCAGGGCCGACCCAGTGCCGGGAGGACCCGCCGAAGGCCCGCACGCGTGCATGATGCAGCAGATACGTAGAATAGCCTACGCTGGCGCCGCGGTTGAGCCGCTGGGCAGCCCGCTCGATATCGGCGCCACCGCTCTCGACCAGGCAAACTCTGCTCACGCCCCCGAAGAATTCTCCCGCGATGGTGATCCCGGCAGGGCCCGCCCCAATAATGCAGAGATCAGTCTCGATGAGGTGATTGCTCGGGAGTTCTCTTGCGTCCAGCAGCATCGCAAATGACCCCCTCGGGTTGCGAAATCGGTGGCAAATGTCAGCCGTGAGGTCAACGCCACCGCAATTCCATCGTGTCGTGTCTTGCCGGCCTTTAGCACAAGGGCGAGGCTGCTAGTCTGCTTGAAATCGGCCATCGCCGTCGCGGTCAGGAGAGTGAGAGAATGACGCTCGTGCCGCTGGCGCGATTTTTGGTGCTTTCCGGGGGGGCCTGGTGAACAACGAGCAAAGATCGCTGGCCACTTTTGGCGGGCCGGAGCGGGGACCGGATGCCTTCGACGACCGTCCCGGCGTGCTGGCCTCGCTGTCGCGGTACCGCCTGCTGGTCGTCGTGGTGACGCTGCTGGGGGCGGCCGCCGCCTACGTCGTGTCGAGCGCACTGCCGGTCCAGTACAAGGCAGAAGCGACGCTTATTCTCCGGGATCCCGGCGCGCCGAGCCTGCTGTCGACCTCTGGCGGGTCGGCCCAGGACGCCGACCGGCAGGCCGGGGTCGCCAAGCAGGCCGACATCATGACCTCGACGGTGGTGCTCGACCGCGCGCTGCGGCTGCTCGGCAGCGGCCAGCCGGTCCAGGAGATGCGCAAGGACCTGGACGTCCGGCCCTCCAAGGACTCGACCGGCATCACCATCGACGCCAAGGCCGGCGAGGCAGCCTCGGCCCGCGCCCTGGCCAACGCGGTCGGCACGGCCTACCAGCAGGTCAGCATGGAGCGCACCAACGCCCAGGCCCAGCGGGCGATCGCCGGCATCGACCGGCTGGTGGCCGGCCTCCAGGCGCGGATCGACAGCAGCCCCGAAGGGATTGGCGGCAACCAGACCCCGCAACAGGAGGCGCTGTCGAGCCAGATCGCCGACCTGAAGCAGCGCGAGCAGGACATCACGACCGAGCTGGCGGTCAGCCCCTCCGGGGTCGAGCTGTTCGAGCGGGCCGACCTGCCGCCGGCACCCTCGCAGCCCAAGCCGAAGCTGTTCGCGCTGCTCGGCGCGCTGCTCGGCGCGACCGGCGCCAGCGGCTGGGCCTGGTGGGCGGCTGGCAGGAACCAGCGCGCCGAGCAGCCGGGGGACCCCGCGCGGATCCTCGGGGCGCCGCTGCTGGGCGAGGTCCCGCGCCTCCGCGCCCGGCGGCCCGCGGCCGGCGAGGCGATGCCGCCGCCACCCTCGGCGACCGACGCCTACCACTTCATCCTCGCTTCGCTCGAGCACGAGCTGGAGAGCACCGGCGGCACCTCGGTCGCGCTGACCAGCGTGACGCCGGGCGACGGCACCACGACCACGGCGCTGCACATCGCGATCGCGGCGCGCCAGCAGGACCGCAAGGTCGCGCTGATCGACGCCAACCAGCGCAGCCCAGGGCTCTCCGAGCTGTGCGGCCTGGACGAGCGGCACAAGGCGCGCTCCGAGCCCGACCAGACGCCGGTCGAGGCCGACGAGTACCTGGGCCGGCTGGCGGTGACGCACAGCGGGATCGTGCTGCCCGTGCCCTCCAGCCAGGAGCCGGGGAGGATGTCCCGGCTGTTGCGGCCGCCGTCCTTCCGAAAGGCCCTGCTGTCGCTCGGCGAGCAGTTCGACCTGGTGCTGATCGACACCCCGGCGCTCCTGGAGGTCTCGGACGCGATCCCGATCTCCAGGCAGGCGGACGGCGTGGTCGTGGTGGTCGGCCGCGACGCCCCGCTGAGCCACCTGCGGACCATCCGGGACCGCCTGGCCTTCGTCAGCACCCCGCTCATCGGCTACGTCTTCGTGCAGAAGCGCGGCCGCCGCCCCGGGCCGCTGGCCCGGCGAGCGGCCAGGGGGAACGGAGATGGAGGCGGATAGTGGCGGCCCGCGGCTCGCCGAACGCCCGCCAGAGCACCCTGAGGCATTCCGGTGGACACTGAGCGACCGGGCACGCCGCCGGCCGCCGCCGATGGCAGGCGGCCGAACCTGACCGCACAGGCCGCCTCGGGCCTGCGCTGGTCCTACATCGGGACCGCCGCGCTGATGGTCGCCAACCTGGCCTACACGGCGATCATCTCGCGGCTGCTCGGGCCGGTGGCCTTCGGGCTGATCGCGCTGGCCAACCTGGTGGTGCTGTTCGCCCAGTACTTCGTCCGGATGGGCATCGCCTCGGCCCTGGTGCAGCGGCCCACGCTCTCCAGGGACGAGGTCCGTGCGGCGTCGACCGCCGGGCTGGCCTTCGGCGCGGTCTGCTTTGGCGCGGTCTGGCTGCTGACGCCCCTGATCGGCGACCTGTTCCATCAGCCGACCCTGGCGCCGGTGCTGCGGGTCCTTGCGCTGTCGTTCCTGCCGGAAGGCTGGTCCATGACGGGGATAGGCCTGCTGCGGCGCGAGCACCGCTTCCGGGAGCTGTCGATCATCATGGCCGGCACCTACGTGCTCGGCTTCCTGGTGGTGGGGGTCGGGTTGGCGCTGCTCGGTGCGGGCGTCTGGAGCCTGGTGGCGGGGGCGCTGGTGTCCAACGTCTCCCAGGCCGTCTGGCAGTACGCGCTGCTGCGCCACCCCGTGCGGCCCGTGCTCCGCGGCGAGCCGTACCGCGAGATCTGCGGGTACGGGCTGCGGCTCTCTGGCGGCCACGTGATGGACTACGTCGGCACCAACCTCGACACGGTGGTGGTCGGCCGCTTCACCAGCACCGCCGTGCTCGGCCAGTACAGCCGCGGCTACCAGCTGGTCTTCCAGCCGCTCGGCTACTACCTGTCGCAGGCGCTGACCAGCGTGCTGTTCTCCAGCCTCAGCCGCATCCAGCAGGACACCGCGCGCCTGCGCAAGGCGTTCCTGAGCGTGCTGGAGCTCGGCGCGGTGGTGCTGTTCCCGATCTGCGCCGGCATGGCGGTGGCGGCGCCGCAACTCGTCCTGGTGGTGCTCGGGTCCCAGTGGAACCTGGTCGCCGCCCTGGTCCCGTGGTTCGCGCTGGCCGGCGGCTGCGCCGTGGTGTCGAGATTCTCCCAGTCCGTGGCGGAGGCCCGCTCCGACCTGAACCGGTCCATGGGCGTCCAGGTCGTCTACCTGGTGGTGCTGGCCTCCTGCCTGGCGCTCGCGCTCCAGTTCCGGTCGCGGGGCGTGTGGGTGTTCGCCGCGGCCGTGGCCGCCGGGGAGATCTTGCGGCACCTCGGCTACCTCGCGCTCATGCGCCGGCTGCTGGGGCTGTCGGCGGTGCAGGTGGCGCGGTCCTATGCGCCCGCCGCGTTCGCCAGCGCCGGGGTCGCCCTGGTGATCGCGGTGGTGCAGCGGGTGCTGGCCGCCAGCCTGCCGAGCGTGCTGGCGCTGGCGGCCGAGATCGCCGCCGGATCGTTGGCCCTGGCGCTCTGCGTGCGCTTCTCCCCGGTCCCGGGTATCCGGCGCGAGCTGCGGATGCGGCTGACGGTCGCCGGCGCCCTGGGCACCGTCGGCGGCGTGCGCTGGCGCCTGGCGCCGCTGGTGCTCGGCCCGCACGACCCGGCCCTGGTCCCGGAGCCGCGACCATGATCGAGTTGCTGGGCCTCGGGGCCGGGCTGCTGATCGTGGGAGCCTTCAGCGTCGCGCTGCTGGAGGTGCTGGTCCGGCGCGCGGACATCGGCGCGGGCTTCGTGCTCGTCGGGATGCTGCTGCAGGCCGTGTTCGTGGAGCGGGTGCCGTCGCTGTACCTCAAGGACACCCGCATCGAGCTGAGCGACGTACTGTTCGCGCTGGTCGTGGCCGCCGGTCTGGCCAGGCTCCTGCGGGTCCGGCGCTACTCGCCGTTGCTGCGCTGGCTGCTGCTCCTTGGGATCGCGCTGGTGGTCTCGCTCGGCCGCGGCATGCTGAAGTTCGGCCCGCAGCAGAGCGTCAACGACTTCCGGCAGTACCTACAGTTCGCCGGGCCCGCGCTCTACTTCGCCACCTTCCCACCCTCGGCGTGGCTGTGGGACCGGATCGGCCGGATCTGGCTGGCGGCGGCCGGCGTCATGGTGGCGCTGGTGACGCTGCGCTGGCTGGACGTGTTCGCCGGGGTCCACCTGGGCGTGCCAGCCGAGCAGTTCGGCAACGACACCGCCATCCGGGTGGTCGACGGCCCGTACACCTTCTTCCTGGCGACCGCCGCGGTCCTCACCCTGCCCGCGTGGGTGCAGCGCGGCCGGCGGGCGCGCAGGCTGCGATGGCTCAGCGTGCTGCTGCTGCTGTTCGTGATGCTGCTGGATCGGCGCACGGTCTGGCTGGCGATGCTGGTGGGGGTGGTGGTGCTGCTGCTGCGCAACCGCAGGTTCGGGCGCCGGGCGCTGGCGATGCTGGCCGGCGCGGCGGTCGTGACCTCGCTGGTGTTCGTCGCCTTCCCCAGGAGCGGCAGCGACCAGGAGCCGCTGGCCCGGTCGGCGACCAGCGGCGGCACGCTCACCTGGCGCGTGGAGGGCTGGTCGGAGCTGGTCTCGAGCTGGTCGGAGAACCCCGCCAACTGGCTCGTCGGCCAGCCTTTCGGCAGCGGCTTCGCGCGGCGCGTCGAGGGGTCCGAGGTGGTCTCCCACCCGCACAACTTCTACATCGAGACCATGCTGCGGAGCGGGGTCGTGGGCCTGCTCGCGCTGATCGCCCTGACCGCCGGGCTACTGCGCGCCCTGTGGCGCCTGGGGCGCCCGAATCGAGCCGGCGGGCTGTTCGGGCCCGACGTGCTTCCGGCGATGGTGGCGATGCAGCTCGTCTGGTTCATCACCTGGGTGCCGGGGTCCGAGCAGGGGATCGTCACCGGCCTCGCCATCGCCGTGGCCGCCGCGCACGTTTCGAGCCGGGACCGGCCCCCCAGGCCGATGTCACGAACCGCGGACCGCGAGCTGACGCCGACCGGGAAGGGCCGGCGGTGAACGCCAGCATGCAACCCGAGCGCGACTGGCGCGAGCGATCGCGGCCGAAGTCCATCAGTGTGGTGATACCGGCCTACAACGCCGCCGCGACGCTCGCCGAGCAGCTCCTGGCGCTCGCCACCCAACAGTACGAGGACGACTGGGAGGTGGTGATCGTCGACAACGGATCCACCGACGGCACCGCGGACCTCGCCCGGCGCCACCGCCAGCGTTTCAAAGCATTCATCCTGGTCGACAGCGGGCCACAACGCGGGCACTCCGCTCCGCGCAATGCCGGGGCCAAGGCCGCTCGAGGCGAATTGCTGGCGTTCTGCGATGCGGATGACGTTGTCGCCCCCGGCTGGCTCCAGGCAATGGCCGAAGCGGCTTGCCACTACGATCTCATCGGCGGGTGGCTCGACGCGCGACCCCTGAACGACGACTCGACACGCTCCTGGCACCGCCCATGGCCCAGGGACCGGCTCCGGTCGTGGCTCCTGCCATACGCGGTGAGCGCCAACCTTGCCATCTGGGCCGACGTCCTTCGCGATCTCGATGGCTGGTCAACCGACTACGAGGCGGGCGGGGAGGACGTGGAGCTTTCCTGGCGCGCGCAACTCGCCGGCTATCGGCTCGGCTTCGCTCCTGATGCCGTCGTCTCCTACCGGTATCGCTCCGGGCTCCGGCAGACGGCGCGCCAGGCGTATGCGATCGGCGTCGACTGCGAGAGGATTCTCCGCGATTTCGCGTTCCTACGTGACGGCAAACACCTCGGCGACGACAACTCCACCGGCGATGACGACTCCGCCATGGACCAGGCAACTGACAACCGGGGGAGCGCGCTGCGTCGCGCGCTCGGGCGCGCCGCCTGGCTGGCGACCCGGCTTCCCTATCTCGTCGGCTCGCGACGTCACCGCGGGCTGTGGATCTCGGTCGCCGCCGAATACTTCGGACGGCTCAGCGGAGCCGCCCGCTATCGACTGCTCGACAGGAAGCGCCAATGACGGCGGCACGCGACGGCATCGTCAGCGTCGGCGCCGTCCTGCTCACCGAGGCGTAGGGGGTTCGAATGGGGTCATCGAGCCGGGCCGGGATCCTCTGGGTGACCAGGGACGGCACCGCCCCGCACCCGTACCTGGTCGAGTCCTGCC
>Ga0070698_100003258_pt1 | contig 17837 bp, 14 predicted proteins | sample KBSK1502metaG_FD_65477 | JGI IMG/M metagenome (GOLD analysis project Ga0070698, IMG submission 65477) | Corn, switchgrass and miscanthus rhizosphere microbial communities from Kellogg Biological Station, Michigan, USA - KBS K1-50-2 metaG | ecosystem: Host-associated > Plants > Roots >...
GGCCTGACTCGATCGTCAGCTCAGCCTGCGGCCCGGCCGCGACTCCGGCCGCCTGCGGAGGCCGCGTCGGCAGGCCCATCGGAGATGGCGCTGGCGGAGGGGGCGCTGGGGGCGGCGGCGACCAGGCCGGCATCAGCGTGGTCGGCTCCCGGTCGTCCCCGCCTGCTTCCATCGGCGGCGGCGCGACCATCGTCGCGGCCACATCGGGCATCAACGGAGGAGGCGCCGGTGCCGGAGGCGGAGCGAGGGGCGGGGGCGCCGGCATCGCACCTCGGGCGCCGGCCGCCAGGTCGGCGTCGGTCGACGCGGGTTGCGGACCGCCCCATGCAGGCGCCGCCGGTGCGTTCCACGGAGGCGGCGCCGGCGCGGCCGGCGGCGGCTCGGGCGTCTGGAACGGCGGAGCGGCCGGCGCAGCCGGCGCTCCCCACGAGGGCGCGGGCGGAGCCGCCGGCTCTTCGGTCTTGGGGATGTCCCAGGCCGGCGCTCCCGCCGGGGCGCCCCAGCCCTGACCGGCGGGCGCTGCCCCTGCCTGACCGGCCGGCGCATCCCAGGACGGAGCGACCGTGGGCGGCGGGCCGGGAGGGGACGCGGGCGTGGCGGCGGGGGCGCCCCAATCCGCCTTCGGGGGAGCTGGAGCCGGCGCGGCCGGAGCCACCGCAGCCGCAGCCGCGTCCCATGCGGGAGGTGCCGGTGGGTTCCACGATGGCGCGGAGGGTACGGCCGGCGCCGAGCTGTCCGGCCCCGGCGGGCTCCACGAAGGGGCCGGCGCGGGCGGCGCCCCCCAACCCGGCGCTGGTGCGGACGGGGCGCCCCAGCCGCCGGCCGCTGGTTCGGGCGCGGGCGCCGGGGCGGGCGCACCCCATGACGGAGCCGGAGCGGCAGCCGGCGGTGACGCCTGCCCAGGCGAGCCCCAGGTCGGAGCAGCGCCCGGCGCGGACGGAGCAGCAGGCGCAGCCGGCGCGCCCCAGCTCGGCGAGGCGGACGGCCCGGCAGGCGGCGCGGCGGGAGCTCCACCCCAGGCCGGCGACTGCGAGGGTGGCGAGGCGACGGCCGGCGACGCGGGTGCGCCCCATGCCGATGAACCAGCGGGCGGGACGACCATCGTCGGGGCCGGGCGGGCCGGCGCGGGAGGCGCCCACGTCGCCGCGACGCCTGCGGTCTGGTTGCTTGGCGCGGCCGGCCGGACCGGAGGCGCCGACTTCTTCTTCCGGCGGAGCCGGCGCGTCATCAGGTAGAGGACTCCGACGACCAGCGCCGCCAGCGCGAGGACGATGACCAGGTATTCAGTCGGCATGCGCGGCGGGGCCTCCCTTGGGTCGGATCAATGCGGACGAAAGTATGCCATTCCGATCACGATTCGCTGCGCGCGAAGGCGCCGCTTTCGATCACCAAACGACCCGATGCTACGCCCGGCACCGTGACGTCGGCTTCGAGTGAGTGAGCCCCCGCTCCGAGGGGCGAACCGGTCACCACATGGAGGACGAGGCGCCGCCCCAGCGGCATGTCCAGGCGCCTGGGCAGCGGGGCGAGTCCGGCGTTGGTCTCGATCTGCAGCTGCTGTCCCGTCACACGCACGCCGTCGAGGCGCAGGCCCGTGACGCCCACCAGCACGGCGGGGCGGGTGGCATTCTCCAGCGCGAAGCTCATGCCGCTCGATTCGGGACGCAGGCTATGCAGGTCGGCGAGGCGCTCGGCGAGGTAGCGAGGGATCTCCGGGCGCGGCTGCGCTGATCCGGTGGCCGAAGCGACCGTGAAGCTCAGCTCCGTCCTGTCGACCTCGCGACCCGCAACGGTGAGGGTGGCCTCGAACCGGTAGTCGCCCTCGGCTGCGAGCGGCAGGCTCACCGTCGTCGCGCTGACCGCGGGCTCGAACGCCGTCGGCACCTCGACCTCGACCGAGCCCGAGTAGGACTTCTTCTGCATCGCGTCGCGCACCATATCGAGTCCGCGCGCCCCCGCCGCACGCTCGCGCGCCACGGACCAGCGGATGACGCCGCGGCCCGCCACCTTCGGATCGTCGTTGACCACGACGAGTCGCGCGGCGAACGGCACCGTCGGCGCTTGCACGATGCCGAACGGTCGGGCGGCTTCGAAGTGCAGGGGCTCGACGATGACTCGAGTGGCTTGAAAGGCGCGTGCGATCGCCTCCAGCGCAAGCTTCGGGCGCCGCGCATGGTCGAGGAGCCCGAAACCAATGCCCGGAAACGGATCGATCAGGTGAAACACGAACGCGCCGAAGCACGATTCGAACTTGCGCGTGCGCAGATGCTCCGCCGCGTAGCCGACAAGTTGCGCCTGGTAGGTCTGTGAGTCTTCGACGTACTCCTCGAAGCTCCTGTGCGCGGACGGCAGGCCGACGCCGCGCTCGGCCCAGTTGACGGGCTGGAAGCCCGCGAATCGCCAGGCGGGCTCGTCGTCCGCGACCGGCCACTGCTTGCCGATCGCGTCCCACACCGGCGAGTCGGCGTCGGGGAGCGATTGGGCCCCGAACGCGCTGACCAGCAGCGGCTCGACCAGCCCGATGTCTCGCCACGATCCGTCGCTCCATCCCTGCATCAGGTGCAGGTCGATGTCGCCCGACGCGGCGACGGCCGGCCGGCTCGGGTCGAGCCGCTCGAACAGCGCGCGCAGCTCCTGGTCGATCGAGTGGTTCTGGCGCACCGAGTGCACGTCGCCGAGGTCGAAATTGCTGGCCAGCCACGGCGGCTCGTCATGAGCCATCCATAGAGCAATCGATGGATGGTTGTGCAGCATCGTCACCATCTCCGCCTGCTGCGCGCGCGCCGCGTTCTCGAAGAAGCGCGCTTCGTCGTTGCGACCGTGATAGACGTACGTTCCGGTCAGCGGCAGGTCCTGGAACACCAACATGCCGGCCGCGTCAGCCTGCCGGTAGAAATCGGCCGGCAGCACGTTGGCGACCACGCGAAGCGCGTCGATTCCGGCCCCTTTCGCCGTCGCGATGTCGCTGGCGAAGATCTCGGTCGACAGCTCGTCGAGCCTGTGCGAGGGCGCGTAGCACGCCCCGCGCAGGAAGATCGGCCGTCCGTTGACAGCGAAGCTCCATCGCCGCGGGCCGATGTCCCACGTGAGCTCGCGAAACGCGAACCCATCCTCGACGCGTGAAGACTCACCACCGTCCGCGTGCGCGATGGCCTCGGCGCGGTACATCGCCGCCTCGCCGAAGCGCCACGGCTCCCATCGGCGGGCGCCCGGAAGCGCGAGGCGCATCGTCACGGTCTCCTCCGCGCCACCCGCGAGGTGAACGTCGCGGCGAAGGCGCAGCGGGTCGCGGGCCGGCGCGGACACGACCAGCTCGACGTCGCCGTCCATCTGGCGGCCGTCGAGGTTGCGCAGCCTCGCCTCGACCTCGAGCCGCCCGTCGCCTGCTTCGAAGGTCGGCTTCAGGCGCATCCAGTCGATGGCGATGGGGCCCATGTACTCGAGCTGGACCGGCTGCCACAGGCCGAGCGGCACCTCGATGCGGTAAGGCTCGGGCAGGCTCGAGTACGCCGACGCGGGATACGGCTTCAGCTCCCCGTCGTTGAAGACGCCCATGATGTGGCGCTTCTTCTCGGGTTGCGGCTCGACCGGCGACTCGCAGCAGATGACGAGCAGGTTTTCCGGCTTCAGATACGGCGTCAGGTCGAATCCGAAAGGCGCGAAGTAGCCGTAGTGCGAGCCGAGCAGCCTGCCGTTCAGCCACACGTTCGTGGCGAGGAAGGCGCCCCCGATGCGCAGGACGACGCGGCCGGCGTGGTCGGGTCGCGGAAACTCTGTGCGGTACCACACCGACTGGTGGCCCTCGTGCGCAGCCAGCTGTCGCGGCACCTCGACCGGTTGCCAGCCGGAGCCGCGGCCGACGGTGAGGCGCTCGGCCTCGCCTTCGCCAAGCGGCATCCACACCGCCTCCCAACCCGTCAGCTCGCGCCTGCCCGTCGTGCGCTGGGGGAGCGGCATGAAGAGAGAGTCGCTCACGTCAGACATGCGCCCCGCGCGCGCCAGGCGCGAACGCTCCGTCGGCCGTGGCGCAGATGAGCACGGGCCGGTCCATGGCCCGCGCGAAGACGTCCGTCGTGTCGCGGGCGACGAGCGCGATGAGACTCCCGCCGAAACCCGCGCCCATGATGCGCGCGCCGTAGCAGCCGTCGACGCCATCGGCGCGCTGCGCGAGAGCATCGATAGTCGGAGTCGAGACCTCGAAGTTGTCGCGCAGGCTCTGGTGCGATTCCTTGAGCAGCTCGCCCATCAAACCGAAATCGCGAGCGCGCATCGCGTCGACGAAGGAATGGACGCGCGCGATCTCCGAGTTGACGTGCCGCATTCGCTTCACGTCTCCTGCCTCCGCCTCTCGCCGCCGCTGGTTGTATGGCGTCGAGGCGAGCGATCGGTGCTCGCCGGAATCGATGACCGCGATCGCGAGCTCATCCGGAAACGGCACCAGCTCATAGTCCAACGTCGCGCAGTCGAGAAGCAACGCGCTGCCTTTGCGGCCGAGCGCGGACGCGAACTGGTCCATCACGCCCACCTGCACGCCGGTCGCCTTCTGCTCCGCGCGCTGGCAGGCGAGCGCGGCCTGCTTGCCGTCGAGGTCGGGGTCCAGCCCCGAAGCGATGGCCACGAGCAGCGCCGCGGACGAGCTGATGCCCGCGCCGGGCGGCACCTGCGAGGCCACAGCCACCGCCTGCGGCGCCGCGCCGAGCTCCTCGCCGACCGCGCGCAGGTACTTCAGCCCGCCCTCGATGTCGCTCGCCATCTGCCACTGCTCCGACGGCCGGCCGACCACCTCGGTGTAGCGGTCGACCGCGGCCGGCAGCACCACGCCGCCGAGGTAATCGACATGCTCGCCGATGAGGTTCACGCGGCCGGGCGCGCGTCCGCGCCATCGGACACCGCTGCTAGAGGCCACGCAGCTCCGCGGCGGTGTCCTCGGCGCGCGCGTCGAGGATGAACGCGCCGGCTCCCAGCTCCGAGCCGGCCAGGTACTTGAGCTTGTCGCGGGTTCGATTCGGCGGGTAGAACTCGACGTGGAAGTGGTGCTGCTTGCCGCCGCGGCCCGGGGGCTTCTGGTGCATCGCCATCACGTAAGGCAGCGGGTGGCCGAAGAGCCGGTCGTATTTCTGGAGCAAGCCCTTCAGGATGGTGGCGAAGGAAAAGTCGTCACCCTCGTCCAGCTCCAGCAGGTCGCCGCGGTGCCGGGTCGGCGCCAGGTGCACCTCGTACGGCCAGCGCGCAAAGGGCGGCACGAACGCTATCCATCGTTCGTCACGCAGCACGGTGTGCACGCCTTCGGTCTCGCCCTCGATCACGTCGCAGTACAGGCAGCGCCCCGTCTTGCGCATGTGCTTCGACTCCGCGGCCAGCTCTCGCTCGAGGACGGGCGGGATGAACGGGTAGGCGTAGATCTGGCCGTGCGGATGGCTGAGCGTGACACCGATCTCTTCGCCGCGATTCTCGAAAACGTAGACGTAGCGGACGTTGGGCAGACGGCCGAGCTCGCGCGTGCGGTCGCGCCACACCGCGATCAAATCGCGGATGTGGTCGATGCTCTGCTGGCCGAGAGACGAGTCGTGGTCGGGCGTGTAGCAGACGACCTCGGCGCGGCCCTGCTCGCCGGTATACGACGGGAATCGATTCTCGAAGACGACGATGTAGTAGTCCGGCTCTGGGATCTCGGTCTCGGCCATGCCGGGTCGGGTCGGGCACAGCGGGCAGTGCGCCGCGTCGGGGTGATACGTACGGTCCTGGCGCCAGGGCGCGATCGTGACCCACTCCTCGAGCAGCGGGTGCCAGCGCAGCTCGCTCAAGCGGTCCTCTCGTAGTAGATGAGGTAGCGGCCGTCGGGTTTCTTGACCACCCGCTTCTGGACACTCTTTCGCACGCGCTGGAGGGGTGGCGGCGGTGGCGCCGCGGGGGGCGTGCTGGGCTCTCGCCTATTCCGCGAGAGCACGCTTCACAGCCTCCGCGGGCGAGTCGACGACTTCCAAGCCTCTGACCTTCCACGTGTCGAGCGCGAACACCGGCCGATCGAGCCTGCGCGCCAGAGCGATCTCGCTCAACGTGCCCCATCCGCTGCCGATCGCGATCACGCAGTCGGCCGCGGTGACGATCACGGTGTTGCGCGCCTGGCCAAGCCCGGTCGCGATTGCGATTGTGAGATGCGGGTTGGCGCCGCCACGGTCCGTGTCAGGCAGGATGCCCAACACTGTGCCGCCCTCGCTCGCCGCGCCTTCGCTCGCCGCGCCCATCACACCGCCGAATCCTCCGTTGATGACGACTGCGCCCGACCGCGCGAGCAGCTTGCCCACCTCGCGAGCCGCCTCGAGCTGTGATGGTGTGGCCTCGGACGCGCCACACACCGCGACATATCGACGGGGAGGCATCGGGGCACAAGTTTATTCGGTAAGATTTGCGGCGAAGTTCAACGCCCGTGGGGCAAAGGAGGTGAGGCGGAGCTTGGATAAACCGAGTCGTGGTGCCAGCCGCCTCGTTTGCCAGCCGGGAGCTCGGGAGGAAGGCAGCTTCTAGCCTCTAGAGCTTCCATTTCCGAATCCGGCTCCTGGAGTCGGAGGCGGTAGCACTGCGAACGTAGACGCGAGAGCCCGGGTCCGCCCGGGCTCTCAACTTTTTACTGACTACGATTTCTGTGTCGTGAGCGAAAACCTCGCCTCCCGCATCAACGACAGCCCCGAAGGCTGGCTGAAGGCGATGGGCATCGAGGTCACGCTCGCCACCAAGGACGAAGTGCGGGCCGAGCTGACCACCGGCCCTGAGCACCTACAGGGCTACGGCATTGTCCACGGCGGCGTGCACTGCGGCCTCATCGAGTCGCTGGCGTCGATCGGCGCCGCGATCTTCGCCGTGTCGCGGCGGCAGCACGTGGTCGGGCTCGAAAACAACACCAGCTTCATCCGCGCGGTTCGGTCCGGCGTGCGCCTGCGGGCGATCGCGACGCCACTGACGCGAGGCCAGCGGACGCAGGTCTGGGAGGCTCGCGTCATCGACCCCGAGGACCGGCTTGTCGCGACCGGTCGCGTGCGCCTGCTGTGCATCGACGACGACCAGCCGCTCGCGGGCGAGCAGGTGACGGGCGCTCTCCACCGGGAGAAGCGCTAGCCGCCTCCGGTCGCGTAGCTGAAGATGATCTCGTCGATCAGGCGCTCCACCGGCGCAAGGTCGTCTGTGAAAACCTGGTCGTGATAGGGGGAGACGCGCAGCCTTCCTTCACTCAGCACGCTCTGCGCGACGTCCTGCGCGACCCGCTCGTTGATCAGCTGCAGGTTGTGCTCGACCTCGGCCAGAGTCACCGGCTCGGTCGTGCCATAAACCAGCGTGTTCGCGAACGCGGGCACGTCGACGAGGAAGACGCTGGGATATACGGCTGCCATCGTGCTCGCGATCGCGTCGACAAGGCGGTAGTCCTTCGCCGTGCGGCCGGCGTTCACGACCGCGACGCCGCCAGGCCGCAGGTGCGACCGGACCTCGGAGAAGAACTCGCGCGTCGTGAGGTGAAACGGGATGTACGGCTGTCGGTACGCGTCCATCACGACCACGTCGTACTGCGCCGCCTGCGTGTTCAGCCAGTAGCGCGCATCGGCCACGACGCCGTGCACGTTCGGCTCGTCGAGGTGGAAGTAGCGATGCGCGACGTCGAGGATGTCGGGGTCGATCTCGACGCCTGTCACTTGCACGCTCTCGCCGTAAGCGGCCGTGTACTGCCGCGCAGCCGTGCCGCCGGCGAGGCCGAGGATCGCGACATCCCTCGGCGCCACCTCGGAGGACTGCGCGGGACGGAACGCGTCGGCGACGAGCATGTAGTCCCACGGGCCGCCAGTGAGCAGGTTCTGCGAGTCGTAGATGGAGTGCACAGCCTCTCCCTCATTGAGGATCAGCTCGGTCCTGGTGCCATCGCGCACGACCTGGATGTAGCCGTAGGCCGATTCCTTCTCGTAGATGAGCTGGCCGACCTGCGGGGGCTTGATGCCTGACGGCAGAAAGATCCACGCGATGATGACCGCAGCGGCGAACGCGGCGTAGAAGCGCCGCCGCGGCCACGGCCACAGGGCCAGCACTGAGATCGCCACCAGGACCAGGCCGAAGCCCTCGAGCGTCGGCCGCGTGCCGTACGTCGGGATGAACCAGAAAACGGGCAGAAACGTGCCGAGGATGCTGCCCGCCGTCGACAGCGCGTACACGCGTCCGGCGGTGTTGCCTCCGGTCTCGATGTCGCGCAGCAGCAGCCGGATCGCGAACGGGCTCACGCAGCCGAGCAGGATGACCGGCACCGCGAAGAGCAGCACCACGGCCAGCAACGTGCCCAGCACCAGGCCGACGCTGATCTCTTTGAACCCCTGCTGCGAGACCAGCAGGATGGGATAGCTGACGAGCGGGATGACGCCGATCCACAGCCCGGCCCAGGCGGTGATCTGGTACAGGACCTCCTGGCGCGGGTAGCGGTCGGCGAGCCGGCCCCCGATGACGTAGCCGGCGGACAGGTAGACCAGGATGAGCCCGATCAGGACGCCCCACACGTACAGGCTGGTCCCGAAGTAAGGCGCGAGCAGGCGTGACGCGCCAAACTCGACGCCAAGCGACGCCATGCCGGAGAAGAAGACGAGGGGCAGCAGCAGTCGCCTGCTGGCTTGCGTCGTCAGGTTGGTTGCTGAGCCGCCCACTCGCGCGTCCTCTCGTCCATCGGGACGGGCAGTTGGACGCGCACTTCCGCATACATCTCGCCGGCGGGGCCGCCCTTGGGGTCGGGCAGGCCGAGGCCCTTCAGGCGGATCCTGACGCCGTTCTGCGTCTCGGGCGGGACCTTGAACTTCACCTGCGTGCCCTTGATGGTGGGCGCCGCGACCTCGCCGCCGCCCAGGGCGACGTGCAGCGGCACGGGCACTACCACGTGCAGGTCCTTGCCGTCCCGGCGGAAGATCGGGTCGGGCGCGACCTGCACCGTCGCCCGCAGGCCGGGCACGCGCAGGATGGTGCCCTCCTTCACGCCAGCGGGCACGTTGACCTCGACCCGCCGCCCGCCGGGCAGCTCGACCGTGCGGCTCGTGCCCCGATACACCTCACCGAGGCTCACGTTGATCGGCGCCTCGACGTCGATGGTCTGCTGCCGGGTGCGGCCGCGCGTGGCGTTGCCGAAGATCGACCCAAAGATGTCGCCGAAGCCGCCGCTGTCTCCGAACAGGTCCTCCATGTCTTCGGGCGAGACGGTTCGGTACTCGACCCTCGGGCCGCCGGCGCCCCCCGCGCCGCCCGATCCACGCGTGCTCGTCCGGAACGGGCCTCCGCCCTGTCCCGGCTGGACGCCCGCCGCCTGGGCCGACGCCCAGTTCTCGCCGAACTCGTCGTACAGGCCGCGCTTTTTGGTGTCGGAGAGGACCTCGTGCGCCTCCGAGATCTCCTTGAACCGCGCCTCGGCCTCTTTGTTGCCCGCGTTCAGGTCGGGGTGGTGCTTGCGCGCGAGCTTGCGGAAGGCGGACGAGATCTCCTTCTGCGTCGCCGTTCGCGGCACGCCGAGCACGTTGTAGTAGTCCCTGGTCTTGGCCATTCAGGCCTTTCTTACCCGCTTGTGGTGCTCGACGAATCCCGGGCGCCGCACGTACCCCAGCCGCTCGTTGATGTGCAGCATCGGCGCGTTCTCGGAGTCGTTGTCTGTCCGCACGGCGGGCACGCCCAGGCGCACGGCTTGGGCCAGCGTCTGCAGCTTCACCGCCCGGGCAAGGCCCCGACCGCGATACCCCGGATGCGAGCACGTGAAGCCCGTCGACACGGCGCCGCGCACGGGTGGAAACCTGAGGTAGCTCATCGCGACAGGCCGGTCGCCGTCAAGGGCGATCCACGTACGGTCAGGTCGGCAGTCCGGCGAACTGACGCGGCGTACGAAATCCTCGAACGTCCCGCGGAAGATCGGCAGGGACGTCGGCATGTCCTGCTTCCCCAGCTCGTCGAGCTCGTGGAGCTTAAGCAACGCGTCTGGGTCTTGCCACGCGGCCACGGTGGTCAGCTCGATGCCCATGGGCGACACGAGGCCTCGGGCCTGGGCAGCCTCGGACTCGAGCCGTGCGCCCTGCGCTTGCAGGTCGAGCTCCCAGGCCTTCATGAGGCGCTCGCGGGAGTAGCCCACCGAAGCCAGCGCGCCCAGCATCTCGGGCTCGTCTTCTCCGCAGTAGGCGAGCAGAAGCTGCGTGCCGTGCCGGATCGCATCGTCCCCGATCCACGACCACATGCCGGCAAGCAGGTCGCGGTCGAGCTCCGCTACGTCGAGCCACACCTCCACCTCGCAGTGTTGCTCGGCGATCTGCTCCCACGGCCCGTGCACCCAGGCGAGAAACGCTATCGGCGTGCCCGCGTACTCGGCGATGAATCTCGCGTAGGCGAAGCCCTTGCGCGGAGTGTCCCATCGATACCGCGTGACGATCGCGTCCTGCGCCATGGCTGGATACGCGGCCGTCATCAGGTCCGCCGCCAGGGCAGCATCGTCGTTAGTCGCAGGCCGATAGGTGACGGCGGACACGGACAAGAACTCTAGAGGCCGATGATCCTGGGGATCATCCCCTCATCGTCGATCTCGATGATCCCGATCGACGGCTGCTCGACCTGGCGCAGATGGCGCGCGAACTGGAGCCAGCACCACTCGAACCAGCCCGGTTTCTGTTGGAGTCGACGGCGCGCGGTGACGGCGTTCCACTGGTGCACGCCTCCCGGATTGAACAGCAGGGCGTCGCCAACCACGTGCGTGTGGACCCGATGCGTGTGGCCGAAGACGATCACGTCCGCGTCTGGAAATCGCCTGCGCAGGCTGCGCGGCAAGCCCTTGTGCGGCCGGAAGTAGCCGAGGGTCAGGGTCCACAGGAGCGTCTGCGGCTCCTCGAGCCAGCGCGACCGGTTGCCGTGGACGAGCGCGAATCTCTTGCCGGCGATAGTCAGCTCGCGCGTGGTGGGCAGCGAGTCGAGGTCGTGGTCGTGGTCACCGCGCACCGCCTCGACCGGCGCGATGCCGGCGAGCGTTCGCAGCGTGGCTTCGCCGTTGATGTCGCCCGCGTGCAGGATGACGTCCACGCCGCGCAACGCCTTGAAGATCCACTCAGGCAGGGCGTCCAGGAACTCAGGGCAGTGTGTGTCCGCGATCACGCCGACTCGGACCCTCACGGCAGCGCGGTCCGGGAGGCCGCGAGGAGGAGCGCCGGGACGACCCACTCCGCCTTGCCGCCCGTCGCCTCGCGCACCGCCGCCTAGCTTATCCCGAGTTCAAAACTAGCATTCTGATGGTTGGGCTTGACAAATAGGCAAGGTTCGCCTTCTAATTTGACGCATGAACGACCCACGACGTGAGATTTTGAATCAGGTGGCGGCCGGCACCCTCAGCGCGGGAGACGGGGCCACCCGCCTGGCGGCCCTCGAGTCCGAACCCGCGGCGGCGCCGCCCGAGCCTGTCCCGGCGGCCAGGACCGTCAAGCGCATCGCGGTGATCAGCAGGTTTGGCAACGCGGAAGTCATCGGAGACTCCAGCGTCGCCACCGCCGTGGCCGAGGGCCCGCACCAGGCGCGGCAGGACGGGGACACGCTCGTCATCGAGCGATCGCCCGTCACCGACGACACCAGCTTCGAGTTCAACCGGCCTTACGCGCGGATCCGGATTCCGGGCTTCGACTTCCACCGCGAGCTCACCGTCCGGATGAACCCTGCGCTCGCGCTGCGCACGAAGGTGCAGGCCGGGAACTTGAGAATCAAGGGCGTCCAGGGTGCCGTCGCCACCGAGGTGCAGGCCGGGAACACGACGGTCGAGGGCTTCGCCGGCCCCGTCTCGATATCGGTCGCGGCGGGCAACGTGTCGGCCAGCGGCCGCCTGGATGGTGGCGAGAGCTCGATCCGATGCCAGATGGGCGAGGTCAAGGTGAACCTTGACCGCGCCTCGAACGTCCGCATCGACGCGCACACCACCATGGGCGAGGTCGCGATCACCGGGGTCAAGGACAGGACCGTCGGCACTGGCGCCGGCGTTCTTGACATCGGCTGCACGATGGGCAGCGTCCACGTGGACGTGGTCTGATGGCGCGCACCTCACCGCGCCGTCCACCGACGAACTGCCCCGTGTGCAGCACGCGCCTCGCGGTCACGCGCCTCACATGCCCCTCGTGCGAGACCGAGCTTTCGGGAGCGTTCGCGTCGTGCGAGTTCTGCATCCTGACCGACGAGGATCGCGAGGTGCTGCGGGTGTTCCTCGCCTCGCGCGGAAACATGAAGGAGCTCGAGCGCCACCTCGGCGTCAGCTACCCCACCGCCCGCGCGCGTTTCGACGGTCTGCTTTCGAGGCTAGGCATCGAGCGCGCGGCCGCGCCCGCGCCGAGCAACCGGCTCGAGCTCATGGAACAGGTGGCCCGGGGAGAGATCGACGTCGACGAGGCGATGAAGCGCCTCGACACCAACAACTGATTGGGGGCTCAGGAGATGCAGACGCTCGAAGAATCGCCCGTAGGTGCGCTCCCCGAGGCGAAAGGCCGGCCCCGCCCGTGGACGATCCTCGCCTCGGTTCCGTTTCGCAAGCTCTGGGTAGCGTCGACGCTGTCCCTGTTCGGCTACTTCTTCAGCTTCATCGCCATGGCCTGGCTCGTGCTGCAGCTCACCGGATCGAGCCTCGCGCTCGGCACCGTGCTGGTGATCGGGTCCCTGCCCAGGGCTGTGCTCATGGTCGTCGGAGGCGCGATGGCCGACCGCCTGTCGCCTCGCGTGACGATGCTGGCCTCGATGGCGCTGCGCACCTTGTTCGTCGCGCCGTTCTCATTCCTCATCGTCACCCACCACGCTCAGCTGTGGGAGGCGTACCTGGTCGCCCTCGTGATGGGCGTCGGGGATGCCTTCTTCCTGCCGGCCCGCACATCGATCCTGCCCAGTGTCGTCGCTCCCTCCGAGCTCGAGCCGAGCAACGCGTTGTTGAACGTCTCCGGACAGGGCGCGGTCATCCTGGGGCCTGTCCTGGCGGGCGTCATCGTCGCGACGCTTGGGACTGGCTGGGCATTCGCCGGCGACGCGCTGTTCTTCGCCATCGGCTTTCTGTTCGTCCTGTCGCTGCCGTCCGCGCAGCGTTCGGCTGCGGGCAAGGCGAGTCTGGCGCGCGGCGTCGGCGGGCAGATCGTGGCCGGCCTCCGCTACGCGTCGGCCGACTTCGGCATCCGTTTCGCCCTCATCGTGATCTCGGTGATCGACTTCGCGGGCCAAGGCGCTATCGGCGTGGGCCTGCCCACGCTCGCGCATGGTCGCTTCGGGGCGGGAGCCACCGGCCTGGGCATCCTGTTCGCGGCCTGGGGGGTTGGCGCGACCGTTGGGGCTCTCGGCGCAGGTTTCGTCCCTCCGCCCAAGCGCATGGGGATGCTCATCGTCGCGCTTTGCGCGTGGCTCGGCCTGGGCATCATCGGCGTCGGCCTGGCGCCGTCGCTGGTCCTCGCAGCTGTGCTGATGGGCGTGACAGGAATTGGCACCGGGGTCGTCAACACATACGGCATCAGCTGGCTGCAGCGCCGGACCGATCGCTCAATGCAAGGCAGGGTGATGTCGCTGGTGATGCTTGCCTCGCAGGGGCTCACGCCGATCGGCTACATCGCATCCGGCGCCGTCGCGCTGATCAACCCGACTGTGCTGTTCGTGATCGCGGGCGGGATGATGCTCGCGTGCGGGTTGGGCGCGGTGGCCAGCCCACGAGTGCGGTCGCTCGCCTAAGGCCGGTCGATAGGACCGGTCTTGCGCAAAACGGGTCTATTCAGCCCGTGGCAGACGTTTGGAGCAAGAAACCCGTAACGCGGTGGATCGCTGGGCAATAGCGACAGCGGCCCAGATCGTCCTTACCTGATCCCTGCCGCGGCAAGGCCCGCGGCGTGAGCGCCGGACGGATCCTGGCCCGCGTCCAGGGCCTGGACGGCGGCGCCGGCAAACAGGTGCGCCCGATGCTGGTCGAGGTTGAGGTCGATGTTGGCGAGCGAGAACCACGCGCAGTACTGCTGGCGGGCGAAGGAGACGTTCTCGGGCGGCTGGCTCATCGCGGCGGTCGCCCACTGCACCGCCGTCATCACGTCCTTGCCGCTGGACAGCGCCTTGAACGCACCCTGCGCCGCGGCATGGCACGCGCTGGCCGGCGCTCCTCCCCGCTTCGCCCACGCGAACCACTCGGCGTACGAGCGGTCCTCCGCGGTGGGCCCGACGCTGACCTTTGCGCTCTTGTCCGTCTTGCCGTGCTGCTCCACGACCTCCCACGTCGATTTGGCTGTGCCGGGCTGAGCAGGAGCCGCGGGCTTCGGTACCGGGGCGACCGGGAGGTGGCCGCCGACGATGGGCGGCGTGGGCGCCGGCTCCGGCACTGGCGCCGGCGGGACTATGGGCTGCGCCGTGGCGTGCGGGATCTGCTCCTTGGGCGAGAACCACGTCGGCTTGCCGGGCTCGCCCGCTAGGGGGACCCTGGGCGCCCACGCAGGAACCTGCATAGGTTCCGCTTCCATCGGCTTCGGCGGGGTGGAGTGCGCCGGCCCGACCGGGCCGGGCGCCCACGCAGGACGCGACGGGGCCGGCGTTGACGGGGCCACCGGTGCCTGGCTGGGCGTCGGGGAAGATGGCGCGGAGGCCGCGGCCGCCGGCGGCAGGTCGGGCCGCGGCGCGGGAGCAGGCATCGGCTTGACCGGCGCCGGCGCGGGCGGCGCCGGGCTGGGCAACGGCGTGGCTGGCGCGGGGGCGGGCGCCGGTTTCGCGGGCGCTGGCGCCGGCGTGATGGTCGGCGCGGTCGTTTCGGCCGCCGGCGCCGCCGGGTCGAACGAGTCGGGCCAGCTCGGGATGGCCTGGGCCGGCGTGGCGGGCTCCTCGTCCACCAGGGAGGCCTGGCCTCGCCCCGCCAGCTCCGAAGGCGGCGGCCACGCCGGCATCGCCGGTTCGGTCGGAGGCTCGGGCGGCCAGATGTCAGTCTCCTCGGGCGGGGCCGGGGCCGCATCGGCGGCGGGCGGCCACGACTTCGTGGCGTCGCCGGCCGCGGACGTCAACGGCTGCGTCATCTGCGGCTCCTCCGCCACCGGTTCGACGGCGGGCGGCGGCTCGGCCGGCGGCGGCTCGGTCGGCGCCGGCGGGGGCTCCGGGGGAGCGCTCGCCTCCGACTCGACTGTCGTGGAGGCCGCGGCGGGCTCAGCGGGCGAGGTTTCCGAGACGTCCTCGCCAGGCGAGGTCGGCACCGTCGACGCCCAACCCGGCCTGGCTTCCGTGCTCTCGCCGTTCGGAGAAGGCGTCTGCGTCTTCGACCAATCGGGGTCGCCCTTCTGCATCGGCAGCGCGGGAAGTGCCTCCTCGTCGCCCACGGCGGCCGCCGCTTCCTCGCTGCTCTCCGCGGGCTCTACGGGGACGGTGTGCGCCCAGACAGGCGTCGTCTCGCTGGTCGGGACAGCGGGAACGGGCTCCTCGGCGTTGGTCGCCGGGGGCGTGGGCTCATCGGCGTTGGTCGCCGGGGGCGTGGGCTCATCGGCGTCGGAGGGTTCGGTCTCCAAAGTCGCCAGTCAGTCTAGCTATGCGAATACGTTTTTGAGCGCGTCTTCAGGCAGCGGATCCGGCTGCTGCTCCGCCCAGTCGGCCGCGTCTGACGCCTCCCGGTCGCAGTCCGCCTGCACGCCCGCCGCGCCCTCCGCCGTGATCCACCGGCGGTCGACCAGCCAGGCCGTGAAGCGCACGATCGGATCGTGGCGCGCCGCCTCCTCCAGCTCTTCTTTGGTCCGGTACTTCAGGTGGTTGTCTTCGGAGGTGTGCGAGTTGATGCGCCAGATCTTGGCGTCGATCAGCGTCGGACCCTCGCCGCGGCGGGCCCGCGCCACGGCTTCGCGCGCCGCCTTGTCAGAGGCAGGCACGTCCGTCCCGTCGACGGTAACGCCCCGGATGCCATAGCCGGCCGCGCGGTCGGCGACGTCGGGGTTGGCCATCTGGAGGCGGATCGGCACGGAGATGGCGTAGCTGTTGTTCTCGCAGACGAAGACCACGGGCAGCTTGTGCACGGCCGCGAAGTTGACGCCCTCGTGGAACTCGCCCTGGCTGGTCGCGCCGTCACCGAACGTGCAGAGGACCACGCTGGGTTCGCCCTTCAGCTTGGCGGCGTACGCAATCCCCGCCGCCTTCGGGATCCAGCTTGCCACCACCTGCGAGACCGACGCGATCTTCAGCTTGCGGTAGCTGTAGCAGCCGCCTGGGATGTTGCGGCCGGCGGACAGCGGGTCGCCCGCCTTGGCGAAAACAGCGAGCATCCACTCCCTCATGGTCAGCCCGCGCACGATCGCGTTTGCCAGGCCGCGGTAGTGCGGCACCAGCCAGTCATCGGGTCCGATGGCGGCGGTCGACGCGACCTGGATGCCTTCGTGACCGCGGCTCGAACCGACGAACGGGGCGCGGCCTTGCTTGACCAGAATGTGCATGCGGTCATCGAGCGCTTTCGCCATGCACATCCAGCGGTGGATGCTAAGGAACTCCTCGCGCGTGGCCACGTCGGCGCGTGTAGTCGTCGCCATCAGGCGGTCAGGGCGTTGGCGATGTCGACGACCTCGTCCGCGGTCAGTCCCATGCGGTTCAGGTGATCGTAGTACCGGCGATGGAAATCTGAGAAGTCGCTGCGCTCCGCGCGCTCCTCACGGATCCGCTTGACCTCCGCCAGCACCCTGGCCACCAGCTCGGGCTCAGGCCTGATGCCGGCGTGGCGAAGCGCGTGCTCGATCACGAGGGCGCCCGAATGCTTGCCGTACACGTACGTGATATCGGCGCCCAGGTCCGCAGGCGGGATGAACTGGTAGATCGCCGGATGGACGAGCATGCCGGCGGTGTGAATGCCGGACTCGTGGGTGAACACGTTGAGACCGATGCCCGGCTCGGTCGGCTGGACCGGGATGCCGCTCATCTTCTCGAGCGCCCGCGCGAGCGTGCGCAGCTTCTCGTACTTGAAGCTCGGGATCTCGATCCCGAACAGGTACCGCAGCTGGAGGAGCACCTGATGCATGGGCGCGTTGCCAGTGCGCTCGCCGATGCCGTTGACGCTGGTTGTGAAGACCTCGGCGCCCGACCCGAGCGCCATCACCGTGTTCCAGGCGCCGAGGCCGAGGTCGTTGTGGAAGTGCACCACCAGCGGCGCGTCGGGCGCCGCCGCCTTGATGGCGGGGATGTATTCGCGCACCGCAAACGGCGAGTAGCAGCCGACCGTATCGGGTGTGGACGGCCTCGTCCCCCCCGCCTTCAGGCCCTCGCGGTGGATCTCGGCGATGTAGTCGACGTCGGCGCGGCTGCCGTCCTCGCCGCCGAACTCGATCGACATCGCGCCCTGCTGCCGCGCGTAGCGGATGGCCTCGCACATCATCCGAATGTTGGCCTCTCGGTAGTAGGAGACCGGCAGCTCGAGCCACTCCGATTCCGGGATGCCGTCGCGGTGCAGCAGCGTCTTGCCGAGCTTGTATTTCACGTGGAGGTCGGAGGCCGACGTGAAGATGAAATACGTCACCTCGTCGCGCTGAAAGCCGAGCGAGTCGATGACGCGCATCGTCGCGTCGATGTCGCCTTTCGTCGACCGCATCATGCACACGATCTCGAGGTCGGGCCTCAGCTCGCCGCGCTTGCGTCCGCCCAGCACGAGGCGCAGCGTCTCGCGCTCGCCCTCGGACACCGATGGAAAACCGACGTCCATGATGTGGACGCCGATGTCGGAGAGCATGCGTGCCAGCTCGTACTTGTCCTTGGGCGTGATGGCCACGCCCGGCATCTGCTCGCCGTCCCGCAGCGTGTCGTCGTAGACGCGGATCTGGTCGGCGGGCGGGAACTTCAGGTCGTGGGCGAAACGG
>Ga0070698_100003261_pt1 | contig 17825 bp, 17 predicted proteins | sample KBSK1502metaG_FD_65477 | JGI IMG/M metagenome (GOLD analysis project Ga0070698, IMG submission 65477) | Corn, switchgrass and miscanthus rhizosphere microbial communities from Kellogg Biological Station, Michigan, USA - KBS K1-50-2 metaG | ecosystem: Host-associated > Plants > Roots >...
GGACGAAGCGGTCGAAAGCATTTACGGAACCGCAACCGGGCTGTGACCATGCAGGCCGCGGAGCGCGTTTCCGCGCTGGCCGGCGGCGGGGTGACCGCCGGCTGCCTCAGCCTTCAAGCGCGTCCTGCATCGGCCGGAATTTCGCCTGCGCCTCGGCGAGCTCGGCCTCGGGATCCGAGCCGGCCACGATGCCGCAGCCGGCGAACAGCCGGGCCTGCCGCCCGCTCAGCTGGCCGCAGCGCAGCGCGATTCCCCACGCGCCGTTTCCCCGCGCGTCCACCCAGCCGACCGGGCCCGCGTAACGCCCCCTGTCCATGCCCTCGAGTTCCCTGATCAGCTCTATCGCGGCATCGGCGGGCGTGCCGCAGACGGCGGCCGTCGGGTGCAGCGCCGCGGCCAGCGCAAGGGCGGACACCTCGCGGGCCAGCATCCCGCTGACGCCGGTGGCGAGGTGCTGGACATTAGCCAGCCGGAGCAGGGACGGCCGCGGCTCGATGCTGAGGCTGTCGCAGAGCGGTGCCAGCACGTCGCGGACGGAGTCGACGCTGTAGGCGTGCTCCGCCGCGTTCTTCGCCGAGCTGAGCAGGGCGGCGCCGAGCCCGGCATCCTGCGCAGGGGTGCCGCCGCGGCCCGCCGTGCCCGCGAGCACGACCGAGCTGACCCGCCGCCCTTCGCGCCTGATCAGCAGCTCGGGGGTCGCGCCGGTGAGGCCGCCGCATGCGAACGCGTAGCAGTCCGGGTACCTGGCCGCCAGGCGGTGCAGCACCACCCTGGCGTCGATCGGCTGCCCGGCGGTGGCATGCAGGTCACGCGCGAGGACGACCTTGGAGAGCGCGCCGGACGAGATCCGGCCGACCGCCGCGGACACGGCTCGCTGCCATTGCGGCGGGGACAGGCTGCCGTCGTGCCAGCGGATGCCGGCCGGCCCGGCCGGCCCCGCCGTGCACCCCGGCTCGCCGTCCGTCCCGGCGCCGTCCGGCCCGGTCCCGTCGCTGATGGTGGTCCGCCATGCCCGGCCGCCCGAGCGGCCGATCACGGTGCGCGGCACCACCAGGACGGAGCCGTCTGAGGTCGGATCGAACGTGAAGCTGCCGAACGCGACCAGCCCGCAGCCGGCCAGTCCGACCCGGTCATCGACGTCGGCCGTGTCGAAGAGCGCCCGCAGCCATTTCTCCCCGGCGGTGAACCGGTCCTCGCCGGCCGGCAGCGTGATCCTCGCGGCCTCGCCCCAGCCGGCCAGCCCGGCGCCGCGGCGGACCCAGGCGACCGCTCCGTCCCGGGGGAGCAGCCCGAGCAGATCGCCGTCCGCGGCAGCCGGGACGGTGCGGACCACCAGCCGGTCAGGTGTCCGCTGGCCAGCCCCCGCGCGGTCCGCTCCCACGGCAGCCAACTGTACGTGGCGGCGCCGGCTGCCGGCGACAGCGCCGCGCCGGCCGGCCGCGGCAGCCGGCCGGCCGGCTAGATCCGGTCGGCCGGCAGTCTGGCGTGCGCTAGATCCTGCCGGGCCGGCAGCTGGCGTGCTAACGTGGCCGCACATTTTCCCCATGAATACGATCGGGTTAATAGGATGCATGAGAACGACGCAGTCAGGGTCCAGGCTGGCCAGCCGCTGCCGGCCCGGGTCGCTGGCGCCATCGCGGCGCAGCCGGCGCGGTGGCGCGATATCGTTCGGTTCGATGCCAGCCGGCGCTGGTACCACCGCCTTGAGCTGACCGACGATCATGAGGTGTGGCTGTTGAGCTGGCTGCCCGGTCAGAGCACCGGCTTTCATGACCACGGCGAGGCCGTCGGCGCGTTCGCTGTCGCGCAAGGAGAATTGCGCGAGCGCACGGTCCCGGCCAGGCGCCCCCGGGCCAGCAACCGGACGGTGCGGGCCGGCCAGGTCCGGCCGTTCGGCGCGGGTCACGTGCACGACGTGGTCAATGTCTGGACCGAGCCGGCCGTCAGCGTGCACGCCTACTCCCCGCCGCTTACCGCGATGCGCCGGTACGAGCTCACCGCGGGCGGGCTGGTCCACACGACCACCGAGCACTCGGAGCTGAACTGGTGACTACCGCCCGGCCGCCCGGCGCGCGGACAATTGACCAGCTGCTGGCCGAGGCGCGGAGCCGCCTCGACCGGGTCAGCCCGCAGCAGGCGATGGCAGCAAGGCAGGCCGGCGGGCTCATCGTCGACATCCGCCCGGCCGCCCAGCGCGCGGCCGAGGGCGAGGTGCCAGGCACGCTCGTGATCGAGCGCAACGTGCTCGAATGGCGCTTCGACCCGGCCTCCGCCGCCCGGCTGCCGCAGGCGGGCTACGACCTGCGCGTGATCGTCATGTGCTCGGAGGGCTACACCTCCAGCCTGGCGGCTGCCGCCCTGCAGGATCTCGGCCTCCGCAATGCGACCGACCTGGACGGCGGGTTCCGCGCCTGGGCGGCGGCCGGCCTGCCGGTCGGCCCCGCCGGCCCAGCGACGGCTAGCGCCGCCCGGTCGCATTCAGAGCAGTGACAGCTGGACGTCCTGGCTTACCGTGGCCGGCTGTCTCGCGGTGGCCCGTCCGCCCGTGCCAGCCCCGGCCCGGCCAGGCCGCGGCAGCCGCCGGGCCTGCGCCGGGCTGGCCCGCCCGACGCCATGCCGCTCCGCCAGCTGCCGTACCTGCTCGGTGATCCGCCGCTGGTACGCGCGGGGGGCGTACGCGCCCGCCCGGTAGAGCTCCAGGTAGCGCGGGACCAGCCGGGGATGCTGCTCGCCGAGCCAGCGCAGGTACCACTCGCGGGCGCCCGGGCGCAGATGCAGGACGATCGGGGTCAGCTGGGCCGGCCCGGCCGCCGCGATCTCCCGGACGGTTGCCGCCAGCTGGCCGGGGGAGTCCGTGAGGAAGGGCAGTACCGGGGCCATCAGCACCCCGCAGCGCAGCCCGCGCCCGGTGATGGCGGCACACGCCTCGAGCCGGCGCTGCGGGCTTGGCGTGCCCGGCTCGACCGAGCGCCAGTGCTCGGTTTCTGTGCACCCGACGGACAAGTTCAGCCCGACGTCGGTGACTTCCGCGGCCGCGGCGAGCAGGTCGAGGTCGCGCAGGATCAGGGTGCCCTTGGTGAGGATGGAGAACGGATTGGCCGCGTCCCGCAGCGCGGCGATGATGCCCGGCATCAGCCGGTACCGGCCCTCGGCTCGCTGGTAGCAGTCCACATTGGTGCCCATCGCGACATGCTCGCCCTGCCACCGCGGCGCCGCGAGCTCCCGGCCGGCCAGCTCGGCGGCGTTCACCTTGACCACGATCTGGGAGTTGAAGTCCAGCCCGGCATCCAGGTCCAGATAGGTGTGCGTGTTCCTGGCGTAACAGTACGTGCATGCGTGCGAGCAGCCGCGGTAGGGATTGATGGTCCAGCGGAACGCCATCCGCGATGCGGGCGGCACCCGGTTGATGATCGTGCGGGCACGCACCTCGTGAAAGGTCATCCCGCGGAATGCCGGAGTGTCGAAGGTCCTGGTCACCGGGCCGTCTTCGAAGAGCGGGAGGGTGGCCCCGCCCGGCCCGCGGCCCGGCGCGGCGGCATGATCGCCCAGGTTGGCCCAGCGCACGCGGCCAAGGCTAGAACAGCAGTTCGATTTGAGCAAGTGCATATTCGCGGTCGGCCACCGCGGTCGGCCGCCGCGGCCGGCCGCCGCGGCCGGCCGCCGCGGCCGGCCGCCGCGCCGGCCGGACCCGCTGGCAAAGGGCGGATAAAATCGCGGCGTTGGGGGATAGTAGAAGGCAGTTCCCCACCCATGCGCTAGGCGGAGGTGGCGCCATGGCGCTCTCCATGGATGAGCAGCGCATTCTCGCGGAGATAGAGCGCCAGCTTGCCGACGACGATCCGTCGCTCGCCGCACGCCTGACAACCTTCGGGCGCCCTGGCCTGGCGGCGAGCCTGCGCACGCGGCGCGGCCGGGTGCTGGCCTCGGTCCTGGTTGTCGTCGTCGTCGTCTTGGCGTCCCTGATGGTGTACTCGCTGATCCCGCTCCGCGTGCTGCCTGCCCGCGGCACGCAGGTACGGTCGACGGCCGTGCCGAGCCAGTCCGGGCGGACGGCGCCGGCCGGCCGGCCGGCCACGGCAGGCACCGCGAACCCGGCGGCCGCGGCCTGGCAGGCGCCGGCCGCTGCCAACAGCGGCGGGAATCTCAGCACGACCGGGGCGCCAGCAAGGCAAGCGGCCAGCCCGCAGCAGGCTAGCTCGGGCTGAGGCGCGGCCGGCCAGCAGGCCGGCCCGCGGCTAGGCCGAGGCGCGGACGGCAGGCCGCGTCAGGCCTCGCGCCAGAACTGCAGCAGGTACTGCTCCAGCCCGTCCAGCTGCTTGCGGGCCCGCTGGAAGTCATCGCCGAGCGGGTCGAAATCCCGCTCGAACAGCTCGCCGTACAGGCGCACCACCTCGGCCCGGTTGCGGGCATAGACCCGCACGCCGTAATCACCCACCCCGCCAGCAAGGCGCAGGCCGGAGATCGCGTGCCCGGCCGTGCCCATGTCCACGCTGAGCTGGCCGCGCAGGTAGAGGACGCACTTGGCCTCGTCCTCGTAGCCGTCGCTGAACGCGGGCGGCGCGCTGTCCCATTCCTCGATGGTGACCCGCACGCCGACGTTCTCCTGCAGGCTCATGACCAGCATCTGATCCCGGTTAGAGCTGACCAGCCCGTCGCTTGGCGGCACGAGGCCACCCGGCGCGTCCGCATCGACGGCCGCGTCGTGTATCCGGAACATCCGCCGGTCCGGGAAGACCGGTATCTCGAGCCGGAGCAGCCTGCGACTCACAGGGCCCCCCTCTTTCAGGCGCAGCATCGCACTACCTAGCATGCCTCGGATAGATGCGCCGGAGGCGCGCAATCGGTCACAAAAGTGCAGTTGTGACTCTTCGTGGCGGCTCCTTGCAGTCCGTAGCTGCCATCATCGGCTTCATCCGCGAGCGCTAGCCGCGGCCTTCGACGGCCGCAGCCCGCTGCGCGCCCGGGCCTCCGCCCAGAGCTGCGCGTAGCCGCGCGCCGCGCTGCTGCGCGGCGCGAACGCGGTCACCGGGGCGCGCCGTACCGACATCTGCTCGATCAGCGACAGGGCCGGGATGGCCGTCGCGGCCATGTCCGATCGCTGCCCGGGCAGCGTGGCGGCGATCTCCTTGTGCAGCGTCTTGCGCCGGTCGATCATGGAGAAGAACGCGAGGATGTCCGGCCGGCGGCCGTCGAAGCCGGCAATGAAGCCGGTCAGCTGGTCGAGCGTGCGGACCGACAGGGTGGTCGGGATCAGCGGCACGAGCAGGGTGTCGGCGGCATGCAGCACGCTCTCGGACAGCAGCGAGATGCCCGGCGGGCAGTCAAGGAAGACGACGTCATAGTCGGATCGTAGCGGCCCGAGCAGCCGGCCGAGCTTCCGGGCAGGCTTCCTTGCCGCGTCAAGCAGCAGGTCCAGGTTCCGGTAGGTGAAATCGGCGGGCAGCAGGTCGAGGTTGTCGAAGTCGGTGCCCTTGATCGCCCCGTCCAGGCTGCGGGTGCCCTGGATCAGTGCCTTCCCGCCGCCCTTGACGCGCGGCCGGACGCGGAACAGGAACGTGGCTGCCGCCTGCGGGTCGAGATCCCAGAGCAGCACCCGGTAGCCGTCCCTGGCGGCCAGGTAACCGAGGTTGACGGCCGCGGCGGTCTTCCCGACCCCGCCCTTGATGTTGTACGTGGCGAAGATCTTCATGACGCCGCGGCCTCGGTCATGGCCCGGATCCGGTCCTGGCTGGCCGGGCTGGCGAAGTCACGGAACCGGCTGGCGAACTCGCTGCGCGCCTGCCGCTGGCGGATGGCGAGCCCGGCCGCGATCTCGCCCATGGCAAGCAGCGTGACCGCGGGCGCGGTCCGCTCGTCCATCATCTGGGCGGCGAACGCCCGGATCTCGCCCTGCTGGACCTCGGTGTCCTGGAACTCGCCGAGGCAGTCCTGCAGCGCCTTCAGCTCCCTGACCGCCTGCCAGTGCTCGGCCGGGTCGTAAAGCGAGCCGAAGATCTCCAGCAGGTACCGCAGCTCCTTGCCGCGCTTGCGCAGCTCGTGCATGCATTCCGGGGCGGACGCCGCGGTGATGGCGCCGCCGTCGGCGAGCACCCGCCGGTGCGCCTTGCGGATCCGGCTGGCCGCGAGCTGGCCGGCCGTCGGCTTGGCCTTGCGGGAGGCCGCCGCGCTCGCGAGGGCGTCCCGCCATTCGCCGGTGAGCCGGGAAAACCGGGTATTACGCAGCCCTCGGGCGAGCTGCCGCTGCCCGGCCGCTCGCCGCCTGGCCAGATGCTCGCGGAACGGCATAAGCTCGGCCGGTGACGCCGCGACCAGGCCGGCCGCCATGGCGTCAAGGTCCATCAGGTACACGTCCAGGTCCCTGGTCGGCGTCGTCAGGTCGCCGAGCCACTTGAACTCGGGCCGGAACCGGCTAGCCAGGCCGGCCGGCAGCACGTCGCCGGCCAGCTTGAGCGCCGACCTGGTGCGCCGGACGGCGATGCGCAGATCGTGCAGGAACTCCGAATCGATGTCGCGCACCACGCCGGCCACGTTGGCCTCCATGGTGCCGAGCAGTTGCTGGAGCACGGCGGCGACCGCCGTCACGGCCGGCGCCTGCGGAGACAGCCGGACGCTGATCTTGCCCGTGTAGTCGCCGGGCTGGCGGCCCGCGGCCGCCAGCGCCGCCTCAAGCGCGCCCGCCGCGGCGTCGCTGACCCCGCGCGCCGCGGCCAGGATGCCCGCCAGCTTGTCCGCCTGTGCCTGGTAACCGCGCAGCGCGGTGACCGTCAGCCGGGGCGCCAGCGCCGCCCGCGCCGGGTAGCTGACCGACATCCGGTCCACGATCACCCGGGCGACCGTCTTGTCGTCGGAGTTGAGCACCCGAAGCTCGTGCACGGCGCTGGCTGCCCGGGCGACCGGCAGCAGCGCCCGCACCCCCACGACCGGGCGCAGCCGCTCCCGCAGCGGGCCCACCGGCAGGGCGCCGAGCAGGGCCGGCCATCTCGGCCTGCTGCCCGCGGTCCCGGCCGGCTGTGCGGCCACCACGGCGCCGTCCCGGCCGGTCAAGGTCAGCTCGGCGGTGCCGCGCGCGCTGGTGAGTTCGAGCGTCAGGCCGGCCCGGTATAGCCGCCAGTCAAAGGTATCCAGCCAGGTCCGCCCGACGGTCCTGACCCGGCCGTCGCCCTGCCAGCGGAGCCGCGTCCCCAGCGCCACGAGGTAATCGTCGGATTCGGGCATGCCGCTGCCGTCGAGCACGAACTCTCGGAGCGCATTCCGCAACTGTGGCCTCACGAAAGGTAACGATTCCCAGCAGAGAGAAAAAGGGATAAAACAGACATTAGTATCATTTGGGCTGTAATTAGTCTAGCAGCGCGCGCCTGGTCACGGCCAGCCGAGGCACTGATCGCCTGGGCGGCCCGCTGGCTTCCCGCAGGGCTCTGACCTGCGAACTTATAAACGCCATCGGTCGAATTTGGGCCTTGTTCAGCAGGCTCCTAGCCTTGACTCGTGACGAACCCGGACTGGGCGACGATCGCGTCGCTGGCAACCGCCGGCGGCACGCTGGTGCTGGCGGTGTCGACCTTCGCCTCGGTCAGGTCCGCGAACCGGGCCGCCCGCGCTGCCGAGCAGTCCCTGCTGGTCGGCCTGCGGCCGCTGCTGGTGCCATCCCGGCTGCAGGACGCCGACCAGAAGATCTTGTTCGTGGACCGGAAATGGCTGGTGGCGCCGGGCGGCGGCGGGGTCGCCCAGGCCGAGGGTGACGTCGTCTACCTGGCCTTGTCGCTGCGCAACGCGGGCAGCGGGATTGCGGTCGTGCACGGGTGGCGATTTGCTGCCAGTCGCTTGCTGAGCAACGAGGATCTTCACTGGGCCAGCTTCCGCCCGCAGAACCGTGACCTGTACATTCCGCCGGGCGATGTCGGGTTCTGGCAGGGAGCCTTCCGCGATCCGGCCGACCCGCAGTACGACGACGCGATGGAGGTCGTGCAGAAACGGCAGGATCTGACGATCGAGCTGTGCTACGGGGATCACCAGGGCGGCCAGCGGGCGGAGACCCGGTTCACGCTGCTACCGCGAGACAACGGCCAGTGGCTCGCGTCGGCGTCCCGGCACCACAACGTCGACCAGCCGGATCCGAGGTAATCCAGGCCCGGCGGTCGGCCCGTGCCGCCGCGGGCCTTCAAAAGGCGGGCCGGCCCGGTCACACTGGTGATCGTGCATGACTTCGACTTGCTGGTCATCGGATCGGGCCCGGGCGGTCAGAAGGCCGCCATCGCGGCGGCCAAGCTTGAGCGGCACGTCGGCATCGTCGAGCGCCCGAACATGATGGGCGGGGTGTGCCTGAACACCGGCACGATCCCGTCCAAGACGCTCCGCGAGGCGGTGCTCTACCTGACCGGGCTGGATCAGCGGGAGATGTACGGGCAGAGCTACCGGATGAAGGACGAGATCACCATCGCTGACCTGTCGGCCCGCACGCAGCACGTGGTCAGCAGGGAAAACGACGTGGTCCGCAGCCAGCTGATGCGCAACCGGGTCAGCATCGTCACCGGCACCGCGCGGTTCGCCGGGCCGAACGCGATCGAGGTCGACGACGGCCAGGGCAGGCTGCGCGCCATCACCGCGGACAAGGTCGTGATCGCTACCGGCACCACGCCGGCCCGGCCGGCCAGCGTGGCCTTCGACGAGCGCACCGTCATCGACTCGGACGGGATCATCCACCTGGAGCGGGTGCCGCGCTCGCTGGTGGTCGCCGGGGCCGGCGTGATCGGGATCGAGTACGCCTCGATGTTCGCCGCCCTCGGCACCAAGGTAACCGTCGTCGAGCAGCGCGACCGGATGCTGGAGTTCTGTGACCTGGAGGTCGTCGAGGCGCTCAAGTACCACCTGCGCGATCTCGGCGTGACGTTCCGGTTCGGCGAGACCGTGTCGTCGGTGGAAGCCAGGCCGGGCGGCGCGATCGCGCTGCTGCGGAGCGGGAAGAAGATCCCGGCCGACACCGTGATGTACTCGGCCGGCCGGCAGGGCATGACCGACGAGCTCCGGCTGCCTGCCGCTGGCCTGTCCGCCGATGGCCGCGGCCGGATCGCGGTGGACGAGTTCTTCCGCACCGCGGTGCCGAACATCTACGCGGTCGGCGACGTGATCGGCTTCCCCGCGCTGGCGGCGACGTCGATGGAGCAGGGCAGGCTGGCGGCCCACCATGCGTGCGGCGAGCCGGTGCATGCCGCCAGCACGCTGCAGCCGATCGGCATCTACAGCATCCCGGAGATCAGCTTCATCGGAAAGACCGAGGACCAGCTGACCGAGGAGTGCGTGCCGTTCGAGGTCGGCGTGTCCAGGTACCGCGAGCTGGCCCGCGGGCAGATCATCGGCGATTCCTACGGCGTGCTCAAGCTGCTGGTCTCGCCGGAGCACCGGACGCTGCTCGGCGTGCACGTGTTCGGCACCGGCGCCACCGAGCTCGTGCACATCGGCCAGGCCGTGATGGGCTGCGGCGGCACCATCGACTACCTGGTGGACGCGGTCTTCAACTACCCGACGCTGGCCGAGTCGTACAAGGTGGCCGCGCTGGACGCGACCAACAAGATGCGGCAGGTCGAGCGGTTCGCCAGCTAGCCGGCCGGGCCGCCCGGCTCGCGGTCAGAACGGGGTGCGTTCCAGCCAGCGGGCCAGCACCGCGGCATCGCCGATGACCTCGACCGCCGGGTCGTCCGGCGGCAGCCGCCGGACCAGGACGAGCAGCAGCCGCGCGGCCGGGCCGCGGAGTGCGGCGTCGCCCTTGCCGTGGCTGCGGGACAGGGTGATCCCGGACGGCTCATGGCGCAGCGTCCACTCGCCCGCCCCGGCCAGCGCATCGTCGGTGGCGTGCAGGTGCAGGGCACGGCCGGCCGGCAGCGCGTCAGCGCGCGGGTCGCTGGCGCCGTCCGTCATCTCGGCGGACATGAAGCCAAGCCACTCGTCAATCGCGTCCGCGGCCAGGTCCGGAGCCAGCAGTTCCGGCTCGCGGCCGGCCGCGAACTCGGCGTCGGCCCGGTGCACCGCGGTCTCGTGCGCCATCCGGCGGGCCCAGAAGCTGGCCGGGCGCTGCCCGCCGAAGGTCCAGACCAGGTCACCGCCCGCCGCCTGCACGGCATCGATCAGCCGCGCGGCGCCAGCCCGCAGCCAGGCACCGCGTTCGCCGGACTCGGCGGGGAACTTGCCGTCCGGCACCGAGCGGAACGGGATGAACTCGGCCGACCTGGTGCCGACGATCTCCGCCGCCCAGCGGTGCCCGCGGCCGACGTGCACGGCCAGTTCCCGCAGCGTCCAGTCCGGGCAGGTCGGCACGGGGCTGGCCAGGCCGGCTTCCCCGATCAGCCCGGCGATGGCCGCCGTGCTCGCGTCGATCTCGGCGCAGAGGCGCCCGACGCTGACTTCCTGCACCGGGTCAGCCGCAGCCGCAGCTACCGCCGCAGCAGCCACCACCACCACCACGGCCGGCCGGGCTGGCGCTGGCCCGGCCGCCGACCGCGACCGTGGAAAGCAGCTTCACGGTGTCGTCGTGGCCGTCCGGGCACCGGCACGGATCGGCTGATTCACTCATCGGCCTGGTCTGCTCGAACGTGGCTCCGCAGGCGCGGCAGCGGTACTCATATCGCGGCACGGGCCAAGCCTACGCCAGATCCCTGCGGCCCTGATCTGGCAGCGCCGGGCCAGCCGTCGCCGCGGGCAGCGGAGCCACGGGCCGGTCCGCGTAATTCCCGGAAGCGGCCAGCGGCGCGGGCCCGCGCGGTGCTTCCCCGGTTCCCGGCGAGTCGTAGCAGAGCGGTGCTTCCCCGGTTCCCCGCGAGTCGTAGCAGAGCGGTGCTTCCCCGGTTCCCGGCGAGTCGTAGCAGAGCGGTGCTTCCCCGGTTCCCGGCGAGTCGTAGTAGAACTGCCTGCCCCGGGTGAGCGAGACGAGCGCGCCGAGCACCGACATGCCGATCGCCGCGGTAAAGACGATCACCAGGCCATGGTGGAACGGGCCGGAGATCAGGTGCGGGAAGAACTGCTTGCCGGTCAGCACGGTGACGCTATGGTGCGGCAGCCGGCTGAGCTCGCCCGATGGCCGGAGCAGGTTGCGGACCGGGTTGTAGCCGAGAAAGGACGCGAACAGCGTGCTCACCGGCGGCAGCCCGGCCACGTGGGCGGCAAGCTGCGCCGGGACGCCCTGGGCGCGCAGCCCGCCGGCCAGCGTGCGGGGCAGGCTCGACGCGAGCCCGGCGATCATGAGCGAGAAGAAGATCCCGATCGACAGCGACACGCCGGAGTTCTGGAACGTGGCCCGCATGCCGGACGCCGCGCCGCGGTGCCTGGCCGGGACGCTGCTCATGATCGCCGACGTGTTCGGCGAGGCGAACAGGCCGGACCCGACGCCGTTGCAGAAGATCAGCAGGCCGAACGCCCAGTACGGGAAGTCAACCGGGAGCAGCAGCAGCCCGGTGAACGCCGCGGCCGTGAGCAGCAGCCCGGTAGTGGCGAACAGCCGCTGCCCGAACCGGTCGGACAGGTAGCCGGAGACCGGCCCGGCCAGCAGGAACCCGGTGGCCAGCGGCACCAGGTAAATGCCCGCCCACAGCGGGGTGTCGTTGAAGGCGTAACCGTGCAGCGGCAGCCAGATGCCCTGCAGCCAGATGATCAGCATGAACTGCAGGCCGCCGCGGGCGATCGCGCTGAGCAGGCTGGCGATGTTGCCGGCCGCGAAGGCGCGGATCCGGAACAGGCTCATCCGGAACATCGGCTCGGTGATCTTCGTCTCCAGCACGCAGAACGCGATCAGCAGCGCGCTGCCAGCCGCCAGCCCGCCGAGCACGAACGGGCTGGTCCAGCCGGTCGGGTGCCCCCCGTACGGCTGGATGCCGTAGGTGATGGCGACCAGCAGCAGCCCGGCCCCGGCGGCGAAGGTGATGTTGCCTGCCCAGTCGATCCTGGCCCGCCTGGTGGTGGCGATCTCGTGCAGGCTGCGGTACGCCCAGACAGTGCCGAACAGGCCGATCGGCACGTTCACCCAGAACACCGCGCGCCAGTCCCAGGCGGCCAGCAGCCCGCCAAGCAGCAGCCCGATCAGCTGGCCGGAGATAGCCGAGATCTGGTTGATGCCGAGCGCCATGCCGCGCTGCCGCGCCGGGAACGCGTCGGTGAGGATCGCCGCGGCGTTCGCCATCAGCATCGCGCCGCCGAACGCCTGCACGATCCGCCAGCCGATCAGCCACAGCGCGCCGGCGCTGCCGGTCAGCGGGTCGAGCGAGAGCGCGATAGAGGCGGCGGTGAAGACGACGAAGCCGAGGTTGTAGATCCGCACCCGGCCGTAGATGTCGCCGAGCCTGCCGAGCGTGACCACCAGCACCGCGGTGACCAGCAGGTATCCGATGATCATCCACAGCAGGTAGCTGACGTTGCCCGGCGCGAGCGGGTTCAGGTGGATGCCGCGGAAGATGGCGGGCATCGAGATGATCACGATGGAGGCGTCGATCGTCGCCATCGTGATGCCGAGCGTGGTGTTCGACAGCGCGATCCACTTGTAGCGATCACCGGCCCGGCCCGCGCCGTCCGGCCGGGCCCGGCCGGGTTCGGCCGCGCCGTCTTGCCGCGCCGGCGGGCCGGGTCCGGCCGCGTCACCTTGCCGCGCCGGCGGGCCGGGTCCGGCCGCGTCACCTTGCCGCGCCGGCCGGCCGGGTTCGGCCGCGCCGTCTTGCCGCGCCGGCCGGCCGGGTCCGGCCGCGCCGTCTTGCCGCGCCCGCCGGCCCAGCCTGCCCCGCCCGGAAAATCGCCGCACGCCTGTCGAGCTTACAGCCGATCAGTTGCTTGATGGCAACTACCTACTCTGGCCGCTGGCCGGCGTCAGCGGCCGGGCTCCAGACGAACGGGATCGTGGTGGCGACCGCGAGCAGCCCGAGCCGCCGCAGCACAGGCGCGCTGTCATCGGACGCGTCGACCTGCAGATAACGGAAGCCGCTTTCCGCGGCCAGCCGGGCGCGGTAGGCGACGGTGGCGCGGTAGATGCCGCGGCGGCGCCACCGGGGGAGCGTCGACCCGCCCCACAGCGAGGCGAAATCGGTGCCGCGGTGGAACCGGATCCAGCCCGCGCACACGACATCCTGGCCGGCCTCCGCGACGACCACCACGCACGGGTCATCGGGATCGTCGATGTCACGGCCGAGCACGCCGGGCAGCCAGTCGTGGTCGTCGCCCCAGACGGCCTGCTCCAGGTCCCGGATCCGCTCCAGGTCCGCCTGCGCGGTGACCTCGCGCAGGGTCACGCCGGCCGGCCAGCCGGGGGCACCGGCCGCGGACCCGGCCAGCCGCGCGCTCTCGCCGATCAGCAGCGTCTCGGCGTCTTCCGGCACGAACCCGGCGGCGGCCAGCCGGTCCGGCAGGTCGGCCGGCTGGTCATGGCTGTGATACTTCCATTCCACTGCCAGGCCGAGCCGGGCGAAGTGATCACGCTGCGCGGCGATGAAGTTGTCCAGCGCCCGGCCGGTCATGCCAGCCAGGTCGCAGTACGTGATGAGGCCCCGTTCCAACGGAAAGATCTTCCTGATCACCGGGCCACTGCGGTCCGCCTTACCTGCGGCGATCTCCGTGGCGGTGATCCGGGCCCTGACCTGCTCGTCGTAGGCCGCCAGGTAGGCAGCGCCAGCGCCGGGCGGGGGGTGCGTCACGCGTTGCCCCGCGCCATCGCGATCAGCCGGTCGAGCACCTTGCCGTTGCTGACCCGCAGCCCGTCGTGCTCGTACTCGTTCGTCACCCAGGCCCGCAGGCCCTTGATCGTGGCGGCCGTCTGCGCCGAGTACTCCCTGGGGACGTACATGTCGTCGTAGTAGACGGCGGCCGCGGCTGGCACGTCGTTGGCCCGCAGCCGGGGCACATCATAGAGCCGCGGCCAGGATTCGCGCTGCGCGAGGAGGTTCCCCGCGCGCCGGATCGGCCGGAGCACCGGGTCGTTCTCCAGCATCCACGGATAGATCATCTCGCCCGTGAACAGCAGCGGATCGTCGCTGTCCAGCGCTGCGGCGGCGCTGAACTCGGGAAACTCGGCCCGGACTCGCTGCGCTGCCCAGTTCGTCGCGCCGCCCTGCGCGTAGCAGGCCTCGTGCAAGAGCGCGTACAGCGGTGCACCGGCGAAGCTGAGCAGCGTCTGTGCCTGGTACAGGAAGTCGTCGGACAGCTCGTCTCCGGCGAACGGGTCTTCCAGCAGGTAGTGCAGCGTGTGGCTGCCGGTGCCTGAGCCGAGTGCCTGCCCGAGAGCCTGGAACGCCTCGACGGTCAGCCGGGCGCCGCTGGGCAGCAGCGTCTCGTTGTCCATGAGGTGCCTGGCGATCTGCTTGGCCCGGTCGACATCCTGCGGATACCGCTCGTAGTGCGCGTAATTCTTCGCCGCCACGATCGGATAGGTCGCACGGTAAAGGTCGTCGGGGGTGGCGTGCAGCCCAGGCAGGCCGCCGGCCACGTATGCCTCGCGGATGCCCTCCGGCGCGAACGACAGGTAAGTCACCGTGCAGAATCCGCCGAAGCTCTGGCCGAGCACGCTCCACGGCCTGCCGCCGGTGACCTGCTTCCTGATCAGCTCGGCATCGGCGACGATCGAGTCGGCGCGAAAATGCGCCAGGTAATCCGCCTGCTCCCGGGCGGTGGGATGCAGCGCGAGCGTCCGCCGGTTGGCCGGGCAGGACCTGGCCGTGCCGCGCTGGTCGAGCAGCAGCACCCGGTAGTCCTTCAGCGCCCGGTCCAGCCAGCTCTCCCGCCCGGCCGGACGCGGCGAGCCGAACCCGGGCCCGCCTTGCAGGAACAGCAGCCACGGCAGGTCAGCAGCCCGCTGGTCAGCGGCAACGACCTCACGCGCGAACAGCTCGATCTTCTCGCCGCCGGGCTCGGCATGATCAAGCGGAACGGTGAAGGTGAGGTCGTTCAGGATGATGCCCGGCTGCCGGTAGGAGAGCATGAGCCAACCGTAATGGGCGGGTATTCGGCAGGGTAGCGATCCGGTATCAGGCGGCGGGCAGAGCTCCGCCAGGCCGGCTGACCGCGTTTCCGCGGAAACGCCTGGCCGGCGGGACGGGCCGGCGCGTTTCCGCGGAAACGTCACCGGGGCGCGGCGCGGGTCTGCGCGGGAGACGCCGTAAGGTCACGGGGGAGTAGCCCAGCGACGAAGAGGATGAGCGGTGGGTCTCAGCCGTGGCGCGGCAGCTGGGCCTTGTGCCCGGAACGCTTGGCCTTCTCGTCATCGATCTGGCGGATCAGTTCCTTGCGCGCAGCGATCACGGCGTGATCGAGCTCGCGGTCGGCCGAGGTGGCCACGACTACCGCCAGGCCCGGCAGGAGTGCCTCAAGGGTGACCTTCTGCTCGGGGCCGCCACGGTCCTTGACCGAGATCTCGAGATCCACCTTCTCCGGCTTCCACCGGGCCAGGTGCCTGGTGAGGCTGGACAGAAGCTCCAGCACATGACGACGGTCCGCTGCGCCGAAGCCTGCGCCGAGGCGCAGCCGCTCGTCCAGAACCCGCGTTGAGTCGTCCCAGGTGTCACTCATGGCTCCAGTTTAGGAGCCGTGGCATCAGCTGGACGCGGTTCCCGCTATCCGCAGGGGCGTGATGCGCATCACCACGCGCACGACCTCTGGCGGCAGCTCAAGATACTCCTGGCCGGCGCCAGGCCCCTCGTACTGCTCGGCCAGCGAGACAGCCAGCTGGCGGCCGATGTCCTCGCTGACCGAGGCAAGGCCGCGTACCTCGACATACTGCTCCGGGTCAGCCATGTCGTAGGCGCACAGGCTGACCCTGGGCTCGCGAGTGACATTCAGTACCTTGCGCCGGCCTGCTGCCGAGGAGACGAGCAGGTCGTCACCGTCCCGGCCGACCCAGACGACTGAGGTCTGCGGGCTCCCGTCCGGGTTGATGGTGGCGAGGACGGCGGGATTGGGGCGGTCGAGAAGCTGTCGCGCGGCTTCGGTCAGCACTGCTGGCATGGTCGTGAGGGTAGGGTGCCGGTGCTACGGCGTCGACCCCGTTATTCCTGCCTGGCCGCTGATGACGGGCCGGGCTCAGCGGCCGCCGTGGTCGTCGCACGACGGATGAGCCGGACCGGCGTAGCTTTTCGCGGCAACACTTCACGCGCGGGGGGCGGATCGAGGACGATCGGCTGCAGGCGCAGAAGCAAGGCCTCAGGGAGATCGGCATGCCAGACTCAGGGATCGTTGACCTAGGCTTGGGCCTGGCATTCGTCTTCGGCGTGACGGCTGCCATCGGCTCTGTGGCCACCGAGCTGATCGCCCGCTTGCTCGGCCTTCGCGGGGCGTACCTGCTGCGCGGCCTCCGCGAGCTGCTCGATGGTGATGGTAAGGGGCCGCGAACCGACCTGACCGAGGCGGAGGCCGATTACGCCGGCTTGAAGAAACTCATCGCGCAGCGGCGGCCGCCCGCGTCCAGCGCCGGGACGGACTCGTCCGGAGTCGGCGCGGCACATGCCGGCGCGCGCGCCGAGGCCGGCGCCGGGCCGGGTGACCAGCATCCGCCGGCTAGCGCGCCCAAGGCTGCGCATGCCAAGGCCGGGCCCGCTCGGCAGCCGGGCCGGGACGCCCAAGCCGGGGACGGCACGGAAAATCCGTCGGCGACCAGCGCGCTGCCGGGTGACCAGCACCCGCCGGCTAGCGCGCCCAAGGCTGCGCATGCCAAGGCCGGGCCCGCTCGGCAGCCGGGCCGGGACGCCCAAGCCGGGGACGGCACGGAAAATCCGTCGGCGACCAGCGCGCTGCTCGGCGGCCCGATCATGCGGAGTCAGGGGATGGCCGGCCAGATCTCCAGCCGGAAGCTGATGCTCGAATCGGCAGGCAAGACGGGCCGCCCGGCGAAGCTGGCCTCGAGCGAAGGCGAACCTCTGTGGCGCGTGTGGCGCGATTGCAGGAGCTTGCCTTCCTACATTTCCGCGAGATCCTTCGCCGAGGCAGTCATCGACCTGGTCGTGCCCGACGCAGATGCCGCGGGGCAGGCGAGCATGCTTACCATCAAGCAGTCCGTCGGCGCGCTGCCCGATTCGATGTCGACGCTAAAGCAATCGCTGCAGGCCCTGGTCAAGAACGCCGGCGACGACGTCGGCCTGTTCCGTACGTCCGTAGAGCACTGGTACGACGACCACATGGACCGGGTGTCCGGCTGGTACAAGCGGCACGTCGCCAAGATCACGCTCCTGGCCGGGGTGATCATCGTCCTGCTGCTCAACGTCAACGCGCTCGCCATCGGGCGCGCGCTGTATTCCGACAGCGCCGTCCGCGCGGCCGTCAGCGCCGTGGCGGCGAAGAGGACCACGTGTCCCGTCAGCCAGAGCCAGCAGGCATGCCTGGACGGCCTCCAGGCGCAGGTCTCGGCCTTGGCGCAGGCAGGCCTGCCGATCGGATGGGGAACCGTCCGCGACTGCGCCGCGCCGAAGGCGGCATGCAACTGGCCGGACCGGCGCGGGATCTTCAGCCGCCACGGCAGCTCCGGCGGGCAGGTCGTGCTGGTCCTGATCGGCTTCCTGATCACGATCACGGCGCTGGTCCCAGGTGCCCAGTTCTGGTTCGGCCTGCTGGGCAAGGTCGGCAACCTGGGCGCTACCGGCCCGAAGCCAGCCCCGCCGGCCAGCTAGCCCAACCCGGCGAGCTAGCCCCACGCCGGCCAGCTAGCCGGCCAGGCAGCCAGGGCCCGGCAGGCTAGGCCAGCTAGCCCGCGCCGGTGTCCCGTCTCAGCCATCACGTCGACTGGGACCAGGGAACCGACACGTTTCTGAGACACTAAGCCCTGGCTCTGTCTCAGCCATCATGTCGTTTCCGGGCAGACCTCAAGTGAGCGCGCT